>Ga0209064_1000149_pt1 | contig 162346 bp, 157 predicted proteins | sample Inofromicrocosms_FD_187498 | JGI IMG/M metagenome (GOLD analysis project Ga0209064, IMG submission 187498) | Mouse cecum microbial communities from Vienna, Austria - Inoculum for glucosamine and mucus D2O microcosms (SPAdes) (version 2) | ecosystem: Host-associated > Mammals > Digestive system...
AATTTATCTCTTTTTCATTTTTCGGTTGCAAAAAAAAAAAAACGCTTATCATTGATATTATAGGCTTTAGTTCTAATTATTTTTGAGAGGTGTGTCATGTTTAATCTTAAACCTGCCTTCTTAGGCTTACTTTCTGCTATCTTAATTTCCAACTTAACTTATGCAGATGAGATTGGACATGTGCCCATCTCCCTTGATAATTTCACACTCACACATTCACACACAACACAGGGGCTAAAGCCTATATCCGATTCTTACAAGCTGGCTAAGCTCCAATTCCTGCCCGAGCTCGAAAACAGCGAAACCGGCTGGGCTGGAAATAACATCGGCAGCGCCTATAACAGAAACGATTGCTCCGCTTATCCGCTTTCTTCCTGTCCGGCAAAAGGCAAATGTACCAAATGTCCGGTTGGCGCCGGATACAGGGTTAATTCTTGTATATCTCCTTATATTTTAAGCAACGGAACTTGTTCTTGTCCTCCGGTCGTCTCTTTAACGAATCCTAATGACGTGTGTACGGCTTATTGTTCTCCGCGCGCAGGCGCTGTTCGCAGATGTATTGCCAAATCTTGTACGCCAAGTGCTAACCAAACGTCCTGTACAAGAGGAACTTACGACTGTAACGACGGGTGCGGCAAAACAACTCGCAAATGCTGCAATCCCTGCACTCATACCGTAACATCAAAACCGGCTAACAGTTCTTATACTTACTCATCTTGTAAAGACGATGACGGAACTAAAAATATTCAAACCGGCTGGACATGCAATACAGGATACCACAAATATGGCGACAACCTTTGCGTTAAAGACTGCAACGTTACAAATTGCGCAGGGTATACCCTTTCCTCTTGTCCGGCTAACGGCACCTGCTCTACCTGTACCAAAACCGCCGCTAACTGCTCTACCGACGGCATAATGTACAAGCTTGATTCCTGCAAAGACGGGTATACTAAATCCGGCGATACATGCATCAAGGGTTGCCCAAACGGGCAGACGCTCGTTGACGGAAGCTGTGTCGCTTGTGCCTCTTCTTTGACGTACAAAAATGCTAACGGTACATCCCATTTTGCAACAAAAGTAACGTATAACGGGACAAATTATGCCGTTTTTGCAACTCAGATCGGACTTTATTGGAAACGTGTTAAAGAACATTGTTTTGCCGATAACTATAACTCTCCGAAAATGGATTTTGCCAAATATTTAATGGCTAATAGAGAAACTTTAGGATTAAGCGGCTTAAGTTTTGGCGGAGATAACTACGTTAGGACTTCAACTCAATGCGGTTCCACACAATACATTGGCTGCAACAGTCCGACATCTTGTACATGTTTGCCGGATGATACGCCTTCTGCCGTTTCACCTTTGTGTGTTAAACCTCTTTGTCCGAATTTTGCGTCAGAAACCTGCCCAGAAGGTTACAGAATCAATAAATGTAGTTCCCCAAATGAAACCCAAACAGGGACTGCGACAAGTTCATTAGGCAAAACATGCTATAAATGTGAGAACAAGTCGTCTTCTTCCGGTTCGGGTTCTTCAGGCACAAGTACCTGTGTTAAGGAAGGATATCACCCTGATTGTTGTGCGACAGGTTTTACCGGTAAAAAATGTTATATTCCCAATTACAACTGTGCTGCCAGAAACAGTTGTACCAGCTGGGATTTGCAGCATACTTATGCCAACTGTATAAGAGATTTGGGAAACGGTTACTATTGCTGCAGCCAATGCTCCGGCTATGAAGTAAATTAAGCCGCACACAACAAAAAAACACCCCGATAAATTATCGGGGTGTTTTTTTTATTCAATGAATAATTATTTTTTCAAAACAACCACACCGGGAAGTTCTTTGCCTTCCATCCATTCAAGGAAAGCGCCGCCGGCTGTTGAAATGTAACTGAATTTATTTGCGACACCGGCATTTTCCAAAGCGGAAACGGTATCGCCGCCGCCGGCAACAGTCATCAGCTTGCCGGACAAAGTCAATTCGGCAGCATGGCCTGCTACGGCGTTGGTTGCCGTATCAAACGGTTTTAATTCAAACACGCCCAAAGGACCGTTCCAAACCAAAGTTTTGCACTCATCTAATTTAGCATTGATGGCAGCAATGGTTTTTGCACCTACATCCATCAAAATCCAGCCTTCAGCAGGGATATTTTCCAAATCGACGGTTTTGTGTTCGGCATTGGCTTTGAACTCTTTGGAAACAACGACATCCAACGGCAAAATGATTTCGCAGTTGTTTGCTTGGGCTGTTTTCATAATCTCTTTGGCTGTTTCAATCATATCCATTTGAACCAAAGAGTTAGCTTCATTAACGGTATCAACGCCGCTGGCCTTCATGAAAGTATGAGCCATACCGCCGGAGATAACCAGCTTGTCGACTTTTTTAACCAGATTATTTAATAAATCTAATTTGGTAGAAACTTTTGAACCGCCGACAACAGCCATCAACGGGCGTTTCGGATCATTCAAACCTTTAGACAAGGCATTGACTTCTTCTTCCATAAGCAAGCCCATGGCTGCAGGACGCAATTTAGCTGCGGCAACCATAGACGCATGGGCGCGGTGAGCCGTTGAGAAAGCGTCTGAAACATAAACATCAGCCGGTTTAACCAGCTCTTCGGCGAATTTTTCGTCACCCTTTTTCTCTTCGTTATAAAAGCGCAGATTTTCGAGCAGCAAAACTTCGTCATTTTTCATATTTTTGATTGCGTCTTCAACTTTAGAACCAATGCAGTCATCAACAAATACGACATGCTTGCCCAAAGCTTTTTCTAAATCGGCAACAATATGGCTCAAAGAGTTGCGCATATCGCCTTTGCCTTCCGGACGGCCGAAGTGGGAAATAACCACAACTTTAGCGCCTTTATCCATTAAAGTTTTAATGGTAGGAACCGTACGGTCAATACGGGCGGTGTTGGTTACTTTCAGATTTTCATCAACGGGAACGTTCAGGTCTGCGCGCAGCATAACAACTTTGCCGTTCAAATCGCCTAAATCTTTAATTGTTTTATATTCCATTATATTTTCCTTATTTTCTGTTTCATCCCTTTCTCCGGCAAACCCGAAAGGCGGGGATAAAAAAAACAAAACCCCCTTGGCGAACCAAGAGGGTTTGCTTAAATGATTAGCCGTTTACTTTAGACATGTGGGCAACGAGGTCGAGAACCTTGTTAGAATAGCCCCATTCGTTATCATACCAGCTGACAACTTTAACAAAAGTCGGAGTCAATTGAATACCGGCTTTAGCATCAAAGATAGAGGTGCGGGCATCACCCAGGAAGTCAGAAGAAACAACCTGATCTTCAGTGTAGCCCAAAACGCCTTTGAGTTCGCCTTCAGAAGCTTTTTTCATAGCTTTGCAGATGTCTTCGTAAGTTGTGCCGTTTTTCAGGTTAACTGTAAGGTCAACAACAGAAACGTCCAAAGTCGGAACGCGGAAAGACATACCTGTCAATTTGCCGTTCAAAGCAGGAATTACTTTGCCGACAGCTTTGGCAGCACCTGTAGAAGAAGGAATAATGTTGCCGGCTGCCGCACGACCGCCTCTCCAGTCTTTCATAGACGGGCCGTCAACGGTTTTCTGTGTAGCGGTAGTAGCATGAACAGTTGTCATCAAACCATCGGCAATACCGAAAGCGTCGTTCAAAACTTTAGCAATCGGAGCCAAGCAGTTTGTGGTGCAAGAAGCGTTAGAAACAAACTGTGTGCCTTTAACATAAGAATCGGTGTTAACGCCGCAAACGAACATTGGCGTATCGTCTTTGGACGGAGCAGACATAACAACATATTTAGCACCGGCGTCAATGTGGCCTTGAGCCTTTTCTTTAGTCAGGAACAAACCGGTAGATTCAACAACATATTCAGCTCCGATTTCGCCCCATTTCAAATCAGCCGGGTTCTTTTCAGCAGTAACGCGGATAGCTTTGCCGTTAACAACCAGTTTGCCGTCTTTGATTTCGATAGAACCTTTGAACTGGCCGTGCATTGTGTCATAACGCAGCATGTAAGCCATATATTCAACATCAATCAAGTCATTGATACCGACGATTTCAATATCATTTCTTTCCTGAGCAGCACGAAATACCAAACGACCGATACGACCAAAGCCGTTAATACCGACGCGAATTGTCATATTAATATCCTTCCTTATTAGAGTTTATGTGCGAAAACTTCCGCACGGTTATTAAATTTAATCGTTGCTAATGTAACACTAACAGAGTTTTTTTCAAGTTAATTTTACTTTTTAGCTTAAACCTTGTATAAAAAAACGGACGCTCGCCGCGTCCGCTTCTCTCCTACCACTTGCCCCAGTGGATTTTTTCTCCCTTATAGCGATCGTCCGGCTGCTTGGGCATTTCGGCCGGATAGCCCATTGTCACAATGGCAAACGGGCGGACATTTTCCGGCAAATTCAAATGCTCGCGCAGAGAATCTACCACACGCTGCATCGGCGCGGCGCCGCAATAGCAGGTACCTATGCCTTTGCTCCAGGCGGCCAGCATCAGGCTTTGGGTGGCAATGGCGCAATCAACATCAATAAAGCTCCATTTTTCGTCTTCTTTATTGCGATTGAACGATTTTTCGATATCGCCGCAGACAATAATGACGCAATCAGCGTCTTTGGCAAAAGAAGTCCAGCGCTGAATATGGCGCAGATTGGCCAAAAACTCGCGGTCATCAATAACCAGAAATTCCCAAGGCTGCTTATTATGCGCCGTCGGGGAATGCTGAGCGGCTTTGATAATTTCTTTGATTGTTTCTTTGGAAATTTTTTTCGAGGTATCATATTTGCGGATTGAACGGCGGGTCAATAAGCCTTCCATTAATTCCATGTTTTTTCCTCCTAAAGGTTTTAATTTACAACCCTTGTAATCGATTCAATCCTCGGTAAGACCGAGTTTTCAACAATAAACGAAACGGCTTTTTCAACCATTCTGTCCGTATGTTCAAGAGTTTGGATTATTTCAGCCGAATTTTCCGAATTGTCAAGTTTTTTCTCCAAGCTCTTGTAGACGCCGGCCAAATCGGTCATGGAATCAATAACCTCAGCCAGATATGCCGGAATTTTCAAATCTTGTTTGCCGCCCCAAAAACCTTCGACATATCCCCATTCGATTTCATCAAAACGCGACCGACAAAAAGCTTTCAACAATGCGGCATCTTTCTTCAGCTTGGGCAGTTTTACTTTATTTTCGCGGATTGTTTCAAAAATTTCATCCCATAAGCCCATAAAAAATTTGAAAAACAGGTCGGCTTCTTCTTTGGTTTGCAAACGAGGCTCTTCGCCCTGCGGCCAAAAAGACGAAATAACATCCGACGGGCGCAAGTCCAAGTTGGGCGTGCAGATTGCTCCGGCAAAGCGCATTTTTACCACATCAAGAGGCGTCGGGCAGTTATAGTGCTCTAACATTTTTGCCATTCCGTCATCACCAATATATTTATTTTCGCTTTTCATTTTGTTCTTCTTCATTTATAAGTATTGAATATAAAAAATAATGTAGTGGAGATTTTGGAATTGTCCAGAAGAAATTTAGCTATTTTTGCGGCTTTATGTTTTTTGATTTCGGCCTGCTCTTTGACCGCTCCTTTCGTCGACCGGCGCAGAGATGCCGGCGCCCCGACACCGGAAACGCTTTATATCGGAGAATCAAAACCCGACAAACCGGCAATCTGCTATAATATTATCGGCACCCCTTATGCCGAAATCAAAAAGCTTGCCGATGAAGAATGCCGCAAGCACAAAACCGGAAGTTACGCCACGCCCGTAAAGCAAACGGTTTTCACATGCAGGCTGTTGATTCCGAATCATTTTTACTTCAACTGCGCGGGAGAAAGCGGCAGAGAGGCAACCGTCAACATACCAGTTCTTCCAACCACGAAGTAATGTCGGCCGTCGCATAGTCAACATAAGGCGGCAGAATTTTATAATTGTCCAGTTCCTGCTGCGATTCCGCAATCCAGACTGTTTTGGTTCCCATTTTATGAATGGCGGCCAGATTTTTGAAACTGTCGTCAAAAAATATCGCTTCTTCGGGATTAATCTGATAGCGGACAAAAAATTCCTTAAATGCGCGCGGGTCCGGCTTGGGAATGAAATTTGTGCTTTGCGCGCCGAAAAATCCGTCGATGTTTTTTTCAATTCCCAGCTTTTTGCAAATTCTCAAACCATGGCAATAGCTGCCATTGGTGAACACGTATTTTCTGCCGTGAAGTTTTGATAAGGCTTTATCCAGCCGAGGATTGGGCTTTATACAGCTTAAATCAAGATTTTGGTGAACTTCCCGCACGAATTTGCGCGGCTTAATATCCGTTGTTTTCATCAATCCGCAAATCGTTGAACCATATTGATGATAATAGTCAACACACAATTCTCTGGCTTCGTCCTCGCCTATTCCCAAGTACAGGCAGATATGCCTGGTTATCGAATCCTGAATCAGCTTGTCCAGCCCGCTCGATTTCGGGTACAACGTGTCGTCAATATCAAAAATCCAATAGTTTACATCCGCCAAATCCTTGATGTCAGGGGCAGAAATAATAGAAAAAGGCGCCGATTTTGCTATTGTGTTTTTCATTTTTCTTTTATAAAGTATGCTCTGTTGTCTGATAAAGACATTATACTATAAATTCGGCTTTAAAGAAATATAATTCGGGAAAAATAAACCATGGACCTGTCTATTGAGAATATTATCAATCAAAAACTGGACGCTGTTTTTAAGGCGTTGAACCTTGATACGAAATTTGCTTTTGCAAAAGCTTCCGACCGTCCTGATTTGAGCGATTTTCAGTGCAACGGCGCCTTGGCTCTGGCAAAGTCCGAGCGTAAAAACCCTCGGGAAATTGCTTCCCTGATTGCTGCCGAACTGGAAAAAGATTCCGACTTTGCCAAAGTTTCAATCGACGGCCCCGGTTTTATCAACTTGACATTAAGCAACGCCTTCCTCGGCAATATCATTGACCAAGCCGCCGCTGACGAGCGTTTCGGCTGCGGCCAAACATCCGCACGCAAAAAAGTGGTTATGGATTTCGGCGGCCCGAACGTCGCCAAGGCTCTCCATGTCGGACACCTGCGTTCGGCCGTTGTCGGCGAATCTATCCGCCGTATTGAACAATTCATCGGCAATGAAGTTATTTCCGACGTCCACTTCGGCGACTGGGGAACGCCGATGGGCATGATTTTATCCGAAGTTATCCGCCAAGACGGCGATTTATCCAAAATCGAAAGCTATGACATTAACCAAATTTCCGCTTTCTACAAACAAGCCAATATCCGCTGCAAGGAAGACGAAAGCGCCAAAGAGCAAGCCCGTTTGCTGACTACCAAAATTCAGGACAAAGTTCCGGAATATTATCAAGCCTGGCAGCATTTGCGCAAAGTTTCGATTGACGCCGTCAAGAAAAACTATGACGAACTGGATGCCCATTTTGACTTGTGGCTCGGCGAAAGCGACGCTCATGACGCAAGCTTTGAAATCGTTAAAATTGCCAAAGATAAAGGGATGTCCGAAGTTGACGACGGTGCCACCATTATTCGTCTGGAAGAAAAAAACAACCAGCAGCGCCCACCCGTCATTCTGGTTAAAAGTGACGGCGGTTTTGCTTATCAGGTTACCGACATCGCCACTATCAAAATGCGCTATGACGACCTGAAAGCCGATGAAATCATCTATGTTGTCGACAAACGCCAGTCTCTGCACTTTGAACAGGTTTTTGAAGTTTCCGAAAAGCTTGGCATTGCCCCGAACGTCAAGTTCATGCATATCGGTTTCGGCACGGTCAACGGCGCTGACGGCAAACCGTTCAAAACTCGTGACGGCGGCGTGATGAATCTGGAAGATTTAATTCAGCTTTCCAAAGACAAGGTTCGCGAATCCCTGCCGAAGGCGGGTGAAGTCGAAGGTTACGGCGAAGCTGAAATCGAAAAAATGGTTTCGCAAATCGCTATGGCGGCCATCAAGTTCCAAGACCTTAAAAATAATATCGGTTCCGGTTATATCTTTGAGCTGGAAGATTTTGCCAAATTTGAAGGCAAGACCGGTCCCTATATCCAATACGCCGTAGCCCGAATCAACTCGATTATTCGAAAAGCGGCAACCGCAGGCATTTCAGAAGGCTCTGTCATTATTTCCAACAAAGAAGAACGCGACCTTGCGCTTAAAATCGCCCAATTCGGAAATACAGTCATGCGCGCTCACAGCGAACACGAACCGAGTATTATCTCAGATTATGTTTATACGCTGGCGCAATGCTTCAGTTCTTTCTACAACGTCTCATCAATTATGAATGCCGAATCGGCAGAGCTTGCCTCATCCCGCCTCAAACTGGCCAAACTTGTTCGTGATATTCTGGTTCAGCTTCTCTATCTGCTCGGCATTGAAGCTCCCGAAGTCATGCTCAAGGCAGCGCCTTGAGGCAAAAGTTTGCTGACGAACCGCTCGCGATGCTCGCAGATTGTTTTGTAAATACCGTATCGGACATTTTTGGACTGCGTCTTAAGGCAAAAGTTTGCTGATAAACCGCTTGCGATGCTCGCAACAATCTAATATAAAATATGCCTGACAATAACAAAAGCCCCTTATTTCAAGGGGCTTTTGTTATTGCTTTATTTTTCTAGCAGGCTTTTTGCATCTGGTTGCTCATCAGGCCTTCGCTAATCTGCAAATTGGTCATAATCATCGAATCAATTGCCTTATTGTTGATTTCTTCAATATTTCGACCGACCTCGATTGTTTTTTTAGAAACATAGTCAGCGAGCTTAACCAAATTGTTCTTAGTTTCTTGCGGCAACTTACTGTCTTTTGAATTAGCCAGCGTTTTAATATAAACCCAAAGTTTGAGATTGTTATCCAAAGCCGAAGCAATCTCTTCGGGATTTGAATTTTCGCGGGCTGTTGACAAATCAAGCGCACATTTCAGCAAAGAAAACGCCTCTTCCGCCGCAAGATTATTTTTAACCGCCTCCAGCAAGCCGCCGGAAATTTGCATATTGATATTTACCAGTGTATTAAAATCCGACTTTGTCATGTTAATTCCTTTAGACAAAGTCAAATGTTCAACATATTTTGAAAGTTTCAACAGATTATTTTTGACAGCTTCGGGAAGCAAATTCTTTGCGCTTTTAAGCGATGTTTCTATCTCAACCCACAGCTTCAAATTATTGTCGAGGGCAATCAACTTCTCGTGCTCATTAGTGCCGGCAGAGGCTTTTGATAAAGCCATGGCATAATCCATAAGCAGCGAAGCTTCTCTTTCCGCATCGTCAATTTGATTTATGGTTGTGTTCATTTTTAGCTTCCTTCACATTGATATTATTAAATTTATTCTTCTTTTTATATAGTTCCGAATCCGGCCTTTTAAAGCTTTTTACGGAGAAAAAATTTCCCTCTCAGGCCTGCCGTCCGCTTCTGCTTTTCAGCAGGCCTTTTAGGGAGAATGGAAACAAAATCAGGAAATCTGCAAGGGAATGGGCAGACTGCCGTTTTGTCTCCTGAGCTTTTTGCTCTGATTTGAGAAAAAATGGGGAGATTTTTTCTCGCTTTTTGAGAACATAATAATTTTTTCTGCAACAGCGGCATAAGGGAAAATAACCGCAGGTACAAAAACTCTTTTAGAACGGCGACAAGATATCTAAGAACTGGCGCCCGTAACGCGGCTGTTGAACATCGCTGATGATGCCTTTGCCGCCGTAAGAAACTCTCAACTCGGCAATTTTATCCGACTGAATGGTATTATTAGAGCTGATATCGGCTCGGCGGATAATGCCTTTTACGCTTAACTGACGAACCTCGTAACTAACGCGGATTTCCTGCGTTCCTTCAATAACCAGATTTCCATTCGGCAAAACTTGGGTTACAATCGCAGCCATGGTCACATCAATTTTTTCCTTACGGTCAATTTTGCCATCGCCGGCAATTTCACGGTTAGACGTGATATCAACCAGAGTGCTCATATTATTGCCGCTCGGCAAATAAGAACTGACTTTGTCTTCAAAGCCGGCCATAGCATTGATGCCCATAGAATCTTTGTTATTATCGCGGTTTTGCTCCATTTCGTTTTCCATAATGGCCGCGTCTTTTGCAACGATGTTAACCGTAATAATATCGCCGACCTTAGAAGCCCGCTGGTCTTTGAAAAAGCCGGTAGATCCTCTTTTCCATAACGAATTGGCATTCTGCGGGTGTTCAACTTCAGGCGGCATCGGCATAGAAACCGGCTCATAGCCTTTAGCCTCTGTCGGATTTTCAATTTTGCTCAACGCAGGCTCGGCACCGACATGCGTCAGGCGATCCCACATTCCGGCACAACCGGAAAGCGAGGTGGCAACAAGCAGCGCCATGGTGCCTCTGATTATCGGTTGACAACAATTTATTTTCATTCCAAAGCTCCCCTCTATTGGAAATTTACTTCAACAGTATCCGCATCCTTCACGATACCGTAAACTTTTTTCTTACTTTTGGTATTTTCGGCCTCAATCTTCTGATTTTTAGCACCGTCATTCAGGGCTTCTCCTTTGGCGGTAATTTGCATTTGCCCGCTTTTATAGACTAAAGTGACAATATCTCCTTTGCGAACCAAAATCCGGCTGCCGACTTCCCGTTCATTAATCAGTTTGCCTTCTTTCAACGAACGTTTGGCCTCTTTTTCCACCAATTGCTCTTTTTTAGACAAGACAGACGGTTTCAGACGGTTGCGGCGGATTTTGACGGATTTCAAATCCTGTTCTGCCAGTGTTTCGCCTTTATTGATATTGCGGACGGGCACCCAAGCCTCATCAAGCACATAATATTTTCCCTGCAAATCGGAAATTGCGGCAGAACGGCCATCGGCAAAAATTTCCACCCTGACGCTGAATTTGTTTTGCGTTTCGTCATATTTCAAACCACTTGTCATAATCTTGGCATTTTGAGCGTTTTCAATTGCAAAACTGCTTTTGCCGCCGAAAAATTCCAGTTCCAAATCTTCATCCAGACCCTGCTCGGCAAATTCTTCCGCCACAGCGCGGGAAACATCGCTTTCCGTTACGTTCAGCGTTCCTGCCAAAGCAGGGAGAGCGGCTGTCATACAGAAAAGAGCAAGTATGGATTTCAAAAAGGCAGACATTAAATGCTATCCTTATTTCATTTGGTTAATCGTGCTGAGCATCTGGTCAGATGTCTGGATAATTTTTGAGTTCATTTCATAAGCGCGCTGTGCGGATACCAATTCGGTAATTTCAGAAACGGGGTTGACGTTTGAAGCCGTCAGGTATCCCTGCAAAATAGAACCAAAGCCTTCGGTGTCCGGATTGTCCAAAATCGGAGCGCCGGAAGCCTGAGTTTCGGTGAACATATTATTGCCGATTGCTTCCAAGCCTGCTTCATTGGTAAAAGTGGCAAGCTCAAGCTGGCCGACATTTATTTCATCTGTTTCGCCGTCTTGCTTGACCCAGACTTCGCCGGAATTGTTTACATAAATTTCAACGGCATCTTCGGGAATGGTAATTTCCGGCTGGACAATATAACCGTCATGGGTCACTATAACGCCGTCACCGTTACGCTGGAAAGCGCCGTCACGCGTATAGGCAATGCCCTTGCCTTCCGGCAGCTCAATTTGAAAATAGCCGCGGCCCTGGATTGCCAAGTCAAGCGTGTTATCAGTTTTGGTAACGCCGCCGCCTTCGGTAATGCGGTAAACTGCTGCGGTTCTGACACCGGTACCCAGTTGTATGCCGGAAGGAACAATCGTTTGCGAAGAAGTCGAGGTTGCGCCCGGACGAATGTAATTCTGATAAACCAAATCGTTAAACTCGGCACGGCGTTTGGTATAAGCCGTGGTGTTCATGTTGGCGATATTGTTGGAAATGACGTCGACATTGGTTTGCTGAGCCAGCATTCCGGTTGCGCCAATATTTAATGATCTCATTTATATTCCCCTTATATTATTATGCCATTGTCGCAAAAGCGGTAATGGTGTTCGTCAGACGGTCGTGTTCTTCGTCTATCATCTGCTGAACATATTCGTATGAACGCTGCAAATTGACCAGTTTGGTCATTTCTTCAATCGCGTTGACATTAGATTTCTCAACCGCACCCTGCAAAACGCGGACATTGTCATTTTCAAAGGCCATACCGTTGCCGTTTGTGTTGGCAAACATGGTATTGGCAGTTTTTTGCAGTTTCTGATTATCATTGAAAGATACCAGTTTTAAGCGGCCGATTGTACCGTTTTCCGTCGTAATTTCGCCATTCTCGGCAATTGAGATTTCCGTTTCGCCCGGTGCAAAGAAAAACGGTTCATTGTTTTCTGACAAAACAGGATCGCCGGTTGAAGTGACCAGCATACCGCCGGCATCAAGCGTAAACTGCCCCTTGCGGGTATAACGCTCGCCTTCCGCAGTTTTGACGGCAAAAAACGCATCGCCCTTAATTGCCAAATCGAAAGTATTTCCGGTTTCGGCAATCATCCCTTCGGCAAAATTCTTATAAGTTGCAAATTCCTGCGTAAAAGCAAGCGGAACTTCGGCCAAACCTTTGCCGTTTTCGGTTTTTACCAGATAGGAACTGAAAACAGCTTCATCCTGTTTATAACCGCTGGTATTCATATTCGCCATGTTATTGGAAACCATATCCATTTGTCTCCACAACGCCATTTGGCGCGACAAGGCAATATATTTTGTATTATCCATTATATTCTCCCCAATAGTTTTGGATAATTAAATCTTTTGCTTTCACATATGCAAATGGCGTGCCAATTTTAACAAAGCGTTAATATTTTTATTACAAACTTTAGGGTAAACACAAAAAAAAGCCCCGAAAAACTCGGGGCTTTACCATTCAATCAATTAATCAGCAGGGCCGTCAACAAAAGTCAGAAATATATACTTGCTTAACCTGGACGGCTTTTCAATAACAAAACTGAACGACACCTTTCCCTTGGCTGTTACCAGAGGAATTACCGGCGCAACCTTTTTCGCCTGAATAGCCCGGGCGTCATTATCTAACAGCTCGGCTTTGATTGTCGGAATATCAATCGTTTTCGATGTCTGGTTGGCAATAAACCCCTTAACCTCAAATTTACGAACAAAATCTTCTTCAAAATCCCGACGCGACACATTTTGAAACTCCAACCCCTCGCCTGTCACATACGCTTTAATTCCGGCAAGCCTGTATACGGAATCCATAAGCGGGAAAGCTCGCACAACCTCAAAACGGGCATAGTACAAAAACAACAAAAGCAACGTTGCAACAGCCGCCAAATAATATTTTATATGGCGCGGATTTTGAAGCCCGAACACTTTTTTGAAATTGAACCAATATTTTTTTACGGATTTTTCTTCGCTTTCCGCCTTAAAAAGAGCCTCTGTTTCGCGAGACAACCGCTCAAATATATCTTTCACATCTTGGTTTTCGACAACCGGCGTTTCAGCTTCAAGCTCTTCCAAGGTCTTGCCGCTGCCTTCTTCCGCTTCCGTAACGGCATCTGTCTTCTGTTCAACCGCTTCGGCATCGGCTTCAAGAGCAGGCTCTTGCGTTACGGCCTCCGGCTGTGGCTGCCCGGCAGCCTCGGCCGCTACTGCTGCTTCCGGCTCAACCGGAACATCTTCCAACAAATGCCCCTGCCCGTCCAAACGCAATTTTTCTTCTTCGGTAAACTCTGCCGTCCGCAGCTTTGAACCGTCAGTCAAATCTTCGGGCAGGCAGCGGAAAACTCTGCCGCAAACGGCACAACGCAGCTTGCGCCCTTTTTCGGGAACCACCGCCGCATCAATTTCATATCCGGTCTTACATTTTGGACAATAAATCTGCATTTTTACCTCTGTTAAGCAATATATTCGCAAATTGGATTTAAGCAAAGAAAAAAACCATTTTATTAAATGAAATATTTGGTAGACCTATGGCAACACTTCTATTAATATAAGGGCAGATTTTTTTATGAGGAGCTTTATCATTGCTGAATATCGACAATAATTCAGGTTCTATTATCGACATGCAGAACGTGGGAATCCGTTACGGGCAAGGCCCGGAGATTCTGAGCGACATCAAGTTATCTTTAAAAAAAGGGTCTTTCCATTTTTTAACGGGTAAAAGCGGCGCCGGAAAGACTTCGCTTTTAAGCATGATGTATTTGGCTCAAAAGCCCAGCCGCGGCATTGTCAGCGTTTTTGGCAAAAACGTTAACTTCACAAACCGCGACTCTCTGGCTATGCTGCGCCGCAAAATCGGCGTTGTTTTTCAGGATTTCCGCCTGCTTGACCATTTGTCGGCTTTTGACAACGTTGCCCTGCCGCTGCGCGTTTGCGGCATGGAAGAACGCGAAGTCAAAAAAAGAGTTATGGAATTGCTGCAATGGGTTGAGCTTGACCGCTCGATCCAAGCCACTCCGGCGACACTTTCCGGCGGTGAAAAACAGCGCGTTGCCATAGCCCGAGCCGTCATTAACCGGCCTGACCTGCTGCTCGCCGACGAACCTACCGGCAACGTTGACAACGATATTGCCCCGAAACTGATGAAATTGTTTGTCGAGCTTAACAAACTCGGCACAACTGTAGTTATTGCCACACACAGCGAAAAGCTGATTACTGATTTTGCCTATCCGCGCCTGCATTTGCAAAACCGCAGCTTGAAAATATTTGCGCCAAACGATTTTACCGGCATGGGAGGACGCCATGGCTAACCAAAAAAAATTTATTGCCCGCAGAGAAGAGTTGCCGCTTAAAGGCGACAGCACCAGCCTGTTTTTGCAGATTATGATTTCAATTGCCGTCTTTTTGTTTGCGGTAACCTTATCCGGCGTCCTTTCAATCAATACCATGCTGCAAAATTGGAACGACAGCATTTTAGGATCGCTTACCGTACAAATTATGCCGGCCACGCATTTCAATCAGGAAAAAGCCATGGCCGAAACGCTGGCGCATCAGGATAAAGCCGTCGCTTTTTTAAAAACCGTTCCCGAAATTGAAAAAGTTACGCCGCTTACGGATAATCAGCTCGAAAAGCTTATTCAGCCCTGGCTCGGCGACGGCATTAATATTGCAGATTTGCCGATGCCCAGAATTATTGACGTTAAGCTCAAAAAAGGCGCTGAAATCGATTTTATCGATCTGGCCGCAAAATTATCACAGGCAACGCCGATGGCCTCTGTGGACAACCACAAACTCTGGCTCAACAAATTGATAAAGTTTGCCGACGGGCTGAAAATGCTGGCATTAAGCGTTCTGGCTTTAGTGATTATGATTACTTCCGGCGCAATTTTCTATACGACCCAAACCAGTTTGGGATTGCATAAATACACCATTGAAATCCTGCACCTGATGGGGGCCAAAGACACTTATGTGGCTCAGCAATACGCCAGACGGACAGCTATTCTCGGTTTGGAAGGCGCCCTTATCGGATTGGCGATTGCCATTCCGACAATCTTCGGAATCGGCTCATTAGCCCGTCAGATAGAAGGCGGCATTATCAGCGAAGCCAATTTGTCAATTGCAGCCTGGGGCGTTATTTTAAGCCTGCCGCTGTTTGCCTCGCTGATTGCCATGCTGACGGCATATTACACGGTTAAACAAACATTGCAGAAGATGATGTAAAGAATGATAAAGAAACTGATTATCGGCGGCGGGATTACGCTTATTCTTTTGTGGAGCGCGGGTTTTGTCGCATTTGCCCACAAAATCAACCATTTTCAGCCGGACAATGACACCCAAACGGAAGCTATCGTCGTTTTGACCGGCGGCAGAAACCGTATTGCCGAAGCAATTAAAATTTATAACAAAGGCTTGTCTCAGAAACTGTTTATTTCCGGCGTTGAGAAGACAACTTCTCTGGAAGCTATCAGCCAATGCCAGGCCGTGACTTTTCCGACAGAAAAAAATGTGGTTCTGCTTGAAAGGCAATCAACCAATACGATTGAAAATGCCATACAAACCCAAGCGTGGCTCAAAGAAAACAATATCAAATCCATCCGGCTGGTGACATCAAATTATCACATTCCCCGCAGCCAGCAGGAATTTCAGCACCAGAATCCGGATTTGAAAATCGTCATACATCCGGTTTATTCCGATTATGTGGCAAAAGAATGGTGGAAAAGTATTCGAAGCTTCTGTTTAATCGCTTCGGAATATAATAAATTTTTATATGTATGGCTGGTACGCCGTTTAACCTTTTAAGGAATCCGACATGATTTTTTTGCGCTCTCTTATCTTTAATATTTTGTTCTATACAACACTGGCTCTCAGCTGCGTAATCGGTTCCGTCGTCGGGCTTTTTTCTAGGAAAGCAACCGTTCCGTTATGGAACTATATTCTTATGCCTCTCTGCTGCTCTTATCTCAGAATTTGCGGTATCAAAATTGAAATCCGCGGCAGAGAAAATCTTAAACAAGAAGGCGTTATTTATGCCGCCAAACACCAATCGGCCATAGAGACTTACTGTTTGTCCTCTTATATTACCAAAGCAACTTTTATTTTGAAAAAAGAATTGACTTATATTCCGATTTTCGGCTGGGCCCAGCATTTTTACGGCATGATTGCCGTCAACCGTTCCGCCGGCGGCGCTACATTGAAAAAACTTCTTAAAGAAGCGAAAGACCGCATGAGCAAAGGGCGGCCGATTATCATTTTTCCGGAAGGTACCCGTACAAAACCGGGATTAACGACAGAATATAAGCCGGGGCTTGTTTTCTTATACCAAAACATGAATGTCCCTGTTATCCCTGTTGCTTTGAACACCGGTTTATTTTGGGCTAAAAATTCTTTTCTGCGTTATCCGGGAACTATTGTTATCGAATTTTTGGAGCCAATGCCTGCCGGTATGGAAAAGAAAGAATTTATGACCGAACTGCAAAAAAGAATTGAGGCCAAATGCGCCGAACTTAATGCCGAAAGCGCTAAGAAATATCCTCATGTCCAAATCATTTTGGATAAAAACAAGAAAGGGCTGTAACCATGCTGACCGAGGATGGCCTAAATACTCTGCAAATATCAGATACCGATACGGAAAGACTCCGTTATTGGAAAAAATATATGTGGGTTATCCTTTCTTTTTTGGCGGCTCTGACTATCAGTCTGGCCATTATCAATAACTATTTACAGCGGCGGGCAGTTATCAATCATTTTAAACATGAAATGAGCTATGCCATAAAATCGCTCAACCAATTCGGCTGGGATATCGCTTATGATAATATCAGCTTCAGTACGATTTACCCGTCAAAACTCATCACTCTTGAAAACATCAAACTATACAGCCATACGCAAAATCGGGCGTTCGTTATAGAAAAACTGTACCTTACCAATAGCTTTTTTACGCCCGAACAGCTGCAAATCAGCTCAGAAGGCGCCGTGAAGCTGGTTTTTGACGGGATTGTCCATAATATTGATTTTAGATATAACGACATTGCAATTGATTTGAAAAACGGCGAAGCGCCGAATAATCTTACATTCAGAATACAGAATATTTCTATCAGCGATTGGGCTAAGATCAGCGAAATCAATCTGGCTGCCAGACTTATCGCCCCTCAGCGCATCAGCGAACAGGCGCCGTTTATTAAAGCGCATCTCGATATTCGCAATATCAAACTTAACGGACTGCTTGACTATCCTTTAGGGCAAACTATCGGGCGTATTTATGCCGGCGCCGAAGTTATCGGGCAAATAAAGGCTCAGGCAGATTTCAGGCAAAGCGTTCATGAATGGTTATCTCACGGCGGTTACGTTGCCATAAAAGATTTTAACCTTAATTGGGCACCGCTGTTAATGGTCGGCAAAGGCGAGCTTTCTTTTAATGAAAAATTTCAGCCGGTTTTGCAACTCAACACTTCTTCAAAGGCCTTACTGGAATTGATTGACGATTTGGAGAAAAAAAATTGGTTTGACCCGAAAGGGATATTTGTTACCAAAATTCTGCTGAACAACAAAGCCTACAAAGCAGGAGAAACAGACCGCTATCTTACCATAACAACGCCTATAGGCATTCAGGACGATGCTTTGTTAATAGAAAAGATTGTTGTTAAAAAGCTGTAAAATCAGGCCGTGTATTTCAAGAAGAAGACTTTGGCCAAGCCATAAACCCGTTCGTCAATTTGTTCATACTGTTCCGGCAAAGGCAAATCTTCCGAACGCTCAACTTCTACGATACAAAACGCCTCGTCTTTCAGCCAGCCTTTCTCAGCCAGTTGTCGCAAAGCTTTTTCACTTAATCCTTTGTTATAAGGCGCATCCATAAAAAGCACATCATATCGGACGGAAGCCTGCGGCAGATTTGCCGCATTCAGTTTCATGACCTGAATTTTATCTTTTTCATTCGGAAACAAGGCAACATTTTTCAAAAGATCCCGCGTGTCGAGATCAATCATTCCAACCTTTTTAACACCGCGCGAAACGGCTTCCAAAGCAAAAGCCCCGCTTCCGGCAAAAATATCCAACAGGTTAATTTCAGACAAAGAAACAGGCAGTTTGGAATATAAAATATTAAATATTGCTTCTCGCGCACGGTCAGAAGTCGGACGCACCTTTTCTGACGCCGGAGACAGGAGTTTTTTTCCGCGATAGATGCCGGCGATTATCCTCATAAGGCAAACTTTGCTCCCAACTGCTCTTTTAAGACCTTCTGCGGAATCTCTTTAACTTCGCCTTCCCTCAGGCTGCCAAGCTGGAACGGGCCGTAGGACAAACGAATCAAACGGTTTACATCCAAACCGACCGCTTTCATAACTTTGCGGATTTCGCGATTTTTACCCTCGGTCAACGTAACCAACAGCCATGCATTTGTGCCTTTGACGGTTTCGATTTCAACTTTTATTGAACCATACTTCACCCCGTCAACCTCTATCCCGTTAGCCAGAGCGGCTAACTTCTTCTCATCAATAAAGCCATGAACCCTGACTTTATAACGCCGCGCCCAGCCGTTTGACGGCAATTCAAGTTTGCGTGATAACTCGCCGTTGTTGGTTAAAAGTAACAACCCTTCGGAATTTAAATCCAAACGGCCGACAGAAATAACTCTGGGCATACCTGCCGGCAGGTTTTGAAAAACCGTCGGGCGATCCTTTTCGTCTTTATGGCTGGTTACCAAACCTTCCGGTTTGTAATAAATCCATAATCTGGTTGCATCAATCTGCGGCAATTTTTCGCCGTCGAGCAAGATTTTTTCCGTTCCTTCAACATTAAATGCCGGACTTTCGACAATCTCGCCGTTTACCGTAACGCGCTTTTGTCTGATCAGTTCTTCAGCGGCGCGGCGGGAACAAACTCCGGAACGAGCCATAAACTTTGCAATTCTTTCAGCCATTATTTTTACTTTCCTTTTTCAAATTAAGGCTATATTAATATAGAAAATGACACTTCGCAACAACAGGTTTGGCATGGATAAGAATTTTTACATGACACGCGCATTAGAACTGGCCCATTTAGCAGCAAAAGCAGATGAAGTTCCTATCGGCGCCATTGTTGTCAATTCTTCTACCGGAGAAATTATCGGCGAAGGCTATAACCTTTCCGAGCATTCGGCTGACGCCACCGCACACGCGGAAATTATCGCAATGCGCAAAGCCTGCGAAAAACTCGGCCAAAACCGCTTGCGGGATATGGATCTATACGTAACATTGGAACCCTGCACAATGTGTGCCGCCGCAATTTCGTTTATGCGGATAAAGAATTTATATTTTGGCGCAACAGATTCTAAAGGCGGCGCGGTTATCAGCGGCGTGCGTTTTTATGATGCTCCGACCTGCCACCACAAACCGACGGTGGAAAGCGGGATTTTGCAAGAAGAATGCTCACAGATTCTTAAAAGTTTTTTTGCCGCAAAACGCAAAAAGAAATAATCCTCATCCAATACTTTATATTAAAATCGAATGATTTATAAAGTTAATAAAAAACAGGCTTTTAGATTTATCTGCACATTTTTCTCTTGCCACATTACATAACATATGATATAAATTTTCTTGTGTGTTGATGTGTGTGAACTAAAGCCTTATATAAAACAGGCATTAACAACAGAGGGAGATATTCGACACAAATATCTCCCTCATTTTTTATTCTCATATCAATTAACGGTTAGCATTATTCAAAATACGTTGTTTATCCCGATTCCAATCGCGTTCTTTTATTGTTTCGCGCTTATCATAATTCTTTTTGCCTCTTCCCAAGCCGACCTCTAATTTTGCGCGTCCCTTATCGTTAAAAAACAGGCGGATTGCAACCAAAGTCGACCCTTTGCGCGCCAATTCATTAATAATATCTATAACTTCTTTTTTCTTGAGCAGAAGTTTACGATCGCGCTTTTCGACATGGCTTTCATAGCCTTTATTGGCGTATTCGGCGATAAACATGTTAGAAATGTACAGCTCGCCGTCCTTTTCAATACCGTAAGCATCATTTATATTAGCATGCCCGAGCCTCAAAGATTTTACCTCGGTTCCGCCCAATTGCAGGCCGGCGACAAATTTTTGCTCAATCAGATAATCAAAATTGGCACGGCGGTTTTGCGCCACAACGCCGGTGGTGATAAAATCGCTTTTTTTATTCTTTGCTGCCATTATTCGAATTCTCCTGATTTTTATATAAGCATAGTTATAATCAAAAAAAAGAATGGAGACAATACTAAAAATTGCTCCATTCTTTGTTATAAGAATCTAAAAATTACGCACGTTTTTTATTTTTTGAAGCGTCGGTAATCAATAACTCGGGTTTTGCAGCTTCTGCCGGAATCGGATCGCCAACGCGCATGCACCGCCCGTCAATATAAGCGCCGGGTTCAATAGCTATAGAGACATGGGTGGCATCACCGATTAATTTTGCCGTTTTGGCAATAAAGATTTTTTCAGCAGCGGCTTTGCCAGTCAGCGTTCCATATAACTGAAGGCTTTTTACGACAACAGAACCCTCAACCACGCCCTTATTGCCAATTACCAATTCATCACAGGTAATGTCGCCCTCGACATGCCCGTCAACATGCAGCGTCGCATTGCTGATAATATCGCCGTTAACGCGCGTATTTTCACTGATAATGGTCGGAACGGGAACATCTGACATATTTTTATTCAGAGATCTGGCAAATTTTAAGTAAATTAATCTTTTTAATTTTTTCATGTTTCCCTCTGTTTCTTAAGAAATTTTGGCTTTGATAAAAGGCATCGGATCTACATTTTTCCCCTGGAACAAAACTTCATAATGCAAATGCGGCCCTGTCGAGCGCCCCGTATTTCCAACCTCGCCCAAAACATTTCCGACATCGACATATTCGCCTTTTTTTACATAAATTTTGTGCATATGCGCATATTTTGTAACGAACCCGTTGCCATGATCGACAACAACCATATTTCCATAGCCGTTAACGAACTCGGCACGGGTAATTTTGCCATAAGCCATGGTTTTAATTTTATTGCCGGTACGGCTGGCCAAATCAACGCCTTTGTGGCGGGCTTTTTTCTTGTTAAACGGATCTGCGCGTCCGCCGTAAGGAGATGTCAGCCAGTAGCTCCACACAGGCTTGCCAAAAGGCACATAACGGGCTATTTCCTTATAATACTCAAGATCTTCAACATCATTAAAAATCGTTTCAATTTTGGCATTAATCTGTTTGTCTTTAATTTGCGGGCGCGGTTCCGGCACAAACAAACCGCCTTTGCCGTTTTTGCGGTTGGCCATAGGATTGAAATACAAGCCGCTCTTTTTCAAAGGAACATTAATTTCATTAAACGCACCTTTTAATTTGCCGACTTCCTTCGCCGCAATTTTGGAAACCTTTTCAAGAACTTCCATTTCTGCTTCGCGCAGTTCGTCAATCACGTCTTCCATGGCGTTCATTTGTTTTTTTAAGGCATCGCGCTCGGAAGCAGCAATATCGCGCTGCAAAATAGCCTCATTCAAAGACATTTTCTGTTCTAATTTTTCGGCTGACGCCCATTCGCTTTCCGCGGCAATCTGTTTAATTTTATCTTCGACGGCGGTTGCCTGGCGCTTATATTGTTCTATATCCTGTTTGGGGTTTTTATTACCCATATTGGTCAGCATGCCGGTAATATTTTTTTGCAAAGACATAAAATCGCCCATCAAATCGACATATGCATCGCGGGTAGTCTCTAACTCGCGGTCTTTAACTGAAATAATTGCACCGGACTTATTATAGATATGATAGGAATAAAAACTCCAAATGCCAATGAGCAGCAGGAGACCGACAAAGATTACCTGAGCTTTGGAAGATATTGTCAAAACCTTGGCCCGGTTTTGAGAGCGGAAGATAATCTCTTTGTCCGCAAACAATGTTTTCTTTTCGCGAAACTGAGGATTATATGCCCCTTGTTTATTTTTTCGGTTTTTCTTTACCATAAATAGCTCTATGAAATTGCAAAAAATTGTCTTTTAACAGGCAAGACAGTTCTGTATATATACCAAAAAAATTTTTAAAAGACATCTTTTTTTATAAACTTATCCAGCTTTCAAAAATTTATGCCTTGTTTTTTGGCGGCAATAGGTCATAAATACGCTTACAGCTATAACACAAACAAAAGGATTTTTAAATGAAAAATTCAAAAAAAGCAATAAAATACAGAATTTTAGAATTTTTGAGCACATGGTTTTACAGTGGAAAATCGCCAAAAGCGCCGGGAACATGCGGATCTTTGGCCACTCTGCCTTTTGTATATGTTTTTGCTTATTTTTACGGAATAAACGGCGTAATTGCCTTTGCAATTGCCGTATCTGTTATCGGAATCCCCGTGGCGGATACCTTTGCAAAAGCTCTGAAAATAAAAGATCCCGGACAAATTGTTATTGACGAGACGGCCGGACAGGCGATTACTCTGATTGCAGCAGGGACAAATTTGTATCTTTATGCTGTCGGCTTTGCCCTTTTCCGACTGTTTGACATTACAAAACCTTTGATTATCGGCTGGGCGGACCGCAAAGTTCCCGGCGGGCTGGGAATTATGCTTGACGATATTTTAGCCGGAGTTTTCGGCGGGCTGGTTTTATGGGGGATTAAATTTTATTTTTTCTGATTGGTTTCTTCGGCATCAAGGATAATAAACTCATCCGTGCCTGCAAGATTTAATACAATGCGGGCACGCTCGTCCAATAAGTCCAAATCAAGGCTGGAAGAAGATAAAAGCTTGACTTTTTCTTCCAGCTTTTCTTTTTGCTGACGATAACTGTCGGCAATTTTCTGTGCTGAAGAAATTTCACTCCGCAGATAAAGAAGCTTTAACAAGCCGCGCTCGCCGCTAATTCCATGGAATAAGAAATACAAAGATAAAAGCGTGCAGAAAATAAGAATGCCGGAATTCTTAATTTTGTTCTGAAGCTCCAAAAATATACCCATTGCTTATTCCCGTTATTATTTTAGCGCGACTCTCTATCGCTTATTTTTAATGCTCATCTTTGAATGAGAGCATATTTAAGTTAAAAATTGGTTAGCTGACCGGAGAATACTTAATAAGACAGGCAGTCATTGCCGCGCCACTTCCAGCCGCTGATTAAACCGTTTTTTATCAGGAAAGACGTCTGGCAGAATTCTTCGACCTGATACCCGAAGGTTGCGCCATATGGGCCAAAATCGTAATCATTCAAAAAAGGATAATAGACAACATCTTCGCCGGGTTCATATTCTTGGTTATACATATAAAATTCGGACGGAACATAAATATCTCCGGCTTTGGTATAAGTATAAACCTCATCGCCGCCGGCCAATATTTTGCGAGCGCTCGGCTTGCCCCATTTTTCAACCAGAACAGATGACTTTTCACCAATCATTGACGCTAATTCAGCATCATATTTTTCAGGCGTTGCACAGGCAAACAAAAAGATTAAAACCAAAATATAAAGGGCTATATTTTTCAGCATAGCGTTTCTCCCCGACAATAAGACCATATGACAGAGGTAAGAAATATTTCGGATTTTTCAATTTAGACTATGGATTTATAAATTGTGCAAGAACAGCCACAATTTCACTTTATAACGCAAAGGCAAATCATTCCATGAAATTATGTTTTCAGCCAGAAGCTTACGCAGTTCTTTTTGCAAATAATCTTTTGCAGGACGGCATTTCTTCCGTTTCAACAGCGTTTTTAAAATCGAGCGGAAGAAACAGCGGCGCATACCCGCTTCAAGAGGGCCTCCATGAAATTTTTTATGCAAGCTGCGTAAAATAAATATATAACTCTCGCAATTTTTAAGTTTTATTTCTTGCTTTCCTGACAAAGAACCTTCCCGCTGCAAATAATAATAAAGCGGCAAGTCCACAATTTTTCCGCTGCGGCTGCGCTCCATATAAGCACAAGTAAACGGCAGGTCTTCATAAATAAGCCCCGGAATAAAACGTAAATCGCCGAGCGTTTTTCGCAAATATAATTTACTCCAGACATTTATTGAAAGCCGTTTTTTCTTTTGGAATAATTCGGCAAGAGGCTCTTTTACGAGAATCGTACCATAGCTTTGATATTCAGGAAACGAAACCGCGGCATCTTTGACATTTTGGAAGCGGCAAGCCGCAAAATCAAACTCTCCGCCGCTGATTTCCCGATAAAGAATCTCCAGAATCTGCGGATGAATATAATCGTCAGAATCAAGGAAATAAACATAATCGCCCCGAGCCTGTTCCAAACCGGCGTTTCTGGCAGCAGACAAGCCTCCGTTCGGCTGCGTTACAACTTTGATACGAGAATCCCGAGCGGCATATTCTTTTAAAATTGCCGCGGCATTATCAGGACTGCCGTCATTGATGCAAATTGCTTCAAAATCAGTAAAAGTCTGGGCAAGGACACTATTCAGACAAGCAGGAAGATATTTTTCAACATCATAAATCGGAATGATAACACTAATCTTCGGAGATGCCATTAGTTATAGCCTCCTTTGAACAATATGCGAAAGCAATCATCTGCTTTATCTTTTGGAGCCAAAACTATTTTATCCGGATTTTGATTAAGATACCCCGCCCACCATGAAAAAGTGCTGTTAGCTGCAATATTATGGCGGCAATTTTTCATCAATTCCAAATCGCAATAGCCGGCCGACCCGTCGTTTATATCGACAAAGGTATGCGGATTATCAATTTTAAGATTTTCTTTCGCCCATTTAACATCATCGGAAAAGATATAAAAATGCGCATTTTTGACCTTAGAATTAATATAAGAAACCGCCCGATAATAATAATCCAAATTACAAACCAGCCCATATTTCACAAAATCTCCGCGGCGAATGTGAATTGAAACGGATTGCGTTTTTTTTATATCATCCAGCAGCGCCATATTTGCGTCCGACATTTTATCTTTAAGCATAAAAGCTTTAATCAGTTCCGGACGCAAATCATAAAAATAGGCGTCATTGGCAAAAACGCCGGCAAAATACGCATCGCCCTTTATAGAAAAAAACTCTTTATAAAAACTGCTTGAACACTTTTCTTTGACAACGCGGCTGACTAAACGTTTCAAAAAAGCAGGCAGAGAAATGCCGCAAAATTTTTTGTTGCTGCATAGAGATATTTGTTTTGGCGTTGCCAGATTTATATCGGCCATAAATACGCCAAGTTCATAATTGCGTTTTGTTGCCCGTGAATTTTTACTTTTGTTAACAGCTTCGAACCAACCGGCATCATATAATACTTCATCTCCGGCATTTTTAAGAGCCTGCCCGAAAGCATATTGAAACATCTGATTGCCTAATCCGCCTGATAATTTGACTATCTTCATATTGCTTTGCCCATTCATGTATAATACTCATACAATAAAAGCAAAGACACCCCGTGTCAACTAATAGTAGCCCGATATTAGACAAAATAACTATTTCTTTAAGCTTGTTTTCCAAACTTTTTTCATGAAGGTTGAAAAGGGATAATTTTCTAATTCCGCAGGAGCTGTAAAAAAACCGTCCGCTTCAAATTTTTCAGCTTCTGCCCTGAATATTTTTAAGGTTAATTTAAAATGGGTAAAAACATGCGAAACTTCTTTTCCGGTATCTGTTCCGCCGCAGGCATTTTCATCTTCATTCTCTTGCCATGGAAATTCATAAAGGCCTGAAAGCAACCCTTTTTCGGTTCTTTTGCGTATATAAACTTCTCCTTTGGAATTAAAAACAAGATACACGCTCCCCAGCTTGGCTTTTTTCTCAAGCTTACGGCGGTTTGGGATTTTTTCCAATGCGGCATCATCCTTTGACAAGCAGTCTTTTTGCCACGGGCAAAGCAGACATTGCGGATTTTTGGGCGTGCAGACCATTGCGCCCAAATCCATAATCGCCGAAGCATAGTCCGCCGGATTTGTTTTATCCGTCAAAGCCGCCGCCTTTTCCTTTATAATCTCCGTTATATCGGCAGCCGGCTCCGTTAAATGATACAGACGGCAGATAACGCGGATAACATTTCCGTCAACAACCGTTTCCGGCTGATTAAATGCCAAGGCCAGAAAGCTGGCTACCGTATAGGGACCGATGCCTTTCAGCTTTAAGACATCTGCTTTGTCTTGCGGAAAAACACCGTCGAAATCTTCAACAATCATCTGAGCAGTCCGGTGCAAAGACTTCGCTCGGGTATAATATCCCAGCCCCTGCCAATATAAATAAACTTCCTCTTCTGATGCAGCCGCCAAATCGGCAATTGTCGGAAAGCGCTCTATAAAACGGTGAAAATAAGGAATAACGGTTTTAACCGTCGTCTGTTGAAGCATAAATTCGGACACAAGAATCACATAAGGGTCCGGATGAGCCCCGCCCTTGACCCGCCACGGCAGTTTACGCCCGTTGATGGCATACCATTCTAAAAGCAGTTGTGACAAGTTTAATTTATTCATAAGCGGACGCTATTATTGATATACTTCTATTCAAAATCATACGTATAGGAGCTGATTGTTAAAACTTCGGCCAAAAGCAGAACAAATAAAAAACCCAGATATCTGCTTTTTTCAATTTTCTTTACCTTTTCCGGCAATTTACCGGCAATAATCATTACTGACATGACAATGTATAACAGAAGGAACAAGTAGCCTGTAAAACACAAAACTTTATAAATTAAGTCTCCTTTATAAAATTGATAAGAAACGTCATCATTAATAAAGAAAAATACGCCAACAGCCAGCAGACAAATCAGCATAAAAAAGAATAACGCCCAAAATAACAAGGATTTTAATTTTGATTTCATATGAGAATACCTTTCCAAACAGAAAGATATTCTCATATTTTTTTATCAGCGTCAATTATCGTTTTAAGGCTCCTCAAACTGCTCTTTCAAAACGCAGTCATTATAGTTTCCTTCAATACACGTCTGAACTTGTCCTGAATAAATCACATCTTTACTGTACAAATGCATTGACATATATATGATGCTTAATATTAAAAGTCCCAATATTTTCCATAGCTTAAATTTTGTGAAAATTATAATGGCTATGTCCAGTAAAAGTAAAAACGCAATAATAACGAAAAATATTATTGAGTAAGACTTTTCATCGGCAGCATAACTATATGTATCAAAAGTATCATTGAGAATTACGAAAACGGACGGCAAAAAGAAAATCCCCTTCATTGCTGCCAGCAAAACTTTTATAAATAAATTTTTGAGCTTTTTTTTCATTTAACTTCTCCGAAATTTAAGTCTAAAAGTTTTATTTATATTTGCAAGTTTATTTATAATAGTCTCTCGGATTTCGAGAGCAGCTTTCTAAAAGATTCTTACCTGTTTTAGCTCCACGCCAACCGCGGCGATTAGCTTCCCAATCATCAGATGTGTCTTGAATTCCATGCCTTAATGTTCCATATGGAAATTCTCGAACCGCACTTATTGTTTTACCGACGAATTCTCCCCATTTTCCTCTTTTAGCCGCTTCATAATTCGCTTTACAATGGAAAAACTTATCATTTCCTATATTTTTATCTTTTTTCATTTGTTCATAATTTCTCAAAAAATCATTAAACGGTGCCAAAAATTTGCTTTCGTTTTTCTTTGAATAATTAGATTTATTTTTTAGATATTTATTCAGATTCGCTTCTGTCTTTTTTCCCCATTCTTTCGCGATATCTTCTTTTTTGGTCCGATAAATTCCCGAATGAGATTTTTTATAATCGTCAATAACTCGATCCGCAAATAAATCTGATAAAGTCTTTTTTGTTGGATCTTCTTGTATAATATATCTTATTAAATTCGGCATTTTAATTCTCCTTTTGTATTGTTAAAAAAAGAAAAACCGTTGGAATTAACCAACGGTTTTTAGATACACTTTCGGTAAGTGATGTTTTATGTTTAGGATATATTTCCTACTTTGTCAAGTGTTTTTCATGATGCCGGTTAAGGGAATTCGTCAATTTGACTTGTAACGCTCGCTCTCTTCGCTACCGCTCTGTCGCTTGCTGACAAGTCTGCACCTGTCGTTAAAAATATCTCCACCGGAGATATTTTTGGCCTCATCTAGCTTGGTAAGTTCGTGCAAAGCACTTACTAACCATGCGTCGGTCACTTGCTTTGCAGGGTATCTTTCGTGCAAAATTGCACTCATCTACCGACAAAGCTACGCCTCTTGCGGTAAAATCAACCGGAGCAACGGTTGATTTTATCCCCGAGCCCTCTCGGGTTCGATTCCGATCTTGATTGTTACCATAAAAAAAGCCCCTGCGAGAGGAGCTTTTTTTAATGGTGCCGGTTAAGGGAATCGAACCCCCGACCCACGCATTACGAATGCGTTGCTCTACCAACTGAGCTAAACCGGCATCGCTCATATATTTAGAGATATTCCAAATAAAATGCAAGCATTATTTATCATATAAAAACAGATATTAAAGATTTTCGAATATCCGGATAAATTCAGCCCCGCGCATTTCAAAGCTTTTGAACGAATCATAACTTGGCGCAGCCGGTGAAAACAGCGCCAGTTTTCCGTTTTGCATTTTCAACTCTTTGAAAAGTTTTTTAACCGACGTTTCAAAATCTTTTTCTTCAATCAGAACAAAATCAGGGCGCGTTACCGTTTTTCTGAGTGCTTCGGCCACTCTCGGCCCTGTTTGAAACAACGCCGCAACAACCTTAACTTTAGGATTATCGTTGATAAACCGCGCCAAATCCGTATAATCCTGCTTGCGATCATATCCGCCCAAAAAGACTCCCATTGGTTCATCAAAAGACTGAATAGCCGCCATTGCCGTTTCCGGCGCAGTGGAAATGCTGTCATTAATAAAGCTAATACCGTCTTTTTCGCCGATTTTTTGCAGGCGGTGCGGCAAAGCCGTAAAGGTTTTAAAACTTTCCGCCGCTTGTTTTGTATCCAAGCCCAGATATTCAATCACGGATAAAACGCCGGCCATATTATCCAGATTATGATAGCCCTCCAACTTGGTGTCATGAATCTCCAGCCACTCCTCGCCATTACGGCACAAAACATTGTTCAATTCAGCAAAACCTTCGGAGCGATTATAATAACGATAAGGCAAATCATATTCAGAACAGTATTTTTGCAGTTTTTCGCATTTGGCATTGACAAAGCATACATCATTTTTCTGTTGATGCGCTACCAAATGAACTTTATCACGATAATAATTATCGTGATTGCGGTGCCAATCAACATGCTCGGGAAACAAATTCGTAAACAGCACAATCTGCGGAGAAACGCTTAAATCGCTGCACTGATACGAAGACAGTTCACAAATGACAAAACAGTGATTTTCTTCAAGCAGTTCAATCAGCGGACGGCCGATATTGCCGCCAAGCGCCGCATTTTCTCCCATTTCTTTCAGCGCATGAAACAACAAAGAAGACGTGGTACTTTTGCCCTTTGATCCGGTTACGCCGATTACGGTTGTTTCAGGGTGATTTTTCCGCATTTCCGAGAGGAAAATATCTGATGATGACGTCACTTTTATTCCGGCGGCTTTGGCTTTGATTATCTCGTCTTTATAAATGCTGACACCGGGCGAGCGGATTATCACGTCAATTTTCGGCATCAACATCTTAATATCATCCCCGCTATAGATGCTAAAGCCTTCCACTTTTTCCGATAACAGGGAATCATTATAGAGATACAAATTATCATAAAACCGTTTTTGCTGCAAAAAACGGACAACTGCCAAACCTTCTTTGCCTAATCCCCAAACTAAAATATTTTTATTTTTCAACTCGTTCATCAACATCAGAGATAGTCCCTAAAGTTCTCCGGCAGACAATGCTTTTCCGACTTGGTAAAAACCTGTTTTTCCCAAATCTGCAATTGCGATAAGCCATATTTTTCCAACAGGCGCGGGTATAAATTTTTTATCATAAAGTCATCCTTCCAATCATCTTTTTGCGCCAAAAGATAAATGGCAACGGCACATTCTTCTAACTCGCCGACACATTCAAAAGGCTTGTGTTTTGACAAGCCGAGCAATTCTTCAAAACCGCCGAGCTGTTTTTCATCTGCCAAAATATTCCTGCCCACGGCCTTTACCAAATCCGCCTTATCCATAAACGGCGCCAAGGCTAAAAAGACAAAACGGCATTTGTCACATTCGCCGCACCAACGCTCCAAACGCTTTTCCTTATCCAGCTTAAAAGCCTTATTGCAACTGGTGAAAACCTGATGATACGGGGTCAGTTTGGCAAAACGGCGGGCAATGTCCAATTCAGACAATGGCCGCAGCATTGAAAAATAAGTGAAATTTTTAAGCAGATATTTTTGCGCAAAACCATTAAAGGCTTTTTCAAATTCCAAAGATTTGCTCCATTGGTGATTGACCTCAAAACTGTCATCACGCACCAAATTGCCGACATTGGCCGAACGCTCGTTCCCCATGGCAACTTTATCATAACCATACAAAACGGCACATAAGGCCAGACAAAACGCATAAACTCCGGTTATCGGCACGTGGCCGTTATAAACGCCCTCTTCCGTATTCAAAGCGATAAGCTCGGGAGCAATCGTTCGCGTAAACTCAATATCGGGACAGCCGGAAACTTCTATCGACTCGCGAATCGGACGCGGGCGCCCCTGAGCTATGCAGACAACTTTTTCACCATGAGATTTTAAGGTTTCCAAAACGACATTCGAATCTTTGCCGCCGCCAATCGGCACTGCCGTCAAATCGGGCAAAAGCAAAAGCGCGGCTTCAACATGCGACGGACTTTCACCCCAAGGAAAATTGATGACATTATTCAGATTAAGATTATTGCGCCACGAAAATTCGCCCAAGCCTTTTTTATAAAATTCATTGAAAAATTCCGCCTGCTCTTTGTTTAAAGAACCGGTTTCAATTTCCATAACATTCGGCACAAAAGCTTTATAATAGCTGATACCGCAGGCTATATGCAGAAAGAACAGAATTTTCTCAACAGCCTTTAATTCTTCAGCCGTTAAATCCGTTTTCGCTTTATGAAACTTTATCTTTTCGCAAAAATGATATGCATCATCAAAAGCATAATTAAGGCTTGCCTCGGATGTTTTCGTATCAAAATGATACGAGACAAAGCGAAATTTATTCATCTTCTTCACTGAGCTTGACCTTTTTATGCTTTTTGACAACCTTTAACCCTGTTTTATCCTGAAGCATATGGTTTAAGGTTTTGCGGGTAATCTCATCGCCGATATGCAGGCTGCGCTGCGGGAACGGAATTTCAATCCCTTCTTCGCGAAAGCGCCTGTCAATTTCATAACGCAAATCGCTGGGGATTGACCAGCCGCTCCAAATGTCATTGGTATAACAACGCAATTCAAAATCAAGGCTGCTTTCGCCAAAGTCTTTGAATATGACCGACGGCTCGGGCTTTTTCAAAACGCGTTTATGTTTTTCCGCACATTCAAGCAGAATATTGGCCACTTTGCGCGTATCCGTACCATAGGCAACGCCGACGCTTAATGACAAGCGGGCATTGTTATTGCTGTGTGTCAGGTTGGTTACCGTGGTCGACAGCAGGTTTGCATTCGGAATAATCAGGCTGGAACGCTTGAATGTTTCCACCTCGGTCGAGCGGATATTAATCTGTTTAACCTTGCCTTCCTCTCCGTTAATAATGACCCAATCTCCGACTTTTATCGGGCGTTCAAACAGCAGAATAATGCCCGATACAAAGTTATTTACGATATTCTGCAAGCCCAAACCGATACCGACTGACAAAGCACCGGCAATCAATGCGAGGTTGCTTAAATCGCCGCCCATAATGGCGATGGCTATCAGCGCCGAAATAACGAATCCGACAGAGCCGAATCCGGATTCCAAAGAGGCTTTAATTCCCTCATCAATATCCATTTTGCTCAACAGATTGTTTGATAAACGGCGCTTTAAGGCTTTTACGATGTTAACGCCGATGAAGAAAACCAAAATTCCCAACATTATTGACAACAGTGAAATTTTGATACCGCCAATGGTAAAGCCGGTAAAGAGCTTGACAATGCTATGGTTCAATACTTCGGTCGAAACGCCCCATAAAGCCAAAACCATATAAATTGCCAATAAAGCAAACAACGGATCGACAACCAAACTCAGCCAAAAATTCAATTTGCTGAGCAGGCGGCGTTTCAGCCTGAAAGTTTTTGCCCAAAAACGCAGCAACAGCAAACGATGCATAATCTCTTCAAAGGCTTTGCGGATAATAAACAAGAAGCCTAAAAGGATAAAGGTTAAAATCAGGCGGTTCAAAATGAATGCCGATAAAAACGGATAACCGAAAACAGAAATGCCGCAAAGAATAATGCCGGATAAGATTGTCATAAAAGTGATTTTAAATGTGGAATCAACGCTTTCATCCGCCGGATTTTCCGTATTATCATCATCTTCGTTGTATTCGACGCCGTCCCATAACAGACGTTTGACAATAACAACAATAAAGAAAGCTTTTACAAAACATCCCATTGCCGAAATATAAGAAGACAATTCAATTGAAAAATCAGATTTATCGGCCATGTGCTCTAAGAAACCGAATAAGCCTATTGCATTGATAGCCCCGTAAAAAGCCGAGGTCAGGCGGAGAGCTTTTTCATCACTGACATTAACCAAGCGCCAACGCGGATTATACGGCGCAAAAACGACCCTTGCAATTGCCCGTCCGAGCAAAACATATAAAGAAAAATACAAAAAAGTGCCGATAGTCATGGCAAAATATCCGGTCATCAGCGGCGAGGAAGCTATCCAAATCAGCAGCCCGGCAACAATTGACGACGGAATAACGCCATAAGCTATCGCAACAAAAACCGCAGCAGACACTTTCTTGCCATAGCGCGGATGCTCAATGTCTTTATCATAACCAAACTTACGCATGATAAACAAACGCAAATAAACGCCAATCCATAAAGAGAGGAAAAAGGTGAACAAAACCGGCATTAAACTGCTGTATACTTCGCTGCGCTGTTCCTGGCTCAAATTTTCATACCAATTGACCGGCGAATGCATAATTCCATAAAGGAAACTGACAAACAGTTTGTTGGCATAAAAAAAGTTTGACGGATAAACCAGCGGGCTTTGCTTGTCAAACATATTTCCGAAAAGCTCGCGGCTGCGCAGATTTAAGATTTTTGTATCCAGTTCGTCAAGCCTTGTCAGAATAATGTCCGCTTCGGCAATTTTGCCTTTTTGAGAAGCCAATTCCGCATTAAATTCCTTGCGTTTTTGAGCAATAACGCCGACTTCTTTGGTGCCGTCTGTCGGTCCGTCACCCAGAGCATCGAGCTTTTTTTGCGTATATTGCAGTTCTTTGTCAAGCTCGCGTTTGGCGTCATTTAACTGCTTGCGAATTTCGCTTATTCTCTGCACATTGTCATTCATATATTCCTGAGTGGCGCTGCCGCTTTTTAACGTATTGTCGATTTTATTAAGCTCTTTATTCAACTCATTATAATTGACTTGCGCTACAGGCAAAGCGCCTTCGGCGGCATATAAATCCGCTCCCGCCGCAAACAGGCAGAAAGCAGAAAAGAACAACAGCGGCAGAATTTTTTTCATTAAGGCAGTCTCCGTTTATTCCGTTAATTATTTGCAGATAAAAGTTTCATAACGGCAAAAGCATTTTTGGCCACACCGACGCGCAGATTGTCGGCCACACACCAGAAGCTGATGCCGTTTTCAACAGAAACGTCCTGACGCAGGCGGCTGACATAAATATCATTTTCGCCCTGAACATCCGCCATAGTCACATAGCCGCCGTTGACATGTTTGTCAAACACGACCACGCCCGGCGTTTTAGACATCAGTTTGCGAACTTCTTCAACATCAACCTCATCTTCGCATTCCACATTGACAAACTGCCCGCAGCCGATGAAGGCGGGGATCACAGCACAATTGGCATGAACCTTAACATTGCCGTTCAACACTTTTTTTGTTTCGGCGTTCAAGGCCCATTCGCAATCGGTTTCATCGCCTAAAAACTCGCCGACCTGAGGAATAACGTTAAAAGCAATTTGCTTGTTGAAAACCTTTTGATTATCAGCCAAAGTATCGTTCATATAAATTTTGCGAATCTGATCAAACAACTCGTCCATGGCTTCCTTGCCATACACGGAAGTTGAGGTATAAGTCGAAACGACAATACGCTTAATCAAATATTTTTCATTAACGGCGCCCAGAGGAACAAGCATCTGGGTTACCGGCGCGGACGGAACAGAAACCAAACCGCGTGCAGCCCCGCTGATTTTGGAATCATTCAGGCCGGCCACAATCATCGGCACATCGCTTTCGGCAAAAAACGCCGACGACGTATCGACAACCTTAACGCCTTTAGCCAAAGCCTTTGGCACATAACGTTTTGCCAATTCGGCAGTCGTGGCAAAAATCGCCGTATCAACTTTAGAAAAATCAAAATCATCAAGATTTAAAACATCAAGCTCGTCATCTTCACCATAAGAAACCTGATTGCCCAAAACGGATTTATAATCCAGAGCGACAACATCTTTGGCTTTAATTCCGTCTTCTTCCAAAAAACTCAAAATTTCGCGGCCGATACTTTCTTGAACGCCTACAACAGCAATTTTTTTCATCTTATTCTTATCCTTATTAAAAAAACTGTTTCGACTATACTACAATCCGCAGAAAATAGAACAGTTTTTTTTGCAAAGTGACAATATTTTAACAGGAAAAAATCAGGCCGTGCGACAATTAATCAAAACATTGGCGGCAGCGCGGGCTTCATCGGTAATGACTTCTCCGGCCAGCATGCGGGCTATTTCTTCGCAACGCTCGTTTTCGGAGAGTTCGCGGACATTGGTTGTCGTCACATTGTCAACAGTAGACTTTTCCACCTTGAAATGATTGTTTCCGCGGGAAGCGACTTGCGGCGAATGAGTCACGACCATCACCTGCACGCCTTGTGCCAAACGAGCCAGACGTTCGCCGACAGCCTGGGCCGTCGCGCCGCCGACACCTGCGTCGACCTCGTCAAAAATCATTGCCGAGACGCTGGAAGACTGTGCCAAATTCACTTTCAAAGCCAGCATAAAGCGCGCCAGCTCGCCGCCGGAAGCTATTTTATTAATCGGACCCTGCGGAGAATTTGGATTGGTTGCAACCGTGAACGCAACGGCATCAAAACCGTTTTCATTCCATGCAGCTTCATCATTTTTATTAATCTGCGTGACAAATCTGGCTTTTTCCATTTTTAACGGCGGCAATTCGCGCATAACGCTTTTATCCAATTCCGCGGCGGCCTTTATGCGGGCGGCACTCAATTCGTTAGCCGATTTCAGATAATTCAGGCGGGCATTTTGCTCGGCTTTGCGCAGGTTTTCTATCCCTTCTTCGCCGAATTCTATCGTGCTTAAACGCCCCTGAAAATCAGCCAGCACCTGCGGCAAATCTTCAACCGAAACCTGATGTTTGCGCGCCAAGCCTTTAAGCATAAACAGCCGGCTTTCAATATTTTCCAGCTCATTGGTATTCATTGAGATATTTTCGGAGGCGGCTTCTATCTGGCTGATTGCTTCCGAAGCTTCAATCAAAGCTCTATCCAAGGCTGCTATAATCTCGTCATATTTGCCTTCGACATGGGAAGCTGCTTTATCTAGAGCCGACTGTGCATGGCGCAGCGCCGACTGCACATCGCTGCCCTGAGTTAAGACATTATAAGCGTAAGACAGATTTTCTATTATTTTTTCGGCATTCATCAACTCTGCACGGCGGGCAGACAATTCAGCTTCTTCTCCGGCATAAGTTCCGGCGGCTTCAAGCTCTTTGACCCAATGGCGCAGATTTTCTTCATCCTGCTTGGCTTTGGCAATATCTTCTTCCGCTTTAATCCGCTGCCGTTTAGCGGATTTGTAAGTTTGAAAAGCCTCTTCAACCGAAAGCGTCAACTGCGGATAATTTCCGTATGCGTCCAACACGGACAAATGGTTCGCCGGATTAAGCAAGCCCTGATTGTCAAACTGCCCGTGAACCTCAACCAGATATTTGCCAATGTCTTTCAACAATTTCAAACTGACAGCCTGATCATTAACGAAGATTTTGCTTTTGCCGTCACGGGTCAGCGTGCGTTTGATAATCAGCTCTTCTTCCGCTTCCAATTCATTTTCGTTAAGAACCGACCATAGAGGATCAGATTTATCCGGCAAATCAAATACCGCTGTTACGCTTAATTTATCTTCGCCAAAACGAATCAACGAAGTTTCGGCGCGATTGCCGAGCACAAGTCCCAGAGAATCCAACAAAATCGATTTTCCGGCACCGGTTTCTCCGGTCAGAACGCTTAAGCCGCGATTGAAATCCAAATCGAGCTTATCAATCAAAACAACATTGCGTATGGACAAAGACTGCAACATCAAATTTAGCCTTTAATAATTTCCCGCACCTGTTTGCACCATTTGCTTTTCGGATAGTTGAATTCCAAAACTTTATAAGCTTTGCCCGCTTCATTTTTCAATCCGAGGATTGTATAGATTTCAACCTGGCGGTATAAAGCTTCTTCAATCTGCGAAGTGGTCTGATATTGGTTAACAACCGTTGAAAAACGGTTCAAAGCCGACAGATAGTTCTGCTGGCGCAAATACCAGCGCCCGACTTCCATTTCCTGTCCGGCCAAATGGTCATAAGTCAAATCAATTTTCAAACGCGCGTCTTTGGCATATTCGCTGTCCGGAAAGCGCAAAACGACCTGCCGGAGCGCATTGAGCGCTTTTTCCGTCGTGCTCTGGTCTTTGCTGACATCGACAATCTGGTTATAGTAGCACATTGCTTTCAGATAATAAGCATAAGCGATATCTTTGTTGCCGGGGTGAAACTTTATAAAACGATCCAAAGCGATAATCGCATCGTCATAGTTCTCATCCTCATAATAAGCATAAGCGGCCATTAAGCGCGCTTTGGTTGCCAAAGCGGAATAAGGATGCTCCAGTTCAAGCTTTTCAAAGGTTTCCGCTGCTTTGGCATAAGAAGTCTTATCCATATATTCTTTAGCCTGAGTATAAAGCCCCTCAGCCGTTTTCGGCTCTTCTTTCGGCTTTGACGCGCAGGCAGAAAGCAGGCTCAAACTTAATACAGCACTTAAAACAAGCAGACTTTTCTTCATGTTCTTTTCCTTAAACGATTTGATAATTTGCTTCGTCAGCAAACAATTTTTTCAACAATTCATTGGTATGAAAGTGTCCGGTTTTTGAAGCTTCCAACCGTCCGATAACCTGACAGCCCGACGTATATAAATCGCCGACAGCATCCAAAACCTTATGGTTGACGCATTCGTTTTCAACACGGAAGCCGCCTTCGTTCAAAATTGTTTCGCCGTCCAAAACAACGGCGTTTTCCAAGCTGCCGCCTTTGATTAAACCGACAGATTTCAAATAATCGACCTGATATTTTTCGCAAAAAGTGCGGCAGGGCGAAATTTCTTTTTCAAAAACATCAGCATTGATTTCGGCATCAAAGACCTGTTGCCCGACAATCTTTGACGGGAACTCAATTTCAAATTTTATGCCCAGCCCCTTTTCCGCCGGTTTCAAAGCAACAATATTGCCCTTGCCATCGGCAAAAGAGACCTCCCTCAAAACTTTCAGATATTTACGCGGCGCAGACTGCGAAACCAATTCGGCATTTTTCAAATTATCATAAAAAACTTTAGCGCTGCCGTCCATAATCGGCAATTCCTGATTATCAACCTCAATCAAGGCGTTATCAATGCCTGCAATTGCCAAAGCGGCCATAAGATGCTCAATCGTGGAGACCAAATTGCCGGCCTTGTCACCGAGGCAAGAGCAATTGCGCGTATCGACAATGTTTGAATACAGGGCTTTTATTTCAGGTTTTGCCGCCAAATCGACGCGCTGAAAAACAATGCCGAAATTTTCCGGCGCCGGGTTCAGTTTCAAATTAACTTCACAGCCGGAATGCAGGCCTATTCCCTTCATTGAGACCGGTTTAGCCAAAGTCTGCTGCATTTGCATTCGTTTAATTCCTCCAACAAACTGCTCTTATCCGCCATATTGCGAACGTCAGCTTTTTAATCATATAAAACGCAGGCGGCCTATAAGCCGGGTTCTGTATTTCATTTGCCTGCCGAAGCAGGATTTGAAACGATAGCTATTCATCTGGGCGCAAAGTTGCCTCAGCGCTCGTCGCGACCTACCTCTGGAGCGGGTTGGAAACTCCCCGTCATAACTCTAAGAAACTTAAAGCCCTCCTAACTTGGTCTTGCATCAGATAGGGTTTGCCTTGCCGAAACTGTTGCCAGCTTCGCGGTGGTCTCTTACACCGCCTTTTCAACCTTACCGAAACTTGTTCCGGCGGTAATTTTCTGTGGCACTTTCCCTTGGGTCGCCCCAGCCAGACGTTATCTGGTATCCCGTTTCCTTGAAGCCCGGACTTTCCTCACCGCATTGCGGCGCAGCTATCCGGCTGCCTGCGATTTAAACACTAAACAGATTAAAAATAAAAGCAAGTTTATTTGTTAAAAAAAATGCATATTTATCCCCATAAAAATATTTATCCGCAAGCCCAAAGCCAGCAACGGCTTTGCGAATCCGCCGCCCGCTTTTGACAGAACAAAGCAAGAACAGTTAACAAAATCCTAAAATTTCCCATTGATTCCCATATTTTCCCATGTTATACCATATATATAAGAAAAATTGACAATGAGGGATAAAAAAGTTGAGAAAAATATTTCTCTTCATGGACACAATAATCAACAAGGTAGACAGCAAAGGACGCGTCTCCCTTCCCTCAGACTATCGCGCAATCGTTAAAGAACTCTCAACGGAAATCGTCTGTTATCGCAGCTTGTCTTCTCCCTGCATTGAGGGCTGTCTGGAAGAAACCTTGGACAAACTGGCTCAAGACATTGAAACTTCGACAGACTTTTTCTCCGAAACCCAAGACAATCTGACAAATCTGATATTCGGCGACGCCAAACGTTTTCCGTTTGATTCTACCGGACGCATTGTTTTGACTGACAAACTTCTTTCCCATGCCGGCATTACCGGCAGCGCCGTTTTCGTCGGCAAAGGGCGCAAGTTTCAAATCTGGAACCCCGAAAACTGGGAAAAAGAAGAAAGACGCATCCGAGCCGAAGCCCTTAAAAACCGCCCTTCCCTCAAACCGCAGGAGACCGACAAATGATTCCCGGCGGCTATGAAAAGCATTTTCCGGTTATGCTCAGAGAAGTTTTGAGCGCAATGAAACCGCAAGACGGCGAAACTTATGTCGACGCCACATTCGGAAACGGCGGCTATACAGAAGCCCTTTTAAATGCTGCCGAGTGCAAAGTTATTGCTTTAGATCGCGATCCGAACGTTAAAGCCAGAGCTGATGAACTCAGAGCAAAATACGGCAGCCGGTTTGAATTCAGGGCCGGACAATTCTCTCATTTTTCAGAACTTGTTACCGAACCCGTCAACGGCGCAGTTTTTGACATAGGCGTTTCGTCAATGCAGCTTGACAACGGCGAACGCGGCTTCTCTTTTTCCAAAGACGCCCCGTTAGATATGCGGATGTCCTGCATTGGCACCAGCGCGGCAGATTTGGTTAACAGCCTGCCGGAAAAAGATTTGGCCGATTTAATATATAAATACGGCGAAGAGCGCAAATCGCGCCAGATTGCCGCCAAAATTGCCGAAGCCCGCAAAACGGCTCCGATTGCCACAACCAAACAACTGGCAGAAATTATTTACGGCGTTATCCGCAAAACGCCGAACGGCATTGACCCGGCAACCAGAACTTTTCAGGCATTGCGCATTGCCGTTAATAACGAACTTGAAGAACTTGAAAAAGGTTTAAAAGGAGCCGCTCATCGGTTAGCTCCCAACGGACGCCTTGTCGTCGTAACCTTTCATTCGTTGGAAGACCGTATTGTCAAAACCTTTTTCAAAGAAAATTCCGGCCCTAACGTACATATTTCAAAATATGCCAAAAATGTTCCGGAATTGGGAAATGACGCAATTTTTGCTGAAACTTCCAAAGCGGTTGCCGCCAGCGAGGAAGAAACCGCCGTTAACAAACGGTCGCGCTCCGCAAAATTGCGTTGGGGGATTAAAAGATAAGCGCAGCTAGAAAGGATTGCCTGATGACAAGTACAAAAACCGCTTCATATATTTTGCTGATTACCATTCCCTGCCTGCTGGGTTTTGGCATTTTATCAATGAAGAATCAGGTTCAAGGTTTAGAAAAACAGCTCGTCAGCATTAACAAAAGCATTCAAGACGACATTAAAAGCATTCATGTTCTGAAAGCCGAATGGAGCCATTTGAACAATCCTTCCAGACTTCGCCAGCTTGCCGCCAAACATATTTCTTTAAATCCGGTCCAAGCTGAACAAATTATTAACTATTCTGCGTTACCATTCGAATATGAATCCGATGACAGCAGAAGAATCATCGCTCAAAAGAATATATCTGGCTATGCTGAGCAAAATAAGGGATTGAAAAAACTGGCAAAAGCGCAGCGCTAAGATAAAATTGGTAACAAGTTACAGTCAAGGCAGAATGGCGGCATGTTCGGAAAGTATTTTTCCAAGAAAGAAGAAAGCTTTTATCTTCCCGGTGAAGAGATTAAAATAGGCAAAAGCAGTTCTTTTATGAACTACACATGTGAGAAAGACCCCCTCTCCATGTGTAAAAACCGTGTTCTTTTCGCTGTTTTAAGCTTTTTATTGGTTTATGCCGTTATCGGTATCAGGCTGTTTGAAGTCTGCATAGCTCCCAACCTTCACAATCCCGAACATTCCGAATCGCGGCATTTGCAAGCATATGCGCAAAATCCCATTAAAAGGGCCGATATTTTAGACCGCAACGGCACAATTATCGCAACGTCTCTGCCGACCGTCAATTTATATGCCACCCCTAAAAAAGTGCTTAACCCCAAAAAAGCCGCCAAAGAACTGGTTAAAGTTTTGCCTGATTTAAAATATGAAAGCGTTTTGCATAAATTGACATCCCGCAGCAGCTTTGTTTATCTCAAACGCAACCTTACCCCTTCCCAGCAATATCAAATCAACTATCTCGGCATTCCGGGGCTGGAATTTGAAAACGGCGAAAAACGCGTTTATCCGCACAAGAACCTGTTTGCCCATTTGGTCGGTTCGACCAATATTGACAACGAAGGCATTTCGGGAATCGAAAAAGCAGAAAACGAACGCCTGACCCAGTCTGATATTCCTCTGGCCTTGACTATTGACGCCGGCGTGCAGGATACCATTCGCGAAGAGTTGGCGGCAGCTATCAAAAAATTTGATGCTATCGGCGCATCGGCTATTCTTATGGACGTTAAAACCGGCGAAGTCATTTCTCTGGTTTCACTGCCTGATTATGACCCGAACAAACCGGTTAATCCGGCGGCGCGCTCTATGTTCAACATGGCAACAAAAGGCGTTTATGAGCCAGGTTCCGTTCTTAAAGTATTCAATGCAGCCATGTCTTTGGAAAGCGGCAAAGTCAAAGTGGCAGACAAATTCGATGCGACTCAGCCGCTCAAGCTTAAATATAACGTTATTAAAGACTATCGCGGCGAAAACCGCTGGCTGTCCGTTCCCGAGATTATGGTTTATTCCTCAAACATCGGTTCTGCCCGCATGGCTCTTAAAGTCGGCGGCAAAGAGCAAAAACAATTTATGGAAAAAATCGGCTTTTTTGATGAAATAAATTTTGAAATTGCCGAAAAAAGCAAAACGCTTGTTCCCAAACGCTGGGGCGAAGGCACTATCGCCACCGTTGCTTACGGTTACGGCCTGGCCGTTACGCCGATGCATTTGATTACCGCTTTTTCATCTGTGGTTAACGGGGGCATATACCACGAACCGACCATTTTGAAAAACAGCACCAAAAAAGACAACGGTTACCGCGTCATCTCCTATAATACCTCCAAACAAATGCGTGACCTGCTGCGTCTGGTCGTCACCAACGGCTCGGGCAAGCGCGCCAATGTTCTCGGCTATGAGGTTGCCGGCAAAACGGGAACCGCCAACAAACTGTCTGCTAACGGCAAATATGTCGATAAAAAAGTCCGTACCGCATTTGCCGCCACATTTCCGGCCTCTAATCCCAAATATGCCTTAATGGTTATGCTCGACGAACCCAAAGGCAGCAAAGAAACCTGGGGCTTTGTCACATCCGGCTGGAATACGGTTCCGACCACCGCAAAAATCATTACAGCAATTGCGCCGCAATTAAACGTCAAAGCCAATTATGATTTGGACGAGAAACGCCGCAACCGCATTATCGAAGCATCATATAAACGCTAGACACAAAAAAAAATACTCCGGATTTTTTTCCGGAGTAATTTTTTATTCTTTACCGTCACATTCTTCGTAAAGTTTCTTTTCCATGGCTTCCTGAAGCTCTTGAATATCCTCTTCATCAAGTTCTTCCGCCGGAATTGCATAGGAACCGTTCAGCCAGTTTCCCAAATCAATATCCGCGCAGCGTTTTGAGCAGAATGGTTTGTATTTGGCGTCTTCCAGCTCTTTTTTACAAATGGGGCATTTCATCGCATCACCCTGCCGCTGCCCTGACAGCAGTCACATTCTTTAGTTAACAAATCCTGCAAAGTCGGACGTTTGCGAACGCGGATGATTTCAACATTGCCGGCGCGGCTCAAGCCCAAAACGGTTGTTTTGGTTGAATCTTCGGCAGCTTTACTTTCCAAAGTCTCAATGACCGGTTTCAAATAACGGTAATCTGACGAACCGGCAAAATCAATGATAATTTTGCCTGACAAGTTGCGCAAACGGATTTGTCTGGCAATCTCATCCGCCGCCTCCAAGTTCAAATGGGCAATACTGCCGTTGCCTTTGTCGCTGCCGCTGTCAACATCTATTGCCACCAGAGCTTTTGTTTCCTGAATGGTAATCCGGCCGCCGCTTTTTAATTTGACTGACGGATTCAACGCCTCGACAATGGCATCTTCCATACCATATTCATCAAATGGTTCGGCGGCAATTTCCGTTGCAATCTCATCACCAAAGTGTTCTTTAATATCGTTTTCGATATTGCGGCTGTTTAAAACGATTTTATTTAAATCATTTTTATATTTGTTTATATATTCAAAAACGGGATTAGCTTTGGCCAAGAGTAATGCAGGCGCTTGCAAGCTGCGCGCTTTTGCCCTTGTCGAATCAAAAAGCGAACGCAGATATTCCATTTCTTTTACGATTGTTTCTTTGCTCTCATTCACTGCCGAGGTGCGGATAATCCAGCCCTCCTGTCCGGTGGTGTTTTCAATGACAAGATCGCGGTATTCGGAAGCCTTGTTTTTATCGGCAATTTTAGACGAGGTTTCAACATTCATGCGGTAAGGGCAATAAACCAGATTTTCGCCGACAAACTGCAAAGCCCGGGTTACCTTAGGGCCTTTCTCGGCGCGTTTTTCCTGCGCAACCTGCACAACCAGACTCTGCCCTTCGCAAATATTAAGTTCATCAAGCCCGTATTCTTCGGCATTCAAAAAAGCTTCGCGCCCTTCGCCCAATTCTACAAAAAAGCCCTGTTTGCCATTTGCCAATTCAATTTTGCGAACAACTTTTCCCAAATAAATATTGCCTTCCAATGCCCGATTTTCAGCAATAATTTCCAGTTCGGCCAAATTGCCGTTGCTTAACAGCGCAATGCGGGTCATGCCGCCTTTTGTTTCATATATAATTTTATCTATCATCATTTTATTCCAGCCCCTAACAACAAATTGCGGGTTTCATACAAAGGCAAGCCGACAACACCGGAATATGATCCGATAATCTTGGTAACAAACGCTGCCAAAGCGCCTTCAATTTTATAACCGCAGCAACCGACCCATTCATGGCCGGCGACATAATTGCGGATTTCTTCTTCGGAGAGTTTTTTCATTAAAATGCGGGTTGTATTCAGGCGCACGGATTTTTTGCCTTCTTTATCTATGACGCAAACGGCACTCAATACGCGATGCGCTTTTCCCGAAAGCATTTTCATGACAGCGGCCTGTTCTTCATCCGTTTTGCATTTATGAAGGATTTTTGCGCCGACAACAACGACAGTATCTGATCCTAAAACGACTTTGCCGGGATTTTCCCCGGCAATTTTCATAGCTTTTTCACAGGCCATACGTTTGACATAAGCTGAGGCTTTTTCGCCTTTCTTTTCACTCTCGTCAATATCCGCCGGCTGAACAGATCCCGGAATCAAACCAATCTGCGCCAGCAGTGCCAAGCGCTGTTTTGAGCCGGAAGCCAATATAAAATCTTTGATTTCTGCAGACATTATGCTTCGTCGTCGTAAGTTTTTTCCATTCTTTCGTGGCGTTCCTGAGCCTCAATGGACAAAGTTGCTACCGGACGGACATCCAAACGGTCAACGCCTATCGGCTCGCCGGTTTCTTCACAATAACCGTAAACGCCGTCTTCGATACGCTTCAAAGCCTCGTCAATTTTAGAAATCAGTTTGCGGGCTCGGTCACGAGTGCGCAATTCAAGAGCTTTGTCTGCTTCCAATGATGCGCGGTCAATCTGATCCGGCTGGTTAAGGCCGCCTTGTTTTAAATCATCTAAAGTGTCTTTTGATTGATTGATTAAAGATTTTTTCCAGCTGAGAAGCTTCTGGCGGAAATATTCCAACATCACGTCATTCATATATTCTTCATTTGCAGACGGATGATAGTCCGGAGGGAGAATTGTTGTTGGTTCCATAGTCATACTCCTTAACAATAAGTCTTGAACTGGTTTTCTTATATAGCAAGCAACTTACAAATTTCAATTATTAACTTCAAGCAAAAAATTGATTTATCACAGCTATTTCGTTAATTTAGCCAGTTCTACTTCCACCCGCAGTTCGATTTCTGCAATTATTTCATTTAAACGCGAATCGGAACTGCCGAAATCCTGTTCTTTAACAAAACGGGAAATTTCTATCAGCCGGTCAACGGAAATATACCCTCCGAGCAATGCTTGGCGGATTTCTTCAAGTTTGTCCAGCAACGTAAAACCGCGCTTTATTTGTTTCTTTTTGCGTTCGCGTTCTTCTACGCCGTCGGCAAGCTGCGCCGCAAAAATAGCATCGGTGACAGAAATGCACGACATTCCTGAAACAGGAGCCGTTCCCGGTTTTGCCGTTTCCTTTAAATATGAGGAAAAATCTGCTCCGCCGGTATTTTTTTTCACTTTACCGGCAGCAATATCTTTGGTTTTATTTACGTCATTTACCTTAAACAAATCTAATTCCTTTTGCTCTATTGGAAAGTCCATTCAATCGAATTTTTTGTCCGGTTGCTGTCGCAGCGTTTTCCGGCCTCGATCAGATCAATCGGCAATCGGTTAGAACCGCCGGCCGTCCAAGTATACGTTATTCCGTTTGCCTTCAGGCGGATTAAATCCGATGTATCGTTCACCGTCCAGCTTAAACCCAGCAAATCTACACAGCCGTTTCTTTTGAGATCTGAAAACTTAATTGTATAATCATATTTGGTTCCCGAAAGTTTTACTTCGCCATTATATGCATGATACAATTTATCTCCCGAAACCATATCTGACGGTATCACCCTTTCTTTAACCAGCTGTTCGACAGCATTCCCTTTGCTTAAGTCCCGATAATCAGACATTGCCGAAAAGCGAACCCGTATGTTTTTTTGCAAATCGCGAATCTGAGTAGTAATCGCCGACTGCTGATAACGGTCATAAATCTTTGAAACGGTAGCGAGAATTCCGGTCGTAACGACAGAAATAATTCCTAAAATGCCTATCATTTCTATCATTGAGGCGCCGGACTGGTCAGTTTTCCTCATTATAACAATCCTCTAAATTCCTATATTTCTTTAGCTTATCACGGAAATTCGGCTTAAACAATAATTTTGTAATATAAGTTTACTTTATTTTTAGAATTTTAGTACTATAGTATTGAGTGTAATGATTTAGTTTATTAAACTAAACTGTACAAAGGTTAAACTTTATAAAGGAAAATTAGATGAAAAAAACTATTGGTGCATTAATGGTTGCTGTATCTGCAATCGCTATGAGCGCAAATGCAGAAGCTTTGGAATATACTCCTTATGCTGGTGTTGATTACACATATTCTGACTTCAGCCACAAAGGTGAAAACTTCAACGGCGGTAAAATTTTCGCCGGTGCTCAGTACAACGAAAATTTCGGCACTGAAGTTTTCTATCAGAGAACTCTGAATGCTCACCAGAGCAACGGTGCTGACGCTGCAAGAACAAGCTACCATTTTGATGCTTTCGGTATTGACGCTTTGGGTTACCTGCCTTTAGGCTGCGAGCAGAAAGTTGCTTTGATCGGTACTGCCGGTGTTGCTCGCTACAGACTGGCTGACAGAACTCCTCATGAAGGCCATGGCCATGAATGGAGCTGGGGTTACCGTTTGGGTGCCGGCGCTGAATACAACGTAAATGAAAAAGTTGCTGTTCGCGCTTTGGCTCGTTATGTTGACCTCGGCAACTTCGACGGTGCTGCCGGCGATATGTGGGAATACTCTTTGGGTGCTAAATACAACTTCTAATTTGTATTTTCCTATTATAGAAGAAGGGGAAGTTTTTACTTCCCCTTTTTTGTATTTTTTCATACCTCTCTTGCATTTTAGATAAAAAGTTTTAAATTGAATTATCATTAAACAAAAACAAAAGGAAAAAACATGAAAAAATATTGGCTCGCCCTTCTGGCTTTTAATTTGTTGATTTCTTGCTCCGATCAAAATGAGGCCGAAGAACCGCAGACTCCGGTCGAAAGCAAACAAATCAGCCTTAACCAAGCACCGATTTTTGATTTTGCGGATAAAACATTTTCTTTCAGTAAAGACAGCCTGCCGGAGAAATGCACGGACGGCAGCGAAGTTGTCTGCGCTGTCAGCCAAACGGTGATTTGCACAATTTCGCCCTCTGAAGCACAGTGCAACAAATCTTTAATGCCGTCTTTTATTTTCATGGAAGATGAAAGCCTCGACCGTCCCACACAAATGAGTTACAAGATTATTGAGCTCAAGCCTTTGGCAAGCGGGCAGCTTGAGGTTCATACGGACAGCACTTGCAACGGAAACTGGTTTGGTTTGTGCAAAGGCAGAATCATTTACGTTATGGCTCAGCAAAACGGCAAATGGATTGTCAAAGATATTTATGCCCGCGCCCTGACGACAGACAAATAAGCGAACGCCATTTATAAAAAAATCCCCTCAACCGAGGGGATTTTTTTAATTGCTGATTGTTTCATCAACTTCCATTGCGGCAGAATCCGGCGTTGCTATTTCAGTCACGCTTTCATTTACATTTACTGTTCCCTGATTAACAGCTGACGGGGTTGAGGCAGCTCCGTTGTTTCCTGCTGCGGCATTATAAGCGTCAGCGGCGGCCGGAGAAGTCTGCTCTGCTCCCGATAATGGGGCCACATCGACATTGCCTTCCTGAGACCAATCCGGCGACTGAGGACTGACAGAGTTTACGGAGCCTGCTGCCGGAGCAACCGCTTCGTAACCTTCTTCAATAATCAAAACATTGCTTGATCCGGGATTTCCGACCACTGCCGACTGCGTCGCCTGAGCCATAACGCCGTCAATTCCGCAACTGACGGCAGCCAAACTGCCTAATGCTGCTAAAGTAAAAATCTTTTTCATCATTTTTTCCTTTTGTTTGAATGTTGTTATCCTTAAGCTGATATATGCTTCAAACGGCATTTTTCAAGCCGCAAAAACAGACTTGACGAACCCTTTGGCAATTGTTAAATTTATACGGTTATAATTATCAAAATAAGATGGAGAAAGATGTGCTTGCAAATAAAAAAGTTATCGTTTGGGATTTAGACAATACATTATATTTTGAAACAGAAGAATTCAAAGATATGCTTGACGAAGCTACTGCCGTTGCTCTGGTTGACGATTTGGGCCTTGATATGGATGTTGCGACAGCCAAACAAATGGTCAAAGAATCTTACAAAAAATATCGCAACGGAGGAAAGATTTTTATTTTGGAATATGGCATTGATCCTAAAAAACTTTTTGATGCATATCATGAACGCAAGCCCGTTGACGTTATAGAACCTTATGAAAATTTATTAGAACGTTTGAAGCAGCTTCCTTATGAGCAATATATCTTTACGACAAGCAGCCGCAATGCTGCCGAGCGCATTTTGAAACGCATCGGTTTGTACGAATTTTTTAAAGGGCGTTTTTATTCCGTGGAAGATTTTGGTGTCTATGAGAAAAATGAAAGTGCGGACGTTTATGAAAAATTCTGCAAACATATAGGAAAAGATCCTCATGATTGCATTTTTGTAGATGACAGCTATTCTAATCTTGAATTTGCCAAACAAATCGGCATGTCTACCGTGCGTATTTTCTACAACAACAATTCAGCAAAAGATAAAACTTATATTGACGCCGCCTACAAAGGTATCAATAGTTTCCTTGATGAGATTTCTGCCGGGACTGCTGCCGTTTCTTTGAGTTAAACTCGCGGCAGAGTTTAGTTTCCATTGAATAGTTTATATTGTTGTCGAGCTTGCCTTGTTCTATGGCAAGCTCTTTTACAAACAGATCTACAACCTTATCAAATTTATCGGAAAATTCTTTGGTAATTTCTTCAACGGCTTTGTCTATTTGCTTCTTAGAAGTGATTTTTACCGGCTTCATATTTTTAACGATTTTCGCAGCAGCCTTTTCAAATATCGGCAAAAAATATTTAAGAGTTGCAATATTAATCCGCTGGTGCGTCTGCTCGTGCAAAAGAACAAGATTATACCGGCAAGAGTCCGGCTCAAGTTCATTAGAAATATAAATTCTGGGCGTTTCGTAACCAACAAATATGTTAACGACCACAGGAACGATGCAATACCCTTTTCCCCAATCTAACGGATAACGTTTGACGCCAACCTCATATTCATTATGGACTGTTAATGTTGCAAGCCCGTGAATAAAAAGGCCACTCTCCCGATATCCGTTTTGGGCCTTCAATCGGGTAATTTGATCCGTATTGAGGCTGAAATCATATCTCAATTGCCCAAATGACGTAGAAACCTTAATTTCCGGCGAAACTTTCAGGCCTGAGCATGAACTGCGGGCTGCGGCATTTGATAAAATTCCGCCCCAAAAGCATAGAAAAGTTAATATTATTACAAGATTTTTCATGTAATATATGATATAATGAATTTGTTAAATTATGGTTGACAGGAGCCTCAAATGAAAAAAGCTCTGTATATACTTATATTAATTTTATTTGCATTTTGGTCCGCCGCCGATGCCGGTGCCCAAAACGGCGAACGTTATGTCCGGCAAAAAGTCCAGCCCAATTTTTTTATCCCAAACGGCGCTTTGGCACAAAGCAAACCGGAAAAAGTTTTTGTTCCGCGTTACCGCAAAGGGCAAACGACTGCCAAACACATTTCTGCTGACGATGAATTGTATGCAGCACGGCCGGTTAAATCTTTGCCAAAGAAACCGCAGCAAACAAACAAGCCGGTTTCTTATGCCGACACCAATGACAATGAATCATCAACACTCACACCTCAAACCACAGCTCCCAGCCAAGTCAATGACGGCACGCCCGACTATCAGAAAATGTATCAAGATTATCTTCAAGACTTAGATGCAATTGCCAAAAACGGCGATGTTAAAGATCAAGCCGTGTTAGATGACCTCAGCATAATGAATTCTGAAAAAAGGATAGAACTAGATAAAAATTTCAATAAAAAGCGTAATATTGAAAAAGATATCCAAGCTGTATTAACAAAATAAATTTAGTCTCCTCAAAAAAAAAGAACCTCTTAAGAGGTTCTTTTTTTCTAATTTTTCTTAACGGCTTTCTTTTGTGCCGGTTTGGCTTTTTTAGAATCTTTGGCCTTTTTTACTTTCGGCTGCGAAGCTTTTTCAAGACGAGCCTGCGCAACAGATAATGCCTTATCCAAATCTTTTTCTGTTGTCAAACCGATTGTGACCGGATTTTTCGGACGAATATTCATCATATCGCGGTGGGTTCCGTTACGGATAGCTTCAATTGTCGGTTTGGTGGTGCCAATCAGCTTGCAAATCTGGCTGTCTCCAAGCTGAGGATAATTTTTAAGTACCCACGCTATAGCGGAAGGTTTGTCGCTTCTTTGTGACGGAGAAAGGATTTTTTTGGCTTTCAAATTCTTTGCCTTAACATTTCGTTCCATCGGGTTTGCAACCAAATTGGCAGCGGCATCAGCTTCGCAACGGCGAATTTCTTCCCAAGTCAATTGATTGTTATCTACCGGGCTTAATCCCATAATATTGCTGGCAACATCACCGTCGGCAATTGCCTGAATTTCAAGTTCATGAATTTCACAAAAATCAGAAATTTGTCTGAAAGTTAATGTTGTATTTTCTACAAGCCATACGGCTGTTGCTCTTGGCATTAAGGGAGCTGTCATTTTGTTATCCTTTCTTTAGCTTAGCCTGCTTTCGATATAAGCATATCAAATTAATTATCCTAAAGATAGATTTTCTTTGAATAATATACAAGCATTTTTTGCGCTAAAGTCCGGAAAATTTAAAATTTGCTGTTGCGGCTGTAGATATCTGCCATATTAAGATAACCGATCTGCAGCATTTGAGCTGTTGCCTGATAACGGGTTGCCTGAATTTCCAATGCATTTACGGACGAAAGCGCCCCTGTCGCGGAAGACTGTGTCAAAGGAACGCGGCTTTGTTTTTTATTTTTGGTATCTTCAGAAACCTGCTCTTTCATAACATAGTCATGTTTGACATGTTCGCCCTGACTGACTTGCAACGCATAGGCAATCTCTTCATTTTTGGTTGTCGTTTCTTCATTCCGAGTGATTTTGAAATAATAGTCGCCTTTTTTAGCCCGATATTCGCCTTTGAGCATCTCATCCATAGCGTCGCGGAGTTTAGATCCTTTTTCGGCAGTACTGTCACCAATCAAAACCTGCTTGCCGCCTTTAGTCATATAGACCTGAATATTCAGCTTTTCTGCCGTCATATTCAGAAGATTTTCTTCTTCCTTGGCTTTTTTGGCATCTTGTTCTTTTTGCCACCCCTCCGGGTCTGTTTGGCGTTTAAGCTTATCCAGAGCCTCTTCATATTTTGACAAATCCAATACGCTTTCATCTTCGGTTCCGTCACGCAGAGAAACGCCCAATTTGGCATTGGACTGCACCTGAACCTTATAATAGTCTGAACTGTCATAATACTTTGAAAGTTTGGCTATTGCCGTCGTGCGGGCATAGTTCAAGCGAGTATAACCGATATCGCGGGCATTGGCAAATCCCTCATCGACATTGTTCATATCGGTAAGTGTTTTTTCCCAGGTTTTGGCTGAAGAACCACTCATAATTTCTGCTATTGTTGCCATTTTTATGCCCTCGCATATTTATTACATTTGTTATTTTATCACATTATTGCATCGGATACAACAATGATGAATATAACTTTAGTATATTAATTTGTATAAAGCCACAAGTTTATCGCTTTTGTTCAATCTCTTTTCGCCCAAAAATTCAAACTCATATTTATGGCCGCACATGCTGTTCTTGATTTTTTCAACGACTAAAATCTCATTGTTATATGTATGTTCCAGAACATCCGTAATATAATCCTCAGGATTAGACACATTGTCTTCATTCTTGTCAATTATATTGCATTTGCTTAAGAAAAGCAGATTCTCATCATTCAAATCATCTTTATAAATATTGATGTCTTTTATAAACTCAGAAGCAAACTTTGCCGCATCTCCCGTATTTTCATATTCAATACTGGTAATTTCATCTTTCTCCAAAACATTCAGACCGCGGTATTTGTTCAAAAGATTATAAATAATATTCCGAACATCGGCATCATAGGCCTTTCTCTGCCCCTCAATGTCCGGCATCGCTTCATCAAAAAATTTTAATTGATATTGAATATTAACTAAACAGGGATATTGCATTTCAGCCTGTTGAGAACCCTGTTTATCTTCTTTCTTTTGATAATCTCCGTTAAGCAGCCCTTCCCATTTATCAAAGCTCTGCTTAAGAATATGCGTATCCATCGGCTGCTCGTCAATGACCTGAGCCATTAAATGAGCGCCGACGCCAGCCAGAAATACAGCTATTTTATTATCCGAGAAAGACCTTTTTCCGTCATAAAACTCTTCCAAATCGGCATTCTCGCCATCAAGTATTTTGAATGCTTCAAATAACAGGGAATTTGCTTCCGTAATTTTCAAACCGCAATAGCGGGACAGTTCCATGCAACCGCCATATACAACCAGCTTAACCCCAAGCTTTGAAAAACTGTCTTCAAACATTGTCCGAGAGTCAATACCGGACATTATATCCTTCAAAAATTCTACAATATAACGTTTATGCTCAAGCGGAGCTTCCGGCCATGCCGGAGCTATGCTCGGTTCATATTCGTTCAGCTGGTAAAGTTTGATGATATTATTGGCTTTTTCATAAAAACGGCTTTCCCTTAACGGACGCTTTTCCGTACGGCGGCGGATATTGAAAACATACCATGGAATCTTGCTCAGAATCAAAGGAACGGCCAAGCCCAAAAAGATTGTGAAGAAAAGGGCAAACAAAACTGTTCTTACTTTTTCTTCCGGTACAAAATCCTCAACCAGCGGGGTTAAAAGCGTGACTAAAAGATTTGAAAAAACCAGACTCAATACAATAATTGTAATCAATTTCACAACAGCTTTGAGCATCTCGCCCGGCGTTGCTTCTACTTGGCCAGAGGCAAGTTTTTCATCTTCTCCGGCAGCCATATAACTGCGAATATCAACAGAAGACACAGGTTTTGGCGCCGGAGATTTCGCCTTGCCGTTTTTCAGACCGCTGACATATTCAACCGTTTCCTGATAAGAATTATCCTGAACATCAAAAGTTTCACGGATAATTTTAACTTTTAATTTCTCTTGTTCTTTTTCTTTTGACAAGTTTATAGCTTCGTGGCGCTGCTCGCTGGAAAAACGATCTTCCAGTTTCCAGCCGTCACCCTTATCGGTATAAACTTCGTAATGCGTGATTTTAACCATTAATTATTTGTCGCTTAAATTATTCGGGCATAAAAAAACCTGCATTCAGTATAACAAATGCAGGTTAATAAAACACTAAATGTCAAAAAATTAGTTGGCTGTATCACCAGCTTTAAGGCCGAAAGCGCCAAATTTATTATTGAATTTAGAAATCTGACCGCCGGTATCAACCAAACGCTGAACGCCAGTCCATGCCGGATGAGATTTCGGATCAATTTCCAAACGAATTTTTTCGCCGGGTTTGCCCATTGTAGATTTGGTTGTGAATTCAGAACCGTCTGTCATGACATAAGTAATTTCATGATAATCAGGGTGAATACCTTTTTTCATTGTAAAAACTCCTAAAACTTTTATTTAAACGCATAATTTTTAAGCTCTTATACATTACCATTCGCAATAAGGCAAGCATTAATTTATACTTTTTTAAATTTATTGACGAAAATCAGACAATTTATTTGAGCTCTTCTACTACGACCTTGTTTTCTTTATCTTCGGGTTCGCTGATATTGACAACTTTGATACTGAAGTTCTTATAGCCTTTTCCCAATAAATAAGAACGAACTTCGACGGCACGGTTTAACGACAAACGTTTTTTACGAAATACGTCTTTGCCGTCATCAACATTATAAGCATAAATCGCAATCTTGTTGACAGCAGGGTTCTCAAAAGAAGCAACAATCGCATCCAGCCGTGCTTTATCTTCATCCGTCAAATCGTAGCTGTCCGGCAGGAAAACGACCTCTCCTGACGGAATCTCCGCCTTTTCAGGCGTTGTTAACGGAATGAGAGGCAAAACATTCTTTTCAATTAAAGGCGCAGCAGCAGACTGTTCATCATCAGAGGAAATTTCGTTTTGTTTTGTCTCGTCTGAAGACCGGAACAATGACTCAGGAACCGCAGTAATAACCGCGTTATCTTCCTGCGCTGACGGCAGCGGGGTCGTTCCGTTAATCGGCTCCATAATAACCGGCTCTTTTTCAACATCTGACAAAGGTTCGGTTTTAATTTCTACCGGCGCTGTCGGTGCCGCGGATATTTCTTCTTCGCGGTTTTCAACCGGAGCTGTCGCAAAAGGAGAATTTTGCAGATCCACCGGAATTTCCGTTTCCGAAACCGTCGTTTTCACGGGAGTTTCAGCTTGCTCCGGCATTTTAACTTCAACTTTAATTTCCGGTTTGGCAGGAATTTCCAGCTTATCGGAAACGACTGCGGGCAAAGATTTTTCAGCAGCTTTTTTCTTTGCTGCCGGCTTGGCTTTACGCGCCGAAGCAGATTTTTTAACGGCTTTGCGCGGCTCAGCTTTTTTCACGACAGGAAAAAGAGGACCGTTATTGATTGCAGGAGAGACTGTTTCGCCAAGACCATCAAGTACCGACAAGTCAACATAAACGTCATCTGCGGCAGCATTTGAACCTGAAAACAACAAGCCCGTTCCCAGCACAATTGCCGGCACCAACAAAAATTTTGCGCGCATCCCTTTTTCCTCCAGCGGGGTAAATAATTACTTATTCAACAAATCGTGAATTTTTTTGCCTAAATTAGCATTGCAGGCAATAATATTGCCGGAACGCAAAACCGCAGCCAAATCTTCGCTGCGAATATCTTTTTGGTTTAATTCATAAACCGAACCTCCGGCTTCTTTTACCAGCAAAATACCGGCAGCGATTTCAGAAAGGCTGTTGCCGAAACTGACCGCAGCATCGAGTTTTCCGGCAGCGACATAAGCCAAATCAAGGCTGGACGCCCCTAAAACGCGCAAAGCGTTTACCGATGAGACCAAACGCTCACGAACGGCAATGTTTTCGTTTCCCGAATCCAAAGCGGCAAAAACGCATTCTGGCAAATCTTTGCGAAAAGAAACGCGCAAACGTTCATGATTGCGGAAACCTTCTTTATACGCACCATTACCCTTTTCTGCAAAATAAAGTTCGTCAGTTGCCGGATTATAAATAACCGCTGCGGTGATAATGCCGTTTTCGACAGTTGCAGCAGAAATGGAAAAATGCGGTATGCCATGAGCAAAATTTATTACGCCGTCCAACGATGACACAATAAAGTGCGGCACATTCGGCTGAGGCTTTCCATCTTGGGCAAAAGCATAATTCGGGCGCGCTTTTGATAATTCTGCCCGGAGGCTGCCCTCAACTTTTTTGACTGCCGCAGCAACAAACTCCTGATGGCCGCGAACGGACGACTGCAGCTTTTCAATTTCGCTGAAATCGCGGCTCATTGAAGACGCCGCCTTTTTGACGGCGCTCATGAGCATATTCATATTAGCGGTTAAATAAGACATTATTTGGCTCTTTCGACATAAGAAGCATCAGCGGTGCTGACAACGATTTTTTCATTTTGGCCGACGAAAGGCGGAACCATAACGCGAACGCCATTGTCCAAAATAGCCGGTTTGTAAGAAGAAGCGGCTGTCTGGCCTTTGATGACAGGCTCTGTTTCAACAACTTCGCAAACAACCTGCAACGGCAGTTCAACTGAAATCGGCTTACCGTCAATAACGTTGATAATTACAGCCATACCGTCTGTCAGAAACGGACGGGAATCACCCAAAACATCTGCCGGCATTGCAAACTGGTCAAAAGTTTCGCTGTCCATAAAGTTCAAACCGGTAGAATCTTCAAACAGGAACTGGCAGTCTTTGGTTTCAACCATGAGTTTTTCAACCATGTCTTCCGTTCTGTAACGTTCGTTGGTTTTGGTGCCTTCTTCGACAGATTTCATCTCAACCTGCATAAAAGCGCCGCCTTTTCCGGGCTTTACAAAGTTGGTTTTGGTAACCGTCCAAGGTTTGTTTTTATATTCGATAACCCATCCAATTCTAATAGAACCTGCTTGCTGTTTCATATTTTTCTCCAATATTTTCTGATTATAAATTCAATATTATCTGGCAAATTAATCTAATCTTTTGATTTTATCAACTAGAATCTTATACTCCGCCGTATTTAAAATAACAAAATCGGTTAAAGACAATATTTCATCATTCAACTCCGGCGTATAGAACAAAGCAGACTGCAACAAAAAAAGCTCGCCGTACCACCGCAGAACTTCCGCCGCTTCGTTTTGGCTTTCCCTATTTATCTTAAACGCCACAAAATCCGGTTCGGCTTCGGAAACCAGCATGGCCTCATGGCGCGTCGCTTCGCAGCCAAGCCCCAAAAACTTCCTGCCGAGCTGTTTTTGCAGCGGCTTGATAAATTTGGCATATTTATCATCAACCGGATGAACGACCAATGCACCGTCAAACTGTTTTTCCACACAATCCGCCGCGGCATTTTCACCGAAAGACAACACCAGTTTGTCTGATTTTCGGGCTGCATCGACTATTTGCGGCGCCGAGTTTTCATCTGCCAGATAACAGCAAATATCACCGTTATCTATGAGTTCCGTATCGTCGGAATTAATTTTGAGTATAAACTTTGGCATAACATTTCTTTGTTGTTGAAAAAGTTGAATATCCGTTTATTATGCACTGAATATACGGGAATAATACTCTAAATGAAAGAGAAAATTGTGACTGATACAAAAAAAATCGAATTATCCCAAACAGGCAACGCGTTAGCCGAACTCAGCGACGTTTTGGTTAAACTCAATACCATACTGGATGAAAAAAAAGACCGGCTGAGCAATGCAAAAAGAAAAAGCGAAGCCGAACTGAGCGATAACAATAAACGTTTGGAAATGTTAAAAAGCTCTTCTCAAAATATTATAAAAAACATTGATGCGGTTATAGTAAAATTAGATAAAGTTTTAGAAAACGATGGCACAAGTAACAATAACAATTAATTCGCGCGAATATGCAATTGCCTGCGAAGACGGGCAGGAAGTCAGAATCTTGCAATTAGCCAGAGTTCTGGATGAAAAAGCCAAACTTTTAACATCTGCTTCGGGGCAGGTAAACGAGAATATGCTTCTTGCCATGGTCGGATTGCTTTTGGCTGACGAACTGGCGGAGATAAAAAAGAACGGCGGCGCGGTTTCAGCACCGGCTCCGTCACATGACGACAGCCAAAAACTTCTGGAGCTTGACGCCGATTTGGCCGGCAAAATAAAAACTTTAACAGAAGAAATAAATTCTGTTGCAAAGCGGATTGAATTATTGTAACCTGAATACATAGAGGGATGCTGTCTGGTTTGTATTTCCGCAGATCTTCCGAGCCAACATTATTTTTAAGGGAATTGTCACTGTGCAGGTCGTGGCCTGTTTATACGATGCCCACTTTTTGAGAAGCGGTTCGATAAGAATGTATCCATACGGCTAAGACGGCTCCCTCGCAAAGTTTTTAATGCAAGCTCCTGATTTAGGGGCTTTTTTATTACAGCAGGAAGAGTTAAGTTGAAGTTTATATATTGCGGAGATGTGGTTGCCCGCGCCGGACGCGAAGCGGTTTTAAACAATTTGGACAATCTGAGACAGACTTATCACCCCGATTTTATTATCGTTAATATTGAAAACGCGGCTCATGGCTTTGGCGTTACACCGGGAATCTGCCGCGATTTTCTTGACCGCGGCGTCGATGCGCTGACAACGGGAAACCACGTTTGGCAGCAGAGAGAGCTTATTCCTTATCTCAATGACTGCAAAAAAATCGTCCGCCCGTTAAATTATCCCGAAAATCTTCCCGGCAAAGGCTTTTGCGAACTTGAACTTCCAAACGGCAAAAAACTCTTGATTATACAGCTTTTGGGGCGGCTGTTTATGGAAGCTGTCGATTGTCCGGTCGCCGCCGTTGACAAACTGTTAAAAAATTATGCGCTCGGACGCAATATTGACGCGATTATGGTTGATATCCATGCCGAAGCGACTTCCGAAAAACTGGCTTTAGGCTGTTATCTGGACGGGCGCGTTTCGGCCGTACTCGGCACGCATACCCATGTTCCGACCGCTGACGCAAAAATCTGGCCGGGCGGCACGGCATACATCTCAGATGTCGGCATGTGCGGCGATTATGATTCCGTTCTCGGTTTTGACAAACAGGAACCTATGGATCGCCTTGCCCGCAAATACACGGGCGGCAGGCTGGTTCCGGCCAAAGGCAAAGGCACATTGTTCGGCGTTTTGGTAGAGACGGACGACAAAACCGGATTAGCGGTCAGAATCGAACAGATTAAATTGTAAGATAAAAAAAACAGCGCCGTTTCTATAAGCGACGCTGTTTTTGATTTTTGAAAATCAAGCTTTTTCAGAATGTTTCATCCGGATTTTTCTCACGACTGAATTCGGGACGAACCGTCAAAGTAACTTTGCCTTTGTTATTCTCAATGTAACACAGGCGGCAGAAAACCACTTGTCCGTCCATGAAAATAACATCTTCGTTCTCCAGCAATCTGACATTTATCCTAAAACCGTTGTTGTAGGTAAATACGGGGCTTCCGCCGATGACTTCGGCTTTGTAAAGAAAACCGAGCCAATACTTTTCAAAACGTTCCGGCGAACCGCCTTTAACGCCCTCGCTAAAAACCCTATTATCCCTCTGGCTGAAATTAAATCCGCAGTCATAAACATCTTCCCTCTTTTTGCCGGTAGGCTTTACAGAAGGAATAAGCTGTTTGGGGCGAACTTTTTTGAAGTATTTGACGTAGTCTTTGTTGACAACCCCTAAAACTTCAACATCTTTGAAGTCACCAAAATCGCACAGTTTTATAATTCTGACGAGCAGATAATCATCTTGAGACGGAGAATGCGAATTCATGTTTTTAATCATCGCTTTGGTCTTGTCGTCAAAAACGACGAATCTACTGCCGTCAAATCTGCCGATATAAACCTCGCCCAGCCGATAAGCGCCCTTTTGCAGAATGCTTCCGTGAACAGCCGCTGCCGTAATCTCGGCTTCATCCCACGGTGCGGGAATTTCAAAACCGGCCGGTTTGTCTGCCTCGATACCCAAATCGACTTTGATTTCTTCGATTGTCCGATATTCTCCGGATTCATCAAGGTTGACGCCTTTGCAAAGAATCATCGTTCCCGGGTTGAGAAGCGGCAGCCCTTGTTCCGGAATATCCAGCGGACTGTAAAGCCCGATATTCGGATGAATTTTATCAAAAAACTCAACCACAAGCGCTCGCGTGCCTGAAAATTTGACGACCGCCCTTTTAACACTGTTAAGTCGGACAAACTCATCCGGTAGCTTCAGGAAAGGAATCCCTTCCGTAATCTCGCAGACTTCGACATCAAGCGAATTGCCTACTTTCAGCATTATACCGTTATCGGCATAGTGTTTGTTGTTTTCCGGACTAATAAAGCCCAGCGCGCCGCCGACCAGATTTAACTGTGGCGAATCATCCGTAACGGATACGATGTTTCCTTTCAGTTTGTCCCCGACCTGAAACAGATTGAACTTTTTCTGAAGTTCAAGTAATGCATTTGTTGCCATAACTTTAGTGATTAGTTAGTAAATATGTTTTAAATGGCGACAAACAAAAATCCGAAGCAGGAAAATCATGCTTTATCACACATAGAGCCTCTAAAATAATTGTTTATCGGAGGTCCTTATATCATAAATTATTTTTCTTAGCAAGTGTTTTTAGACAAAATTAGCCAATTACGGTTTTTTATAAATCTGGCTTCCATAGGGTATTTCATTGCCGATACCGGCTTTGACCATTTTTTTGCGGATAAAGCCCATTTGGCCGTCATCCAGCATAACCCGATACCAGATTTCGTCCGGCGATATTCCCGTTACCCTGACGGTTGCGCCTGATTTAAGCTGCTTTAAGACATCAAAATCATCGGCCGGACCATACATTATTTTTTGATCTCCGGCCAAATGGACCAGCTTTGAAGAATCTGTCACATCAACCGGAATATTAATGATTTTGCCGACAACCATATCATCGGCCATGGTGCCGCCGGTTTGGAACTGAACTTCCTGATGATAGCTTATTTCCTGCTTTTTATCAAAATAGCTCAGCAAATCTTTTTCGCTTACTACTTTTACGGAAAAAGGTATCAGGCTCAACAAAACAATAACCAGAGGAATAATCAATTGTACCAGTTTCAAATTAAGGTAATTCCACGGCCTTAATTTTAACTGCGGTTTGACGCTGAGTTTTTCCATATATTTCTGCAACAGGCTTCTTTGATAAGCATCCGCATAATTTCCGGCCTGCAATGCCGACATAAATGCAAAGTCTTTTTTGTTGTCTTGTTCATATGCAAGGGCATTATGCACCAAAAGCTGATAGTTTTCTTTGGCATTGGTTCCGATATTATTGAAATTAGCGCCGATTGCCTGAATGTTATAAACAAAAGCCTGCGGACTCCACCAGCCTAACAGCCAGTTTTTGGCAGAGCTTTTGAAAACCTCTCGCAAAGCTTCCTGATTATTGCAAACTTCATCTGTTTTTTTTCGCTCTGCCGTTACCAATTTGCCGACTACATTCCACAAGCTGACGGCCCGAACGTTTAAATCAAACTGCCCTTTGCGATTTTTATAAACCTTAAGCGCAAACATCGCCGGAAACTTTTCTTTCGGATAAGCCGAGCACAGCAAATCATAAGCCAGACGTTTGTCCTCGTCATTGATGATATCATAGGCCACAGAGAGTTTTTGGAAATTTTCTTTTGCTTCTTCGCTCGGGTTATGGTCAGGGTGCCATTGCTTGGCCCGCTCACGATAGTTTATTTTGATTTGCGCGTCATCGGCATCAAAATTCACACCCAATATTTGATAATAGCCCAAGGCATCTTTGCTGTAAGTTTCAGACATCAGATATAAATACCCTTTTTCAGAGTTTCACCATATTTGTCATCTTCGCATATCTTTATAAAATTTTCTTTAACGTTGATTTTGACATTGCCGTTGTAGCCTAAATCGCTCAGCGTTGTTTTAAACAGGCGCAAAATATTGGCATACAAATCATTTCCGACGTCTTTTGAGGTACGGATTACCAAATCAAAACGCCGGTCTTTAACCAAAGAAAATCCGTCAAACTGAAATGCCCCTAATTGCGAAAAACTGGTGTCTACGACAAAACGGGTGCCGCCTTTATCCTTACCTTCGTTTCTTCGGCGTTCGTTTTCATCGTCAGGTTTCTTGACCGCTATTCTGATTTTGTTAACGGTTTCGCCGCCGAAAAGCGGAATTTCAACCATGCGCCAGCTCACACCCTCGCGAACCGACACGCTCATCATATTCTCTAAACGCGCGGCAACTTCCTGTCCTTCAACGCCGGCAGATTTGAGTTCGCTCAAAATTTCTTTTCCCAGCCAGGCTTCAATATTATTCGTAACCGCGCCTTTAATGAAATTGACCGTATTAGACAGCATTTTGTTATCAAAAGCCGGAAGCTTTTCAATAACTTTAGTGCTTAAATTCTGATGTTCCGGCGCTTTTAACGGCTCAATCAAACTCGTAATACTATGTCCGGACGGCAATATTTCCGGTTTGTTTCCGGCGGGTACTGGCAGCGGCAACCCTTTTGCTTCCCCAATCAGCCGAACCGTTGAAAAAAGGCTTTCCAAATCGGTGCGCATATCCGGCTCCGGGAAAAATACGCTTTTTATTTCAAGAATGGCTTTGGCACCGTTTTCCGCTTTGAGAACAGGCTCCGGCAAAACATTCCCCAAAACTGTTTTGAAAGCAAGCAATCTGTTGTCGGGAGATGAAATCGCTTCGCCGGACAAAGGCTTTCCCTGAAACGGCAAGATTTCATTTTTTATCTGATCTGCCAATTGCCGTATCTGCTCCGGCACCGCGTTTTCACTTGTAATACGTTTGGCAAAATCATGCAAAACCGGACGCAGGCGTTCTATCATAGCTTGCACGGGCTTATCTAATTTTGGCAGCATGGCATAATCAGGATTTGCAACAACCGTTTTGCCGGCAGGAATTTCCTCCGCAACAAAATTATCAAGGCTGATATTTATTTTCACCCCTTGAAGAACTTTGGCTATTTGCGTCAGGGCATTGTCCGGCAGATTAAGCGGCTTGGCAATGTTTTCAATAACCTGAGACACGTCCAACGGATGAAAAACAACATTTTTGGCCGCAGTTCCCGTTTCGACAATCAATGTTTTCTCCGCCGCAGCGGGAAGCGGCTCCGGCTTTTGCGGAAGCGCTGCCGTTTGGTTGGGCGCCGGCTGTCTTTCCGTTTGAAGCGGTACAGACGGAGAGGCTACAAACTTTGCAGGAACCTCATTATTTATACTGATTAATTTGACTTCAACCTTTTCCGGCAAAACGCTTTGTATTTTAACGGCAATCTGAATATTCTCCTCAGCAGGCAGGCGCAGCGGCGTATCCAGTTTTATTTCCGCCGGCTGGGAATTATTTATTTGCGGCAGGCTTACTTTTAATGAGGTTACCGCAGAATCCGGCAAGTTTGTATCCGGCGAGAGCAAAACTTTTAACAGCAGGCTTTCTCCGGAGTTTATTCCCGTTACATTTGCCGGCAAGGCCTCAATTTCTCCGTTCACGACCTTATCTGAAACGGGAAGGTTTAAATTTATGGAATTTATCGGAGGAATCGCATTATCCATTGGCAATCAGCTTTTTGGCTATGGCAATCACATCTTCGGCAGCTTCCGAAGTCGGATAGCGGGTGATTATCGGCGTCTGGTTGCGGATAGCATCGCGAACACGGGTATCTCTTCTGACAATACCCAGCAATTGCGGCGAAATCTTCAAAAAGTTGACGCAGGCTTTTAATAAAGTGTCATAAGTCCTTTGCCCCTCTCGGATTGAATTGGCCTGATTAATGACTACGCCGATGTTGCTCTTCGGATATTGCATTGTCATAATTTTGATAAACGCATAAGCATCGGTTAAAGAAGTCGGTTCATCAGTACAAACTACGATAATTTTTTCAGCCATGCCGGAAAGGATGCGTACAGGTTTTTCAACGCCGGCGCCCATGTCCAAAATGATTTTATCATAAGAAGAGGCCAGCAATGCCAAGTCTTCGCCTAAAATCTGCAATCTGCCGACCGGCATGGAAGCTAAACCGGCCGACCCCGAACGTCCGGCAATCACATCAAAACGGGCTTTGTCGCAATGGTGCACCACCTGATTTAACGCCAGTTTTCCGGCAACGACCGAACCCAGATCATATTTTGCCATCAGCCCTAATTGAATATCAATATTAGCCAAGCCCAAATCGCCGTCAAACAGCAGCGTGCGCTGTTTTAACAGACTTAAAGCATGCGCCAGAGTGATTGAAAACCAAGTTTTGCCGACCCCGCCTTTGCCGGAAGCGACGGCAATCATGTTTCTGCCTTTTTTAACGCTGCGGCTCAACGGCGCCTTAGGCATAACTTTTAATTCTTCTGACATCTGATTTTCCATGTTTTTCTCTTTCTTTCAGGCTTCTGTTAAAACCAATTTGGCTAAAGACTTGCTGTCAATCGGCGCCAGCCCGTTGGCAATTGAAGAACTGACGCTGCCAGCGCAAAAGCTGAGGCCGCAGCAGGCCGCAACAGATAAAACGGCACCTATACGACGGGTTAAATCCAATCTGGTCGGCAGCAGGCAACTTGCTCCTATCTCAGCAAAAATCTCGGCAATTTCCACGGCTTCAAATGTATTGCGGCCGGTATCCATGGTTAAAATTGCCTGATTTTTTATAACCTCGGCAAACTTTCCGACACGGTCTACTTCACTCGGAATAAACGGATTTATCCCCGGCGTGTCAATCAATATCAAAGCATAGCGCTTTTTAGCTTCATTAACCTGCTGAAATAAGCCGCGCTCATCTTTGCAAAAATAAAAATCAAGTTCCAAAATCTTGGCAAAAGCCTCAAGCTGCTTATTGGCACCGGCGCGGACATTATCCGTGCTGATAATGCAAGTCGGAATCTTTTTAAATTTAGCCTGAGTTGCCGCCTTTGCAATAGCTGTTGACTTGCCGGACCCCGGCGTTCCCATAAAAAGCTTAACCGGCTGATTCAAATCCAGAATGTCATCATAGCGGTAGAGCTTGTCAAAAACTTTTTCCAAGATTTTCTTATTATCGGACAGGTTTTGTTCGCGGCTTATCTGCCTTGCCAAAGCCATAACCTTTTCACCGACGTTCTGCACAACAGCATGATATTCCAAACACTCGCGCAAACAACGCTCATCAAAAACGTTTTGGGCCTCAACAATATTCGCCTCGTCTTGTTCATCGAAACTGATGTCAAAATCATCTTCCAAAGCCGCGGTAACCATAACGCTGCCGTCTGCCGCATTTTCAGATGAAATAATAACGGCATCTTCTCCCAGTTCGGCCTTAATCTGAGCCAAAGCTTCCGTCATATTCGGAGCGATGATATTTTTTATTTTCATCGGACGCTATCCTTAAACCTGACCCACGGTTTTGATTTTGGCTTTCGGGTGGATTTCATTCTGTGACATAACAACCGTCATCGGGCGAAAACGCTCAATAATGGAGCGAACAAACGGACGGATTCCGGGGCTGGTCAACAAAACGGCATTTTCGCCTTTGGCGGCCAATTCTTCAATCACGTTGCGAACTTTGGTAATAAAGTTTTGTAATGTGCTCGGCGCCATTGCCAGTTGGCGGTCATCCCCCTCGCCTATAATAGACTCGGCGAAAGCATGTTCCCAATCCGGCGACAAAGTCACCAGAGAAATCACGCCGAATTCATTGGAATAGGCATTGGACAACTGGCGGCTCAAACGCGTGCGGACATGTTCGGTTATCAGCATCAGCGAATGGGTTGTCGTCACAGCTTCGGAAATTCCTTCAAGAATCGAAGGCAAATCGCGAATCGATACGCGCTCTTGCAAAAGGTTCTGCAAAATACGCTGGACAGCGCCAAGGCTGACCTTGTTCGGAATAAGCTCTTTAACCAGTTTTTGGTGCTCTTTATCAAGTTCGTCAAGCAGCTTTTGCGTTTCGGCATAAGAAAGCAACTCGGGCATATTGTCTTTAACCAATTCCGTAATATGGGTGGTTACAACCGTGGCCGGATCAACAACCGTATAGCCTCTGAACATGGCTTCTTCGCGATATGACTGGTCAACCCACATCGCTTTCAGCCCGAAAGTCGGTTCATAAGTGTTTTCGCCGGGCAGCGTAATCGGTTCGCCGCGCGGATCCATAACCAAAAGCTGGGTCGGACGCAACTCGCCTTTGCCGGCTTTTACTTCTTTAATATAAATATTATACTCGTTCGCTTCCAACTGCATATTATCCTGAATGCGGATTGAAGGCATAACAAAACCAAGTTCGGAAGCCAGAGCGCGGCGCAGGGCTTTAATCTGATCCGTAAGCTTTTTATTCGTTTCTTCATTAATCAACGGCAACAGCCCGTAACCGATTTCCAAACGAATCAAATCTATCCGCAGAGCATTGGCAATAGGTTCGTCCGCAGCTTTGGCTACGGCGCCTTGTTTCTGTTCCTGCTCCAGAACTTCCTGTGCTTTGGCCAAAGCTTCTTTCTGGCGCTTATCCAAATAATAAGCCGTTGCGCCGGTTAATGAAGCCAGCAAAATAAACGGAATGGCCGGCGTTCCGGGCAGCATGCCCAGCGCCAAAGCCAAAAAGGCTGACATACCCAAGGCTTTCGGATAATTGGCAACCTGATCAAAAAGGACCTTATCGGTTGCATCGGTCATGCCTGCTTTGGAAACCAGAATACCGGCGGCAACGGAAACAATAAGCGCAGGAACCTGAGAAACCAAACCGTCACCGACAGTCAGGCGGGTATAAGTTTCTCCGGCGGTTGAAAAACTCATGTGGTTTTGCACCATGCCGATAATGATACCGGCTACGATATTGATAAAAGTAATCAGCAAGCCGGCAATTGCGTCACCGCGGACAAACTTTGAAGCACCGTCCATGGCTCCGTAAAAAGAGCTTTCTTTCGACAAGTCTTCGCGGCGCTTGCGGGCTTCGTCTTCGTTAATCAAACCGGAAGACAAGTCGGCGTCAATCGCCATTTGTTTGCCGGGCATGGCGTCTAATGCAAAACGGGCGGCAACTTCGGCGATACGCCCCGAACCTTTGGTAATCACCACGAAGTTTACCAAAACCAAAATGGCAAATACAATCACGCCGATGACAAAGTTATTGCCCATAATAAAGCCGCCGAAAGCTTTAATAACTTCACCGGCAGCATCAGGCCCCATATAGCCTTTGGATAAAATCAATCGGGTCGATGCCAGGTTTAAGGCCAGACGATACATGGTTGTTATCAGCAAAACCAAAGGGAAAGCGCTGAATTCGGTCGGCTTTTCAATAAAAATGGCGGTCATCAATACCAGACAAGACATTGTGATCGACAAGGCCAAAGAAATATCCAAAAGCCAAGCCGGCATCGGCATAATCAAAATAACCAGCATCAAAATAATGGCCAGCGCAAAGAAAATATCGCCGCGTTTGGTCGCGCCAATCAACATTTCTTTGAACGATTTGTTGCCGAACATATTTTGTGCCTGTTTTGCCATTTAATTTTTTATTCCTTGTAATTATTCGGAAACAACATTAAACCCTTCGGCTTCATATTGTTTTAGCTTGTTGCGCAGCGTGCGGATTGAAATTCCTAAAATCTGCGCGGCTATGGTGCGGTTGCCCATAGTATGTTTCAATGTATCAATAATCAGCGTGCGTTCCATACCGGCAACCGTTGTGCCGACAGGAACCGCTCCGGCTGCCGCCGGCGTTTCTGTTTTATTGATAACCGAATCGGCATCATCCAAAATAACTGCCGTTTCTTCAATTTCTTCTCCTGCGCTCAGCAAAACAGCGCGATGAATGGTATTTTCCAACTCGCGGACATTTCCCGGCCAGAGATAGTTCATTAATTTGTCTTCCGCCGCTTTAGACATCGCTTTCATCGGCAAGTCATTTAATTCAGAATATTTCTTAACAAAATGTTTTGCCAAGACGACAATATCATCAGGACGGTCTTTTAACGAAGGAATATTGATATTCACCACATTCAGACGATAATATAAATCCTGACGGAAAGTACCGTTTTTAACGGCTTCGTCAAGATTGCGGTTTGACGTGGCAATAATCCTTGTATTAACCTTAATCGGCGCTTTGCCGCCGATACGGTCAATTTCTTTTTCCTGAATGGCACGCAGCAATTTGGCCTGAATGCGAATGTCCATTTCCGAGATTTCATCTAACAGCAACGTGCCGTCCGAAGCTTCTTCAAATTTGCCGATACGGCGGGAAACAGCGCCGGTAAACGCGCCTTTTTCATATCCGAACAGTTCGGATTCAAGCAACGTTTCGGGAATGGCCGCGCAGTTAACCGCCACAAACTTTTTGTTGGCGCGCTTGGAATTGTCATGAATAAAACGCGAAAAGATTTCTTTACCGGTTCCCGAAGCGCCGGTCAAAAGCACACTGGCTTCAGAGGGGGCAATCTGTTTTGCCATTTTCAATATGGCTTCCGTCTTTTTATCGGCATAAATCAGGGCATGGTTTTCTCGTGTGGCCGCAGCCAAAACCGCGCCGATTAACTCAGGATCCGGCGGCAGGGGGATATATTCTTTAGCGCCGGCTTTAATGGCTTTAACGGCGAGAGAGGGATCATTGGCAACGCCGCAAGCCACGACTAAAACGTTAATCCGTTCATTTTCCAGCGCGCTGATAAACTTATGGACATCAAGCTTGACGTCTATCATCACCAGTTCGACAGATTTGCCGGCACGCAATATTTCCAAAGCGGTTTCTTCCTTATCGGCCAAAGAGACATGGCCGCCCTGAGCAATCGCAATTTTACTTGCGGCGCCAATCTGGCCGTCTAAGGTTCCGACAATTAACAACTCCACTTCAAATACTCCTTACTTTATGGTGCTTTTAACGATTTCAGTCATTGTGATGCCCAGTTTGTCATCAACGACAACAACTTCGCCGCGGGCCACCAAATTATTATTCACATAAATGTCTATCGCTTCCCCGACTTTGCGGTCAAGCTCGATGATTGCGCCTTTGTTCAGGTTCATCAGCTGGCTGACTTTCATCTTGGTTTTTCCCAATATGGCGGAAACTTTAACCGGAATATCATAAACGGCTTCCAAATCGGCCGTAGAACTCGGAATATTAAAATTATCAATATTTTCCTGAGAGCGCAAAATCGGCTCATCGCCTTCAATGCCGCTGTCATTTAACTCATTTAATTCTAAATTTTTATCCATGTTTCCCTCTGTTTATTTTTCATTATCAAAATTTTGCATATTGGCATCAAAAATTTTGCCGATTTTTTCCAAAGCTTGTTCTCCCGAGCGCTCGACACCGCCGTTTTCCCACTCAATCCGGCAATCGGAAACTTTCAGCGACGGATCCTTATGCAGAGAAATTTTACCTTCGAAATCATTAATATTGGCCAAACGGGCAATCGTTTCCTGCATTTGTTTAATAATATCCGGATTAAAATAAAAAGACAGTTTGGCTTCGTCTTTGAAATTTTTGAAATTCTTACTCAAAAATTCCGCAACCAAAGCAGCCGCATTTTCTTTTTCTATCGCCGGCACCAATTTGACAATTGCGTCACGCGCCAGTTGCAATGCCTGATTTTCCAAAAGCTTTTCTTTATCGCCCATATTGGCGGCAAGCATCAGCAAACGGTTATTAATTTCTTCAAGCAGGCGGTTATTTTGCGCCTCAAGGCCTTCCTGAGAAGCCTTAAAACCTTTTTCATACCCTCTTTCTTCTGCCAATTGTTCTTTGGCGGCAACTTCTTCTTCGCTGTAAGTTATAACTTCTTCAACCGGCGTTTCCGTAATAACTTCTGCCTCCGGAATAATTCTCTCCGCTTCAACAGTTTCAGGTTCGGCCTGCGGTTCTTCTTCCGGCAGAGGCAATGTCTGCAGCCGATTGTCTTCATCTATGATGAAGTTATCAAACTGAAACTTTTGAAACGCAGCCATATTATATTAATCCCCGTCTTGTTAAATCTTGTTCAGATTAATAAATAAGCTCGTCATTGTCTTTGCCTTCGCTAATCACAATCTCGCCGGCATTGGAGAGTTCTTTAGTCGTGGTAACAATGTATTGCTGAGCTTCTTCAACATCGCGCAGACGAACCGGCCCCATAGCTTCCATATCTTCTTTGATAATTTTTCCGGCACGGGAAGACATATTATTGAAGAACAGGTCTTTAATGGTATCGGAAGCGCCTTTCAAAGCAATTGCCAGCTTGTCTTTATCAACATTGCGCAGCAAAATCTGAATACCCTGAGAATCGACCCTGACCAAATCTTCAAAGGTAAACATAAGGGATTTGACGCGTTCGGCACTCTCTCTGTTACGCTCTTCCAAAGCATCCATAAACCGGTTTTCGGTACTGCGATCCAAAGAGTTGAAAATATCGGCAATAAGCTCGTGCGAATCTCTGCGCGAAGATTTGGACAAGTTGCTCATAAACTCTTTGCGCAAGGTCTTTTCCAAACCGTCTAAAACTTCTTTTTGAACAGAATCCATACGCAGCATGCGCATAACGATTTCCATGGCAAAATTTTCCGGCAGCAATGCGATTACTTTGGCCGCATGTTCGGCTTTGATTTTAGACAAGATCACGGCAATCGTCTGCGGATATTCGTTTTTCAGATAATTAGCCAAAACATGCTCATTAACATTGCCGAGCTTATCCCACATCGTACGGCCGGCAGGTCCGCGGATTTCTTCCATAATAACGGAAACGCGGTCTTTATCCAAAGCTTTTGCCAACAGGCGTTCGGTACTCTCGTAAGTCCCCATGAGCATGCCTGTATTGGAAACGCGATCCATAAATTCGGTGAACAATTGCTCTACAATATTAGAATTGACCTTTCCTAAAGACGCCATAATAACGGAAAGCTCTTTTATCTCTTCATCATCCATTAAAGAAAACAAAGCCGATGAGCGTTCTTCATTCAAAGACAGCATCAAAATGGCCGCTTTTTGCTGACCGGAGAGCAGGTTATAATCATCAATAACGTTTTGTTTCATTGCCGTTCCCTCTAGTTGCCGTCATTAGAATAGAGCCAGCTGCGGATAATGTTGACCGCGGCATCCGGGTTCTTTTCAATAATATCGTTAATTTTCTTCAGTGACGATACCTTAATCCGTCCGTCAACTTTATTAATATTGACAAGTTCATCAAGTTCGGCATCGTTTTCGTTCAGGAAATTTGAAAGCAGCAAATTGTCATCATCAGGATTTTCTCCCAGCAAACGCCCGTCGGAACCGAACTGATTACCGCTGTCAAAAGCATTGTTTATCAAAGGCCTGATTACCAGTAATATTACCAAAATCGCAACTATTGCAACACCCAGACCTTCGGCTATGCGAATAAGTTCATCTTTGGTAAAGCCGAAAATTAAAACTTCGCGCAAGATATCCGCTTCTTCGGCCATGGTGACAAACTTCATGTTTTCAACTTCAACGACATCGCCGCGGTTGGCGTCATAACCGACTGCTGATTTAACCAATGCCGTCAATTGTTCCATTTCTTCACGCGTGCGGTCGCGGTAAACCATTTTGCCTTCGGCATCTTTTTCATAGATTCCGTCTACCATTACGGCTACGGTCAAACGTTTTACCGTTCCGGCATTTTTGACTTTATTGCGGACAACCTTGGAAATCTCATAATTAATCGTTTCTTCGGTTTTAGAGTTTTGATTGAGGATATTGCTTCCGGAGGTTACGGTATCGCCGTTCGGAATATTCTGCGCCACGGTTACCGGCTGTTCTCCGGTATTGGACAGCCCTTCTTCGGTAATTGTCGCCTGAGAACGGACAACCTGAGAATCCGGATCATAAATCTCCTCATTGGTCACAACCTGATCAAAATCCATTTCAATATTGACCTGAGCCTGAGATTTGCCGTGGCCAACCGTTTTTTCAAGCAAAGTTTCAATATTTTTTGCCATTTTGCGTTCCTGATCCAAACGCAGAGCTTCATTTGTCGCATTGTTCAACGTCTGCTCGTCATCATAATTATTGGTAAGCAAATTGCCGGCATTATCAACAATAGCCACATTCTTAACATCAAGTTTGGGAACTGCCGCCGCAACCAATTTTTGAATTGATTGAATTTCTTTTAAATCCAGCTTGCCTTTTTGAGTTTTAATAACAACAGAAGCTGACGGCGCCTGTTCTTCTCTGGAAAACATTTCCCTTTTGGGAAGCACCAAGTGGACACGCGCGCTTTTAATATTATCAACAGAGCGAATCGTTCTTGCCAATTCGCCTTCCAAAGCGCGGATTAAATTGATGTTTTGAACAAAATTGGTTGACCCCAGAGCATCGGTATTGTCAAAAATCTCGTATCCGACGTTTGAGCCTTTGGATGCCAAAGCAAGTTCGGCCGTATCAACACGCATTTTATTGACCTGATCTTGGGGAACCAGAACTTCCGTTCCGTTTTTAGCCAAACGGTATTTAATATTGGAAGCTTCCAAACGGCCGACAATCTGTTTGGCATCTTCCAGCTCCAGATCCGTATATAATACGGCATAATCGACAGAATTCATCTGCGTGGCGATATAAGCAAAAAAGCTGATCAGAAAAATGATAATAGCCGAAAGAGACGCCAATCTTCCGGGCGATAAATTTTTTATACTTTGCCAAAAGTTATTCACTTTATAAAATTCCCCAATTTCGGAGCCTTTGCCCCTTTAATAAAAATACTTCCCTTAATTCTTACATAACGTAAAATTCTTTTTAGTTAAACGATAAATTTAAATATTCACAAGCAAGTGCCGGCTTTAAAATGCTTTTTGTTTATAAAAAGCCCCGCCATAAACGGCGGGGCTAAACTTTAGGATTGATTTGTCAGCTGTGCATATTTTAGACCAAACGGGTCAGTTCTTCCAGCATTTCATCTGCTGTCGTGATGATTTTTGTGGAAGCGGAATATGCACGCTGAGTAACAATCATGTTTGAAAACTCCGTTGCCAAATCGACGGTAGAAGATTCCAAAGCATTGCTGGCGATTTCACCGGCACCATTCGTTCCCGCCTGTCTTAACAGAGCCTGTCCCGAAGCATCTGTTTCAATCCAAGCGTTACCTGTTAATGCACCCATACCATTAGCATTTGTAAAGGTAGCCAAAGGCAGGATTGCAATCGGACGGGTCTCGCCGTTATCAAACTGAGCGGTTACGACACCGTTTTCGTTGATATGAATACCGGCGTAGCTGCCGAATTTGGCACCGTCCTGTTTGATATAGTTGGTTGTGAAACTGCCTGACAAGCTTGTTAAGCCATCATTGGTTCCGACATTGCCCATGCCGATTTTGATAGATGTGCCCTGCTGGTAACCGTTATTCATATTTTCAGCACCGTTAGCCCATTCAATCTGCATATCGTCAACAAAGAAGTATTTGGGCGTACCGTCTGAATTGAAGCGAACCGCAGGAACAATCGCGCCTTGTTCAATATCCGTACCGTTCGTATTAAACTTGTTGGCAATTTTATACTCGCCATTGCCAACGGCTGCCCCATCAACCCAGGTTCCGCCATTGTTGCGGAGTTTACCGGTAACACCGGCAATACCGTTCAGATTAATCGTAATATCGTCTCCGGTTACCGTCGGCAGAATTTCGATGCTGGAACCGCTGGCATTGAAACGATCAGGCTCGGTCACATTCTGCTTAATTGTGTTTACAGCTAAGCTGACCAAGGTTTTTACATTAACTGAACCGTCAGGATTCAACGCACCTGAAATATCAATCTGCGTTCCGGTTGCACCGCCGTTGACAAATTCATAATCAACGCCGTCAATCGTAATACTTTTGCCAAGATAATCAGCCGAATTTGTAGAGCTGAAATCAAAACGGGCCGTATTCTTAATATCTTCGTCAATTTCAGGAATATTGAAGATACCGGTCGGAATACCCGTTTCCAGAACAGGATTGGCTGCCGACTGAACGCAGGCTAATGTCTTGCTGGCATCAATAACCAAGCCGCCGCCTGCCGCAGACTGAACAATCTGGATGCTGTTGGCGCTTGCCGTAAAACGGTTGGCACTCGGCAGATTAGCCTGAATAGCTTCATTAAATTTCTGAACGAAATCGCTCGGAGAGGTGATACCGGTCTGGATATCAACCGCAACGTGAATATTATTGGCATCAGGATCTGCCGGAGCTGTAGCCCCTGCATTTAAGAAATCGAATACGTAATTTTTGCCGCTTGCCTGATCCGTAATGGTAATGCTGGAGCCGTTAGCCGGAACAGAAGTAAATTCAAGCTGGCCGGCAGCATAGTAAACATCGGAAGCGCCGCCGTCGGAATTTTCGAAACTTCCCGACAAAATCATATTTGCAGCACCGGAAGGCACGTTGCAAGACATGCCCCAAGAGTTTGACGTCTGCTTGGTATAAGTAATACTCAAATTGCTTGAATTGCCCAAGCTGTCATAAATCAGGGCCGAAACGGAATGGCGGCCGCCGGCTGTCGGAACAGACGGATCAAAAATAGGATCGCCGGACGGAAGGTTGGCGCCGAAGCTTAATTGCTGGGTCGGAGTTGCCGTACCGCCGATACGAGACAGGTTAATCGGCTGCAGGTTTTTACCGTCAACAATATTGTCATTAATATAAACAGTTGACCCGTCAGCAGCATAATAAGCTTTCATATATTTAATGCCGTTAATGTCAACAACGCTGGCCAGAGGGTTATTATCCCAAGGCAACAAAGGCCAGCCCTGAGCATAGAAGCCGCCGGTATTTTTCAAATAGCCGTTGTCATCAATGCCAAAATCACCGGCACGGGTATAAGCCCATAAATCGCCTTCGCCCGGATTAGCTGCCTGATTGACTACGAAGAAGCCGTTTCCGGAAATTCCGACTGCCGTCGAAGAAACATTGGCGGCAAGCAAGCCCTGAACGTTAATACCTTGTTTGGAAACAGGCTGAACTCCGCCCGGCGAGTAAGAATTTACCGCGGTCTGTTTTGTTACGAGGGTTTGAAATGCAACATTGTTATTTTTATAACCGATGGTGTTGATGTTTGAAATGTTGTCAGAAATAGCACCCATTGCACTTGACTGGGCTGCCATTCCCGAAATGCCTGACTGCATTGCACCAAAAATACTCATTTTATTCTCCTAAAGTTTTTTATAATATTGCATAATTTTTGCTATGCGGTTCCCGCTTTCTTACGGAATAATACATTCCTCAGCCTTCTGCCGGAGGGGTTTCAGAATCTCCGTCGCCTTCTCCTTCCGGCGGCGTCGTATCTTCCCCTTCGCCGTCAGACGGTTTTTGCGCGTCGTCTTTATCAAAATAATCATCATTACGAATGGTAACGATATCGCCTAATTGGGCTGTTACGGAATCGCCCAAGCCGACATAAACATTGTTGGCATCGCTGGCAACGCCCGTTACCTTGCCGAATACGGTGGTCGTTACGGAAGCTGAAGTCTCACCTTTGGGTACGGTAGTCGTTACAACAATCTGATAAGCTCCGTCTTCAAGCTGAACGCCGTTAGAATCTTTTCCGTCCCAAGTAAACTCATGGGTTCCGGCAGTTTTTTCCGCAGCTCCGCTATAAACGATTTTTCCGGTCATATCTTTTACGGTAATCGCCGCAGAAGTTACATCTTTATCCAATGTGTAAGTTGCCTTCGCCTTACCGTTCTCAAGCGGCATAACATCACCCAAAACCTGAGCCGTTTTTCCAATGTAAGAAACAGCCTGAGCCCCCAGGTTGGCAATATTCAAAGACAACAGCGTATCCAGTTTTTCATTCGTCTGAATGGACTGTTCAACCGCGGAATACTGAACCAATTGATTGGTAAACTCAGCCGTATCCATAGGATCCAGAGGATCCTGATGCTTTAACTGGGTTGTCAAAAGCGTTAAAAAGGTGTTCATATCCGCAGACAATTTTTTAGAGTCAGCCGCAGTCGAATTCATGCCGCTGCTTACATATCCGGTCAATCCGCTTACATCTGTCATAATCGTTCTCCCCTATACTCTAAACTTTAATATTTAAGCCTTTTTCCGCACTCCAGTTCTGGTTTGCGGCATCAGCGACCAACAATTCGCCGTTGGCTTCCGTTTCAAAAACCTCGCCGATAAAATCGCGCAGCGGGTTTTCTCTTCCCTGATTTTGTCCGGCTTGCTGCCCGTCATTGCGGCAGCTGAAATTTAAACTGTTTTCATCTGTCTGGAAGCCGGCATCATTGAAAGCTTTTTCCAAAATTTGGGCTTCCTTTTGCAAAGCTTCCATTGTTTCCGGACGGCTTGAAATAATCTGAGCCTGAAGTTTGCCGTCTTTAATCTGCATTTTAACTTCAATATGGCCCAGCTCTTCCGGTTTAAGCCGAACATTAATGCTGTCTATTCCCTTTACGGCAGATTTAGTAATATTTACTTTCACCTGCTCGACAGCTTCTTTTGCCATCCCCTTGAAAACATCACGAAAAGATGTTTCATTTGCTTTGGCATTGGCTTCATTTTTGGCGGCGTTTGCATATTCCGCACCACCGGCCGCAGCCGCATGCCCGGCATTGCCATTGCCGCTTACAGCCCCGACTTTAGAAACCTCAGCAGAAACCTTAACAGAAGCCTCATCAACTGCAGCCGTTTGCTGCGGAGCCGCTATCGGCTGCTGAACATTAGCCGGAGTTTTAACTTGAGCGGAAGGAACATTCAGGCTCTCCATATTTTCAGAAAGCACGCCGCCTTCGGCATTTTCAAGCTCTGCAACAGCTTCTTCCAAAGCCAAACGGTCTTTTATAAGCCCCTGATTGGAATGGTAGGCAATTTTTTCCTCTTTTACATCAACGCTGACCTTCAGCTGCTCTCCGCCCAGCATTTCTTCCAATCTGGCCGCCTGAATTTCGGCATCATTATCAGCTGAAATTTGCTTAACGTTCTTATCCACGTCAAAATCTTCCGCTTCGGTAATTTGATGTCCGGCGGCTTTTACCTCAAAAACATCCCGAACTTCAACATCAGCCGCATCATTTGCCGGCGCTTCGGCAACAGCGTCAGGCAGGACGTTTTCTTTCTCGACAAACGTTGTTTTCTCAAAGCTTTTATCTTGCACGACAGCCGCGCTTTCGCCCGCAACATTTGCCTTTACGTTTTTATCCGCGACGACCGGATCCGCTTCGGCATCAACAGGTTCGGCAACATCGGCAGGAACCGTTTTTACAGCCAAATCCGCAGAAGCAGAAGCAGAAGCAGAAACAGCATCAACAGCTCCGCCTTTAACAGCAACACCATTCAAAGGCGCTGCGCTTTCCTGTCCGGCAGAAATTTGCGGCACCTCGTTTGAAGCAGGGGCCCAAACGCCTGCCTTTTCATCTCCAAGAAAAGTTACGCCGCCGTCAGGAAGCACTTCTGCTTCCTGACCGGCGACATCAACACCTTCGACCACGGCATTATCTGCCACAATGCCGCCGACAGCGACTGTCCCCTCGAAGGAATTAACCTCAGCGGCTTCTGCCGCCGGAGTTAAAGTATCAACAACAGGAGTTGCCGGCTGCACTACAGCAACAACGCCTTCTACCTGAGAATCATCAACCTTCCGATTATCAGCATCACTCTCAGAAACATCCGGAGATTTTTTATCCGAAACCGGACGCTCTTCATTCAGCTTTTCTGTTTTTTCAGTTTTTTCCCGAACTGCAGAAGGAACATCCCGCGTTTTATCCGCAGGCAAATCCACAGAACGAGGTTTTGAAGCTTTATTTTCGACAGGCTTTTCCCGAGAAACGGCATTAGCGTTTTCCGGCAGCAAATCCGCCGCACGGGCGCCGGACAACATGCCCGCGAAATCCTTTCCCGAGCCAAAATTAAACTGGCTCGTTAATTTGCTGAACAATGCTGTTACGCTCATTTTATTTAATTCGTTTATATCCATTTCAAATCCTGTCTGTAAAAACATTATCTTCACAGACATATGCAAATACCATGCCAAAAAAATAAGCGCATCTAAACAGCATAAAAAAACTCCGAAGCTAATCTTCGGAGTTTATATTGCACGCCACTAAGGAATACAGGCTATTCTTGCGGCGATTGTTCGCGCTCAGCCAAACCTCGGGCAATATTCATATTGATACTAATTAAAATATCCAAGCTCTCCGGCGAAGGATTCACCAAAACTTCCATCGTGCGCTTGAAAACAAACATGGCCAGATTTAAAAGATTTTTTCTCAATTCTGCCGGCTGGGGGGAGCTGTCATCGCTCATTGCCGAAGCAATCAGAGTCCACAATTTGCGGTTTTTCTCCAAAGCTTCAGCCAGGTTTCCTTGATCCTGCTCCCAATGTTCTTTGATTTGATTAAGGCTTGAAGCCGTTTTTATCAGCGCTCTACTTTCAAGCTCAATCTGGTCTAAACCGGAAACTTCTGTCTCGGCATACCTTTGCGATACGTTCATTGCTCCCTCTAAAAAAATTGTAATTACATCTAAAATCTTTTTTAACATAATTTGGTTAAATTATTCTTTATCATTGTCGGTTATCATAAAATTACGGATACAAAGCAGCAAAGGGAATGACATGAAAAATATATTGAAGACTTTAATTTTATTGGCGTTCGCATTCAGTTTGCCCAATCAGGCTGCCGCTCAAATAAAAAACGTTACCCGCCGTACCGATGCCTATGACACAATTACGGTTACAGGTTTTTTAAATTATCCTCCGGTCGGATATACCGAAAAAACTTCGCGCAATGACATTGATGATTATCATACCGTTTTTGAAGGCCTGCTTAATGAATTCAGTGACGCTACCGGAAAGAAAATCAAATATATTTACGGCAAAGATTATGATTACGGCGAGCTTATCCGCAAAGTACGCGGCGGACAAATAGACATGGCGCTCGGCGTTTATCACGAAACAAAGCTTTATGAAGGACTGGAGCTTATTTATCCCTCACTTATAAATAACCCGATTTCAATCATTATGCTGCCGCAAAACGCCGGAAAAATAAAGAATCTGTCTCAGCTCAAAACCCTTAAAGGCGCCGTCAGCAACAGAGAATATTTAAGCGATTTTGTCAGCGAGCAAATGAAAGAATATAACCTGCAATATTTTGATGAACCCGAAAAGATGTTTGAAAAGCTGTATACCGGCGAAATCGATTATGTGTTTGCTAGCTACTTTTTCGGGATTGTCGAGACATCCAAACTCGGTTTGCGCGATAAATTGAGCTTTTCTAAACAAGTTATTTGGAATATGCCTCTTTTTCTCGGAATTTCAAAACTCTCGCCAAACAGAAATTATTTGGCCGGAAAACTGACCTCGTATTCGGAAAAGCCCGAAAGCAAAGCCAAAATGGAAAATAAACTCAGAGAAATGATTATGAATTTTGAGCTTAAAAACCGCGGTGTTGTTCCGCCGCCTTATACCAGAAACGGCGAATAGCACAGCAAAACTCATCTCTGCTCTTGACCTTTTATCTTAAACGGCTAAAATTTGAAGAAAGATTTTATAAAAGGTTCTCAGACAATGGTATTACTGATACAACACGCCGTTTCTCCTTTTTGCCGAAAAATCAGAATCGCAATGGGAGAGAAAAAAATGCTCTTCGTCCTCAAAGACGAAGAACCTTGGAATTTGCCTGCAGACGTCTTTAAACTTAATCCGGCCGGCGAACTGCCGATATTTTTGAGCGACGGAAATGTCGTCGCCGGAAATTACGCAATCAGCGAGTATCTGGAAGAATTAAATCAAGAAATCCGCCTTATGCCCGAAGATATTAAGCAAAGAGCCGAAGTTCGCCGTTTGATTGCATGGTTTGACGAAAAATTCTACCGCGAAGTTTATCGCAATATTGTTTATGAAAAAGTACACAAGCGCTTTGCCAAAGGCTTAGCTCCCGATTCAAAAATTTTGAAAATCGGGCTGAATAACCTTAACTTTCACCTTGAATATATTGACTGGCTGATTGAACGCCGCAATTATCTCGGCGGCGAAGAGCTGACCATGGCCGATATTACGGCGGCCGCCCATTTATCTATCATTGACTATTTGGGCGATGTTCCGTGGGAAGGCTATCGCAATGCCAAAATATGGTATTCTAAAATGAAATCCCGCCCCAGTTTCAAAGACATTCTGAAAGACAATATCAAAGGAATCCTGCCGGCAAAGCATTATGCCGATTTGGATTTTTAAGGAAAAAACATGAAAAATAAATTTTTGGCAAGCCTTGCCCTTTGCATCACCCTCAGCGGCTGCGGCATTTTTTCCCTTTATGATGACAAGCCGCAAGGACAGGTTGTTTACCATTGGGGACGAGAGGGAACGGGTGTCCAAAAATTTTCCAGCGACCATTCCGAATGTATGCGCGTGGCAGAGCCGACTCGTTTTCTGCCGGATATTTCCAGTTGGTTTTATTCGGAAGAAGCCAAGTTGAAAATCCGCGCCGACTGGCACGCCGGCAAAGGCATTTGGGCAAGTTATGTCCCTTATGTCGGCGCACAGCCGATTTTGGTCAATTCGCTGAGAGATGATACTGAGGTCAGCCCGCGCGTTTATCGGCGCTGTATGGAAAAACGCGGTTATTGGCACCGGACGGCCAATATTCCGGAAATTACCAATCTGTATATTTATAAGCCTCAGCGTGTTTTACAGCATAAGCCTTTTGATTTGGGCGATTTGTAATCCGATTTTACTTATAATAGCCGTTGTCACTGCCGGACAGGCACCCTGTTTCGGAAAGGCATTTGAATTTTTCTTCCCGATTTCCGGTATAACCGCCGCCGACGGCCTTATAAAAAGCTATGATATTCTGATAAACGGCACCGTTGCTGGCAATAAAATTGTTTTGAGATTCCAGCAAATCCTGTTCAGCGGTCAAAATAACATTAAAATCAGTTAAACCCTGCCTATAACGTTCCAGACTTAAATCCAAGACCTTTTTCTGAGCCACGACCGCATTGCGCGCCGCCTGATTTTTCTCATATTCGCGGGCAATGCCGGTATAGGCATTTTTAATCTCGGAAGCAGCACTCAGCAACGCGTTTTGATAAAGATATACCGCTTCTTCCGCAACCCCTTTCTGCAATTCAATATTTTGGGTCAACTGCCCCCAGCGGAATACCGGCAGGTTACCCCCCGGAACATAGCTGTAGGCAAAGCTGTTGCCGCCGACAATATTTGAAAGCTTGGTCGACTGGAATCCCAAGAAACCGCTTAAAGATACGTTTGGAAACAGTTGGGCAATTGCCGCACCGACATTTGCATTTTTAGAAATCAGCCGATATTCGGCAATACGCACATCCGGCCGCAGGCGCACCACGCTGACCGGCAGTTCATACAGTTGATTTATGTCTACCTTAAACCGGCGGCGAACCAGATTTTGAGAAGCGGACACCAAAACATTATCCAAACTGCCGGGCAATTTGCCGACAAGCGTTGACAACGCGTTTTTATAAGCCTCAACCTGATATTGTAATTCCGGAATTAAGGCTTTGGTCGTTTCGACTGCATATTTGGCCTGATTTAAGGCGCTCGCATTTTCAAGCCCCGCTTCATATTTTGAATTGACGATTTTGAAAATATCTTCCTGCAAAACCAGATTTTGTTCAGAAATGCGCAGCTGTTCCTGAGCCATGCGATAATTGACATAGTCCGCTGCAATTTCCGCAGTCAAAGAAAGATTGGCATTTTCAACATTGGCGGCAGCCGCTTTATATAATGCGGCGGCGCTTTCCGTCTGGCGGCGCCCCTGCCCCCAAATATCCAGCTCCCATGACGCATCAAGTCCGGTCTGGAAATAATTTGTTCCAATCGGATAGCCGCTGTTTTTGCTGGTTTTATTATAATTGTAGCTGCCGGCGGCATTAATCATCGGAAAATTGTTGACCGAATCAATCTGCAAAGCCGCCCGCGCCTGTCTTAATCTAGCCACAGCGATTTTAGCGTTCGGCGAAGTTTCCAAGCCTTGCGACACCAAATTATTCAGCGTGTTGTCCTGAAAGCTCTTATACCAATCTTTATTAACTTTTCGCGGCGTTTCGTTATGCAAATCCAAACTTTGACTGATTTCAGAATCGGAATATTCCGCCGGACGCTGATAATCAGGCCCGACCGTACAAGCCGCAACAGAAGCCAATAATATAAAGCTTAAATATTTAGCCATTTTGCTCGCCTCCTTCTGTCCGGTCTTTATCATCAAGCTTAATTTCCAGCGGATTTCCTTGTTTTTTTACCTGCTCTTGAATTTTCTTTTCTGCTTTTCCACCGCCGCTCCATTCTTTTATCGTTTCAAACAGGGCAAACAGCGCCGGAATGAAAATGATACCGACAAAGGTTGCCATAATCATACCGTAAAAAACAGAAGTTCCGATTGAAATTTGGCTTGAGGCGCCGGCACCTTTGGCAACAATCATCGGGAAAACGCCCAAAATAAAGGTTAACGCCGTCATCAAAACCGCGCGGAACCTTTCTCCGGCACCTTTTTTAGAGGCTTCTAAAATAGAAGCGCCGTCATCGCGATAAGCTTTGGTAAATTCAACAATCAAAATCGCGTTTTTAGCCGCCAGACCTATCAGCATAATTAATCCCAGCTGGGCATAAATACTCAAGGACTGCCCCATCACATGCAAACCGATTAAGGCGCCTAAAATGGCAAACACAGTCGAAAACATCACGGCAAAGGCCAGCATCCAACTTTCATACAAAGCCACAAGAAACAGATAGCAGAAGACCAAAGCCAGAATAATCAGGAAGGTTGCCAAGCCTGCAGCCTGAACCTCTTGCAAACTCAATCCCGTCCAGGCAATACCATATTCTTTGGGCAAAATTTTCTGCGCAATATTTCTGATTGAACCGATTGCCGTACCGGTACTGACATCGGCTTTTGACTGCGCAACCACCGAAGCATCGGTATATTGGTTATAACGGTAAATAATTTTCGGCGAAATGCTGGTGCGGACATCGGCAAAGCTTTCCACTTTAATCAAAGCTCCGGTTGCCGACGGAACATAAATGTTATTTATGTCTTCCACGGATTTGCGGTATTGATAATCCGCCTGAATAATCACCTTATTCACCTGACCGCTCAAAGTAATATTGTTGATATATCTGGAGCCCAGATTATTTTGCAACGCCGTAAACAGGTTTACGACCGGAATTTGATAAGATTCAAGCTTGGTGCGGTCAACATCAAGATAAATATGCGGCGCATTGGCGGTGAACGTCGAGAAAGCATAAGCCAATTCAGGAGATTTATTCAATTCGCCCAAAAAGTTTTCCATAACGTCAAACAATTGATTCGGGGTTATGCTGCCGTTCTTTGCCACCAATTCCAAAGACAAACCGTTGCTTTTGCCGATGCCGGGGATTGACGGCGGCGCAAAAAAGTTGATATCCGCATCTTTATTGCCGGCAAAGGTTTCCAGCAATTTTGACGTTAACGCTTCAATAGACAGGCTTTTGCTTTTGCGTTTTGACCAGTCGTCAAGCCCGACAATGCCCAGCGCCACATTTTCGCCGCCGCCGCCAAGCATACTGTATCCGGCAACGGAAATAAAATATTTGACGCCGTCAATCTTCATTGCTTTTTCGGCAACCTCGGCCAAAACCTTGTTTGTCTGGTTAATGCCGGCAGTATCGTCCAATTGCAGATTGGCAAAAATAATGCCCTGGTCTTCTTCCGGCAGAAACGAAGTTGCCGTCAGCTTAAAACCAAGACCGATTACGGCAATGGTTGCCAAAGTCACCAACGCGGTAACGGCGACATATTTGGAAAAATAGCCGACCACCGCCAGATATTTTTCTTTAAACCAATCAATCATATCGTTAAACCATTTGAAAAATCCTTTAGGATTATCCTGTTTGTCATCGCGAAGGAAAATCGCGCAAAGCGACGGGCTGAGCGTTAAGGCGTTAAAAGCCGAGAAGACGACTGCCGTAGCAATTGTTACCGCAAACTGCTGATAAATTTTTCCGGTAATGCCCGCCATTAAGCCGACCGGAATAAAAATAGACAGCAAAACAAAGGTTGTCGCCACAATCGCGCTGGCAATCTCCTTCATGGCTTTGACCGAAGCGGCATGGGAATCCAGCTTTTCATAAACCATAAGATATTGTACGCGCTCCACCACGATAATTGCATCGTCCACCACCAAGCCGATTGCCAGAATCATCGCAAAAAGCGTTAAGATATTAATATCAAATCCCAGCAGATAAATGACGGCAAAAGTCGCAATCAGCGAAACGGGAATGGTAATCAGCGGAATTAAGGTCGTCTTGGCCCTCTGTAAAAAGACATAAGTGACCAAAACCACCAGCGCAAAGGTTATTACCAGCGTTTCGACAATGCTGGCAATGGAGGCGCTGACATATTTGGTCGAATCGTAGCCGACAATCAATTCCATGTCATCAGGAAAAGAGGCCTGCAGATTTTCAATCTCTTTATAAACGCTTTTCATAATGTTTAAGGAATTTGAGTTCGGCGTCTGGCTCAAACCGATAATGACGGCCGGCGCATTGTCATAATGGGCATTCATGCCGTAGTTGTCTGCCCCAAGCTCAATATTTGCCACGTCTTTCAAGCGGACAACGCCGCCCTCCGGCGAAGTTGCAATGACAATGTTTTCAAAATCTTTGACATTATTCAGTAGGCCTTTGGCGGTCAAAGACAAAACAACCGCATTGCTGTCGGGGTTCGGCGCGGCGCCGATTGTTCCGACCGAGGCCTGAATATTCTGAGAGGAAATCGCATTGGCAACGGTGGTACTGTCCAGCCCCAGCGACGTCAGTTTGTCGGCATTGAGCCAAACACGCATTGAATATTGCGGGCCATATATCTGGACATTACCGATACCTTCAATTCGCGCCAACGGATTTTGCAGATTTGTATAAGCATAGTTGCTGAGATAAAGGTCATTATAAGTATTGTTCGGCGAACGCAGCGCCAGCATACCCAAAATATTCGGGTTTTGAGTTTTTACGGTAATACCCTGTCGGGTTACAATCTCCGGCAACTGCGACATTACCTGTGACAGGCGGTTTTGAACTTTTACCTGAGCGATATCGGGATCGGTGCCGATATTAAAGGTTATGGTCAGCGTATATTGTCCGCTGTCATCCGAAGTTGACGACATGTACAGCATGTCTTCCACGCCGTTAATCTGGTTTTCAACCGGAACGGCCACAGTATCGACCAGCACTTGAGCATTGGCGCCCGGATAAGTGGTTTGCACAACAATCTGCGGCGGCGTAATCTCCGGATATTGCGAAACGGGAAGCACGGCCAAAGCCAATAAGCCCAGCAAAACCATGACTATTGACACAACTCCGGCAAAACGCGGCTTATCAATAAAATATTGCGAAAACATTATTTCTTCTCCGGCATTTCAAGCTTAGAACCGCTTGTTTTGATTTTTACTTTCTGCCCTTTTTGATAATTGCCGACTTTATCCGTTACCAGCCAGCTGTCCGGCGCAAAAGCATTTTTAACCAGATAGCTGCCGCCGACCGTATTGACAATTTCCACCGGCACCCTTTTCAGCTCTGAATTATTGACGACATATACATAATTTTCATTTGAGCCAAGCGTCACCAGATTTTGCGGAATCAGCACGCCGTTTTCATAAACCTTGTCCAACAAAACATCAACATAAGCATTGGCAACCAAAGCCCGCCCTTCATTTTCAAAATCGGCGAAAACGGCTATCGAATTGGTTTTGCGGTCAACGGCATTATCCGAAAACTGAAAATGGCCTTCTTTTTCAAATATCTCTCCGTTTGCCAGACGCAATTTTATCTTATCGCCGTTAAACAGGGCATTTGCCCCTTTGGAAATTTCATTCAAATAATCTTTGTCGGTTATTGAAAAAACAACGCGTATCGGATTGGTTTGAATAATGCTTAACAAAGGCTTTGACGCCGGCGAAACATATTCGCCTTTGGTTAAGCTGACATTGCCGACAACACCGTCTATCGGCGCTTTTATTTCCGTATAATTATAATTTGCCTGAGCCAAAGCGCGATTGGCTTTTGCCTGCGCCAAAGCGGCCTGAGCCGAAAGGAATCTGGCTTTGGCATTGTCCAGTTCGGTTTTGGAAATTGCCTGTCCGCCGGCCTTTTTAACGCGTTGGTAATATAAATTGGCATTATTGTAATCGGCATCGGCCTGAAGAACGGCGGCTTTGGCGGCATCCAAACGGGCTTTGTATTCATCCTGCTGAATGGTTATCAGCAGTTGTCCGGCTTTGACCTCGTCTCCGCCTTTGACTAAAACTTTATCCAGATAACCGTTGATGTATGGCATAACCGACACCGAATGCACCGGCGTCACATAACCGACATAACGGTTTTGAACCGTCACGTTTTCGCTTTTCAGCGGCACAACGTTATAAACCGGCTGAGCAGCCTCTTCCCTGCCGTCCGCAGGGCGGATAACCGCAAATTGATAAACCAGCAGAACCGCCGCTATCAATAAAACTATCAGCAGTTTCGCATATATTTTTTTTCCTAATTTATTCTGCATTGCCGTGCCCCTAAAACTTTACAATTTAAGTTTTAAATAATGGGCTCAGGCACCAATTCAATAGATGAAGGGTAAAACAATCAGTCCATAAAGGAACGAATCGAATTTAGCAGTTCTTCTATGTCTGCATCGCGGCCGAGGCTGTGGTTGCTGCCTTTTATCAACTTTAGGACAACATCTTCGCTTTGCAGGCACTTCAACAGTTTGAACGGCTTTTGCGGATCAAGGTTTTTATCTTCCGTTCCGTGAATGATATGAACAGGACAAGTTATTGCCAACGGGGCTTCAAGCAGCAGATTGTTCCGCGCGGTATCAAACATTTTCTGAGTGACAACATAAGTAAAATCCTTCGTCGGATATAACAGGCGGCCGCTTTCTTTCATTTCCGTTTTTTGTGCGTCTGTTAAAACATATCTTTCCATATCATATGTAAAATCAGGAGCCGGTGCCAAGCCGATAACGCCTTTGGTTCGTTCCGGACGTTCTCTGGCGGCAATCAGACTCAGCCAACCGCCCAAAGACGAGCCGATAAAAAGGATTTTTCCCACAACCATCTTGTCAACCACTTCAAGAATCTGCCCTTTCCACGTGTTGAAATCAACCTTTTCATAATTTTCCCGATCAGCCCCGTGTCCGGCCAATTCGAATCGGAAAAAAGAAATATTATTTTCTTCGCAAAAGCGTTTTACTTCTTCCGGTTTGCGTCCCCAAGGGTCGGAACAAAGCCCGTGGACGTAAACGACGGTAAAATCCGAGCTATTTTTGTTAGTTTCGGAAGTTTTTGCTTGGCTCTGTTCAAAATTAGTTGTAAATTGCGAGTTAAATGTGCAGCTTGGCATTTTTTGATAAACTCCAGGTTGAAAGATTAGAGGATTATAGAAAAAATATGAGTAAAGGTAAAGACAAAAACCCGGTAATTCTACAGATACTGCCCGAACTGGAAACCGGCGGCATAGAAGTCGGAACCGTTGAAATGGCTACCGAACTGCAAAAGCAAGGAATCAAAAATTTTGTCGCATCCAAAGGCGGACGCATGGTCTATGACCTTGACAGAATCAAAGTCAAGCATTTTACTTTGCCGCTCAAAAGCAAAAATCCTTTTACAATCAGGAAAAACATCAGCCGTTTGGAAAAAATCATTAAAGAAAACGGCATAAACATCGTTCATGCCCGTTCGCGCGCGCCGGCCTGGAGTGCTTATTGGGCAGCCAAACGCGCCGGCGTCCATTATATGACAACCTTTCACGGCACTTACGGCCTCGGACCTTTCGGCCTCAAAAAGATTTATAACAAGGTTATGACTTTCGGCGAAAAGGTGATTGCGATTTCAACACATATCAAAAACCACCTTTTGAAAAACTATAAAATCGATGAAAACAATATCCGCCTCATTCACCGCTGCGCCGATATTGAACGCTTTGCGCCGGAATTGGTGACGCAAGAACGGATGATTAACAAAATTAAAGAATATAACATCGCCGACGACAAACCGGTTATATTGCTTCCCGGACGCGTTACCCGCTGGAAAGGCCAGCATCTTCTGCTTGAAGCTTTGTCCAAAATGAAAAACAAAAATTACTATTGCATTATTACCGGCGACAGCCAAGGACGGCAGAAATATGTTGATTATCTGCACGAGCTGACCCGCCAATATAAACTGGAAAACCGCGTCGGCTTTTTCGGACGTTACAGCGATGTGCCAGCTTTGATGATGGTTTCCAACGTCATCCTCTCAACAGCAATCGAACCCGAAGCATTCGGGCGCATTTCCGTTGAAGGGCAGGCTATGGGCAAAATCGTTGTCGCTTCAAACATCGGCGGTTCTCTTGACACAATCAAAGACGGCGTAACAGGAAAACTTTATCAATATGATAATCCGCAGGCTTTGGCCGACGCTCTGGACTGGGCTTTGAATCTGAGCGATGCCGAAAAAGAAAAAATCAGCAAAGCGGCAATTAAAAATGTCAGAGATAATTTTACAAAACAGATTATGTGTGATAAAACAATTGAAGTTTATAAGGAACTGCTTACTTCAAAATAGTTCTTCAGATAAGTTTTGCCGAAGGGAATTCATGCTGTTTCGCCTTTCGGCATTCGGATATGAAGCAGCAAAAACAAAAATTAATAAAAGGAAATTTTAATATGGTTGCGATTAAATTGCCTGACGGCAGTAAATTAGATATGGAAAGCGGGGTCAACGGTTTTGACATCGCCAATAAAATCAGTTCTAACCTGGCTAAAGCCGCTTTAGCCATTACCGTTAACGGAAAGACACAAGATCTGAGCACTCCTATCACTACCGACGCAACCGTGACTATTATCACCGGCAAGGATAAAGAGGGTTTGGAAATTATCCGTCACTCCTGCTCGCATGTTATGGCTCAGGCCGTCAAAGAACTCTGGAACGATGTGCAAGTTACAATCGGACCGGCCATTGACAACGGTTTTTACTATGACTTTGCCCGCAAAGAGCCTTTTACGACTGACGATTTTGAAAAAATCGAATCGAAAATGCGAGAGATTGTCAAACGCGACGAAAAGCTTGAACGCATTGTCATGCCGCGTAACGAAGCTATCAAATATTTCAAAGATTTGGGTGAAAACTACAAAGCTGAAATTATTGAAGACCTGCCGGAATCAGAAACGATTTCATTATACCGCCAAGGCTCTTTCACGGACCTTTGCCGCGGTCCGCACGTTCCTTCAACGGGCAAAATCGGCGATGCCTTCAAACTGATGAAAGTTGCCGGCGCATATTGGCGCGGCGATTCAACAAAAGAAATGCTGCAGCGTATTTATGCAACGGCCTGGGCTGACAAAAAAGACCTCAAAGCTTATCTGGAAATGATGGAAGAAGCCGCCAAGCGCGACCACCGCAAACTCGGTCGCGAGATGGACTTGTTCCACTTTGAACCCGAATATGCCCCCGGTGCCGTTTTCTGGCATGACAAAGGCTATAAAATCTATCGCAAATTGATTGAATACATGCGTCGCCGCCAAGAAAACAACGGCTATATCGAAATTGCCACGCCGCGTATTATGGACCGTTGCCTGTGGGAAACTTCCGGACACTGGGATAAATACGGCGCACATAACTATTCAGGCAAAACCGAAGACGAAAAACAATTCTGCGTTAAGCCGATGAACTGCCCCGGCGGCCTGTTGGTTTACAAGCAAGGCATTAAATCTTACCGCGATTTGCCGTTGCGCGTGGCCGAATTCGGCATGGTCAACCGCTATGAAGCTTCCGGTTCCCTTATGGGCTTGATGCGCGTTCGCGAGTTTACCCAAGATGATGCGCATATTTTCTGCACGCTTGACCAAATGGAAGAAGAATGCGTCAAAACCATTAAATTGATTTTGGACATTTACAAAGACTTTGGCTTCAGTGATGTGAAGATTTATCTCTCAACCCGTCCGGACAGCATCTATCGTATCGGTTCCGACGAAGTTTGGGATATTTCAGAAAAAGCTTTGGCCAATGCTTTGGAGCACAATGGTTACGAGTATGAAATCAACCCCGGCGAAGGCGCTTTCTACGGACCGAAGTTGGAGTTCATTCTCAAAGACGCAATCGGCCGCGAATGGCAATGCGGCACAGTTCAAATGGACATGAACCTGCCTCAGCGTTTTGATATTTCTTACATTGGCGAAGACGGAGAAAAACATCAGCCGGTTATGTTGCACCGCGCCCTGTTCGGCTCAATTGAACGCTTTCTCGGTATTTTGATTGAAAACCATGCCGGCAAACTGCCTTTGTGGCTTTCTCCCGAGCAGGTCGTTGTTGCGCCGATTACCAGCGATTTTGACGACTACGCACAAGAAGTAACCGAAAAATTAAGACGCGCCGGACTATATGCAAAATCTGACCTCAGAAATGAAAAGATTAATTATAAAGTCCGTGAACATTCCGTTGCGAAAATTCCGGTTATTGCCGTTGTCGGTGCCAAAGAAAAAGAAAACCAAACGGTAACAATCCGCCGTATCGGTTCTGACAAACAAGAAGTCATGAAACTTGATGACTTCATCAAAGCAATGGTTGACGAAGCAACAATGCCGTCTCAAGACCGCTAGCCGGCAACGGCCGGCGGCGCCCAGTTTGACGGCCGCTCCGACACTGCCCCGAAACCGCGATGCTCTCTGAGTATTATGCGGAACTTTCGGGGCTTTTTTTATTAAAGTCTAAAGGCAACGGCCGGCGGCGCCCAGTTTGACAGCCGCTCCGATACTGCCCCGAAACCGCGATGCTCTCTAAAGTATTATGCGGAACTTTCGGGGCTTTTTTTATTAAAGTCTAAAGGCAACGGCCGGCGGCGCCCAGTTTGACGGCCGCTCCGATACTGCCCCGAAACCGCGATGCTCTCTGAGTATTATGCGGAACTTTCGGGGCTTTTTTATATTAAAGTCTAAAGGCCACGGCCGGCGGCGCCCAGTTTGACAGCCGCTCCGACACAGCCCCGAAACCGCGATGTTCTCTAAAGTATTATGCGGGACTTTCGGGTAAACGCAGGGCGTTTAATCCCAATAATAATACTGACTAACGGCTCACGTTGTTTACTTTATTAAATGTGTCAATTTAACAAAAAAGCCTTTCTAAATTTCAGAAAGGCTTTTCCTAATTCAGCAATACTATTTGGCCGCGTTAAGTTTTAAGATTAACAATCAGTTGCAACATTTCGTCTACGGCTGTAAATGATCTGGTATTTAAACCATAAGCCCTTTGGACAACAACCATTTTGCTAAACTCACTTTCCATTGTTGCCGTCGAATTTTCCAAAGCCTGACTTTTGACAAACTCTTTATTTGCACCTTCATCCAAAAGATAAGCGTTTCCGGTCGTATTATTAGCTTCGAATAATGTTCCTGACACAGCCGTTAAATTATCCGGTGCAGGAAAACCTGTCAGCGCCAACTTTGCAATATTAACGGTTTTGCCGTTAGAATACTGGGCATAAACCACACCTTCCTCACCGATAGCACTAAACATAAAATTGCCGCTTTCCTTACCGTCCTGCGTAATATTGCTTATACCGCTGCTGCCGTCATACTGTGTCATATTTTCAATATTCATGGCGATATTATTGCTGCTGCCGTCCTCCCAATTGACCGTCACATTAAAATTTTTGGGAGACAATAATTTTCCGTCTTGGCTGAAAACGGCTTCTATCGGCTCTGCCGTGCCTGCCGTACCGCCGTTCACGTTGAAAGTAACATTCCAAGTATTAATCTTGCCCTCTACTTTGGTGAACAGCATATTCATTGTTTCGCCGTCATTGTTCGGCCCGTATACGGTAATGCCATAATTGCTGTTTTCGACGCCGGATGCCGGAACATTTGCAGTTATGGAAACTTTGGTTGTGGGAGTTGACGGCATTTTGTCCGGATAAGAAATAACAATATCATCCGGAGTTGAGCCAAAACCGCCGCCTTCCAAAGCCGGAAAACCCTGAACACGCAAGCCGCTGTTGTTTACCAGATAAAGCTGACCGTTGGTCGTTACGGTACGAAAATCGCCGGCACGCGTATAATATACGTCGCCGGAATAACGGTCTTTTAAGGTAAAGAAGGCATTGCCCGTGCCATTTATTGCAACGTCATAACTGTTGTTTGACGCACGTACCAATCCCTGATGCGTTACATTCGTCCGGTCATAATAGCCGACGCCATGAATATCAACTCTGGAACCGGATAAACCGTCTTGGTTTCCCTTAACAACCGGCGTTGCGCCGAGCATTGTACGAAACATCGTTTCGTTGGCTTTATAACCGACGGTATTGATATTGGCTATATTGCTGCCGACTGTTCCCAATGCATGAGCCTGAGCATCCATACCCGTTACGGCTGGCATAAAACTACTCAAAACCATAAAATACCTCCTTGATTTCTATTTTTTATTACTCATGCAAAAACCATGCCGAAATGCAAATTGTTTTTAAGCTTATTTTTTTATGATATTAACAACAATTTTCAGGATTTATTTAAATAAGTGCAAAAACAATCAAAAATGGCCTTTTTTGATAAAAAACAGAGTATATTTACGCAAAAATCGATATTTTTTGTTGTATTTTGTAAAAATCAGGGGTATGAATCTGTTTGAATTTATATTAACAAAAAGCGAGAAAAATAATATGGCAAATCCATTGGATACTAAAGTTATCAGCAAATTGGCTGAAATTCTTGATAAAAGCAATTTAACAGAGCTTGAATATGAAGACGAAACCTGCAGAATCTGCTTAACCCGCGAAGTTCATGCCGCACCAGCCTTTGCTCCGATGCCTGCTCCGATGCCGATGCCTGCCGCACCGGCTCAAATTGCTGCGCCGGCTGCTGCTCCGGTTCCAGCTGCTGCCAGCGAAGAAGACTATTCTCAAAATCCCGGTGCCGTTAAATCGCCGATGGTTGGCGTTGTTTATATGGCTGCCGATCCGAATTCTCCGGATTATGTTAAAGTCGGCGATACTGTTTCCGAAGGCGACACCGTATGCCTGATTGAAGCTATGAAAACTTTTAATCCGGTCAAAGCCCACAAAGGCGGAAAAGTTACTCATATTCTGGTTTCTACCGGCGATCCGGTCGAATACGGCGAACCGCTGGTCATTATTGAATAACAGGCTTAACTTCTAGGATTTTAATATGTTTGAAAAAGTATTAATCGCCAATCGCGGCGAAGTGGCTTTAAGAATCCACCGCGCCTGCCGCGAAATGGGTATTCGTACCGTTGCCGTCCATTCAGAAGCAGATGCCGATGCAATGCATGTCCGTTTGGCTGATGAAGCAGTCTGCATCGGTCCTGCCCGTTCAACAGAATCTTATCTCAATAAATCAGCTATTATTTCGGCTGCACATATTACCGGCGCTGACGCTATTCATCCCGGGTTCGGTTTTCTTTCCGAGAATGCCGATTTTGCGGAAATGGTTGAAGAGCACGGCATTACCTTTATCGGACCAACCGCCGAGCAAATGCGCTTAATGGGCGATAAAATCACTGCGCGAGAAGCCGCTATTAAAGCCGGCTTGCCGATTACCCCCGGTTCTCCGGCTCTAGAAAGCGTTGAGCATGCTATTGAATGGGCTAACAAAATCGGCTATCCGGTCATTGTTAAAGCAACGGCAGGCGGCGGCGGCAAAGGCATGAAAATTGCTTTTAACGATACTGAGATGAAAGAAGCTTTTACGATGGCCAAAGCCGAAGCAAAAGCCGCTTTTACCAGTGATGTCGTTTACATGGAAAAATATCTGCAAAAGCCGCGCCATATCGAAATGCAAATTCTGGCAGACAAATACGGCAATGTTGTTCATTTGGGCGAACGCGACTGTTCTATCCAGAGAAATAACCAAAAAGTTATTGAAGAATCTCCGTCTCCGGCGCTTAATCAGCAGCAGAGAAAAGAAATCGGTGACATTGTCCGCAATGCTATTGAAAAAATCGGCTACACAAATGCGGGAACGCTGGAATTTTTATACGAAGACGGCAAGTTTTATTTTATGGAAATGAATACGCGCCTGCAAGTCGAACATCCGGTTACCGAAGCAGTTACCGGCATTGATTTGGTTAAAGAACAAATCCGCGTTGCCAGCGGCGCTGCTTTAGGATATACGCAAGACGACGTTCAATTCAGCGGCCATGCAATTGAATGCCGCATTAATGCCGAAGATCCGGCAACATTTATTCCCTGCCCCGGAAAAATTACCGAATGGCATGCGCCGGGCGGTTTGGGCGTTCGCGTTGATTCCGAAATTTATTCCGGATATTCAATTCCGCCGTATTATGACAGCATGATTGCCAAATTGATTGTTCACGGCAAGACCCGCAACGCGGCATTGATGCGTCTGCGCCGCGCGTTGGAAGAATTTGTCATTGAAGGCGTTAAGACGACTATTCCGCTGCATCAGGATATTATTTCCCAAGCAGAATATATTGACGGGCAATTCAACATCCATTGGCTGGAAGGCTTTATGGACAAGAATAAATAGGCTTGTTCGGACATCTTTAGAAAAGCTCCCGCAAAAGGGAGCTTTTTTTTTGCAAAAAAATCTTTATTTTGTCCACATCTTATGATATAAGCAAAATACTTAATCAAATTATTTATGCTTATAATTTCCTTTAAAAAAATTCATTCTATTTTTTTCGGTAAGAAATAAGCGCTAATGTATAAAATTCACTCATTTTCTCACCTCTAAAAATTCAAATAAAATGAAAAGAATTGCTCCTTTCGTTCTAGCGGGTCTAGTTGGTACTGTACTTTGTGCTACCATTGTTACCCAGTGCTCACCCTCTCCCGAAGAAAAGGAGGAGGCGGCACAAATTGAAGAAATTGAATACCTTTGTTCTCGTCCGACTTACTATGTAGATGACATTAGCGGAACAGAAAGTGTTTATAAAGTGCTTCTTCATCGGAACAGCAACAGAGCAGACGGAAACCTGCCGGAAAAACTAACTGTTGCCTTTTATGAGGAATATACGCCTTCCGTGGCTTATCTCGAAAGAAATGACAGCATCAAAATTAAAATTTATGCCTTCACTAACGAAGAACGCATAAACGGCAGATATGTTACGACAACATCTTATGAGGCGGATCTATTTGTCTTTGTTGACCAAATTCTCACCTTGCGTAAAAAACACGCAACGGCTGCCAACAATGAATAAGTAAGTTGCCATTTTATGTATTCTGCCAAGCCTTTTCTGTGAAGAAAGGGCTTGTGCTTTTTTAAATAAAAATCTTTCGCCTTCACACATAAAAAAAATCCTCCGGACAAGCCGGAGGATTCTTCAGCAAACAAGCAGGGGATTAAGCTGCTTTGTTTAATTTTTTCTCTGCAAAAGCATTCATTGTATTGATAACATAATCCAAATCTTCATTATCGAGATAAGGCGTCATCGGCAGAGACAAGACTGTCTTGGAAAGTTTTTCGCAAACAGGCAACGGACGGCTATTCCATTTTGCATAAGCTGTCTGTGTATGAACAGGACGCGGGTAGTAAGCACCGCAAGGAATGCCGTTTTCTTTCAGATAAGCCATCAATTCATCACGGTCTTCACAATTAATGGTATAAAGAGCATAAGCAGACTGGCAGTTATCTAAAATCTGCTGTTTTTTGAAGTAATTATTCAGCTCGTTATCATAACGGCTGGCAACTCTGTAACGGTCTTTCAGTTCCTGTTCAAAAACGGTCATTTTCAGGAGCAAAACGGCACCTTGGAACGTGTTGAGACGACCGGTCATACCCAAGCGGACGTTATCATAATGGTCTTCAGGGCTCATACCGTGAACGCGGCAAGATTTAACCAGTTCATTTTCTTCATTGGAATTTGTGAAAACAGCACCGCCGTCGCCATAGCATCCCAACGGTTTGGTCGGATAGAAAGAGGTTGCGGTCATATCGGCAACATTACCGGCTCTGGTACCATGGTAAACAGAACCAAATGACTGGCAGGCATCTGCCAAAACTTTCATGCCGTTGGCGTGGGCAATTTTGATGATTTCGTCATAGTTGCAGGGAGAACCGAAAATATCAACCGGAATAACGGCTTTGAGATTCAATTTGCCTTCTTTTTTAACTTCATCAATTGCACGCTGCAAATCTTTGGGGTCCATATTGTAAGTGTTCGGATCAGAATCTACAAAAATCGGGGTAGCGCCGAGCAGAACCGGAGCTTCTGCCGAAGCGACAAAAGTGAAAGAAGAAACGAAAACGGCATCACCCGGTTTTACATCCCATGCCATCAAAGCCAAAGTCAAAGCATCTGTACCGGAACCGCAGGTTGAGCAATATTTTGAACCGGCAAAAGCGGCCAATTTGTCATCTAATTCGCGAGTTTCAGGACCTTGGGCATAGCCGCCGTGATTCAAAATGGTTTTGAAAGAATCTAAGAATTTTTCCTGACCGATAACGTTCTGAGAAGTTTTGCAATCGAAAAGCATAATCGGTTTTGAAGGCTTGTTTGTCATATTAATTATCCTCTATTATAGTTTTGTTCTTAACTGAGGAGAATAGTATGTTAATTTGCCCAAGATTGCAAAACACAAAAGGTTTCAGCACTGTAACAAAAAACAGGATTTAAAATTATTTATGACAAAGCAACGGCATAGGAGACCATGTTGCGCCCGTTCCAGCGGTGGATATAATATCCGACCGGACGCTCAAGTTCCTGCATATTCCGTACCGGTTCAAAATCAAGATGTGCCTGCCAATTGGCGCTGAAACACGAAATAACGGGCACTCCGGCAATATTAGAAACCAGCGAGTTATGCAAATGCCCGCAAGCGACTAATTTTACCGTATCATTCCGGGCAACAATTATCTCATTAAATTTATCGCACCAAGGCTGTCTTGTTTTCACATCAAAAAAATTAAGGCCGGCATCAACCGTAAACTGGTGAACCATGACCACAACCGGTTTTTGCAAAGGATTATCCGCGAGTTTTTGTTCCAACCAATCTAACTGTCCGGCAGACAACTCTCCGCCCGGCGTATTTTCTTTATAACTGTCCAGAGCAATTATCCGCAGCGGATAAGAATCTATGCAATAATCCAATTTATCGGCATGTTCGCTCAGCGGATGAGCCGGAACATATTTTTTCAACGCAGCCATCAATTTTTTTGAATTGTCGTGGTTGCCGGTTATGCAGAAATAAGGCGTATCCAAATTATCAAGGATTTTTAAAACCGGATAATAATCTTCAAAATCGTTGTTTATCAAATCGCCGCTGACCAGCAAAATATCAGGTTTTATATCCTGAGTTTTCATATGATTAATGATTTTCTCAATATTTTCTATCCCCCTTTCGCCTTGATAAGGATAATGCAAATCTGAAATTTGAAATATATTCATCTGGTCAACTCCTTGTATTTCGGACTTTAATATACATACTTAACCCACACTTTTGAGTCAATTTAATTATTGATTTCAAATTTTTTAATGTTATATTGACTGAAAGTAATTTTTTCAACATACAGCAGGTGTGACAGTGATAAAAAAAGCATTTTTGTTTTCTATCTTTTCTTTAACCCTTTTATTCACGACATCTTGCGCAACCTCGCAGAGTCAAACGGATCAGCATGAACATGAAGACACGCTGGAAAGTTTCAATCGGGCAATGTTTACTTTCAACTACAATGTTGACAAATATGTTTTGAAACCTGTCGCCAAAGGCTACCGCGCGATTACAACGCCGGATGTCCGCACCAGAGTTTACAGCGCTTATTTAAATATTAAAGAGCCGATGTTTGCCGCCAATCAGCTTTTGCAGGGCGAGTTCAAACAATCCGGCATTTCGCTCAGCCGATTTGTCATAAACAGCACTCTTGGTTTGGCCGGCACATTTGACGTAGCAACCGCATGGGGGCTGGAGCAGAAAAAAGACGATTTTGAAACCACTCTTGCAAAATGGTGTGTTCCCGACGGCCCTTATATCGTTTTGCCGTTTATCGGACCTTCTACGCCCCGCGCCTTTGCCGGCCTGATGGTTGACTCATTCGCTTCTCCGGTCTACTGGCTCACAAATGATCATGATGACGGCATTTATGCTTATGGCGCTTATATCGCCGCCAAATCTATTATCATCCGAGAAGCTTCCTTGGAACTGGGCGATGATTTGGAACGCAATTCTGTTGATTTCTATACAACAATGAAATCCGCTTATCTGCAAAATAAAACCGATATGCCGAACTGCTTTAACGATACTCAGACAAATGCTGCCTATGACTTTGATTTCGGAATTGAAGACGAAGAGCAGACATTTGACGAAATGGAAGCGGAATAACATAATATTAAGGAGAACAACAACAATGAAAAAAGGTATTTTTGCTGCAATTTTAGGTTCAGTTTTTCTTTTTACGGCTCATGCCAAGGCTGATATTAATGCAGCGCAGGCAGATGCTTTTGTCCGTAAAGTTGCTAATGAGGGCATTGAAGAAATCATTAATGCGAATGTTTCACAAAGCGTTAAACAACAACGTTTTGAAAAATTGTTTAATGAAGCTTTGGATCTGGATTTTATCGGCCAGTTTGTTCTCGGACGCTATTGGAAGACAGCTACGCCTGAACAGCGCAAAGCATTTATCAAAGTTTATCGCGAATTAAATATTAAAACCTGGTCTGCAAGATTTGACGAATTCAAAGGAAAATCTTTCGTATTTAACGGTTCTACACCGTCAACTTCAAAAAATCAGATTTTTATTAATTCTACGGTAGCTATGGATCAGGGCGAACCGGCTAAGGTTGTTTGGCGCGTAAAACAAACCGGCAGCAATTTCAAAATTGTAGATATCATTATTGAAAATGTCAGTCTGGCTATTACGGCTCGCAACGAATATACCGCATTTATAAAAAATAACGGCGGCAATATTGATGCTTTGATTGCAGATTTGCAAAAGAAAGTTAATGCTCCGGTTAAACCGGCCGGAAAATAAAAGCAACTAACATTCAAAAAAAACGCAGATAAGTTATCTGCGTTTTTTTATGGCTTAATCCGCTCAGAGCTACCTAATAAACTGCGTCCGATAAAAAGAGTTCCTATAACCAATAATCTTTCTGCATAGCCTCAAATTACAACAAGCCAAGAAGGATTTTTGCCTTTATTTTTTATGTTTATTACGCGCTTCAATCCCGTCATTAATATATTTCTTTATATTATCGCCAAAAGTGCGATGAATATAAACCGTTAACTCGCTGGGCTTTTCAACATAAGCTTCTGCCTCTGCCTGCGCTTGAAGCAATTTTTCAATTTCTAAATTTTGTTCAAGAATATTACGTCGATTGTCGGCATCCTCTGCTCCGCGAACTGATGCAATATTAAACAAAATATGGGCTTTATAGATATCGCGCGGATATTTCTGCCCTACAGCCAAAATATTGCCAAGTTCCATCATTGCCGCAACATTGCCCTGATCTACGGCTTTATTCAGCGCCCGCACGGCATTACCATAGTTTTGGGGCGTTCCCCAGCCGTTCATATACATTAAAGACAGAATATAAAGGGCATCATCATATCCGGCATTGGCTGATTTTCTAATCAAATCGAAAGCAAGGCGCAAATCCTTATTAACAACGTACCCTTTGAAATGGGCATAGCCCATCATAAAATTAGCCGTCGGATTATTTTCTTTCGAAGCGACTTCAAACAGCTTCATCGCTTCTTCCGGATTTTGAGAGACGCCATAACCGGAAAGATAGATAAAAGCCAAATTGACCGTAGCTTCCACATTGCCCAAATTAGCCGCCTTGGCAAACATTTGAGCCGCAGCCAAAGAATTTCGCTTTGTTCCTATGCCGCTGTAATACAAGCTACCAAGATTATTAACAGCTACATCATCATTTTGCTCGGCAGCCATTTTATAATATTCAAAAGCCTTCTTGTGATTAACCTCAACGCCGTCTTCGCCGTAAAGATACATATAGCCTAAAGTCAGCTGCGCGTTGACATCTCCTTCTCCGGCCATACGGGTTAATTTTTCCAAAACCGTTTCTGTCGAACCGGCTTCAATCTGAACATCCGGTTTCTTCTTTTTATCCCAAAAATTCAAAAAAGAAAAAATACCTTTATCTTTTTCCTTATTTTCCGTATTTGTTTTTACGTCAGGTGCTTTAGCCTGCTCTTGCTGAGCCGGCGATGAAACGACACTGTCTCCATCCAAAGATAATACAGCTTGAGCCTGAGCCAACGAAGTCGTTGCCAAAAGACCGAACAAAAACAATGATATGCGGCGCATTTTGCCTCCTAGCGGGTCATAAGATTTTTATAAAAAGCCTTTCTTAAATTATGTTTCATGGCTTGATGCCGTTTATTATGATAATTTCTGCGTTTATTATCAAGTCTTTTATAAATATATTCCGATTGGCCTTCCCCTTCCAATGCCTCCAAGACCTCGAGTTCATCTGAATCCGGAAAACTTTCATCTTTGAGAACTTGTTCAGGATAATCGGCGTCATAATAAGAATCGCTTATATATGACGTTTCATGACCGCTAATCCGCCCGTTGTATTTTTCCATAATGAACGAACTGTAACGGTCTGCAAAATCCTGAATTTGTTCTGACCTTACCAATAACCCCAAGGATTTCAATTCATCATCCTTTACATTAAAAGCCTGTTCCATATCATAAGCCTTAAAAGGGCGGTAAATAAAATTTCTGGAAATAAATTCGGCAACGCTGCTAAAGATTTGTTCATTAGCGCGTCTCTGCGGACTATAAACTTCGGCATCAAACGGCCGGCCGTTCGCCAACTTGGCATCTTCAATACGGAAAGCTTTATCCAGAACCTGAAGGTTATAAGCCCTTATAGAATCCTTATTAATCTTTTGAATTGCCAGCTGGTGCTTAAAAATGTTCATTTTCGCAATCAGACGATCAGCCGTTCCCTTAAAACGCCCGATATTCTCTTCCCAAAAGCGCAAACCTTTTTGTCCTGTATTCTTTGACGTTATCAATAAAAGGCTGTTATCGCGGCTTTCGGCATTTTCTTCTCCCGCATAAATCAAATGCGTGTGAATATCGCCTTCATAAAGCTTGGTTATTTTAATTTGCGTTTCAACCTGAAAGAGATTCCCATTGTTTTCCATATTCAAATAAGCTCTTTTCTCACGATAGTTTTTTGTTCCGTATTTTGAAAAGTCATTGCTGTTATCATGGAAGCTATCTTTTATTTCAGAAACGCTCACATTGTATTGCGGCGCATTAATAAACATATCTAATGTCTCAGTCGTATCCGTATAATATTTGCGCGTTATTGTCATGCGGACAACATCTTTCAAATGTTGATGTGGTTTGGGAAGCATGCTTATTTCGCGCCGGATTTGAGGTTCCAGTTTGCGTAATGCTTTACGGTAAGCGATCGTATCGGCACCGTATTTACTGCTCAATTCTTTTATATATTTCAGCCGGATTTTAGAAACATCTTCACGATAGTGCATATAATACTTGCCGCCGGCAGATATAAGTTTGCCCTGCTCGTCATAAACCGGCATTTTTATTTTATCAATTGCCCGACGCACATTCTTCAATCCCGGCAAAATAACATATACCGGATTGTCACGGAAATCATAAAAAGTCAGCCGCATATTCGTAAAGGGCGTAATATGCTTGGTTTGATATTCTTTATATTTGGACATATTATTATGAAGGCCGTCAACAGCTACGTTTTCTTCAACAATACCGGTATCCAGATCAATTGCGTTAATCTCATCCGGGGCAAGTTCTTCGCCCAACTCTTTCAAACGCCTGATTTTATCCGGACGGTATTCATTCAGCAGTGAAGCCGTTATATTACGGTAAAGCACGCGATAGGTTTCCATTGCATCGCCATAAATTCCGGAAAGGTACTCTGCGGCCTCATCATCTATTTGTTTATTTTGACGCGCCTGTTCAATATATTTAAGACTGAATTCATTAAATATATTCTGAATATTATCAATCTGCTCAGGAGACAAATGATCAATATCCGCCGCTTTGATTTTTATATCTTTATCTTCAGCCAAAGCTTTTTTGACTTCAGCCATTAATGCTTCATATTCCATCATATTTCACTCTTGCATTTTGTCCATTTCAACTCACTAGTATACATGAAAATAATATAAATACAAGCACATTAAAAATATTTTGTCAAAATTTATGTCGATTTTATCCTTAAGAACCCCCAAGCCATAAGCATGCATTTGCAATATCACATATAAAAAAACTCCCGGTTTAATAACCGGGAGTCTTATTCTTAAGATTAGACTTAGAACAATTTCAGAACTGACTGGGCAGCCTGAGAAGCCAAACTCAAAGAGTTAATAGCAAGCTGCTGTCTGGTCTGCAGAGCCAACATATTTGCGGACTCTTCGTTCATGTCAGCCAAAGTCAATTTGTCTGCACCTTCAGTCAATACGTTAATCAGATTGTCAGTGAATTCTTCACGGCTTTGAACTACAGAGTAGTTGTTACCAAAGTCAGATGCGATTGTACGCAATTTTGAAATAGCACCTTCAATGCTGCTGATTGCTGCTTCGATGTTGCTGTCTTTTTGCCAATCATTCTGAGCCTGAGAAATACCCAAACCTTTAGATGATGCGTCAACACCTTTAATTTCAATCATTGACGAACGGTCTTCGTTGAAAATAACTTTCAGGTTATTTTCCTGCAACAGGTTAATACCTTTGTACCCTGCATCATTTGCCAAAGCATCAATCTGCTCAAGAATCTGGTTAAACTGTTTGGCATAGCTGGTACGTTCTGCTGTAATAGCAGAAGCATCGCCGGCTTTGCGGCTGCCTTCAATGCCCAATTTATCCAAAGCTTCTTTATTGGCAAGGCTGTCGTCAGCTGCAAAAATGCGGAACTGCAAATCTTTCGCCATTACAGAGAAGTGTTTACCATCTGCAGCAGCAGTTAAACCGGTTACGCCGGCATCTTTAATTGCGCCGGCAATTGTTGCTGAGTTTGCACCATTGCCATCGGCGGTCAGGGATACTTTTTTAGCAGCACTTGCGTCATCAGCCAATTTGGTAGCACCGCTGCCATTTACCCAAGAAATAGCTGTGCCATCCGTGCTGGAAACTTTGACATTGCCGGAAGCATCTGCTTCTGCATTCAATCCCAATCCTTGCAATTGGTTAACAACGTAGGATGTGATATCGCCCAACGTATCGCCAGCCGTGACGGTTGCTGCATCAATTGTGATTTCTTTTGACTGATTGTTACCGTAATATACGGTAAATTTAGCACCGGCCGATTTATCTGCCGTAGACAATTTTAAGTTAAAGGTACTTAAATCTGCGCGGGCATCCAAAACGAAATCGCCGGTAATTCCTTCGGTAACCTCGTTTGAAGTAATTGCATATTTATCAAAGTTACCTGAAACGTCACGAGCGGAGTTTGCGATAGCCTTTGCTTGTTCTGCAAAAGAAGTAATTGTTGTTAAAGCTTCATCAGCCGCTTTAATAGTCTGAATACCTTGCCCCATGCTGTCAAGCAATGCACTAAGGTCGTTTGCGCGGTTATTTAATGATTGAGCTGTATAGTAGGAAGAAGGGTTATCTATTGCCGAGTTAACCTTTTTTCCGGTGGAGAGACGCTCTTGTGTCATATCCATCAAACTCTGGGTATTCTGTAATGACAACAGGTTTGAGCGCATGCTCGCTGTAAGTGATATATCTGCCATTTTCTTTCTCCAATACTTTGGAACACATTACTTGTGAATGTTCTACTAACATTACAAGTTTTATATTAACACAAAATCAGCATCAAAGCAATGCCTTTTTTAAGGACGAAATCCTTTCACAAGTTATTTAAGCCTTACGCATTGAATTTACAGCCTTTCTCAATCCAAAGTCTTACAAAAACCTGTTTTCCCTTATATCTATTGTTTATAGTAGATATAAAAAGTTAATTTTTTGATAATAAAAAAAGCAAAAATAATATAAAACCAGCGAGTCTCTCTAAATCCGACAAAAAGAATCAGAACAATTTCAACACTGCCTGAGCCGCCTGAGAAGCCATGCTCAAAGAATTGACCGCCAATTGTTGTCTGGTCTGCAAAGCCAGCATATTTGCCGATTCTTCGTTCATATCCGCCAGAATCAACTTATCGGCGCCTTCCGTTAAGACGTTAATAACATTATCCGTAAAGTTTTCACGGCTCTGCACTACGGAATAGTTGTTACCAAACTCGGAAGCAATGGTGCGCAATTTTGAAATAGCCTTTTCAATATTACCTATCGAGTACTCAATATTACTGTCTTTTTGCCAGTTATCCTGAGCCTGAGAGATACCCAAACCCTTAGAGGACGCATCAACGCCCTGAATTTCAATCAAAGACGAACGGCTTTCGTTAAAAATAACTTTCAGGTTATTTTCCTGCAACAAATTAACGCCTTTATAACCCGCATCGTTAGCCAAAGCGTCAATCTGCTCAAGAATATCATTAAACTGTTTAGCATAACTAACTCTTTCCGCGCTAATTTCCTTAGCATCGCCAGCCTTACGGCTACCCTCTATTCCCAATGTTTCAAGAACTTTTTCGCTTTCCAAATCTCCGGGAACAGCAAAAACCCTGAATTCTTTGCCCGTTGCCGTAATAGAAAACGTCTTGGCATAAGGTTCTGCAATTAAACCATTATCCGCAGGATCTTTTGCAACACGAGAAATTTCAGCTGCTATTGTCGCAGAGTTTGCACCGGTACTGTCTTTATCCAATGTAACCAAACGTGCCGCACTTGAATCATCAGCAATTCCCGTCGTCGCATCATTCACCCAAGAAATTGCCGTACCGTCAGTACTGGACACCTCAATTTTTCCGGTAAAAGAACCGTCAGCAGCGGTTTCAGCTTTAGCATTCAAACCCAGCCCCTGAAGTTTATTCACGACGAAAGCCGTTACGCTATCCTGATCAGGTGTTCCCGTAAGCTCCGAGAGATCAACCAGAGAAGTTCCGCCATCAGAATTATAAATCGTAAATTTAGCACCGGCCTGCTGATCGGCAAGCTTCACATCAAGAGTAAATTTACTCAGATTATCACGCGCATCAACAATAAAGCTTCCGCTTACAGGCTCAGACACCTCTTCCGATGTAATAGCATATTTATCATAAAAACTGGGAACATCACGAGCGGAACTGGCAATAGCTTTCGCTTGCTCGGCAAAAGACGTAATCGTCTTAATTGCTTCATCAGCCGCTTTCAACGTCTGAATTCCCTGTCCCATACTGTCAAGCAAAGAGCTCAAATCATTAGCCCTGTTATTTAATGACTGCGCCGTATAATACGAAGAAGGATTATCAATTGCGGAATTGACCTTTTTCCCCGTAGACAAACGCTCTTGCGTCATATCCATCAATTTTTGAGTATTTTGTAAAGACAATAAATTAGAACGCATGCTTGCTGTTAATGAGATGTCTGCCATGTTCTTTGTTCCCAATACTGCGAAATATATGCCCTGCTCAGGGCAGCTTCTGTTACTCTCAATACGGCCACCCTTTAGCAGGCGCCGCACCCGTTATTAACAAAGTATTAATTTTTTTTGATAATTGTTAGACAATTTACGCAATTATCCACAATTTTATAGACTAAAGATCTCCGCGCAGCGCCTTGCCGAACAATTCGTCTTCTTTTTTCACCAGCTTATCGGCATTTTTAATCGCGCTGTAATAGTCCTCATTGATAATATTGTCATTAACAACAGAAATATAAGGTATCAAACTCGGCGCCGCATTTTGCAAATCGCGGACATATTCAAGATAAATCGGGCGCAGCTTCTCGGCATTTTTTGACAAATACATCTGTTGAACGACAAAATAAACCCTTTTGCTCGGCGTATCAGCCTCTTTTTCACGCAGAATAAACTTCTCGCGCAAGATAGGAACATTGCCCTCAATATAAAAACGGGTGCGCTCGCCGTCATTGGTAATCAGAGATTCCCCGATAATAATGCTTTCGTGCGGTTTCAGTTCAATTTTCAAGGGCATGGCCTACTCCATATCTTAATATTTTATTAACAAAACTGTGGCTATTATATAATTGTTTTATTTTTTTTTGCAAATCTTTATTTTCTATTATATAAACAAAGCGGTTTAATTGTGTACAATCGAAAGAATTTTCATGGCTATTCAAAAAAAAGAATTCAGCGACCAGCAAAAAAATATTCTCCTTGATGCTTTGGGATATATTCTCAACATTGATAAAAAGCCTAACGACATCAAGATAAATTATTTGAAACTTCAGGCTTTTGAAATGGGCTACGACATGCGGCGCCTGAAAACCAAAAGCGCCCTTAAAGCCGTTGACATAATCAATCGGCTGAACAGCATTAAAGATGTCCGCATCAGACGTTATATTCTGCGCGAGATGATTATGCTGGCTATTGCCGACCATGAACTTTCGGATACCGAAGTCGACACAATTTACGATATCGGCACCAAAACGGGAATTTCCGTTGATAAAATAGACGACTTTTTCCTTTGGGCAGCTAAAGGCGTCGAGTGGCAAATTGAAAGCGTCAAACTGGTTGAAGAAGACTTGTAATTATGGAAGCAGCTCCGCCGATTTATGCGATTAAAGGGGCCGAACTCAGTTTCGGCACAAATCAGCTTTTCAGCAATGTTGACTTATATATAAATGCCGGCGACAAAATTTCTTTAGTCGGCCGCAACGGTTCGGGAAAGTCGACCCTTCTTAAAGTGATTTCCGGCATTATCGAACCTGATGCAGGCGAAATTTTTATCCAGCCCGGCGTTAAAACGGCTTATATGCCGCAAGAACCCGATTTCAGCGGGTATAAAACCTTGCGCGACGTCGTTTTATCCGGATTGCCCCTTAACGGCGAAGGGCAGGAATATAAGGCAGACATGCTTATTCAGCAATTTGATATTGCTGCCGAAGCCGACCCCGCCACCGCTTCCGGCGGCGAACGCCGCAAAGCCGCTTTGGCAAAGACATTAGTTGACAGCCCTGATATTTTGCTGCTTGACGAACCGACCAACCACTTAGATATTGCCACGATTGAAACTTTAGAAAAAATAATTGCCCGCTTTCAAGGAGCCGTCGTCGTTATTTCGCACGACCGCATGTTTTTAAACAATATTTCGCAAACGACTTTCTGGCTCGACCGCGGTATCATGCGGCGCAACAACAAAGGATTCAGCCATTTTGAAGAATGGCAGGAACAGGTTATTGACCAAGAAATCATCGAGCAAAAAAACCTTAATAAAAAAATTGAAGAAGAAACCGAATGGCTGCATAAAGGCGTGACAGCCAGACGGCGGCGCAACCAAGGGCGCCTGCGCCGTTTATATCAGCTTCGTGCCGAGCGCAAAGAACAAATCAAGCAAATCTGCAATATTGATTTGAATGTCGAAGAAGGCGATTTTCGTTCCAAACTGGTGATTGAAGCTAAACATATCTGCAAAGCTTTCGGCGAGAGGGAAATTGTCAAAGATTTTTCCACCCGAATTATAAAGGGCAACAAAATCGGCATTGTCGGGCCGAACGGTGCCGGAAAAACAACGCTCATCAAACTTCTTACCAAACGTCTGGCGCCGGATTCCGGCTTTGTGCGTTTGGGCAAGAACCTTGAAGAAGCTTATTTTGACCAAAACAGGCTAAGCCTCGACCCGAAGAAAACGCTTTGGCAGACTTTGTGCGACAAAGGCGACCATATCCTTGTCCGCGGACAATATCGCCATGTTGTCGCTTATCTGAAAGACTTTCTGTTCCGCCCCGATCAGGCTCATTGTCCGGTTTCGGCATTGTCCGGAGGCGAGAAAAACCGACTGATGTTAGCCGTTTCTCTGGCACAACCGTCAAATTTTTTGGTTCTGGACGAGCCAACCAACGATTTGGATATGGATACGCTTGACCTTTTGCAAGAGGTTCTCAGCGATTATGAAGGCACCATGCTGATTGTCAGCCATGACCGAGATTTCCTTGACCGTGTTGCCAGTTCGGTTATTTATATGAAAGGCGACGGCAGCATCTATGAACATGCAGGCAGTTACAGCGAGCTGTTACAAAAACTGGCAGAAAAGCCGGCACCGGCAAAAAATGTGAAAAAAAGCATCCAAGCCAAACCCGCCCCACAGCCGCAAACGCAGAAAAAAGCCAGTAAACTCAGCTATAACCAGCAGCGCCTTCTTGAAGTTCTGCCGCAGCAGGTCAGCGATTATGAACAAAAAATCCATGAAACGGAGCAACAGCTTTGCGACGGCGATTTATACAATACAAATCGTGAAAAATTTGAAAAGCTGAGCGCCGAACTTGTCAAACTGCAAAAAGACTGCGAAGCGGCAGAAAACCAATGGCTGGAAATCCAAGCATTAAAAGAAGAATTAGACGCGGCTAATTAGCTTTTTGCCCATCAAGCAAAATGTTAATTTCTTCTATTCTCGGCTTAACAAGCTTATATTCAGAGTTAGAAATGCGCTCAATATTGAATTTTTTATTCTGCTCTTCGGCATTTCTCAGCAAAGCCTCTGCCAGCTCCTTATTCTCCAGCATCTGCGCCTGTTCCAGCATTAACCGGCGATTTCCGGCAATTTCTTCATCTCTTGAGATTGTCGCAACAATTGTACGAACACGGTTTTCAATATAGAAAAAACGTTCGGCATTCCACCCTTTGCGCCGCAGCCAGCGTGCCACAACAGGGTTGGCCTCAGCCAAAGACGCGCCGCCGACCATTGAGATATCGGCAAAACCCAGTTCATCTATTTTTTCTTGCCGGTAACGGCGCAATGTTTTCAGAAAAGCATTTAACTCATCTGCCGAAATTTCTTTAGAAACGGACACAATATTATCGGGATAAGACGGAGCATAGCCTGTCTCCGTATAATGGCAGCATTTCCACGAAATTGCAAAAATTATAATTGCAGAAACAAGAACAGCTGCAATTTGCGCCCGAGACAGCTTCATCAAATTACCACCTCAGATTAGAAATGACATAGTCGGGGCTGGTATCAAAATTAGTCGAGAGTTCACGGGTTTTGGCCACATCCGGAATATATCCCTCGCCCAAAAAATTAACATGAACGCCTTTAGAAACCAAAGCAGAATGAATCCCCGCCAAATTTGCCCCTTTGATATCTGTCGTCAAATTGTCGCCGATTAGCAAAACACGGGCTTTGTTCAAGTCTTCAATACCGTCGAGCGCATATTCCATAACCTTTATATCCGGCTTGCCGACAGTTATGATTTTTCCGCCGAGAATGGCATATTGTTCGGCAATTGCCCCCGAGGCCAAACAAACTTTGCCGTTTTTGTAAGTTGAAGTGTCGTTGCCGGCGCAGACTAACGGCATTGCCAGACTGGCCGCATGCTCCAAAAGCGGACGATAAGTATCTATCGTATCTTCAACGGCATTAACGCCGCCCATATATAAAAAATCTGCCTTGGAGAGCTCATCTGCCGCCGCAAAATCCAACTGAGAAAAGACGCCTAATTCTTCTTGGCTGCCGATTGTGTAATAAGTTGTTCCGATAGCGCCGTAATCTCCGCTGCCGGCTTTGAGATGATAATGCAGAATTTCTCCGGCGGTAATCACGGCATCAAACAACGCCAAAGGCACTTTATTTTGATGAAGGATTTTTGCCAAAGAGGCAACCCGCAACGGACTGTTGGAAAGCAATATTATCTGTTTGCCGGCCTTTTTTATATTAATCAAAGCGCTCAGAGCTTCTGACTTAATATCGCCGCCTTCGCTCAAGACGCCGGAAAATCCGACAACAACAGCATCATAATTGTCAATCACCTTAGAAATATTGACAATAGGTTTTATCATTTTCATTCTTTTATTCCATTCCAACAAACTTTAGGCTTAAATTTATTTAATAATTATTCTATTCAGGCCCTAATATCAAGAAAATAAAAGGACTTTTAAGCCGCTTTCTTCATAGTTTGATATTTTTTTAATGCTTGAGGAAAAGGCTGCAAAACGCGTTCCAAAACGCCTTTCAGCTCAGAAATGCAAACGCCGTAATTGGTAATCGGCACATTCAGGCTTTCGCATTTATTGATGCGAGAAAGAATCTCCCGGCGGTTATGCATGCAGCCGCCGCATTGAACGACCAATTTATAATCTGCCAAATCTGCCGGAAAATCATGTCCGGCCACATGGTTAATTTCTAATTTTTTGCCGGTTTTAGCCGTCAGCCAGCGCGGAATTTTAACACGGCCGATGTCATCTTCCACGGCGTGATGCGTACAGGATTCCGCTATTAAAACTTTATCTCCGTCCTGCAAACGGCTGATTGCGGCCGCACCTTCCACCAGTTTAATAATATCCCCTTTCAAGCGGGCAAATAAAATCGAAAAAGTGGTGCAGGGAATGTTTTTCGGCGTCTTTTCAACCATAAAGTCAACAACCTGCGAATCACAAACAACCAAGGCCGGCTGCGTTTTCATATTTTCCAACGCCCGAACATAATCATTTTCTTTGACAACAGTTACAATCTGGTTATGATCCAGCCCGTCGCGGACAGCCTGAACCTGCGGCATAATCAAACGGCCTTTCGGCGCTTCAAAATCTATCGGAACAATCATGACAATCTGGCTGTGTTCCGGCGCCAAATCTCCTAAAACGGCCGGCGTATTGATAAAATCTTCCGGACAAACTTTTATCAACTCGGCCTTTAGCTGATTTAAAATTTTATCGCGACTGCCTTTGTCCGTTGAAACAACGCTGATACCCCCGCCCTCCGACGGATACATATCCGCTTTGTTAAAAATTTTGATTAACGGCAGTTTGCGTTCTGCGGCTTCGGCGATAATCTTTTCTTCATATTCTCCGATTTTGTTGCCTTCGCATACCAAAATGACAATATCGCTGCGGTCAAAAGCGGCAGCAGTTTTTGCCAGACGCTTTTCCCCTAATTCCGTTGCGTCGCCCAAACCGGCCGTATCTAACCATGTGACGGGACCGAGCGGCAAAAGTTCCTGATTTTTTTCAACCACATCGGTAGTGGTGCCTTCCTGTTCGGAAGTTATTGAGATATCTTGTCCGGTTATTAAGTTCAGAAAGCTTGATTTTCCCGAATTGACGCGCCCCATAAGCGCAATATGCAGCCGGAGAGATTTTGGCGTTTTTTCCATATTATTTGTCCTTTATCAATTCTTTAACAGCCTGATTGGCAATCGTTAAGCCGAAAATTGCAGTTATGGTCGGCAGCGAACCTAAAGTGTTTCGCTTGCGCCCGTTCGGATTTTCGCCCTCTTCATTACAGATAATGGCGGTTTCGGGCAAATCGACCTGTTCGTCTGATGAGACGCAATAAATTTTGCTGATATCAACGCCGCGTTTTTTCAGCCTTTTGCGAATAAATTTGGATAAGCCGCAGTTTTTGGTCGCGCTTAATTTACCATAGTGAATACAGGACGGGTCTGATTTCAGAGCGGCACCCATGGAAGAGATGAAAGGAATTTGCGCTTTGTGCAAAGCTTCAATCAAACAGCATTTGGGGTTAAGCGCATCTATCGCGTCAACAACAAAATCTACTTTCTCAGACAACAGTTCCGGCAAAGTTTCGGCATTGACAAACAAATCTTTGGTTTCGACATGGCACTCAGGATTAATATCAAGCGCGCGTTCTTTCGCCACATCAATTTTTTTGCGACCGACAGTTGAACTCAGAGCCAATATCTGCCGGTTAATATTGGTTAAATCAAAACTGTCAAAATCAACCAAAACCAGGTGTCCGACCCCTGAACGCGCCAAAGCTTCCAGCGCATAGCCGCCGACGGCTCCGAGCCCTATCACCATAACCGTCGAATTTTTCAGCTTTTCAAGCCCTTCTTCTCCGAGCAAAAGTTTGGTTCTTAAAAACCTCTCATCTACCATGGCTTTATAAACTCCAAAGAATTTTTTAAGATTTGTTCTGCCTGCTTCTCCGGCTCTTCTCCGCGGATACTGGCTATCTTTTCTATTTGTTCGGGAATGGAAGATGGTTCGCTTTCAGCCCCCTTTTCCGCTGCCTGATACGGACCGTCGGTCTCGACCAAAAGCTTGTCCGCCGGAACAGACGAGATAATCCGCTCTTTATCCGCATTGGCAAAAATTGACGCGGAAAAAGAAATAAAACTGCCGGCAGCCAAGGCTTTTTGCATTAACTCAAAACGCCCGTTGAAAGAGTGCATCACAAATTTTTGCGGCAGATTATTCCAACATTCCTCCAGCCATTCCGCGGCTTTTACGGCATGTATCAATAACGGGCGGCAATGTTTTTTTGCCAAAGCAACATGGGTTTGAAAAATTTGGAACTGAGGTTCTTTTTCCCGAAAACGGATACGGTCAAGTCCGGTTTCACCTACCAATGCCGACGGAAAACGGCTTAAAAAGCTTTCCAAACGCTGTTCCCAACCTTTATTTGCCTCTTCCAAATACCACGGATGCAGCCCAAATGCCGGAATAACAAAATCGGGATTACTTTCTGCCAAAGAGGCAATCCGTTCCCAGTCTTTTTCGACAATTGCCGCGCAGACTAATTTCTCTGCGCCGGAAGCCTTTGCCGAAGCAATAATATCCGTTGCACATTTTTGTTTATAGTCTTGCAAATGAATGTGAGTGTCGATAAACTTCACTTAAATTTTTCCTGAACGAAAAATACGTTAAATTGGAAAGGATTTTAGTTAATTATGAGTATTTTGACAAGACCAATTTTAGAAATCAATCTAAACCATTTGGTAGACAATTATAAACAATTGCAACAACTGGCAAACAAATCGACCGCCGCCGCCGTTGTCAAGGATGACGCTTACGGTTTGAATGCCGAAATCGTTGCCAGAACTTTATATGAAAAGGCGCAGTGCCGCAATTTTTTTGTTGCCCATGCCGTTGAGGGGGAAAAAATTAAAAAATTCGTTCCGGACGCGTCTATTTATGTTTTACAGGGAATCGGGCAAGACAGTTTGGAAATTTTCCAAAGATTAAAATTGATTCCGGTAATCAGTTCGCCCGAAATGCTTGAATACTGGAAAGAAAACCGCATTGACGGCATTAAACCGGTCATTCATATTGAAACGGGGCTGAATCGTTTGGGATTTCGAGAAAAAGAGCTGAAAAACCTGAGCGAAAGCGAGCGAAAAGAGTTTGGGCTGGTTATGTCTCATCTGGCCTGCGGCGATGAAAAAGACCATTTTATGAATAAGCACCAACTGGATAATTTTTGCCGTCTGAAAGAAGAGTTCTTTCCCAAAATTCCGGGGTCTTTGTCTGCTTCCGACGGCGTTTTTCTCGGCATCGCCTTTCAACAGGATATTGTACGTCTCGGTGCCGCAATGTATGGCATCAATACCGCACCGTACCGCGAAAACCAAATGAAGAACGTGGTTTATCTCAAAGCGCCGGTTTTGCAGGTTGAAGATTTATCTGTCGGCGAATTTGTCGGCTATTCCGCAACCTATCGGGCTAATTCCCCGCGCAAGATTGCCATTATTTCAATCGGCTACGGCGACGGTATTCCCCGTTCTCTCTCCAATGTGGGAAAAGTATTTTTTAAAACGCTCGGCAAACTCAGCGAAGCAAGGATTATCGGACGCGTGTCAATGGATAACATCATTTGCGACGTAACCAATGTTGACGCACTCAAAGTCGGCGATTTAGCTTATTTGATTGATGATTTTTATACGCTTGACGATATGGGGCGCGATGCCGGAACAATTTCTTATGAAATTTTATCCCGTATCGGCAAAAATACGCGTTATTTAAGAAAATACATTGAAGCTTAAACAAAAACCCCGAAAATTTTCGGGGTTTTTATTTTAACGGATGTTTCCGTCTAAAGAAATCAACGGTATATTTCCTTTTGTTTCGCCGGTATTGGCTTTTTTCTTTTGAACTTCCATTACAAAAGATTCAATTCCGCCGGCTTTTTCAACCTGTTTTTGAACTCGGGACATTTCGTCTCGCGGAGCAAAAATTCTGCCTTCTCCGGTTTTAGGATTAAAGGCGGCAAAAGATTTATCATCTATATCGCGGAACTTTATGCCGCGAACAGCCGCTTCGAAAAGCTTTTCGCGGGAAGAACTCATGAAAGCGGCTTGCGCATTATGCTGAGCCTGCATATTTATCAGATTCTTATTGATCTTACCGCGCAGTTCATAAGCAACTTTGATTTTATTCAGCATTTTATTAAAATCCGCCCGTTCTGCCGGCGTTAAATCTCCAATTCTGAACACTTTTTCTTCAACAATAGTTGTGGTCACTTTATTGCCGCCTTCAACAACCGTTTTTTCTTCTTTGCCAAACTTATTCCGAGTAACTGTTTTCTGACCGCCCTGACCTTCCTTTGCTTTTTCAGGCTCTCGGGTTTCAATATTTCCGTCGACTTCTCTTTTGGCTTTTTCCATGGCTTCGCGATATTCATCGCCCATAAGCTTCTCGACCGTAAAGCGGATGTAATTATTTGCCTGTTCCTGACTGAATTCAGAGGTTTGAGACATAATCTGACCGGCTTTTGTCGCAGCCTCTTCTTCCGAATATTTGATTTCCAAGACATTCGTTATTGCATTATAAAGGGCTTTATCCCGCTCAGAAGCCTTTTTCAAATTAAAATGTTCAATTTCAGGCTTAACATTATTCTGCGCCTGAAGCTTGGACGGCGTTCCCATAACAGAAAATGCGGCTACGGCAACTATTGCATAATTCTTTAAATTTCCCAATTTGAATTTCTTTTGAGCAGGCATCATTTTTCTCCTTATTATTTTCTGCCTTTATAGCATCTGTCTTTTAAATTTTTATAAACACAAAAAAAACCGCAGCTGTTCTGCTGCGGTTTTTTTCTTAGTGTTGCTTTTGATTTTGAGTCAAGCTATACAAATCCATAAAGTTTAACACGGTATCTTTTGATTTTTCCGGTTCTTTTTTCTTAGAAGCCGCCGTCTTACCGTTTGCCTCCAAATCTCTGGCGTCATTCAAATCATAGTCTTTTTCATGTTTGATGCTGCCGTCAATTTCTGTCAAAGGAACGCTGGAGGGGTTAGCTTTCGGCTGTTTGGCCGGTACCGGCTTAGCCGGAATGGTGTCCGCAGCGAGAATAACAGGCTCACCTTTGATTGTATCACCGGGAACATATACCGGTTTACCTTTAATTGTATCTCCCGGAACGATAATCGGGTCGCCTTTGATTGTATCTCCCGGCAAAAAGACCGGAGCAGGCTTAACCGGTGTAACTTTTTTCTTAACCGGCACAGTTTTTTTCTTAACAACCGGTTTCGGTTTGCTGCTTTCACAATCTTTCTTGCCGGCTTCATAACCTGCATCGTATCCGTCATCATATTTTTCATCAATCAGAGCTTGTACAGCATCGCAATCCGATAGGCTTTTCTTGCTGATTTGTTCAATTTTATCAGCCATTTTATCCTGATTGTTTTGGCAGCTTTTAACTCCGAACAAACCGGCAGCGGCAACGACACCGGCCATAACCCATACTTTGGCTTTGTTCCAGAAACGGCTCAGAGCACCGCCTGATTTTTTCTTCTTTTTATCTTTATTGGCAGGAGGAACATTGCTGCCGCCATTGCCGTTTGAAGCAACAATCGGAGCAACGGCTGCGCCGCCGCGTTTGCCGTCTTCTTTTCCTGTTTTATTCTGAACAGGAACAACTACCGTTTGTTTTTCTTCTTGTTCTTTTATTTTATATGTCGGCAACACAACAGGAACAATTGTGTCTCTTGCATTTTCTTCAGCTCTTTCGGCTCCGATGCCGAATTCCTGCGGTTGATAAAGATTGACAGCCAAATCGTTAATATCTTCTGTCGTTTTGGCATCTTTGACCAAGGCCTTTAATTCTTCGAAATCAAAACCTTCTGGCAGATTGCCAACCGGCATCATATTGTTTTTAGCGCAGGCAATTAAAATTTTGTTGCGCAAAACTTCATCTTTAACATTATCTTTAATACGAATTTTGGTTTTCGGATTAGAAGCTTTAGCTTTTTTAACCAGCAAATCAAAAATTTCATACGGTTCGGCTGATTTATCGCGTTTGACGATATCAAAGCCTTTGGTTCCGTGATCAATACCTTTGAACATTGTTTTGCCGTCTTTTTTGGCCTCAACAATCAAGCTGCGGTTAGAAACATTTTCAATGTCAAATTTAACACCGGTTTCTTCGCTTTTCTCATTGAATTTATTCCAAAAATCGTATGATTTCTGCAAATCAGCCGGCAATGACGAAGTTTCAGCCTTTTTAGCTTGAGCGGCAACAGCTTCGCGTTTGGCGGCATTTTCTGCCAAAGGCGGCAGCAGCTGAGCTAACAAAGCACGTTTTTCTGCATCTTGGGCAATTGTTTTTTTAATTGATTCCAGGTTGGATTCTTTTTCCTGACCGACTTTATAATCTTTGCTGGCACCAAAATCAGACCAGCGCAAAGCGCCGGATTCTACCAAGAAATCCATTTCGCCTTTGGTAATTTTATCTGGGAAAAAATATTTGCCGTTTTGCACAACTGCCATACTCAAAATTTCTTCGGCATTGTAATATTTATTCGTCATCCGTTGACGCAAATTGCGGTTATATTCATTGCGGGCAGCCAAAGCGACAGCTTTATCTTCTTCCGAACTGTTTTTATCATTTTTGATTTCTTCATAGACTTTGTTGTTACTTGCCAGACCTATGATATTAGCATACTGTTCGGTCAAAATGCCTGCTTCTTTTGCCGCTTTCTCCAAGGCACTCAAATCTGCCGAAGTAAGTTCAGCAAAATCAGCTTCGGTAATGATGAGTGAAAGTTCTTCTTTTGTCATATTTTGGAAATTACGTGCCATTGTTTCCCCCTAAAATTTCCTTTATAACCTAAATTTTCAAGTACTTTATCACAAAAACAACCTAAAGGCAATACTGTTTTTGTCAAATTAGGCAATTTTTTCTTATTTTATAAAATTGTAATAATTCTGTAACAAACGGAAGTACGGCTCTATTTATTGCAAATAATTGAGGCTCCGAAATTTTCAAGGAGCCTCAATTATAGCCTTTCAGTTAGTCACGGTCCTTTCCGCGGGTCTGGATATTACCGCCGTTGGCTTTGCTTGAATGCAGATGGCCTTCTTTATCATATTCAAGCCCCATAGCTTTCAGTTGCTTGTTGTTCAAGTCCATCATTTCTTTAGCATGCGGCACATCTTCACCGCGAGCCATGCGGGCTTCAATATCTTTATTGATTGCATCGGCCATATATGCAATTTGGGTTTTATGTCCGACTATCATACTTTTGCCCGGTGTATTCCCCATACCTGCGGAAATTTCTTTTTCAATATCCTTATATTTTTCATAATCATTTATGACAGATATTGTTCCGCCGGTCTTATACTGGCCATTATCATCCATACTATAAGAGATATTTCCGGCTTTGGATTCTGCAACCAGAGGCTCTACGACAACTTCGGAAGTTTCCTGTTTCTCTTCTTGCTCTTTATTCGATGTCGCACCTTCTTTTTCCGGCTGATAAACCGGTGCTTCTTTCGGCTTATCCATTATCGGACTCGGCTCAATCTTTGCCTGATATTCTTGCCAATTATCCGGATTACCCAATTGTTGGGCATATTCCATATTTGCTTTTCTTTCATCAGCGGCTTTTATCAGAGCCTCGCGATGTTCGCTGGCCTCATCTTCTGTCATTTTGCCTTGAGCAACTTGATCCCTCAGGAATTTATCAACAGCTTCTTCATTGCTCTCGACCTTTTCCGGTTCCTGAGTGGCGGCTTCATTTTCGCCTCTGGCCATGCCTACCAAAGAACTGGCCAGCTCGCTGTCACGAAAGTCGCTTTGACCGGGCAATCTGTCTTCAATACCAGCCCGTTTTTCATCATCCGTGCTGAAACCTCGGCCTTTTTTGACGTCTTTCATTGCCTCTTTGTTTTCTCGTTCCTGATCCTTTAAATCTTCTCTTGCCTGCTCATTTTCAGCAACACGGCCGCGAAGCGCTTCCTCGGTTTGATCAACCTGAGCATATTGATTATGCGCATTAATCAAATCTTGAATATTTTTCGGCAATTCCGCAGTATCTTTCGGAAGATTGTTCAAATCAAATCCGGCGGCGGCTAATTGCTTATCGGCAGCTTCTTGAGAAATTCCCAAATTTTTCTCTATCTGTTCACGAGTCCAATCCAGATTTTTAACGGAAGTGTTATCCCTGTTAATCTGATCTTTTAATTCAGAACGTTCCTGCTTGATTTCTTTGTTATCAAGATTCAGGCTCTTCTTATCAAATTCTTTTTCAAGCTTTTCAACTTCTCTCTGCAACTTTTCATTATTTGGATCCGCAGCCAAAGCGGCTTTTGCCTCATCAAGCTTGCCGCTGACTTTAGCCAAATCTTCTTTGGCATGTCTGACACCGCGGCTGTCGTCATCTTCTCTCTGCGTTGCTTCCTGAACCTCTACAGCTTCGCCTTGCTTGTGAATACCATGGAGAAGATCAACCGCAGCCTGCTCGTTTCCGGCAGCCAAAGCGCCTTTGACATCATTAAAATATCCTTCGGCCAAAGCTTCGACAGAGGCTTTAACTGCAGGGTCATTCATATCTTCGCCCTTGGAAATGGTAGCCAAAATAGAGTCATACATTTTCTGTTCTGCCGGTGTCCTTTCCTGCGGTTCGTTTTCAATGACCGGCTTTTCATCTTTGACTTCTTCCTGAGGTTCTGCTGATTTAGCTGCTTGTTTGGCTAAATCTTCATAAAGCTTATTCAAATCTTTATCTATAATATGACCGTTTTCGTCAAATTCTCTGGAAGCCAAAGCATGAATGGCTTTTAACTGTTCTTCTGTGAATTGGCCGCTGTCCATCATATCATGAAGCTCGGCAGAAGAATGCCACTTTCCGTCATTCAAAATTGCATTTACTCCGCGCGGATCCGCATCCATCAAGCGGTCAAGCTGCGTTTCATTGGCCGTTGCCCAGCCTTCGCCATGATCAATGTCCAACACATCGGCAATACCGTCACCATCCTTATCAAAGGCTGCGGCTTCCGCGGTCATTCTTGCGTCAAATGCTTCCGGTGTTTCAGGCCCCATTGCCGCATCATTATTAATAGAAACAGATTCACCAGTGATGCCGTCTACCTGATTGTCATCTTGTGACTGCAAACCTTGAATTCCTTCATTTAAATAACTACCGGCCACCATACCGATTGTTGCATCGACAGTTTGGTTAAGAGCTGCTTTGGCTGCTGCCAATTCTTCTTGAACATTACCTTTTTTCCATCCCATCTTAATCGCAGCGGCTTTCAGACCGTGGAAAGCTGCTTTGGCTGCTTTAGGACCAATTGCCAAAGCTCTGGTTGCCGTTTTCAAATAAGGAGAAACGGTTTGCGCCATCTCTGAACCACCGGCTCCCAAGCCGAGAGCTGAGCCGGCCAGTGACAAAGCAGACGTTGTAAAAGCCAGACCGACTTCCATTTTATGCGTTTTTGCATACTGACCTAATGTCATACCCTCTTTTTTAGCTTTTTCACTTAATCCTTTATAGGAATCATAACCGCTTTTAACAGCTAAAGCTGCCAAGCCTATCGGGCCGGCCGTTGCTCCGACAGCCGTATAAACGGCTATTCCTTTAGCTCTTTTGGCTAAAATACCGCCGACTCGTTTTGCCGTTTTCCACATCTTGGGATGTTTTTCGCCCATACTTTTATCAAAAGCGGCTATTTTAGCGCTCATCTTTTGAACAGCCGGGATTTCCTTAAACTTATTCTGCAGGCGGACTCTTAATTTGGTCATTTCACCATTGACAACGCCGGCATAGGCCATAATATTTTTCAGGCTGGTTTTTAATCCGCCTTCTTGAGATGCCGCTTTGGCAAAAGCCGCACCATAAGTTTCCCTGTTTTGAGGTTTACCTTCAATCTCCGAGGCAAAAGCCGTGCTGACAACAGCCTTCTGTAAAGAAGATTTAAGATTTGAAACATATTGAGCCTTTACAGCCTCTTCATCACCTTTGGCTGTTCCGCGGGTGAGCATGTCTGCTTCATAGACAGCTGTTTCTATCAGATTCTCTTTGGCTTTTTTCTGCTCTTCTTCCGATAACGGCTCACCATTTTCATCAGTAATTTCTAAATTCTGAATGGCATCATATTCATCCTGAAATTCAGGATGAACAAGCTTCCCCTCCTCATTAAGTTCAAAAGGATGAAATTCTGAAGCATCCATAACCTCGGCATTTTTTTCCAGCTGTTCTGCCGTCATCGTATCAATGCCGTATTCTTTGTCAAAAGCTTCTAATTCTGCTTGGTCTTCGGGAACATTCTCTGCTTCTTCCATCTGTTCTTCTACATCTTCCGCTCCGATAGAAGCTTCAGGTTCGGCTGTATCGTGCTGATTTTCCGGAGCCGGCACTTCGGCTCCCTCATTTACAGAAACATCTTCTACTTGTTCTTCATTTGCTTGAGTATCACCAGCGGCTGTTTCCCCGACTTCATATTCCTGCTCGCTTTCTTTTCCTCCATTTTCCGGAGCGGAGGCCGCAAGTTCGTCTTTTTGTTTTTGGGCTTTTGCCAATACTTCTTTCGCAATATCGGCCTCTCTTGAAAAGGCGCTGATGGAGCCAGCCAAAGCCATAATGCTGTCTAAATCGGCGGCATCATATGAATCTTGCGCAGCCAGAGCCGTAATTCTTTCTTCTGCCAAGCCAAGGGCAATATCTCTCGCATCTTTAACATCGTTGCCGGGATTATTTGTAAAGTCATCAAAAAAGGCTTCATTCATTTGCGCCAGCTGTTCATCTGAAAACTCTAATTTGTTATTAGTGATTAAATCAACAGCTTCTTGAACGGTCATTTTGTTTTCAGCCATGGCTTTTTACTCCGCAAAAAATTTTATATTTGTTTAATCATAGCCTATTTTAGAGAGAAAAACAACTGTTTTTGTCCAATACGGCTAGTTGTCATATTTCTGTTACAGTTCGGATATATTCGCGGGTTATCTTAAAGCGGATTAGTTAATAAATAATGAGTCTTCGTTTTTCACAACCTAAAGAAGAAACGGCATAAAAAAATACCGCAAATTTTTTGCGGTATTTTTTCACTTATCAGCCTGAGTTTAAGCTACTTTTATGTCGCTGACTTTGGCATTGAACATAATTTCGGCACCGTCTATATCGGCGGATGTTCCCTCAGCACAGCTGTTGTTTACCTTAACAGCCAGCACCTGCTCGGCAACATAGGCTTTGTTGTCGGACAGAGCCTGAGCCAATTCGGCATTGTTTGTTGAGTAGCAAAGCTCAATACGGTCAGAAATATTAAAGTCTTTATCTTTGCGCAGCTGCTGAACCAAGCGGACAAAATCGCGCGCCATGCCTTCGCGGCGCAAATCATCGGTCACATTGGTATCAAGCGTCACAACGGCTTTATTATCGGCAAAGGCCTGACCGGCAACACCGTCTTTCATATTCAGACGAACTTCAAACAGATCTTTTGTCAAATTCTGACCGGCAATACTCAAAGTACCGTCGGCATTGAGTTCCCATTTGCCTTGTTTGTAAGCGCCCATAACCGGCCCCATATCTTTACCCAAAGCTTTGCCCAGCAGCGGAGTATAAAGATAAACCGTCTTATCTGCATAGGCCGCCAGATTATTATCAAGTTTGACTTCTTTGACATTCAGTTCGTCTTTGATAATTTCCTGATACTGCGTGCCGATAAAGCCGAGATTATCTCCGACTACGGTCAGGCTTTGCAACGGCAGGCGGTTGCGCAGATTCTTTTCTTCGCGGATAAACTTGCCGGCAGAACATAAATCCTGCAAAAAGTCCATTTCAGAAACCAGTTTTTCATCCAGCTTAATTTGCTCCAGCATCGGATAATCTGTCAAATGGACGGATTCTTCACCGGTCAGCGTTTTGAAAACATATTCTGAAACAAACGGCATTAAGGGTGCCAAAATTTTGCTCAAGTTGACCAAAACCGTGTAGAGCACGTCAAAGGCCTGTTTGTCACCTTCCCAGAAACGGTCGCGGGTACGGCGGATATACCAGTTGTTGAGAACTTCCATAAAAGCAGCCGTTTCATTGGTTGCCATGGCGACATCATAGGTATCCATTCCCTGTTTTACAATTTGGCTCAAGCGTTTGAGCTTTGACAAAATGTAATTGTCAATCGCTTCCGATGAAGAAGATATTTCTTTAGCTTTGTAACCTTCGGCATTGGCATAAAGCGTGAAGAAATAAAAAGCATTCCACAACGGAATCAATGCCACGCGGGCGGCTTTGGAGATTTCCTTACCCTCTTTATCAACAGCCAGATTCCCGCCTTTTAAAACCGGAGAAGAAACCAAGAACCAGCGCAAAACATCGGAACCGATTGTATCCAAAACTTCATTCGGGTCCGGATAGTTTTTCAAACGTTTGGAGAGTTTCTGCCCGCCCTCGGCCATCAGCAGACCGGTGCAGATGCAGTTTTTGAAAGCCGGACGGTTATGCAATGCCGTTGACAAAACCGTCAAGGTATAGAACCACCCGCGGGTCTGATCCATTGCCTCAACGATAAAGTCTGCCGGAAAATGGTTTTCAAACCATTCTTTGTTGTCAAACGGATAATGCACTTGGGCATAAGGCATTGAACCTGATTCAAACCAACAGTCAAAAACATCGCTGACACGGCGCATCATTGTTTGTCCTGACGGATCGTCGGGGTTCGGATAAACCACATTGTCAATATAAGGCTTATGCAGGTTGGTAACCTCAATACCGGTTTTTTCCTTAATCTCGGCAACGGAACCGAAAACATCCACACGCGGGAATTTCGGATTATCCGATTTCCAAACCGGAATCGGCGTTCCCCAGAAACGGTTGCGGGAAATAGACCAATCGCGCGCGCCTTCCAGCCATTTGCCGAAGCGTCCGTCTTTAATATGATCAGGAACCCAATTAATCTGCTGGTTATTCTTCACCATTTCATCGCGGAAATCGGTTACTTTGACAAACCAAGAAGACATTGCCTTGTAAATCAACGGCGTATCCGTTCTCCAGCAGAAAGGATAAGAGTGGGTATATTGCTCTTTTTTTACCAGCAGACCATTCTCTTTCAGCCATTGCATGACGGAATCATTAACTTCAAAAACCTGTTTGCCCTGATAATCAGGAACTTCCGCCGTAAACTTGCCGGCTTCGTCAACCGGACAAACAACAGGAAAGTTTTCATCATACGCACGGCAGGCATCAAAGTCGTCCTGACCGAAACCCGGGGCGATATGAACAACGCCGGTACCGTCTTCGGTTGAAACGAACTCGCCGCTTAATACTCTGAATGCGCCTTTTTCTTTCAACTCTTTGAAATAAGGGAACATCGGTTCATAGCTCATGCCGACCAAATCTTTACCTTTGATTGTGCCGACCTGCGTTGCGTGTTCCAGCTGTTTTTTGTATCGTCCGAGCAGAGCCTGAGCCAGCAAATATTTCTCGCCGTTTTCTTCCATTACGGCATAATCGATTTCATTGCCGACGGCCAGCATCAGGTTTGACGGCAAAGTCCACGGAGTTGTCGTCCAAACCAAAACATTCATGCCGTTTTCGAGCTTGAACATTACCGTTATGGCATTATCCGTCTTGTCCTGATAGCCCTGGTTAACCTCAAAGTTGGACAACGGCGTTTCAGCAGCCCAAGAATAAGGCAATACGCGGTAATCTTCATAAACCAGCCCTTTTTCATAAAGCTGTTTGAAGTTATTGATAATGCTTTCCATGAAAGACAAATCCATTGTTTTGTAATCATGGTTGAAATCCACCCAGCGGCCGATGCGTTTGAACATATCGACCCAAATTCCCGAATATTTCAAAACGTCCGAACGGCAGAAATCATTAAATTTTTCAACGCCGAATTCTTCAATCTGCTTGCGTCCGGAAACGCCCAATTGCTTTTCGGCAGACATTTCGGCCGGCAGACCGTGGCAGTCCCATCCCAAACGGCGCTCGACCTTTTTGCCGTTCATCGTCTGATAGCGGGCAACCACGTCTTTGACATAAGAAACCATAATATGTCCGTAGTGCGGCGTGCCGTTGGCAAACGGAGGTCCGTCATAAAAAACAAATTCGGCCGCACCGTCGCGGTTATGAACGGATTTTTCAAAAGTATTGTTGTCTTCCCAAAATTTGAGAATCTCTTTTTCGACTTCGACAAAGTCAGGCTTAGCCTTAACGTCAGCATAGTATTTTGTCATGTACAAATACCCTAGTTTATTGTTTTTGATATTGAATTGGAAAATTTATGTATAGAAAAGATGCAATCCCCTAAGGGATAATATTGATGAGAACGGAATATATGTAAAAATTGCGCATCTTTTTTCTTATTCTTTTAAGCAAAATTGATTAAAACTGCGCTCACTTTAATACAGGAAAACCGCGGAGTCAATTATAAATCCACAAAAAAAAGAGGCGCTCTTCACAGAGAACCTCTTTTTGGCTAGTAAGAAAAATTCGATTTTGTCTGTATTACCGGATTCGAACCGATGCCTTCTGACGATCACTCAGACGCTCTAACCACTAAGCTAAATACGGATGTAACCGGCAGTGCATTAACGCAGTCTGAAAAACAGAGGCGTCAAGCGTAACTCTGCCGGTCGGATTACAGGGTTAATAAAACACTTTTATTATAAAAAAATGGCATTTCTAAACCATATAATTTCCAAGCAAATAAAAAAGGGCAGAAAAGAGCACACATTCAATTATGTATTACAATTTCAGCTATGGAATGGAAAAGAACGAACGCGAACCACATCTCTCCCCTTTTTTGATATATAAAAAAAATGGATTTTCATTAACCATTAAACAAAGGCTTAAACCAAAAAAATATTAAAACGCGTTCTTAAATAGCACTTTTATTATTTTTGTCAATATTTTTTTAGAAATCTTGCGGAATATTAATTTCGCCGCCGATAATCGGCTCCCTGACACCGGTCGTCGACGGAAAGGAAATAGGCAAGCCGTATAATCTTCTTGCCGCCAGAAAAGCAAAAGCCTCCGCTTCCAGAGTATCCGGCCGCCAGCCCAGCTGGCCGGACGTCAGAACTTCTATCCCTTCCAATTTTTGGCGCAGAAAGCGCACTAAAGTCGGATTTTTGGCACCGCCGCCGCAGACAATTATCTGTTTGGGACGCTTAGGCACATACAAAGCCACGGAATAAGCCACCGCTTCGGCAATAAACGCAGTCGCAGTCGCCGCACCGTCTTCTAAGCTCAAGCCTTCAAGATGCTCAAGCTTGTCTTTGAAAATATCGCGGTCGATTGATTTCGGCGGCACTTGGGCAAAAAACTTGTGGCGCATCAAGTTTGCCAATACCTTACCGTTTACATTTCCCGTTACGGCCAATTTACCGTCATAATCCATTTGCATGGCAGCATGGCGGCGCACCCAGTCATTCACCGGCGCATTTCCGGGACCGACATCAAAAGCAACCAACTCGCCATTATCGCCAATCCAGGTCAAATCGGAGATACCGCCGATATTGACAACAGCCACAGGCTTTTCAAAAGTATCAACCAAAGCCGCATAATAAGACGAAACCAAAGGTGCGCCCTGCCCGCCGGCTAAAATGTCGGCATTGCAAAAACGATTGACGACCTTTGTCTGCGTTATGTTTGCCAGCATTTGCCCGTCGCCGAGCTGATAAGAATAATGATTTTTCGGATCATGAAGCATCGTATGCCCATGAAAACCGATTACATCGACTTTTTCTCCGGTATAGTCGATAACGTCAAGCGCAACTTCGGCATGCGCTTTGGTCAAATCAGCCTCAAGGGCTTTAAGCTTGTCTTCCAGTTCCGGCGTTTCGGGCTTCTTGCCGATTAAAGCATGCAGCCGTTCACGGATATCGTCGTCATAAGGCACGTTTATCGTCCGGCCGACGTCATAAACATCGACCCCGTCGGTTGTAATAACCGCGGCGGATATCCCATCCAGAGACGAGCCGCTCATCAATCCCAATGCCTTTATCTTTTTTATTATATCCATAAGTTTACCGAATCTGTTGCACTATCTTAAATATATGCTACTATGCGTTAAGAATTTATTATAAGGAAAGGGAAAATGACACAATTTAAATCGCAATTTATGAACCTGATGGCTGAACGCGGCTTTTACAATCAATGCACAAACGAAAGCGGCTTTGACGACTATTTGGCCGAATGTGAAAGAACCGGTACGCCGGCCGTTGGTTATCTGGGTTCGGATCCGACCGGCGACAGCCTGCATGTCGGGCATATTGTGCCATTAATGATGATGCGTTGGTTTCAAAAATGCGGACATAAACCGCTGACACTCGTCGGCGGCGCAACGGCACGCATCGGCGACCCTTCAGGCAAAGACAAACTCCGCCCGTTCCTGAGCGAAGAAACTCTGGTTCACAATATTGAAGGCTTGAAAAAATCTTTCAGCAAGTTTTTGAAATTCGGCAACGGTAAAAATGATGCCGTTATGGTTGATAACTGGGATTGGTTTAAAGATATTAATTATCTTTCTTTCCTGCGCGACATCGGCACTTATTATTCGGTGAACCGCATGCTGACGATGGACAGTGTCAAATCTCGTCTGGAACGCGAGCAACCGATGTCTTTTCTGGAGTTTAACTATATGCTGTTGCAGGGATATGACTTCTGCGAACTTTATCAGCAGTATGGCTGCCGCGCGCAAATTGCCGGTTCAGACCAATGGGGTAATATTACCTCCGGAACCGAACTCGGACGCCGCAAATATGACGTTGAGCTTTTCGGTTTCACAAGTCCGATTATTACAGATTCTAACGGCAAGAAAATGGGCAAATCCGAGGGCAACGCCGTTTGGATTAACGATGAGAAGCTTTCAGCTTATGACTATTACCAATACTTCCGCAACATCGGCGATGCGGAAGTCGGAAAATGCCTGCGCATTTATACGGATTTGCCGATTGACGAAATCCGCCGTTTGGAAGCTTTGAAAGATCAGGAAATTAACGAAGCCAAGAAAATTCTGGCATTTGAGGCAACCAAAATCTGCCGCGGCGAAGCAGAAGCCGCAGCCGCGCAAGAAACAGCCGTCAAAGTTTTCGAACAAGGGTTTGCCGGCGGCGAACTGCCCAGCATTCAGGGAAATGCCGGCATCGGCGTATTGGACGCCTTTTTGCAAATCGGCTTTGTTGCCAGCAAAGGCGAAGCCCGCAGACTGATAAAACAAGGCGGCCTGAAACTAAATGATGTTACCGTCAGCGATGAAAATTATATCATAAGCGACAATGATTTCAAAGACGGTTCCGTTAAACTTTCTCAAGGAAAGAAAAAACACGGGCTTTTGAAAAAAGCTTAAGCAAAAAAATACCGCTTTTACCAAGCGGTATTTTTTTATAAATGCCATTGTTTTTTAGATAAAACGTGCTATTATAGCTGTAATAAAAAACTTTTAATATGATAATTAATGACATTATTAGTGATGTAGAAATCAGAGAAAACGCTGTCGCTTTGCTATTGCCGAACGGATTTGAAATTTTGGTTTCAACAGATCTTTCTGACGGAATAACTTCCGGAATGGCAATTGAAGCGGAATTATGCAAAAGTCTGGTCAAGAGGCTTAGTATTAACGGCAAGGTTATCTTCAGTAAAAGCAAAGAACAACTTATTCCCGAAATTGAAATTTTGGAGAAAGAGCTGACAGTTGAAGCTGAAGATGAACGAAGAATGGCAATCAATCTGGAATCGAATAAAAAACTGGCTAAACTCATCCCTATTTTCAAAATAAGGATTAACATCCTTCAGGCGAATGACAAAAGTTTTATGCAGTTGAAAGATTGGAGGCGAGAGTTGAAAGCCTGTGAGATTGCGCAAAATATTTTCTTTTCCGCCAAAAATGAAAGTTTATGGGGAAAGTATAATATGTTAAACGCTGCTATTCTTACCGAGATTTATCCTGATTTCCAAAAGCTCGACAAAAACATCGGGCTTAGTGTGTTAAGTTTAACGAATGCTCTGTTTGAAGACTGCCGTCAGGGGATTAATCCCGAAAACGAAGCTTCTATCCGAGCCAAGCTTTTTTATTTGCGCGTGCTGAAAGTTCCCAATATTATCGGCGAAGAAGTCCGAGTTGCGGATATTGTGCGTTACAGAGAATAAACTCTCTTACAAATCCTTCTTTGAAATCAAGGAAGGATTTTTTTATGGATAAAGCGCTTGATATTTTTGCCGCAAACGCTTAAATTTATGAGAAAAGACAAAGGATGAAACCAGAGGTATTTCAAATGAATGACAATTTGCCGGAATTACGCGATATTCATCTGCCGCAGGGCGTTTCCCTGTTTCCAGTAGCCTATGGCTGGTGGCTGGTACTGGCCGGCATTATTTTAATCCTTTTAATGATTCAGTTTGCCTTATATTTGCGGCGCTACAGCAAAAGCCGCTATGCGTTGAAACTCTTACGCAATATTTCTACGGCGAATGCCGTTTATGCTGCCGAACAAATGTCTGAAATTCTGCGGAGAATTTGTGTTTTCAAATATAAAGGCGCAACCACTTTGCTCGGCAAAGACTGGCTTGATTTTCTTAATGCCCACAGCAAACAGGCACTCGACGGCCGGCCGGCAGAACTTTTAATTAACGCGCCTTATATCCAGCAAGACAGCCAGACTTATACGCCTGAGGACGCTAAAGTTTTGCAGGAATATTGTCAAAAATGGATTGGAGACAATTTATGAACCATTTTGCCTATCCTGCCGCAATTTTCCTACTTATAGTTCCCGTTATTCTCCGTTATCTCCTTCCGGCCGTTAAAGGTTTGCACGGAGACGCGCTGCGTGTACCCTTTGTTCAGGATTTGCAAAAGATTTCGGTTAAATCAGGAGGCGTATGGGGAACACTCAATACCGCCAAGGGTTCCGGCAAAGGCTTATTTTTGCTCTATCTCATTTATGCCTTGTTAGTAGCTGCCGCCGCACGTCCGCAATGGGTCGGCGAACCGATACGCTCCCGCAGCCAAAGCCGCGATATTTTATTGGTGATGGATATTTCCAATTCTATGCTGCAACCTGATTTTACAATCGGCAACCGGCAGAGCAACCGCCTGAACGCGGTAAAAAAAGTGGCGGGAGAATTTATCAGAAAACGCTATGAAGACCGTATGGGGCTGATTTTGTTCGGAACACGCGCTTATTTGCAGGCGCCAATTACTTATGACAAACGTTCCATTCAGGAGATTTTATGGAATATGGATGCCGGCATGGCCGGAGATTCCACCGCTATCGGCGATGCCGTCGGTTTGGCGCTGAAAACTCTGAAAGATACGCCGAACAAAGACAATAAAATCGTTATCCTGCTGACGGACGGCGAAAATAATGACGGGTCGCTCAGCATGCCCGAAGCAATTAATCTGGCAAAAAACGAAAACGTTAAAATCTATACAATCGGCGTCGGGTCAGACACTTCTTTGGTTCAATCTTTTTTCGGATTGCGCCTTAACGCCCCCAATCAGGATCTTGACGAAGCCAGCCTGAAAAAACTGGCCGAAGAAACCAAAGGAAACTATTTTCGGGCGACGGACACCGCCTCTTTGGAAAAAATCTACAACAACATAGACAAACTTGAACCGACGGAAAATGACGAACAATACATTGTCGAAACCAAAGAGCTTTTCTATATTCCGTTGATTGCGGCTTTGGTACTGGCCTCTGTTTTGGCCGCGATAAGCAGGAGAAAATAATGGAACAGTTTTTTACAAATTTTCATTTTCTGCGCCCGTGGTGGCTGTTGCTTCTGGCTTTTCCGCTGTTTTTTTACTGGCGTTATTTTCGCAGCATCCGCAGCAAATCTTCATGGGAAAACGTTTGCGATAAAAAACTTTTGAACTTTCTCTTGATTAAAGGTTCGAGCGGCCAGCGACGCATGTTGGGCCGGCTCAGCCTGATTGCGTTTTGCAGCACGATTATCGCCATTGCAGGGCCGACATGGAAAAAACTTGAAGCACCGATGATGAGTCCGGAAAATCCGGTGATGATTCTGCTCAACCTCTCCAGCGAGATGAAAAAAACGCCGCCGGCTCCAAGCCGTCTGGAAAGGGCAAAATTTAAGATAAAAGATATGCTCAGCGGTTTAAAAACCGCGCAGACCGGTTTGATTGTCTATACAAACGAACCTTTCTTAATCACGCCGATTACTGATGATCCGGATATTATCAAAAACCTGCTGCCGGCCGTTAATTTTGACATTATGCCTAGTAACGGCGACCGCCTTGACCGTGCGATTGCTTTTGCGGCAGAAAAGCTGCAAAACGGCGGATATTTAAACGGCAATATCGTCATTTTTACCAGCGATGTCGGCGAACGGTTGGATTTGGCCTTGGAAGCGGCGAAAAATGCCGCCGCGCAAAAATACCGTGTCAGCGTTATTGAAGCGAATCAGGATAAAAACGAAAAACTGAAACTGATAAGCCGTTACGGCAACGGCATTTATGAAATGCTCAGCCCCGGCGACCAAGACATTATGGCTTTGGACAATTTCATCAACCAAAATATCAGCGAGTTGAAGCAAAGCGAAAACATGCAGTCGATGTGGATAGATTCGGGCTATTACCTTTCAATTATTCCGCTGCTTTGCTGCTTATATTTTTTCCGCCGCGGCATTTTTGCCATTCTGCTCCTGCTCGGATTTGCCGGTAACGCTCAGGCCGGCTGGTTCCTTAATAACAACCAAGAAGGCTTGCAGGCTTTTAATGGCGGAGATTTTAAACAGGCCGAACAAAAATTTGAAGATAAAGACTGGAAAGCGGCGGCGCAATACCGTTTGGGCGATTATAAGGCGGCAGCGCAAAATTATGCCGGCAAAAAAGACATTACTTCACAGTATAATCTGGGCAATGCTTTGGCTAAAAGCGGCAAAATTGAAGATGCAATCAAAAAGTATGAAGAAGTTTTGAAAGAAGCTCCCGAACACGAAGACGCCAAATTTAATCTTGAATATCTGAAAAAGCAACAACAGCAAAACCAACAGCAGCAAAATCAGAATCAAAACCAGAATCAGGATCAAAATCAGGATAACAGCCAAAGCCAACAAGACCGGTCACAGAATAATTCCGGCGAAAATGACGAGAATAAAAATCAGCCGTCCGGCCAAGACGAGAATCAGGACGAACAGCAGGATAATCAAAATCAACAGCAAAACCAGCAAGGCGATAACGGAGATAATCAGCAGCAAGGACAGCAGAATCAGCAGGACAGCGGCGAAAATCAGGATAATCAGAACGGAGAAGAGCAAGATCAGCAAGGCGACAAGTCTGATGAAAAAGAAGAGAATGAAGAGCCTAAACCCGCCGGCGGAGAGTTGCAAAAGGGCGATGACGATAATAAATATGATGAAGAACGACAGGCTCGCGCCCAGCAATTCAGACAAATTCCCGAAGATCCGGGCGGTTTGCTGAAAGCTTTTATTGCCAGAGAATACAGATTAAACCGATATGGAGATGAGTAAAATGAAAAAATTTGCATTTTTTCTGTTTTTAACCATTCTTGCCTTCAGCGCCAATGCTGCCGAACCGTCGGTTACCGCCAGCGTTGACAAAACGACCGTTTCGGAGGGAAACAATCTTGAGCTGAAGATTGTTTATGAAAATATTGAACCGGCAAAGCTCGATATTGAGCCGCTGCGCGAAGATTTTGATATTTTGCAGGCCGGAAATTACTCTCAAATACAAATGATTAACAATGATTATAAAAAAACGGTCACGGATTTTTATAAACTGCGCCCTAAAAAAACCGGAAAAATTGTTATACCGGCTTTTACAATTCAAGACAATATCGCAACCCTGCCCATCACGATAAATGTTCTTCCCACCGGTTCCGCCTCTGCTCAGCAACAAACTGCGGGCAAAACTGACGACCGCTTTTCTCTTAAAGGGCGCACCAGCAATAACAACCCCTATGTGCAACAGGAAATCATTTATACGCTGAGCCTCATTGACAGCGGCGGCCTGCAAGGGCATGAGCCGACGTTTGAAGCTGTCAATACAAAAGACTGGATTATCCGTTCGCTCGGCACGCCGGAAATCAATCCGCTGGCCGTCAACGGCAAAAACATGAGAGAAATTGTTTTCCGCTATGCTTTTTTTCCGCAGCGCAGCGGCAGACTGACAATCCCTTCCGCCCGTTTTGAAGGTTACGTCTTAGGCAGGCCGCAAAAACACATTGACCCGTTTAAAGACATATTCGGCGATGATTTGGGAGCCACGCTCGGTTTTACTTTTGCCGAAAGGGAACCGGTTATTCTCCGTAGCCAGCCGGTTGAAATTGAGGTCAAGCCCGTTCCTGCTGCCAATAACGGTTATTGGTGGCTGCCGGCAAATAATCTGCTGCTGGTCGACAAGTGGGAGCCGGAAACCCCCGAGTTTAAGGTTGGAGAGGCTGTTCACCGTACAATTTATCTCAAAGCCAACGGCGTCCTTGACAGCCAACTGCCAGAAATTAAATTCGGCGAGACCGACGGCTTGAAGCAATATCCGGAGAAACCGGCAACGGAAATGAGCATTGAGCGGGGCTCTGTCGTTTCCATTGTCAAAATTTCAAACGTTTATATCCCGAGCAAATCAGGAAAAATAACTATTCCCGAAATAAAAGTCCATTGGTTTGACACGGTTTCAGAAAAAGCAGAAACAGCGGTTATCCCGTCAAAAGAAATAGACGTTGCGGCAAATCCGCTGGTTGCCGAAGAACAAGAAACACCCAGAATTTCCAATGCAGAACAGGCCTTGGCGCCCTCGCCAACCCAACCTGCTGCCGACAAACAAACATCTGCTTCAACAACGCAAATAACAGAAAAACTCAGCCGCTTCGGCAATACCGAAATAATTTTATTGCTTCTCGGCGCTTTCGGACTAGGCATCGCTTTGAGTTATCTGCTCTTTAGAAAAAAACATCCGGCATGCGCAAAAGAGCAGATTAACGATTATCTCAAATATATTGTCAAAAAGGCCAAAGAAAAAGATTTGCGCGCAATAAGAGACGCCCTGCCCGAGTGGTGCGCAGAAAAATACGGCGTGATGAAAGTTAACGGCTTTAATGACATTAACAAACTGGTTAAAGATAAAGAATTTGCCGCAGAACTTGATAAACTGACCGCAGAGCTTTATTCTGACAACAAAGGGAACTGGGATGCCAAAGCATTTATTGCCGCGTTTGAAAATGTTGAAAAAAAACATGTCAGAACCAAACAAAACGAAAAACTTTTGCCTGACTTGTACAAATAAAAAAAATGATGCTTAGTGAAGATCTGGCAGAAATAAAAAGTGACCCTTTTATTGTTGAAATGATGTATGCAACCAAAGAAAATATGTTGCAAACAGCCGTTTATGACAATATAGGCTTTGGAAACAGGGCTTTTGTCTGTCGAGAACTTTTTGGAAAATTGCAAAAATTGGCTCCCGTTTTGCAGAAACGACGTCAAAAATTAAAAATTTTTGACGCATACCGCCCGCCGGCAGCTCATCAGATAATGCGCAAAATTATACCCCTGTCCGAATTTTTCGCAGCTACCTGCGAATGTTCTTTACATTGCCATGCAGCAGCCATAGATTGCTGCCTCTGCGATGAAAAAGGGCAAGAACTTGAGTATCCGACCAAAGTTGACGCTTATACACCAGAATATGCCAAACAAGTCTGCCAAGGCGAAACTAACGCTTTTCAGCAACATTTACAAAAAGCAAGACAAGATTATGTTAATCCTGATATGGACGAAGAAATTAAGAACAGAAATGATTTGCGGCAGCTGATGGAAAGCATTGGACTGGAACCTATTGCCCATGAATGGTGGCATTATAACTTGCCGCAAGGAAAAGATTTGCCTGTGGTTGATTGGAGCAAAGATTAAAAAATCCCCTCATCAGAGGGAATTTTTTTATTTGAACTGGGCGTTATACAATGTCCGATAAGCACCGTTTTCCAACTCAAGAAGTTCTTTATGGGTTCCGCTCTCAACAATCTGCCCGTCATTGATAACGACAATCCGGTCTGCATTTTGAACGGTCGACAGACGGTGGGCGATGACAAAGACAGTTCGGTCTTTCATCAGGTTTTCAATTGCTTTTTGAACAACAGCCTCCGATTTGTTATCCAAAGCAGAAGTCGCTTCATCCAAAATGACTATCGGCGCATTTTTTACAAAAGCGCGGGCTATTGACAATCGCTGGCGCTGACCGCCGGAGAGCAAAGCACCCCGTTCTCCGATTTCGGTATCCAGCCCTTTTTCCAAATCAGCCACAAAATCGTCAAGGCAGGCCATTTTGACAGCCGTTTCAATCTCTTTTTCGGTTGCATCCGGCTTACCCAGCAGAATATTGTCGCGCAATGTGCCGCCAAAGAGGAAATTATCTTGAAAAACAACGGCAATTTTATCACGCAGGCTATTTATATCAAATTCTCGAATGTCAGTTCCGTCAATCAGGATACGACCGCCGCAGACATCATAAAACCGCGGAAGCAGGCTGACTATTGTACTTTTTCCGCCGCCGGAGTTTCCGACAAATGCCATTGTCGTTCCGGCCTTAACGTCCAAACTGATATTTTTTAACACCGGAGCTCCGGCATCATACTCAAAATCAACATTTTCAAATTTGATATTCTTTTTGATTTTTTTTAGTTCAACGGCATTTGGCAAAGACTTTATTTCCGGCTCCAAATCCAAAACTTCGCTGATACGCTCAATTGCAAGGAAAGAAACCTGCACGGCATTAAAGCTTTTGCCGATATTCTTAACAGGATTATACAACATAATCAAAGCGGTGATAAAAGACACAAAACTGCCGCTGGTGATTGTGCCGTTGACAATCAGATAACTGCCAAAGCCGATAACCGCACCCACGCCGATAGAAACCATAATGTGCATCATCGGCGTCAGCCATGCAGTTTTTTGCACCATTTTAATTCCCAGTTTGAACAAACGTTTTAACGTAGAATCATATTTGTCATACATGCGCTTTTGCAAGTTATACGACGCAACGGTCTTGTTGCCGGAATAAGTTTCGTTATATTTGGTTAATATCGTTCCGCCTTCTTTAACCTGTTCGGTAACCACATTTTTAATCAGCCGCCGGACATAAGCCAAAGGCAGAAGCGCCAAAGCCAAGACGATTATCGCTATGATTGACAGCTGCCAGGAGTTGTAAATCAGCACACCGATTAAGGAAATTGACGAGAAAATGCGCGAAGCAAAAGTACGCACGTTATCCAGCAACCCTGTACAGGCCGCATCAACATCGCCGGAAAAACGCTGAATAATAATGCCGGAATCGTTTTTATCAAAGAAGCCCGGTTCAAAAGCCAAAAGCTTTTTATACAATTCGCGTTTGACATCTTGCGTGATTTTCATGCCGACCCAGGCATTCATATAGGTCGCCATATAATTTAAGCCGCCTTGAAAAATCGTAAAAAGAACAATCACCAGCGGAATGAAAGCCGGAGACTGCGCGGATTTGTCGACCAAAACAATATCCATATAGGGTTTGAGCGACAGCGCAATAACCGCATCCAAAGCACCAATCGGAATACTTAAAGCAACGGCGATTATTGCCCGAACCCAATAGGGTTTGACATAAGGCCACATTTTTTTGTAGTGGGCGGAAAATTCCATAACAGGAACATTACCGACTGCTTTCAGACTAATACTCATTAAATTTCCTATGGTTTAAGTTAAATCAGCTTCAAATATTTCAATATGATCATAATGGCCAAAAACTCCAAAAATATCATTAACCAAAACATATTTCTGAAACTTTTTTTTGCCGTTTTATGATGAAAAATCTTCTGGGCAAGCAAGGCTCCGAGCCAACCGCCCAAAAATTCGAGCATATGCAGCGTGTTTTCGGGAACACGCCAAGCATGGCGAACAGCTGCGCGCTTATCAGCAAAATAAGCGACAAAAGTCGTAATATTTATGGAAACGGCATGAAAAACCAAAAACAGCAACATGGTTTTACTTCCAAAAGCCGAGGCGCGAAAATAGTGCGTTTCAACATAATAAGCCGCCAAAATCACTGTAGCCGCATGCAAAATATAAAAACTGTTTTTTTGCAGCGGCCTGACCAATGCCAACAGCCCGATTAAAATTGCAGAAAACGTTATAACCATAATATGCCTTTTTATCTATCAGAATACCGCTCAGCGGGCTCCGCCATATTGGCGGCAGTTCATATAAGAAACGTTGCGGCGGTTAAACTCTATTAAAATCCGGTTCAAAACATAGCTGTCTTCCTGATATTCAAACAGGCCGTCACATAACTGTTGAAAACTGGCTTTACTGGTCCAGCGGTTCAACAGTTCGGGACTATTATTAAAATCATTTTTAAAGTTGTTGGCGCAGCCGGCAGTAAACATCATGATGACAGCAATAACCAGTTTTTTCACTTTAACTTTCTCCTCATCCAAAGCAAAATTTGTTTTTAACCTAGCGTAATTTTTTCAAAAAAGCAAATGACTTTCTCGTTTTTTTAGCATGATTATAAGTGAATAAGTCGAAAAACTTAATGAGAATTTTTTAAAAGCCTTTTATATTTGAAACAAAGACAAATAAACAGGATGACACAAATGAAAAGAACAATAATTTGCATAAGTCTGGCGTTTTGCGTTTTCGGCTGCCGACTTTGGAACGGAAAAACTTACGGACAAGGCGAAGAATATGTTTCTCCCGAAGAATTGAATCAGATTACTGTCCGAGAAAGCTTTGCCGATCATAACATTACGCCGCAGGTTTATGCCATTGCCGCATCCCGCGTCACCAATAAAATGCTTGATGCTACCAGAGATTTATACTTGAAAAAAGCAGCGAAACCAACTTTATACATTGCTGCGCCGCAAAGGCTCAACGACCAGCTTCCGGAAGGTTTTCATTATGCCCACAAGGTAACAAACGACATTATCGAAGGTTCAAGAGATTATACGATTGTCAACACGCCGGATGATGCCGAATATATTCTGGAGATTTTGGTTAATGCCCTGCCCAATTCCGGCAGCCAAACGCCGATTATAGAATATCAGATGCTGATGTCTGACAAAGCCGGCAAAGAAACAGGATCTTGGTCAGAAAGCATTAAACAGCTTCAAAATGATGATCAAAGCTGGTGGTAATGAAAAGCAAGCTGTTCGCCATAATTGCAAGCCTTTTATGCCTTTCGGCCGAAATATCCGCGGCCGAGGAGACTGCCGATATGGCATTGGCTGTTGATTCATCCTCGCTTGACGATGATGCCGCCGCTCTATACGGGGCAGCCTGCGAAAAAATAAAACCACAAGAAGCCAAGTCTTCCGTCAGGCTGAGAGCAACGGACAAAGCTTCTTTCGAAGCAGTCAAAAACCTTTCTGAATTAAGCGAATATAAAAGCAAAACGAATGAACACGATTTCAATGTTTTGGTTTATGATATTGTTGACAATTATGTCGAAGATTTAGCCGTGCGCACGACCAAACAAAATGACACGGAAATTTGCGTTGAAGTAACCGGATATGTCAAAAAAACCGATTTAGCCGCCGCTGCCGCGCAAAATGGCGCCCCTCGGGCGGATGAGACAACCGTTCATGAACTCAACAACGATGAACTTTTCCAAGAGGAAGATACGCAGCCGGAAGATAATCCGCAACAAAAATTACCCCAAACGGCAGAGACTTCCTCTCAGCAAACGCCTTCCGAGCAACAAACAGCTATTCAGGAGCACACAGCAGCAGAGCCTCCTTCTCCAAAAAAATTGCTTTATATCGCTCCGGTTGCTTTTTATAACAATACTGTCTCGGAGAGCCATAAACAGATTTTGACAGAGATTTTTGATAAAAATGAAGCTTTTTATATAACAGACAATAAAGATGCGGCAGATTACATTATTTCTGCCAAAGTCATGCGCGCCAAGGTTGACCCGATTAACAGCAACACAAACCGCCTGCAAATGGTATTATCCGTCGGGGTCGAATTTACAGAAGGCGGCGCTTCAACCGTCGAACATCAAAACCGATTTATTTTATTTTCAAGCGAAGACAACGAGCAGGAAGTTGCTGCCAAACTGATGCGCAAATTGTTAAACAAAGCCGGCGAGCAGATTTTAAACAAAGTTGAAGCCGACATCCGCCGCTCTTCCAAAGGCGCCGGCACAGAAACAATCATTACGCCCAAATAATCAGTCAAACCCCATTGCCGGATGCGACGAAACCGATTTTATCCGCCAGCTGAAGCTTGAAAGTTTTTCTATATTTGCAGATTTATAATAATCAGCCAGTTTTTCTTCCAATTCTTCACGCGTATTTTGGAGTTCAATCGTATCTCCGGTCAAATACAATGTAACCTCAATCTCTTCCATAACCGGCCCGAGAATGTCATAGTCATAAACGCACAAACGGCCTTTAACCGTTTCCAATATTATCTTTTGCACATTTTTGAAATGGTCGGTATAGTTATAACTCTTATAGCGTGAGATGATTTTCAAAAATAAATCGTCTTTTTCCGGTGCATTCGGATGCGTTGCCAAACGTTCTATCAGTTGGGAACTTCCGGTCATGGTCGAAAGCTTTAAGAGCATCGGATAGTAAAATTCAATTTGCGAAGAAAGATTTTCGAAACGGGGTTTGAGCAAAGCAGAAGCCATTTCAAGCAAGCCGATGTTCAACAGATTATTTACATAAACATAATCTTCTTCTTTTAAGAGCTTGTTGCCCACTTCCCAAATTTTATAAGCCAGCGCTTTGGCTTTTTCATGATTGCCCAGAGCGGTCTGAGTCTGCATTAACGCAATCAGAGCCAAAGTATCATCAGGATTTTTTGATAATTCCGCATATAAAGATTTTTCAATTAGAGAAATTGTCTCAATTTTAGAAAAAGGCAGATTCATCAACCGGCTGTATAAAAACAAAACCTGATCATCATTCTTATCGGCGCTGTGCAGTATGCCGGCAGAAACAGCCGTATTATAATTAACGGGCTCTTCTTCAACAAATTTCGGCGTATTGTTTGTATTTTCAGCCATATTCAATCCCCTAAAGCTATTTCTTTTCGAGCATAAAGGTCACCGGACCGTCGTTAATCAGCGAGACCTGCATATCAGCCTGAAAAACGCCGGTTTTGACAATTATACCATAGCTTTTCAGACAATCCACAAAATATTCATACAGCGGTTTTGCCAATTCCGGACGCGCTGCGGTTTCAAACCCCGGACGGTTGCCGCGACTGGTATCTCCGGCCAAGGTAAACTGCGAAACGGCCAGAGCTTCGCCTTTTATATCTAATAGCGATAAATTCATTTTCTGCTGTTCATCTTCAAAAATCCGCAAATTTACCGTTTTTTTGGCCAGCTCCTGCGCCTGTTTTTGCGAATCTTCCTTTTCCACGCCCAGCAGGATTAACAGCCCCTGCCCGATTTCGGAATAAACTTCTCCGCCGATTTCTACACCGGCTCTTTTAACCCTTTGTACCAATGCTTTCATTTATTTTCCTCTCTTTGCCATTTTGCCTTATCTTGATTAAAATTGCTTTAATTATAAAAACGATAAGCAAAAAAGACAGCCGCGACAATTCCTGCAAAATCAGCGAGAAGTGCACAAGGCAACGCCGAACGGACTTTGGTTATTTTTACCGCACCGAAATAAACCGCCAAAACATAAAATGTTGTTTCGGTCGAACCTTGGACGATACAGGAAACGAAAGCAGGAAAACTGTCTGCCCCGTAAGTCTGCATGGTTTCAATCATCATCGCCCTTGCGCCGCTGCCGGATAAAGGTTTCAACAAAGCAGTCGGAAGAGCCGCCACAAAAGCCGTATCAATCCCGATCAGAGCAAAAATTTTGCCAAAGCCCAAGACGATCAAGTCAAGCACGCCCGAACTGCGCAAGACAGCAATGGCAACCAGCATGGCAACCAGATAAGGAATAATCCGCACGGCAATCTCAAAACCTTCTTTAGCTCCTTGAATAAAAACATCATACACATTTAGCTTTTTAATTAATCCGGCGGCAATAAACGTTACGATGACCGAAAACAAAATTCCGTTGCCCCATTCTGCCGAAACGGCTAACCTTGTTTCTGCCGGCAGAGAATTAAAATACCAGCCGGTCAGGAAAATAAAGGCGGCAAATGCAGCCAGATATGCCAAAATGACACGATTGAAAATATTTAGTTTTTGCACCCAGGCAACGGACAAAAAACCAACCAACGTTGAAACTGACGTGGCAAAAAGAATCGGCATAAAAACCGCAGCCGGATTTGCGGATCCTAATTCTGCGCGGTACATCAAAATCGTTATCGGAATCAAAGTTATGGCCGACGCATTTAAGACCATAAACAAAATCTGGGCGTTTGACGCCGTATCTTTTTTAGGGTTCAGTTCCTGCAATTGCTCCATAGCTTTCAATCCCATAGGCGTGGCCGCGTTATCCAGCCCCAGCACATTTGCAGCCATATTCATAATGATTGATCCCATTGCCGGATGCCCTTGCGGCACTTCCGGCATTATTTTGCGAAACAGCGGCGCCAAAGCTTTTGAAAGCAGATTGGTTATTCCCGATTGTTCGGCAATTTTCAAAAGCCCCAGCCACAAACACAAAATTCCGGTCAGATTTAGAGAAATCGTAAACGCGTTTTTTGATGAAGAAAAGGTTGCCGCAACGAGCTCTGTCCAAACACCGCTTTCTCCCATAAAAAAGCTTTTAAAAATCGCAGCAACAAAGGCGGCTATAAAAAATAAAACCCAGATTATGTTCAGCATGCTTTTCTCCTTTGCAACCATTTTACGAAGCAATAATGAAGATACTTTTAATAAATATTAATGAATCATCCCTATCATTAAAGAAAAACATTTAAGGAGCAGAAAAATGGAGATTTTTGACAGTTATATCTTTTGGATTATCCTAGGTGCCATTGTTATTCTTTTTTACGGCATTTATGTTTCTCTTATCAAAAAGAAAAATATGCTGAAAGAATCTGCTTCCGGAATTGATGTTCAGCTCAAAAAACGCTATGATTTAATCCCGAACCTGATGACCATGGCCGCCAAATATATGGAACATGAAAAAAGCATGATGGAAGAAATCGCCAGACTGCGCAGCGAAGCCATGAGCGTCAAATTTAATGCCGATCCGGCCAAGAAGATTGAACTTGAAAACCTGCTCTCCAGCCGGATGAATGATTTTAAACTCAGTGCCGAAAATTATCCGGACATGAAATCAAACGAAGCAATGGTTACGGCCATGCAGAGCCTGAATGAAGTTGAAGAGCATATTGCCGCCGCCCGACGCTTCTATAATTCAAACGTTACAGCTCTCAAAAATGCCGTTGAAATTTTCCCGAGTTCATTAGTCGCAAAAATTATCGGCATTAAAGATGAAATGCCGTTCTTTGAAGCAGAAGAAAGCGCAAAAAAAGAAATTAAAGCCGGAGATTTTTTCAAATAAATGGCAGAAAAACGCAATACAGACCAGCTCAGAGCCGGATTTGAAAATTTTTACCAAACAGTTTTGGAGCCTGAATTTTCAGGCATTGAAGCCAGCCGTAAAAAATATCTGCGTTTTTTTATCATCGGGCTGCTGATTATCTTTGTGATTTTACCGGCAATTTGTGCCGGACTGTTTTGGCTTTTCCTTCAACAAAACAATGGAGAATACCATTATCACGGCGACTTGCCGCTCGGAACAATTTTTTTCGCGCTACTGGTGCTGATTGCCATTGTTTCCTCGCCGGTGTTTTTTTATAAACGCAAAGCCAAAAATCGGGTTATGCCCGAATTTATAAAATATTTCGGCGATTTCGAATATGCTTTCATGAATTGCATTGATGATGATACAATTAGAAAATCTTTATTGTTTGACGAATACAACACTCATCTGGGAGATGATTATTTCTGCGGCTGTTTTCAAGAAGTGGGAATGGTTATTTCAGAAGAAAAACTGCAATTTGCCGAGCAGCATGAAAAAGGCGTCTCTATTCAAAAGGTTTTCAACGGCATTTTAATCCTTCTGGAAATGAACAAAAACTTTGCCGGAAAAACCGTTGTTTTAAAAGATAAAGGCATTTTTAACGCTTTTAACAAAATTAAAGGTTTACAAAAAGTGGCATTGGAAGACAGCTTATTTGAAAAAGAATTTGAAGTTTTTTCAAACGATCAGTTGGAAGCGCGCTTTCTTTTAACAACGGCTTTTATGGAACGCATGCTTAAAGTGCGCAAAGCTTATAGGAGCAATAAAATTCAGTTCAGTTTTTTTGACAATAAGCTTTTAATTGCCATTGACTGCAAAAAAAACATGTTTGAAAGTACGTCTTTGTTCCGAAAAACAACCGACCGCAAATTGATTGACGAAACCTTTGAACAGTTCCTTTCGGTTATGGCAATTATTGAACAACTCAAACTCAACCAGCGCACGGGTTTTTAATTTAAAATAAAAAATCCCTCGAAAAGTCGAGGGATAAAAAATTTTGCAGGGGCAGTGCCGAAACCGTGGGCGGTGCTTCTACCTGGAATTTTTTTGACTTCCTTATTTTATTGTTTCGGGGAGGCTCTTATCATTGCTTGCGGTTTTAATATTTACAAAAAACTGCAGGCTGAGTCTCATCTCTGATACGGTTCACGCGGTTTAACATTTTAGGTTAGTAACTCTCTCAAACTGTATCAGTTTCGTCTCTTATCCGGTTCATACGTGTTCAGGTGCCATCGCGGCTTAATTCAGAAGTCTGACATTCGATTTTTCTGCTTTTTTATGAACTGGTTTCGTCTCTAATTCGATGCATGGGGTTTCTTCGTCTTAAATGTCGGGAAATCTACTGGTTGCGTGTCGAAGTCGAAACAATAACAGGAGGTGATTTATTCATAATGCTTAGTCATTTTAATTCGTTTATGCCAGTATGTATATCATACGTTTTTAACCCCGTCAACAAAAAATTTCGATATTTTGTCATTTTTTTGAATTTTATCGAAAAATCATTGGTTTAGATTGCATCAAAACCTCATATTTCCAACGCATTCCAATATTTTCAAACGCAAGACTATAGACAAAAAAATAAGATTCTTAAATTGATTCAATAAAGAAAGCCGCTGATTTGCGGCTTTCTTTATTTTTCTCTTTTATTCTTGGCATTTTCTTTTTTGCGTTTTTTCAAATTCGCCAATTTATCGCTGACGATAGACGTATCGCGACCGGTTTTTGATAAGCGATCATACATCCGTTCAATTTCTTTTTCCAGATAAGCCAGTTCTATCTCATTTGCCAATTCCTGACGCTCTTCCGCCGTTCCATACAAGCTGGTGTTTTGCATATCGGCAATAATATCTTCGACATGCACAGACGAATCAGGTTTCTTTTTAATGAAATACGGCAATTCATAAATCAGCTGACGAGTTGCGGCATAAACTTCCGCCGTTGTTTTGCCTTTTTTATAACGCAATTTGAGCAAACGAAACACAATGCTTAATTCATCGCTGTTATCAACGATAATAAAAGGCACAGGATCAGCAAAGCCTTTTGCCGAAATCTCTTTCAAATATTCAACCATATGATGAAAGAACGAATCGACATTATAGAGAATAAACGGTTTTATCGGCAGCAAACCGTCCTGCATAGCAACACAGTCATAGGCTAATTCATCCAGAGTACCAACACCGCCCGGCGCAAAGACCACAAAATCCGCATTCAGCAACTTCTTTTTGCGTTCTTCCAAAGTTTGGGCAACAATCACATCTTCTATCTGTCCTAAAATTTCATCGGTTTGATACAGACTGTAATACTCTTTGGTCGTGATTCCCTGAATCGGCGTTGTTTTGCATTTTTTCTTATTCCAGCCGTCAAGCACACCACGGGCAACAGCCCCCATAATGCCGGAACTGGACAAGCCGAAATCAAGTTTGAAATCCATTCTGGCAATTTGGCGCCCCAGATTATAAGCTTCATCAACATAAACATCGTCCATACCGGCACGAGAACCGCCGGCAACAAAAACGCGCAAGCCTTCCTGAGAATTTTCTTCGGCAAAAGAACCGACAACTTCTTTGATTGATTTATTTTCGCAAATTTCCATGCTTCACCTCAACTTAACGGTTCAATATCGCCTTTAGCCTGATTTTCATAAAATTCTTTCGCAAATTCATCCAGCCTGTCTTCAGCCAGAGCCTGACGGATTCCCTGCATCAAACGCTGATAATAACGGATATTATGCCAGGTCAGCAACATGACGGCCAAAACTTCATTGCACTTTTGCAAATGGTGTATATAAGCCCGGCTATAGTTGGTGCAAAGCGGACAATCGCAGCCTGCTTCCAGCGGACGCGGGTCTTCGCGGTGGCGGGCATTGCGGATATTCAATGTCCCGAACCTGGTGAAGGCCTGAGACGTACGTCCGGAGCGGGTCGGCATCACGCAGTCAAACATATCAACCCCGCGCAAAACCGCGCCGACAATATCATCAGGACGCCCAACGCCCATAAGGTAACGCGGCTTATCGTCCGGCAACATGCCCGGCGCATAATCCAAAACCTTAAACATGGTTTCCTGCCCTTCGCCGACGGCCAAACCGCCGATAGCATAGCCGTCAAAACCGATTTCTTTCAAACGTTCGGCTGAAAAAGCGCGCAAATCTTCATAATCGCCGCCCTGCTGAATACCGAAAATGCCATAACCGTCACGGTCGACAAAGGCTTCTTTGCTCCGTTTGGCCCAGCGCATAGACATTTCCATAGATTTTTTTACAACGGAATGTTCGGCCGGAAGCTTGACGCATTCATCCATGCACATGGTGATGTTAGAATCTAATTTATGTTGAATTTTAATTGATTCTTCAGGGCTTAAGAAAAACTTTTTACCGTCAACATGGGATTTGAACGCAACGCCTTCTTCTGTCAGTTTGCGCAAGCCGGTCAGGCTCATTACCTGAAAACCGCCGGAATCTGTCAAAATCGGCTTATCCCAATTCATAAACTTATGGAGACCGCCCATTTTCTCGACCAAATCAGCCCCCGGACGCAGCATAAGGTGATAAGTATTGCCGAGTAAAATCTGGGCGCCGGTTGCAGCAACTGACTCCGGCATCATTGCCTTGACAGTTCCGCAGGTTCCGACAGGCATGAAAGCCGGCGTATCAACCACGCCATGTTTTGTGTGAAGTTTTCCGAGACGGGATTTGCCCGAACGTTTCAAAATTTCAAATTTTAATGCCATTTATGTATTACTCTTTTTATTTTATCATTTTAATTTGCTTATCATGCCCCGAATTCTTCTTTTTAGCAAGCGCATTATACATCTTGCCCAATAAAAAAGGCATCTCAACAGATGCCTTTTCAAAATTATTCTTCCGTTTCGCTGCCATCTCCGCGATCTATGGAATAACCTGTCGCCCGAACCGTACGAATGTAATCAGGACCAAACTGGTTTAAGGATTTGCGCAGACGGCGGATATGAACGTCAACCGTGCGGGATTCAACGTAAATATTATCACCCCAAACGTTTTTCAAAAGAAATTCGCGGGAATATACTTTGCCCGGCGTTTCCATAAGCATCCGCAGCAAGCGAAATTCCGTCGGACCGAGGTGGATATAATTTTCGCCCCGATAGACTTTTTTGGTTCCTAAATCCATACGGATATCTTCAAAAACAAATTCTTTTTCATCTTGCGGTTCCGGAGCACGGCGCAACTGGGTTTTGACGCGCGCCATTAATTCGGGAATGGAAAACGGTTTGGTTACATAATCGTCCGCGCCGGCAGACAAACCTTTGATTTTGTCTTCTTCCTCTCCTTTTGCCGTCAGCATTATTATCGGGGTTGTTTTAATATCGGGCTTGCTGCGAATCAGCTTGCAGATTTCGACACCTGAAATCTCCGGCAGCATCCAGTCTAAAATAACGACAGACGGACGGGCTTTTTCAACCTCTGCCAAAGCTTTGTTCCCTCTGGCTTCCCAAATGACATCATAGCCTTCTTTTTCAAGGTTATATTTAAGAAGCAGCGCCAAAGCCTCTTCGTCTTCGACCAGCATAACCACATGTTTCATCTTGCATCTCCTTAAAGAGTGATAATGGATTATCTTAAGCCCACTCTCTTAAAATTACCTTAAAGCATTGATATTTTTTCGATAATCGCCGCCGGCAAACACAGATGTTCCGGCAACGAGAATATCAGCTCCCGCGGCAATGCATTCAGAAGCGGTCATCGGATTGATGCCACCGTCGACTTCAATTTCTATCGGCCGGTCTCCAATCATATTTTTGATTTTTGAAATTTTCTCAAGCTGGTTCTCAATAAAACTCTGGCCGCCAAAGCCCGGATTGACCGTCATCACCAAAATCTGATCTACTTTATCCAAAACATATTCAATGCAGTTTTCCGGCGTGGCAGGATTCAACGAAACGCCCGCTTTTATGCCATATTGGCGAATCGTCTCAAGCGTCTTGTCCAAATGCGGGCAGGTTTCAGCATGAACCGTTATAATATCGGCTCCGGCATCAGCAAACCAGCGAATCATCACATCGGGATTTTGCACCATAAGGTGAACATCAAACGGCAATTTGCAATACGGGCGCAAGGCTTTGACTACGCCCGGCCCAAAAGTCAGGTTCGGCACATAATTGCCGTCCATAACGTCAATATGAATCATATCTGCTCCGGCGGATGCCAGCGCAGAAACTTCTTTTCCAAGCGAGGCACTGTCTGCCGAAAGAATGCTCGGGGCGATTTTAACCATAAGAAAACTCCTTAAAAAATTATATTTTCATCATAAAACAGGCATTTTTTAAAAGCCAGAAAATTATTAGAACTTTTGACTTGATTTAATGCTTTTGATGATTATCTCAACCGTAAACAATGATTTAACCAGAACTTTTATACGGAGAAAAACTATGGGACAAATGGCTCAAAAAATTATTAAAGAAAACAAAGACGAAATTTTGAAACTTTTAAATACGGCTTATTCCGAAGAATGGCTCGCTTATTACCAATATTGGATCGGCGCTCAGGTTGCCAAAGGCCCGATGCGTAAGACCATTGCCGACGAGTTTTTAGAACATGCAAAAGAAGAATTCGACCACGCTAAAAAAGTCTGCGACCGTATCATCCAACTGGGCGGCACGCCGGTTCTTGATCCGGAAGAATGGAAAAAACATGCTATCTGCCGTTACGATGCCCCCGTTGATGAATTTATCGTCACCCTGCTTGAACAAAATTTGGAAGCAGAACGCTGTGCTATCGGCCGTTACCAGCAAATCTGCAACCTGTGCATGAGTGCCAAAGATATTGAAACATTCCATGTTGCCCGCCATATCTTAAGCGACGAACTTGACCATGAACAGGATTTGGAAGATTATCTGGAAGATATTAAAACCAGTATGGAACACATGTCGAAAAAATAAAATTTCTGATATAAAAACAAGCGTCCGCTTCAAGAAATGCTCTGAAGCGGACGTTTTTTCAAAACCTTTTAACAGAATCTGCCGGCGGCAACGGTTTATCCGGTTGCTTTGTTTCCGGTTGCGATAAAGGCAAAGAAGGCCTTTTACGAACACGCTCAAGCGGTTTTATTTCCTCTTGAGGGTTATTCTTGCCATTTACCTCATCAACATAAATTTTTACTCCGGCCGCAAGGCTCAAACATACCATTACAGATATGAAAATTACTATTTTCTTCATGATATCTTTATGATTAAATTAGTTAATTGTCCTGCTAAAAAAGCAAACATATGCTTAAAAGCTAATAATTATTTGCAAGGTTGTGGTTCTAACTGCCTTTTGAGATAAATGCAACAAAAAAAACAACCTGCCGCATTTTGCGGCAGGTCAAAAGAGATAAATTCGGCAGATTAATTTTCAAACTTAACGGTCAGTTTTCTGCCGTTTTTGAGTTTGAAAACGCCGCCTTCGACATTCGGCGACCAATCGGGATATTTGTCACGCAGGATAATCTGATAATAGTTCCTGCTCTCAGATGTCCAGATAAGAACAGCATTGCTCTCGTTTCTGATTTCTGAGATTTTGACAACATCGCCTGAATCGAGCTTAAAGACGACGGTTGTGTCTTGTGCCGGCAAAGACATCATCAGGATTTTTTCGCCTTTAGGATCTTTGGGCAGCTGCGGTTCGGCCGGTTCTTTCCGTTCAACTTTTGCAGGTGGTTCGGAAGCGGTTTCTTTTTTCTCTGTCGTTGCAACAATCCAAATGATGAGGATTAACACGAAAACGGCGAAGAGAAGCAATTTTTGATAAGTTTTCATTTTTATATTTTTTTTAGTTATTATTTGCAGAAATGAAAAACTCTCTAAGATTAATTTTATAAATATAGAGAGCTAATAATTTTTGGAATTGTTTTAACATATCACAAATCACACCGCCGTTCCAGACAAAATGTATGACATTTTTGTTACAAAAAAGGCTCTCAAAAAGAGAGCCTTTCTTTAGTTGTTTTTTATTAAAACTAGATTTCGCCGTCAGCGTAACGTTTTGCCATAACTGACAACGGAATAGCTTTAATGCCGTCTGCATGTCCGGCAGCACCGAAAGAGATATAACGGGCTTCGCAGACTTTCTGCATTTCTTCAATTGCCGGTTTGAGATATTTGCGCGGATCAAATTCTTTCGGATTTTCGGCAAAAATCTTGCGGATAGCACCGGTAATGGCCATACGGCAGTCGGTATCGACATTGACTTTGCGAACGCCTGATTTAATGCCGCGGACAATTTCTTCAACCGGAACACCGTAAGTCTGGGGAATAGCGCCGCCATAAGCATTGATCAAATCTTGCAGTTCTTGGGGAACGGAAGAAGAACCATGCATAACCATATGTGTATTCGGCAGAACTTTGTGAATTTTTTCAATAACGTCAATTGCCAGAATTTCGCCATCCGGTTTGCGGGTAAATTTATATGCGCCGTGAGAAGTTCCGACAGCTACGGCCAAAGCATCAACATTAGTTGCTTCTACAAAGCGTTTGGCTTCTTCAGGATCCGTTACCAGACGTTTTTTATCAATCACGCCTTCAGCGCCGTGTCCGTCTTCTTTATCGCCTTTGCCTGTTTCCAAGGAACCGATAACGCCGAGTTCGCCTTCAACAGACGCACCAACGGCATGAGCACGGGCAACAACTTCTTTAGTCACATTAACATTATATTCAAAAGAAGAAGGTGTTTTGCCGTCAGCTTCCAAAGAACCGTCCATCATAACGGAAGAATAGCCGTTAACAATTGCAGACTGGCAGATATTTACGGAAGAACCATGATCTTGGTGGATACAAATCGGCAGTTCGGGGAACATTTCGATACCGGCTTGAATCATGTGGCGAATCATCGGGTCGCCGGCAAATTTGCGAGCGCCGGTAGATGTCTGCAAAATAACCGGGGCATTAACTTTTTTTGCAGCATTCAAAACAGCCAGAACCTGTTCCATATCATTAATGTTAAAAGCAGGAACACCGTAGTTATTTTCAGCGGCATGGTCAAGGATTTGACGCATTGTAACTAAAGGCATATTAATTAACTCCTTTTTCAAGTTTATACATATTTTACTGCCGCCCACTATATAACCATAATGCTTTTTTGCAAGCAATTTATCGGTTTTGTACCGTATGGTTTAATAAAACTGTCATGCAACGCACGCCTTTTTTATGATATAATTAATTTAATAATAAAAAATTGCCTTTTATTTTGGGCATTGTATTCGCAAATCCGTTTTAATATGGGTGCAGTCAACAATGTTAAAACGGTTTCCGACAGCAATGCCCGCCTCACACCCTTTTTATGACAAAATCCTTGCCTTTTTTTATTTTCAGCCCTATTTTAGCCATGAACAAATATTTTTAATTTCAAATCAAACAAAAATGGATTTAGTATTATTAAGGTTTTTTACGGCCGCCGCTTTGATTTTCTTCTCGCTGCGGCTGGCTCGCTCGGTTGTCCGAAACCGGATTTCCCTGCTTTCTATGTTTTTATACAATTTTGTATCGTTTGCCCTCATATGGGGCTTCAGCCTGAGCTTAAAAAACGGCGACACTCTTTTGTTTGCCTTTGGTTACGGCATTGGCGCAATTTTTGCGGCGTATGTTTTTCTTCTGCATAAAAGAAAAAAACATAACCCCGATAAAATAACCGTTGCCGATTTGGAATCCGGCTCAGATTTCGCCGGACTTAAGCAAAACCAATTAACGGATTTGCGCAGAAATACCACTGTCAGACGCGGACTTTATAACGAATGGTTCAGAAACTATCTTATCCAGACAGTTATTCTGACAGGTATTTTTTCTATGCTCAGCACTTTATCTTAAAAAAAAGCCGTTTGTGAAAAACACAAACGGCTTTTAGATTCTCGTATGACAGCCGCAACTTACCGCTGGGGCGTCATTACTCCGTTGACCAGAGTCATCCGCCCGCAGACAGTCCGAAATGTATCGCCCAATTGGTAGGGGCGAATGACGGACAGCTCCAGCGGATTACAGATAACTGTTTTGGGCCTTGTTTCGTTAAATGCACATATAACGGCGACAGAAAGGGCACCGTCAACGACAACCTCTATCATATAACACAGGCCTATGCCGAAATGCCTTCGCCACTCCGGACACAGAGAATCTTCCTCATTGAAGTTTTTGAAACTGAAAGTTCCGATAAAAATATCGCCGATTTCAGCCTTGATGAATCCGAACTTATGAAACATCTCAAGCGCGTCCGCCAAAGACAAAACATAAGGATTTTCCTGCGCTTTACGCCGAGGGAGCATTCGGGGGACACCGTTGTATTCAAAGGCGTTTCCCGTTTTAATTTCCTCAACCTCAACATCTTGAGCAGCATAGATATCCGTGCTGCCGGAAGCGGCTGAAACACAGATAATTTTCTTGCGGTATTCATGCGGCGAAATATCCGCAGACATTTTTTCGCTTTCATAGATATCAGCACACCAGCAAAACTCTGCCTTTTCCTCCCCTTCGGAGAAACAGCGTTTCACTTTTCCGAAATAAATATCTTGTTCATTTCGGTCAATACCTCGGGCTGCGGCTTGTTTAACGGCAATCCCGTAATCAGGCATCAGCAGTTCTGCCGATTGCATCTTTTCCATTGGTTTCATACTTGATAATAATTAAATGTTACAACTATAATTTTCTTAAGAGAATAATTCAAACGTCTATAATTTTCATTATGGCTTGAACATATTTACTGCTGTTCCAAATGTCAATGAAAGATTAGCAATTAATAAACAAAAAATGAAAAACGCTGAAAAATTCAGCGTTTTTTTCCATATTTTAAGACCATCAGCAGAACCGGAAACGAAAAGCAGATGCAAATTGAGTTAAACAAGACCATTTGCACCGAATTGAGATAAAAGCCGTAGATAATCCAGCACAAAACGCCCAAATTATAAATTGAATACATCCCGAGCGACAAACCTGAAACATCTTTGGTCTTAAAAGTTTTCCATGCCTGAGGGATAAACGACACAGATAATGCCAAACCGCCCAAATAGCCAATGCCTTCAAAAAGGTAATCCATAATTTTCTCCTATCAGATTTTTATACATTCTCAAAATATACTTTCGTTTGGTTAAGTTTTGGTTACAATAAAAAGCTTGCCTTTTCAGTTTTTTGTTCTAAATTGGGGGCTACTTATTTATTTTTTTAGTTATCATGATGTTAAACACTTTAATTTTTAAAGCTTATGAACTTTAATGAATTAAAAAATGAGATTATCAAAACACAGTCTTTTCTCTGTGTAGGTCTTGACCCTGACTGGAAGAAAATGCCCGAAAGCATGAAAAAAGAAAACAGCGGCGCGGCATTATTTGAATTTAATCGGAAAATCATTGACGCCACAGCACCCTATGCCGTTGCGTTCAAGCCGAACCTTGCATTCTACGAATGCTTCGGAATCCCCGGATTGGAAGCTTTCCGTTGCACAGTCAAATATCTGCGCAAGAACTACCCTAACAAGCTGATTATCGCAGATGCCAAACGCGGCGACATCGGCAACACGTCAAAAAAGTATGCTCAGGCATTTTTCGAGTTCTATGATGTTGACGCCCTGACTGTTGCTCCATATATGGGAGAAGACAGCGTTGCACCGTTCCTTGAATATGAAGGCAAATGGGTCGTGCTGCTCACACTGACTTCAAACAAAGGGGCTTCGGATTTCCAATTCATTCAAAACCAAAGCGGCTACAAGCTTTATGAAGAAGTGCTGGCCGCATCTTTGGACTGGGGATGCTCCGGCAATATGATGTATGTCGTTGGCGCAACCAAAGCGGAAGAACTGGAAAACATCAGACAATATGTTCCGTCTCATTTCCTTTTGGTTCCCGGCGTCGGCGCTCAGGGCGGTTCCTTGCAGGAAGTTGCCAAATACGGCATGACCGAAGATTGCGGCTTGCTTGTCAACTCCTCCCGCGGCATTATCCATGCCAGCTCAGGCGATGACTTTGCCGAAGCGGCCAAAGCTGCAGCAGCCAAGCTCCAACAAGAGATGGCCGAGTTGCTGAAAGAAAAAGGGCTGATTTGATAATTTATCTGCGCAAAAAAGAGCTGGCCGTTCAGGCCAGCTCTTTTTTGCATATTCGGCAATTATTTCATGCAGTTTTTAACAGCGTCAACAACTTCTTCTTTAGTGATGCCGAAGTATTTATACAATTCCTCAGCCGGACCGGACGCACCAAAGCCGTCCATGCCGATAATATCGCCTTTTAAGCCGACATATTTTTCCCAGCCGAATTTCGAAGCAGCTTCAACAGCAATACGCGGCGCAGAGCCTAAAACTTCTTCCTGATAAGAAATATCCTGCTTGTCAAAAAGTTCCGTGCAGGGCATGGAAACAACCGCGACGTCAATTCCTTCTTCCCGCAATTGTTTCTGGGCTTCCACAGCCAGAGATACTTCCGAACCGGTGGCGATAATTGTTGCCTGCCGCTTTTTGCCCTCGGCAACATCCGAAATAACATAGCCTCCCTTAGCGGTTAAGTTTTCTTTTGCAGAAGCACGCAGCAAAGGCAATCCCTGACGGGTCAGAGCCAAAATGCTCGGCGTTTTTTCGCTTTCGACCGCCAGCTTCCAAGCCTCGGCCGTTTCAACCACATCGCAGGGGCGGAACGTATAAATATTCGGCATGGCGCGATAAGATGCCAAATGTTCAACCGGCTGGTGGGTCGGGCCGTCTTCGCCGACACCTATCGAATCATGCGTCAAAACATAAATAACGCGAATGCCCATTAAAGCGGCCAAGCGCATAGACGGACGCATATAATCAGAAAAGACAAAGAACGTGCCGCCATAAGGAATAACGCCGCCATGCAGAGCCATACCGTTCATAATTGCGCCCATCGCATGCTCGCGAATACCATACATCACGTTATTTCCGGCATAATCTTCTTTTGTGATGTTTTTCATACCGTTGACAAAAGTTAAGTTTGAGGCTGCCAAGTCAGCAGAGCCGCCGATGATTTCCGGCACATTCGGCACAATGGCTTCCAAACACATCTGGCTGGCTTTGCGGGTTGCAACTTTCGTTTTTTCGGCAATGGCTTTTTCGGCCAAAGCCTGTAAATCTTTACTCCAGCCTTTGGGCAATTTTCCTTCAATCAAATCTAAAAATTCTTGTCCCTTGGCTTTGGCGCGTTCAGACCAAGCCTTATAGCCTTCGGCACGGGCGGAACCGGCTTCACGCCAGTTTTTCAAAACATCTGACGGAATATCAAAGGGTTCAGACTTCCAATCCAGAACCTGACGCATTGCCGCAACTTCTTCGGCACCGAGCGGAGAACCGTGGCATTTGCTGGTGCCGCATTTGTTCGGCGCGCCGAAACCGATTTTGGTTTTGCAGGCAATCAGGGTCGGCTTATCTGACGTTTGGGCTTTTTTGATTGCGCTTTCAATCATTCCGTAATCGTGGCCGTCAATTTCAATCGTATTCCAGCCGACAGCCTTGAAACGGGCTATCTGGTCAGTCGAATTGGCCTTGTCTACCGTTCCGTCAATCGTGATATTATTATTATCCCAAAGAACAATCAGCTTATTTAAGCCCCAATGTCCGGCAAGGGAAATCGCTTCTTCGGAAATGCCTTCCATTAAGCAGCCGTCACCGTTAATGACATAAGTATAGTGATTGCAGACATCTTCTCCGTATTTGGCGGCGATGACGCGTTCGGCCAAAGCCATGCCGACTGCGGAAGAAATACCCTGCCCCAAAGGCCCGGTTGTCATATCTATGCCGGCCAGATGCCCGTATTCAGGGTGTCCGGCGGTCTTGGCGCCCAACTGGCGGAAATTCTTAATGTCTTCAATGCCAATATCTTTATACCCCAGCAAATAAAGCAGGGAATACATCAGCATAGAACCGTGTCCGGCAGACAAGACAAAGCGGTCGCGGTCAAACCAATGCGGCTGAGAAGCATCAAGTTTCATAAATTTCGTAAACAATACCGTTGCCACATCCGCCATACCCAAAGGCATGCCCGGATGACCCGAATTTGATTTTTCAATAGCATCCGCACTCAAAAAACGAATGGCATTTGCCATTTGTGCGAGGGAATTTTGCTGGGATAAACTCATAGATACTTCTCCTTGAGGTTAAAAAAATAAAAAATTATACGCCGCAGCTTGAGCAACCTTGCTTCTTTTGCGGCCGGCCGGGCGTAATATATTCAGGTTCGGCAACGCTGCCGTCTTCATAATAAAGCTCGGGATAAACTTTTAACTTGGCGACAGAAGGTTCTGATGTCTCTGTATCTTCGTAATAGTCAAAATCGACATCAAAAATCCGGCGGTTATATTTCTGTTCCTGCGGCGAGATGACCAACCCTGCAAAAATTTCAAATTCATACATCATATCGCGCGGGATTTTTACATCTACCGCTTCGCCGCGAAATTCTTTGCTGCGTTCGCCTTTAGCCATGGAAACCTCAGCAAAATATGACTTTTTGCCAAGATAAGCCGGCGGGCCTTTGATTGTATTGGTAAACCAACGGAAATGAACGTCGCTTTCATCAGTATTACGCAGTTTGCGTACGACAAAAACAGGCGTAATCCGCGCTTTTTCCTGTTTAACGCGCTCATCATACCAGCAAAAGCCTTCAACGCCTTTGAACTCAACTTCAAAATCGTCTTGGTAATTAACTTTTTGGATAAGGCGCGCGTCATAACGGTCGATTGTGACCAGAGGGCAATAACGGTAAGGCTCGCGCAAAACGCAAGCGCTCAGCAGCCCTGCCAAAATACCGATATATATTTTTTTTATCATTTATGCCCTCGCCTTTCCGCGGTTATTTTCTGAGGACTACTATATAAGCTCAATCTTTTTTTGTAAATAAGGCAACAAGCTCACTGTGATTAGAATAGGCAAACTGGTCTACCAGCGTGATTTCTTCCAATTTGAAGCCTGCGCCAATCAAAATATTGGCATCTTTTACAAAACTGTGCGGATTACACGAAACGGCAATGACTTTTTGCGGCGCGGAAGTTCCCATAGCCGCAATTTTTTTTGCCTGAGCCTCGGCGCCGGCACGCGGCGGATCAAAAACCACAAGGTCAAATCCGTTCAGTTCTTTTTCATCCAGCGGATATTTAAACAGGTTTTTCTCAACAATCTCAATATTGGGAATCATGTTTTTATTAACTGATTGCCGAAAACCTTCCAACAATGATCTTGAAGAATCGGCCGCAACAATTTTATTTTTGATATTTTTAGATAACGGATAAGAAAAAGTACCTACACCGCAAAACAAATCGGCAATTTTTCCGCCGCTTTCGCCCGCATAGCGCAAAACTATTTCGATCAGAGCCTGTTCCGAAGCTTTAGAGGCTTGTAAAAAAGTTCCCGCCGGAATAAAAACTTCATACCCGGCAATATTAATATAAGGCTTTGACTTTTCAACTATCGTTTCCGGCTGCCCGTTTTCCGAACGCCTGTGAGATATGCGGGCAACATCGTTGCTGTTTTGGGCAAATTCAAAAATAATCATGCGGTAATCAAGATTAAGTTCGCCGTCAAATTGCAAAACGATATCCAAACCGTTATCCGCTTCCGTAATCTGCAAATCTCCGCCCTGCAAACAAGTCACGCCGACTTGCTTGTTTTTCTTCATTTGCGGAATTTTAACGGCGCAAAGTTCAGCCAGAAGGCGCCGCAGTTCAGGCAAAGCCGCATTGATTTTCGGAGTCAGCAGGTAGCAAGATGCCAAATCGACGATTTCCGCGCTCCGGCTGCGGTTAAATCCGAGAACAAGCTTTCCCTTCCGGCAGGAAAAGGCCAATGTTGCCCGACGGCGCTGATTGTCTCCAACAAAAACCGGCTCGGCAAAACGATAATCTTTATCTTTAAGCCCGTCCAAAACAGCCTGAACATCCCGACATTTTTTCGTCCGATATTCCTCCTGCCCCAGTTGCCGATACCGGCAACCGCCACATTCATCCGTATAATTGCAGCCCATGGCTTTTCCTATTTCAAGTCTTCTTCGTCAACGCCAAGCAGCAAGCCGGATTCATCCGAACCGCCGTCTTCTATTTTCGGCGTATCGCTCTGGATATGCTGCGCTTCGATACCGTCCAGCAGCGAAATTTCTTCATTTTCTTCTTTATCAAAAATCGGATGCCGGTTATTGGCCTCATTTTTTATCCGTTCCTGAGTTTCCCTGTTGTCAAAGGCTTCCATATCTTCTTTATTAAAGACGACAACACGGTTGCGTCCGGTTTCCTTGGCTTTATACAAAGCTTCGTCCGCAGCTTTAATCAGAGTGTCTATATTATCGGAAATCTCATTGGAAGAAACGCCGATACTGACCGTAAAACGAACCTCATCCCCTTCATCGGAGTGAACAACAATTTCTGAGATTGTCTCGCGCAGGCGGTCAGCAACGGTTTTGCCTTTTTGAGCATTGACGCCGGCTAAAAAGATAACAAATTCTTCACCGCCGTAACGGGCGACAATATCAACGTCACGCAACGCGCGTTCACAGGTCGAAGCCAACTCAATCAACACTTTATCACCGGTTTTGTGTCCGTAAGTATCGTTAACGTTTTTGAAATGGTCGGCATCAATCATCAACACGCTGAACGGTTCGTTTGCCGTTTTAGATTCCAAAATGCGCTTATATACCTCATCTTCAAAATAACGGCGGTTAAACAATGAAGTCAGAGGATCGCGGATTGCCTGATTTTTCAACAAAACTTCGCGGTTTTTGCGCGATGTAATATCCTGAAAAGCGGCATAAAGCGCAACATCATAGTTATAATCGATAACATTGGCCGAAGTCAGAAGCCAGAAAGGCGTATTGCTGCTCGGGGTTGTGACCAAAACTTCAAAATCCTGAACTTCGCGTTCCTGTTCCAACCGCTCATTTAACAAACGGCGGTTTTCAGAATCGGCGAAGAAATCTTTTAAGCGGTAACGTTCCAATTCTTCCTGACGAATGCCAAAGAGCTTAATGGCATTGTTATTCGCCAAAATGATACGGTCATCGCTCAAACGGGAAATGATAATCGGGAAAGGCGACGATTTGATAATTTCTTCTATACGCTTGTTATATCTTTCTATTTCCAATTGGCTTTCGTCAAGCTTTTTGGCATAAAAATCGCCTTTCATCATAATTAAGGCTATGCTGAGCAAGACATATGTGCAAGCAGGAACATACCACGCAGACATCAGAAAATATTCATTGCCGAACAATTTTAAGACCATGACGAAAGCAACCGAGAGCGAAACAATACCCGCAAAAACAAAGCCGCCGTGATGTTTGTTGCGCCATTGAGACAAAAAGCTTACGGAGATATAGGCAAACCCCGTCAGAGGGAATATCTGGCGCATGTTTGAAACCATTTCGCCATCAGGAGATATGAACAGAAAATAAATTATGGCAACCAGGCCCAAAGCGCCAAAACCGCCGATAACAGGCAAATCAGGAACACCGTTTACCAGAATTTGCGAGGCTGCCATTGCCAAAAGAATCATGGAAATCAGGTTCAGCAGCAACTCAACGAAAACCCAGCCCTCGATACCGCCGCCATGGCTGAAAATATCACTTGAATGTTTGCCGATATATATTGTGACAAACTCCAACACCAATCCCCAATACAGCAGCCAAATACCTTTTCCGAGCTTGGTTCCCTTAGAAGCATATATGCTGGCGCAAAACAGCAAAAACAATGACAAAAGGGTAAAGACCACGTTTGAAGTCTGGTTAAAAATACTGATGGTTCCCATTATATATGATCCTTCATATTTAATTAATTCTCCGCACAGATTATATCTATATTGTTAAAATAAATTAAAGCATGAATTAATTTTATAAAAAATTGATGATTATTTGAAAAAAATATTATAGTATTTCTTCAGGCAATATCTTTTCCGCTGCAAATATACAGAAGGATTATTAATATGAACAGAAAAATTCCCAAGCATTTCAGCCAAAACTTTAAACTGAATATCGACAGGCTGCCGGCAAAAGAATCCGACCGGATGAACCTTAAAATTCTGCTGCCGGGAATTATTCTCGGTGCCGCGCTTTTTGCTCTGGGTCTGTTTGAACTGCTGAACGGGCTGAAAAATCACGACAGCATTTTTGACAAACTGGCTAAAGACAATACGTCCATGACGTTTACGCCTTTCATGAGCGCAACGTTTTTTGACGTTACGATTATGGTTTTGGGACTGGGAATAGTCTTATCCCTTTTGTTTTCGCATATCCGTTACAAAAAAATCTTTTTTGACGGGCAGAACATTACCATGGTAAACCGTCCGGCTTTCGGCAAAAAAGCCAGTATTCGCGAAGACCTCAAAAACTATGCCGGCGTCATGCTGAGAATAGAGTTCTACCAATGGGGCTTCATGACCAAAAACAGATACATCATTGAGCTTCATCACAAAAAACCCGAAAAGATTGTTCCGTTATATATTTCGACGTCAGGCAAGAACATCAGAAAAATCTGGGAAGACTATGCCAAAAAGCTGAATCTGCCGACATTGACGTACACAGACGAAGGCATGGTTAAACGCGAGGCCGAAGATTTGGGCAAAACGCTTCGCGAAATGTCCGAGATTTTGGATTTAAAAAACAAGTTCAACGAAAACAGCAAACACTCTTCGCGCATAGGCCTTAACAAAGGCCCGCTTAAAACGGTTGTCAAATCGCGCAAAATCGTTTGGGACGCTTATAATATTCTGGCTTGGCTTTTCATCTTTATATTTGCTTTGGTCGGATTTATCGTCAGCTTTAACATATCAGGCTTTTCAACAACATTTTTATGGCTTTTCTACGGTATCGGCAGTTTGTGCTCCGTTGCCGCCATTTTCATATTGTTCAGAAAAGACAAACTGGTGATAAAGAAAGACAAGATTGTCAACACCCATAAATACATGCTTTTCCAGACCAAGCATGACGAGATTATGAAAAAAGACATCAAAGCGGTTATCGTTACGGTCAATCCGGCAACAGAACGCAGTTTTTTGACAATTATCTCCGACGACAAAACCATTATCTTCGGCAAAAAACTGCCGATGAGCGACTTGAAATGGGTTAAAAAGTTTTTAATTAACGAGATTATAAAGGATTAACAACTCCCATAGGCAAAATATTTTTGCAAAAAGGAAGAATTTTGTTGGCGATATATGCGTTTTGCATTATATATGGGAATAATGTATGACTGAGCTCAGAAAGGAATAACCATGAAAAAGAAAAAAGCGCCGGAACAGCATAATGATTTTGAAGATGCTTTCATCCGCGAAATTGATGAAGAACTTAAAAATGAAAAACTGAAAAGAATCTGGGATAAATACGGATTGTTTATCATTTTGTTCGTTGCCGCCGCCGTGACTGCCGCCGTCAGCTTTGAAACATTTAAAGCATGGCAGGATAAGCGCAATCAGGAATTCTCCAATACTTACGCCTATGCCCTGAACCTGCAAAATCAGGGGCGCTATGCCGAAGCAATGGAAGTTTTGGACAAGCTCGAAAAATCGGGCAAAGAAGTTTATGCAAATATTGCCGAGATTCAAAAAGCCAATGTTTTAGTTGAACAAAACAAAATTGAAGAAGCTATTGCCGTTTTGGAAAAAGTTTCCAAGGCTGAAAACTTTAATCCGCAGATGCAACAAATTGCCATTATCAAACTGGCTTCTTATAAGCTTGATTACGCTCCCTCTCAGGAGATTCAGGAAATGCTTGAGCCTCTGGTAAAAGAAAACGGCGTCTGGACAAATATTGCAAAAGAGCTTCTGGCTATGCTTGCCGTCAGAGACAATGATTTTGACAGAGCAAAAACCCTGTATCAGGAAATCAGCGTTGCGGCAAATACGCCGGAAACACTCAAAGCCAGAGCCCAAGACATGCTGAATGTTATTGACGAAGCTCAGAAAAAACAATAATAAACAAGAAGACTAAGACTATCAATTAAGGAACTGGGAATGATACGCAAAAATTATCAAAGAGGCGTTTTGCTGGCAGTTATTGCAATGCTTGGCGCCTGCGGAATGTTTGGCAAAGATAAAGTTCAGCTTGACGGAGAAAGAGTAGCTGTTTTGAAAGAATCGAAAATGCTGGCTCCCGATTTTGAACCGAATCAAATAAAAATTACCCTTCCCAAACCTTATACCAATAAACAATGGTCTCAGGAAGGCGGCAATTCCCGCCATGTTATGGGGCATTTGACCGCAGACAGCAAACTGAAAAAAATGTGGGACAGCGGCTTTGGCGAAGGCAACTCCAAAAGAGATTACCTTTTAGCCGCTCCGGTTATTGCGCATCAGGTTGTTTTCACGATTGATGCAGATGCAAAAGTCAGAGCTTTTCGTTTGGATGACGGAGACGAAATCTGGTCTAAGAGGGTCAAACCGTTGAATAAAGACGAACGTTCCGTTTCAATGAAAGGTGCCGGCTTAGCTTATTTTGACAAGAAAATTTATGCGACGACCGGTTTTGGAAGCGTTTTTGCTTTAGACATGAAAACCGGCCGCCCCATATGGCGTTTTGACAACTCGGCTCCTATCAGAATTGCGCCGACCGCTGCCAACGGAAAAATCTTTGTCCAGACTATCGATAACACGCTGATTTGTCTTGACGCTTATAACGGCAGCGAATTGTGGCGCTACAAAACAGCTACAGAAAATACAACTTTAGTCGGCGGCGCAAGCCCTGCATATTCTCCGGAACAAGATGTGGTAATTGCAGCCTTTTCAAGCGGCGAACTGCGGGCAATTAAAGCCAGTACCGGTTCCAGCTTGTGGGGCGACCTGCTGATTTCCAGACGCCGTACCAATTCTTTGGCCAGCATTAACGGAATCAAGGCAAATCCGGTGATTGACGGAGATGTCGTTTATGCTTTGGGGCACAGCAATATTCTGACTGCCATTGATTTGCGCACAGGCAACAGAATCTGGGAAAAAGAAATCGGCGGCATTAACCAGCCGTGGATTGCCGGAAAATTTATGTATGTTTTGGATAATGATTTTAACCTGATTGCATTAGAAAAATCCAGCGGCAAAATTGTTTGGAATACCAGTATTCCCGTTACAAAAGATGAAGATGACCGCTCGGGCCTGTTTGCCAAAGGGCCTATTTTGGCAGGAAACCGCCTGCTGGTAGGCAGTTCAAACGGCTATGTTTTTGCCGTCTCCCCTTATAACGGAAAAATTATCGGCTACATCAGCTTGTCTGATGGCGTTGAAGTTTCTCCCGTTGTTGCTGACGGCATAACAGTATTTACAACAAATGATGCCGATATTGTCGCTTATAAGTAACGGAATAAAAAAATGAGTTTAAAAGTTGCAATTATCGGACGTCCGAATGTCGGAAAATCCACTTTGTTTAACCGGTTGGCCGGACGCAAAGTCGCAATTGTGCATGATCAGCCGGGCGTAACCCGCGACCGCAGAGAAACAGCAGCAAAATTGCGCGACATGAATTTGCAGATTATTGATACGGCCGGTTATGAATATTCAAAAGAAGACAATATTGAAAAGAGAATGTGGGAGCAAACCAAGCGAGCCATTGAAGACGCTGATGTCAGCCTGTTTTTATTTGATGCGCGCGACGGATTGCAACCCTATGACGAGCATTTTGCCCAATTGTTGAGACAAATGCACAAACCGGTTATTCTGCTGGCAAATAAATGCGAAGGCAAGGCGCAAGAAGACGGTATCGGAGAAGCTTATAAACTCGGTTTCGGCACGCCGATTCCATTTTCTGCCGAACACGGACTGGGGCTTCAGGACTTGTATGAAGCTTTGCATGAACATTATGTCAAGCTTCCGAAAGAAGTAAAAGCAGCGGAAATATCTGTCAATGAAGACAACGGCGAAGAAGAAATATCTGAAGAAGCGTGGAGAAAACGCACAATTCAATTAGCAATCGTGGGCCGCCCGAATGTCGGAAAGTCGACCTTAGTCAATGCCTTGCTAAATGACGAAAGAATGCTGACCGGACCGGAAGCCGGCGTGACGCGTGACGCAATTTCAACGGCATGGGAATATCAGGGGCGCAAAATCAATTTAGTTGATACGGCAGGATTGCGCAAGCAAGCCCGTATTTCAGACTCTTTGGAAAAGATGTCCGCAGCCAGCACTAAACGCGCAGCGTTTTTAGCGCAGGTTGTCGTCTTGGTCTTAGATGCCGACGCCGTCCTCGACAAGCAGGATTTGACAATTGCCCGTCAGGTTCTCGACGAAGGGCGCGCTTTGGTAATTGCCGTCAACAAATGGGATGTTGCCAACCGCAAAGAATCTTTAGAGCAGTTGAATTACAAACTGAAAACATCTCTCACACAGGCTGAGGGAGTGCCGACCGTTACAATTTCCGCACTAAAAGGCGAAGGGCTGGATAAACTCATGCGGGCGGTCTTTAAGGTTTATGACCGTTGGAATATCCGTATTCCGACAGCACCGCTCAATAAATGGTTTGCCGATATGATAGACAATTATCCGCCACCGCTCGGCAAAAACAAACGCCGTATCAAATTGCGCTATATTACGCAGGCAAAAACCCGCCCTCCGGCATTTTTCATTTTTTCGAGCAATCCCGAAGGTTTGCCGGACGCTTATTTACGCTATCTGGTTAATAATTTGCGCGAAACTTTTGATATGGGCGGTATCCCAATTCGCATAACGGTTCGCAAAACAGGGAATCCTTATGCAGAAAAAGATAAGTACCACTCAAAATAACTTCCGCCCCTCAAAAGAGGGGCTTTTTTTATGCCTGCTTTCAGCCCAATCAAGAAGCGGACCTCTCTCACTTACTCAAATTTTCTCTCTAAATCCGGCAATAAAAGCCGCCGCATGCTCCAACGAACCTTCACCCCTCCGCCATTTTTTCCTTTAAATCCAAATGATTACAAAAATATGATAAATTAGATCTTTTGCATTTTTCGGTTGCAAAAAAAAAAAAACGTTTATCATTGAT
>Ga0209064_1000150_pt1 | contig 161654 bp, 117 predicted proteins | sample Inofromicrocosms_FD_187498 | JGI IMG/M metagenome (GOLD analysis project Ga0209064, IMG submission 187498) | Mouse cecum microbial communities from Vienna, Austria - Inoculum for glucosamine and mucus D2O microcosms (SPAdes) (version 2) | ecosystem: Host-associated > Mammals > Digestive system...
CGACATTACTGAAACAACTCAGCTCTTCCGACAATAGATAATTCAGATTTATCGGCTCGATGTTGACTTTCGCTTTTCTCGAATCAATCTTTTCAAAGTCGAGCAGCTGGGCGGTGACGGCATTAAGCTTTCGTATATTTGCGCCTGCCACCTCGAGCAGATATTGTGCCTTGTCGGAAAGGCCGTCCTGTGCCTTCAGTTCTTCGATGGGCGACATGACCAACGACAAGGGAGTGCGGATGTCATGGGCTGTATTGATGAAGAATCTGATTTTGTCCTCGTCATGCTCTTTTCGCAACTGATACCATTTATACCTTATTATAAAATATATCACAAAGGCTAATATAGCCAGATAGCATATCCTGGCCCATATAGTGTTCCACCACGGTTCTTTGACTGTGATGCCGATAGTGACTTCATCCAAAGCGCGTCCGTCGCTTTTACGCAAAGCTTTTATTTTGAGGGTATAACTGCCCGGCGGTACATTCGGGAAGCGGGCGGTACCGTTCATGGTCATTTCGCTCCAATCGTGGTCATACCCCTCAAGGATATACTGATAGGCGATGTCATTACGATAGCCTATGTTTATTGCCTCGAAATCTACATCAAACGAGTTCTGACTGGCACTGAGCACTATTTCCCGATTTTGCAGCATCTCAAAAAGCTCAGGTTTAATCTTGGCAGACACTTCCTCGCTTATGCCGTCGATAGAGAATCGGGATATCCGCAATGGCGCAGAATACTCGGCGACGCTGATTTTGTCTGGCAACAGCCTGACTGCGCCGGCCGTACTGCCAAAAATCAAATCTCCGTTCGACACCCTTAAAATCGAGGACTTATTATACACTCTGGCTATTCCACTGATAAAATTAAGGCTGGAAACTGCTGAATCGCTTATGATTGCAAGGCCATTTCCGGTGCTTGCCCAAAGACGGCCCTTGTCATCGCGCACAAGTCCGTATATATCATTTGATGGCAGACCGTCCGACATCTTAATCTCGCGTATGATTTTTCTGTTCTTATAATCATACAGATTAAGACCACCACCTTCGGTTCCGAGCCATACGGTGCTGTCGGTTGTGAACATCATCGGGATTATATATGCACTTATGTCCCGCTCTGACTGTTCCTGAAAATTGGCATACCAGTTATAGCTGTTTGTGTCAGCATCAATAATGTAAAACCCATTGCCGGTAGCCACGCCTATTGATTTATTGTCAATGACATTGATTGACATTACACCGTTTATCTCAAACCTGTGGCATAACGAGCCGTCACTGTTAAGAGACGCGAGTAAGCCGTGAGGAGAGCCGACCCAGATCTTGCCACGATTATCTGTCTGTATGGCGAAAATATAGTTCGATGACAAGGCGCCTTCGTTTTGAGTCCAGTGACATTTGATGTTTCCCGACATGTCCAGTCGATACACTCCATCGCCATAACAACCGGCCAGGATATTGCCGTGGCCGTCCTCACACAGCGACACAACGACGATTCCCGATAGTGAATTGCGCCAAAGTCCTGTACGGGGATTGTAAATGCTTATTCCTCGGTCTGTTGCATACCATATATTCCCGTCCGATGACTCAATTATATAGTTCACATTGTTATTGACGAGAGAGTTGTGATTGTCTTTGAAATGGGTGATAATCTGAACGGGCGACGGCGACAGGCTAACCATTGTCACTCCTCCTGTATAACTGCCAATCCACAGATTGCTATGACCGTCATTCATCAATGCATAAATGCCATTGCCAGTAAATGAAAACTCCGGCGCGAGTTCAGTGTTGACAAGTGCGGTCAATGAATTGTCGCGTGTATTATAAGCCAAAACGCCGCTACCGTCAATACCTATGGCAAGCTGTTCCGGGCTTAGATTGACGATCGAACGGATTGGTTTCTGCAACAGGCTGTTTTCCGCATGAATCTGGTCAACGCTAAAGTCAGACAAATCAAGTTTATACAAGCCCTTATTGAAAGCCCCGATATACAGAGCATCGTTTCCGTCATCGAAATACAGACTCTGTATATTAGTCTCTTTAAGTAGTCCAACGTCTTTGACCGCATGGTCATTATGCATGATTTTAAGTCCTGAAGATGTCGCTGCAAACAAATAACCCTTTGCAATAATAATGTCGTTGACAACCGCTCCGGGCAGTATGGGGCGATAATCATTATCTGACACATATTTGAACAGGCCGTCATTGGTCGCATACAATATACTGCCGTCACAGTTCACAAGCATCTTGTTCAACACAACATCGCCATGGCTTAAGTCTGAAAGATTGCTTGTCAATACAAAAGAGTCATATACGGGTGAATATTTGTGGACTTTGCCCGAGCTCTCATATGCATACAGATTCCCATTATTGAGATACAGCCGGATTATACGACCCGCTCTATCCCCATAGAACGAATTGCTTTCAAGAGGGTAATTTTTAAGAATCCTACCATTATACCTGTCAACCCCCGACTTGGTACTTATCCAAATAGCCCCGGACGAATCTTCAGCAAGCGAATACACCTTCTGACTACTGAGCCCCGTCGAATTGTCAATACGCAAGACTTCTGAAATTGCATATTGACTCCCATAGCCCTTCTGTGCGAGAAACAGAAAAACCATTACAACCACTGCATAAAACAGCCTGTTCATAATACGCTTTGATGAAGTTGGCGTATAATTACCCATAATACTGCAAAGTTAGCAATATTTGCTGGATATATCTGTATAAGATATTAGCGAGTATTTCATAACGATTGTTAATTTACGGAAAGCCAGTTGAGAAGCAGTGCCATCCCTGCAATGATAACCATCTGTCGTGCTACTTCCATTATATCTTCATAATTTCTGCATAATCGTCGGAAGTTGTCAAACCATGATATAGAACGCTCTGCAACCCATCTACCCTTTGCCGGAATAAACCCTCCGTCAGAGGAACCTGATAAAGAGATTTCCACGTTCATGCCAAAAGCATTTTTCACAAGTTCGATCAGTTCTCCGCGATAGCCTCTGTCCGCAAGGATTTTCTTGATTGCCGGATGTGAGGCAGCGAGTAAAGCAAGAAGCATCAGACCGCCTTCTGTGTCATGCACATTAGCGGCAGTTGTCTTTACATCAAGCGGATGTCCGTTCTTGTCAACCGCAATCAGCCGTTTTATCCCTTTGACTTTCTTGTTGCCGTCAAACCCTTTCGGTGAGGGATATGAGGCCGCCCGCACACTTTGGGCATCTACAACCGCGACACTTGGCCCCGGTGCCTGACCTTCCTGAAATCGCACTTGCGAGACCAAGCGCTAAAGCATTTGTTCCGATAGTTGTATCCCTTTACGGCTACCCGCCTGAGAACCATGCTATTTTGCAATGGTGCGGAGGGTGCGGGTCGTGCCGTCGCGCATAACGATACGGGCTATCACCGGGGTTCCGGGAATCGGGGTTGCGAGGCGCAGACCGCCAAAGTCATAATATTCAACTGTTTCAGCTTCATCAATCAATACAGGCTCGATACCGGCCGAACCGAACCGGATTGGCGAAAGACCTTCGACGGCACCGTATGCTTCTTCCATATTTTCGGGACACTTACCGGTGCAGTTGCCTGCAATGCCCTCAAACGCATCAACAGCAACCTCGGGAACTGTCTCGGAAACGAATGTCACAGTTGAAAGCGACGAACACCCGGCAAATGCGCGTGATTCGATTTTTTCAAGGCCGGTGCCAAATGCCACAGCCATAAGATTGGTGCATCCTTCAAAAGCCTTGACCCCTATAACTGCCATTGTTTCAGAAAGGTTGACCGAAACAAGCGACTCATTCCCACTGTAGGCACCTTCACCGATACCTACAACTTCATAGCTCACATCATCGTATGTTACAAACCATGGAGCCTTGTAGAGGGGAGCCGAACCCAGGTACTTCTTTACTACAATCTGGTTGACCCCGAACGCTGTGCCTTGAACAATCGAAAACACATGCTCGTCGATTGTAAACTCAGTGTAAGCCGGGCGTGGCACAGAAACTTTGACCGAAGCACTCAATGGCCCGGCAATCTCACCATACACAGCCTTGACTGCAATCTCATAGGGGATTTGATAGTCCTCAGCCTCGAACACCCAAGGCATTCCCACCTGACCGACGCTCTCCCCGTCAACAAAACCTTCGTAACCGGTAACCACGGCATCCTCGGTTGAAGGGTCAGCCCATGTCAAAGTGGCGGCACAATTCCCGGTGTCATATTTCACCTCGATATTCGCAACAGCAGGATAATCTATAACCTTGATTTCATCAATGATTGCTGCGGCACGCTTTGACGTAAAACCGCCGAAGAAACGAATATTCACATATCCCTTACCGGCATAATCGGTAAGGCTGCATGTGTATTGCCGCCATCCGGGTTCATCACAATCACCTGCTTCAATCACGGCAAGGTCGACAAACTCCCCACCCTCGGCTGAAATCTGAGGTTTCACCGTGACATCGCATCCCGGAATCATATATACATAGAATGAAAGCCATGGAGCCACCGATTTCGACATATTTATCATATATGACGTCATAGTAGCACTGGCTCCGGCCGGAATCCAGGAGGCGCTGAAATCAGCATACACAAGCCCCTTGCCGGAAACCGGATCCACACGTTTGGAATCGTCACCATACTCCGCATAGTTTGCCTGTTCAAAATTAGCATAATAGCTGGTTCCTGTGAACGTCCATATTTTGGATGTCCCGCCATCGAATGTCTCTATATAAGGCAGACTGTAGTCAGGGCCTATCAACACATCATAGTCATAGGATGATGACGACGAACCTCCCACACCGATATTATTTGCAGCTTCAACCATATACATTACGGCACGTGGAACTTCCATATCGGTACCATAATCCACATATTCCGTATCCTTGATTCCGGAAGCAATCATCTCACGCTCATCTTCTGTCCGTCCCCAGCAACGATACACGTTATAGAACGTTTCGTCAGGGTTGATTGTGCCATAGTTGACACCTGTGGAAGGTGCTGTCCAGGAAATACGGTATCCCCCCTCGGCAAGGGCCTCTCCCACCACAGGATATGGGGCGGAAGGGACATCAAAGCCTACAAAAGCCTGTACGCGAAGCTCTGTGGAGCCGAACAACGAAACACATTTAACAAGATAATAATTCATCTTGTTAAGCTGGGGGTTCTCATCCACAAAGCGGCATGTGGAGCCTTTCTCAGGATTAGGTTGCTCATTTATAAGTTCCTTGGCGGAAGTGCCCTCATCCGTAATCCTGTAAATTTCAAGAGCCGTCATATCTATTTCCAAAGGCTCAGGAGGATAATTGCTCGTATTCTCAGGTATGACGGCAGATATTTCAACATAGAATTTCCCGTCCTTTTCCCCCGGTGTAGCCGTTACCGTCCCATATCCGAATGCAAACGGGATGCCCGGCTGGCAGGAACCATATCCTTGAAAACCTTCCGCCCCGTCAATCGAGGCATAAGCCATATATGTGTACTGATAACCATATTGCCATGCCGGGACTGCATCATCCGTAAAATCGCATGATTCGCCGGGAGCAAGACCTGTAACACTGAATATGGCAACATCGGTTTCACTCAGGCTATAACACGAGCGCACCACGCGCACGTCAATGCTGGCATCATCAGGTAAAGCAGTCCATTGGTTATCGTTTTTAGGAGCAGTCACCGTGCCGGTAACCTTGCCGGCATCCCCCTCAATCCCAAAAGACATTGAAAGTGTGGGAGAACCCGGCACAACCGCCTGCGCAGACGTTGCCGTAACAGACACTACTGCCAAAGCCAAAGATAGGAGTCGAACATTTGCCATATTGATCAAGTATTAGGGCGTTGAATGGAATTATGTCAGCAAAAATATAAAAAGTTTTGCTCAATGCAAAAATATTTCAAAATTTCACATATATTTGCGCAGTCAATCCCTGCGTCATGGAAAAACTGCCAGGCGCCAGGTTTTTCAAAACCTAAATAATTTCATTATTATGCAAAAAAAGAGAACGCCCCTTCTGCCAATTATGCTTGCTGGATTCACGTTGGGAGCATCAGCAACAGTCCCCCCACCCCGAAAGGGAGCAGAAGTCAGACTTCCCGCAACATATGCGGACTTCTATCCGGCGATGAAAAACCTAATAGCCACACCCCGACTGAATGAGAAACCCGCATTCAGAAATGCTTCAGCCAAACTTGACGCAGGTTCCGACATATTCGGATTCCTTTACTTTTTTCAAGGCACACAGCTCAGCCAGGGTCTCTACCGAATAAACGACAATCCTGAACCAACATACCTTTGGACTGACCAATACACCGCCGACTGGTCGATGGCCATGAACGGCGGCTGGATACGTGACGGAAAACTCTGCGGGACAAACTCCATGGTATTTATGGGCGGCTTGCTCGCATACGGGCAACTGGAACTTGACATATCCACTGGAGAAATTCTTGATTTCCGCCCGCTGACAATCGGCTCCGACGACCTGACCAACCAATACCTTACAACCGCCTACCGCGACCTTGACGACCGTGTTTACGGCTACGGATATATTTATGACGGCAGCGCATACGGCTTCAAATCGGCCGATGCCTCCAACTTAGACACATCGGCAGCCGTATGTGAAGTAGAGTTTGAAGAAATATGTACAGCATTGTGCTATAACCTTCAGGATGATGCATTTTATGGTGTGACAACAAGCGGTGATTTTGTTTCCATCACCCCCGAAGGAAAGCAGACCGTAATCATGTCGCTCAACATTCCTAACCTGTCATCGACTATTACAGGCCTCACATACAGCCCAAAAGACCAAGTCTACATCTACAACGCCTATTTCAAGGACAACAACTCGGCGATTTATTCAATCGACAAGGATGCAAAAACCTGCACAAAGCTTTATGACTGCCGTTCAGGCGAGGAGTTTGTCTATTTCGTTTGTACGGCCGAGAACGCCGAATCCGACGCTCCGGCACGCCCTGCGTTTGACACGGCATCCTTTACGGGCGCGTCGCTTGACGGCACGCTTACCTTTACCATGCCCTCACGCACCGTGGCTGACCAGCCACTTTCAGGCAACCTCGACTGGCGCATATATATCGACGGCGAGCAAGCTCAAACCGGCACGGCGGCTGCAGGTTCAAAAGCGACTGTAAACCTTAAAGACGTTCCCAACGGGGACCATCTCTTCGCTTTTACAGCAGGAAAGGACGGGAACTACTCTACTCCGGTCACCATAAAAAAATGGATAGGGTCGGATTATCCCTCAGCCCCTGCCAATATAGTGCTGACTCATGAAAAGGTAACCTGGGATCCCGTAACTACAAGCGAACACGACGGATACGTGGATTACACCTCATTGAAATACACCGTCACCCTCAATGGCAGGAAGATGGGTGAAACAGACGGCACGGAATGCGCCATCACCCTTCCCGACCAGGAACCATACAACAGCTATACGGCAAAGATTGTGGCAACTGCCGACGGCAAGGCTTCGCAACCCGGGGAATCCAACTATATCACACACGGAAATCCTTTGACAATCCCCGAAGGCTCGTCGATACATTTCCGCCCGGAAGAATATGAATTCGAAATTTTCAAGGCAATCGATATCGACGGAAAAACCGACGACAATGGCAATATACGCAACTGGCATTTCTCACAGACAATGGGATTCCCCTCCTTCGCATCAGGAGCGGACGGAGAAGACCTTCTTGTATTCCCCCCGATAATGTTCGACAATACCGACAAGGCATACCAGTTCCAAATGGAGGCCGGGCTGATTTCCGACATTGACGACACAGGCACAATCGAGGTACTGTTTGGTAAAGAACCAACTCTTGACGCTATGACCCGCACTGTAATCCCGGCCACACACCTGCATTATATGCGTGGGATAATCATGACCGACTATTTCTCAGTACCCGAAGCCGGCACGTATTATCTCGGGGTTCTTACACGCAGCAACAAAGTGGCGTTCCACATATCCGATATGGATATCAAGCTCACCGACCGCGATGCAGACGTGCCAATGACAGTTTCAGATCTAGCGGCAACAGCCGGAGCCAACGGCGCCTTGACCGCCACTGTTTCTTTTACCATGCCTTCCCTTACCGTAGGAGGGAAACCGATTGATGCAAACACCGAAATCAAAGCCACGGTCACATCACGTGAATATGTGCTTGACAAGCCTTATGAAGGCAATGTTATCGGCACCACGGTCGTCACCGGCAAACCTGGTGAGAAGATTTCCGCCGAAGTAAAGACCCAGCAGAATTTAAACACCATCGGAGTAAGCTGCTCTCTCGACAACCGTTCGGGCGTAGAGACTACCACATCGGTATTCACCGGGCTTGTGCGCCCCTATATCGTCCAAAACCTCAAGGCTGAAATCAGCGAGGATAATATGAGTGTACGCCTGTCATGGACACCTCCCGTGGAGGGAGAGGAACCGGGCGCCATAGGCGATACGTTCTTCTATTCGGTATGGTATTACGCCGACGGATGGCAATTCTACGATGGCGCAGGCTGGGATGTGGACGAGACTGTTGTAGAACTTGATGAGGGCAACCCGCAGACAATCCTCATGTTAGGCATAATGGCCATGAACTCTGCCGGACAGAGCGACCATATCGCATCCCAATCAGTGGTGGTAGGTCCCCCCTATGACCTTCCCATGAAAGAAACCTTACATAACGGTATGGAAGCCTATTCCCCCATTGCCATCCAGCGCCCAGACAAAACATATAACGACGTATACTGGATGGTGACCGATCCCTCAGAAATATCCGCCCTCTTCGCCAACCAGTCCGGATGGGCATACGTAGGCTATATCGGTACTGCCGGGGTTAAAACCGGCAAGAGCCGTTTGTCACTCCCCAAATTTTCCACTGTGAACAGCAAGGATGTGAACATATCGCTCACCTACTGGGGAGGCCCCTACGAGGCTCCGTTCACATTGTTATCGAACGTGTTCGGCAGTGAGAAGCCCGAAATAATCGGCTCATTCCCCAAAGGAAACGGCTGGATAACCAACACCATAACACTTCCTGAAAACCTGAACGGACGCAAATGGGTAGAACTTCTTCTCGAAAATGATTTTGCCAGCGACAACAATTTCGCATTGTTCTCAGGCTACTCCATCTCAGGCACAGCAGGTGTGGAAAGCATCGGCGCTGATGGCGAAGGACAAATCTTCACCACCCCCGGCATGCTCCATGTGGCAGGATTCGGAGGTGAAAGCCTTACCGTATCCGACATTGCCGGACGCGTATTAATCAACATCCCCGCCCTTGACGATATGGCAGGCTACGCCCTCGCCCCCGGCATGTACGTGGTCAAGGCCGGCAGCAAAACCACCACAATCATCGTGAAATAATCCCGCATCCACCCTGACAGCACCATCGCCATACGGGTGAACGACAAAACGGTGTGCCAAAACAATTTTGGCACACCGTTTTTGCTTATTGCCTGTTTTACTTATTGCCCGGAGGGATAGCACCCTCGCAGGAAACACAGGTAAATGAAGGTTTAACTCAATGTCATTTCACGGCCTTTGAGCCATACGGTGCGGATAAGGGGTGTGGCGTAGGCATATAGGTAATAGGCCAGCGAAGGGAGCGGGGCGGTTACGTAAAAGTTGGCGAGCTTGCCACGGGCTATGCTGCCGACACGCTGGCTCAGCTCCATGGCGCACGCACCGTTGATGGTGGCGGCGTTGAGCGCCGCCGACGGGGTGAGCTTCATCTTTATGCAGCCGAGCGAGCACACGAAACGCATGTCGCCAGAGGGGGACGACCCGGGATTATAATCCGAGGCCAATGCCACCGGCAATCCGGCTTCCATCAGCCCTTTCCCGTTGCCGTAAGGCATCCCTAGGAAAAACGATGCCCCGGGAAGAACCGTCGGTATGGTGGAAGAACCTCGCAACACCTCGATTTCAACCTCGGTGGTACGTTCCAGATGGTCGACAGAAACGGCTCCATGGGCAACACCCACCTGCACACCACCCGACACATCGAGTTCGTTGGCATGGATTTTAGGCTTCATGCCCCACTTGGCGGCCTCTTCAAGCATGCGGGCAGTTTCTGCAGGGGTAAAGAACCCTTTGTCACAGAACACATCCACATAGTCGGCCAAGCCCTGACGTCCCACTTCAGGAATCATTTCACGGCACACGAGGTCAACATATTCACCCTGACGTCCCTGATAGGCACGCCCCACGGCATGCGCGCCAAGAAACGTGGCCTTGACCTCAACCGGGGCGGTTTCCTTGATGCGGCGAATAACCCTGAGCATCTTAAGTTCATCATCGGTGGTAAGGCCGTAGCCGCTCTTGATTTCCATAGCGCCCGTACCTTTGGCGATAACCTCGTTGACACGACCCATAGCCTGACGGTAAAGCTCATCTTCGGATGTGGCATGCAGCAGGTCGGCGGAATTCAGGATACCTCCGCCACGGGCGGCAATCTCCTCATAGCTCAACCCATTGATTTTATCGAGGAACTCCCCGGCACGGTTTCCGGCATATACTATATGTGTATGCGAGTCACAGAACGACGGGAACACCCATCCGCCATGCATATCAATCACTTCGACATCATTGCGGCCAGGCATCTCCCCCACTTCGCCCATCGGGCCGAAGTCCTTGATAACCTCGCCGTCGAGCAGCAGCCATGCATCATGCAACAGGGGGAAATCCTCCATCTGCGCCCCCTTGCTGCAGGGGGCGCCGGAGGTGTCGACACCGGCTAAAGCACCGATATTGACAAGCAGCTTCATATCTCTTCTGTCTTTATGAATTCAACAGACTCGTTGATAAGCGTGTACATAACCGTGTCGTTCTCGATAAACGGAACACGTTTGCGATAAGCCTCCACCATAGCCTCAAGCGCGGGCGAAGTGCGAAGCGGCCGACGGAATTCCAATGCCTGGGCGGCATTGAACAACTCTATTGCAAGCACACGGCGCGTATTGTCGACTACACGGAAAAGTTTCGTGGCAGCGTTCGAACCCATCGACACATGATCTTCCTGCCCCTGCGACGAAGGGATGGAATCGCACGATGCCGGCCAGCACAGTCCCTTGCTTTGGCTTACAATCGATGCTGCGGCATATTGCGGAATCATGAAACCGCTGTTCACTCCCGGCTTAGCCACCAGGAACGACGGCAGCTCCCTCACCCCGGCGATAAGCTTGTAAGTGCGGCGCTCGGAAATGTTCGAAAGCTCCGATAATGCAACAGCAAGGAAATCCATCGGCAAAGCGATAGGCTCGCCATGGAAATTACCGGCCGACACGATGAGGTCATCCTCATGGAAGATAGTGGGGTTATCGGTGACGCTGTTGATTTCGGTTTCCAGGACTTCGCCTACATAAGTCAGGGTGTCTTTTGCAGCACCATGAACCTGCGGGATACAACGGAACGAATATGGATCCTGCACATGGGCCTTATGGCGTTTGATAATCTCGCTCCCTTCAAGCCAGGCCATAACGGCCTCGCCGGTAGCCTTCTGCCCCGGATGCGGGCGCACTTCCTGAATCTGCGGATAGAACGGCTCGATACGTCCGTCGAACGCATCAATCGACAGTGAAGCGATTTTGTCGGCCCAGCGGCTCAACTTGCGTGCTTCTAGAACACAATAAACCCCGTAGGACGACATGAACTGCGTGCCGTTAAGCAATGCCAGACCCTCTTTCGACTGCAATGTTATCGGTTCCCATTCCATCATCTCGAGCATCTTTGAGGCAGGCATTACCTCGCCGTCAAATTCAACCTCGCCAAGGCCGATAAGCGGCAACGAGAGGTTGGCCAAGGGAGCCAGGTCGCCGGATGCCCCGAGCGACCCTTGCTGGTAGACCAGCGGCAATATGTCGTGGTTATAAAAATCCACAAGACGCTCAACCGTAGCAAGCTGGACACCCGAATTGCCATAGCTCAACGACTGGATTTTGGTAAGCAGCATAAGCTTCACGATGTCACGTGGCACCCGCTCACCGATGCTACATGAATGCGACATCACAAGGTTCTTCTGCAACTCGGCCAGCTGGGTCGGCTCGATCGAAATGTTGCACAGGGAGCCGAAGCCGGTTGTAATGCCGTAAATCGGTTCTTTCTGGTCGCGCATCTTCCTGTCAAGGAATTCGCGGCATTCGGTGATGCGGCGCCTGGCCTCATCGCCGAGTTCAAGTTTCATACCCTTGTCAAGGATTTCCCCTACCCTGCTTATGCTGAGCCATTCAGGCCCTATATGGTGAACTTCCATGGTTTTCTTATTATTCTTATTGTTAATCATTATAATATTAAGGAGAAGCCGATATGACTTCATTATTTCAAAGCCTCGGCCACAAGTGCGTCGTCAGCGAAATTAGGCAGTGTTACTTTCAGCAACGGTGTGCGCTCCATCTCGCGCTTTATTGCGTTGACAGCACCTTGGTTGCGCGCCCACGAACGGCGTGCGATACCGTTGTTGACATCCCACAGGAGCATATCGCCGATAGCACGCGAAGCATCTTCCGAGCCATCGATTACCATGCCGAAGCCTCCGTTTATAACCTCGCCCCAGCCTACGCCGCCACCGTTGTGAATCGAAACCCATGTGGCACCACGGAAAGAGTCGCCTATCACGTTGTGCACAGCCATGTCGGCAGTGAAGCTCGAGCCGTCATATATATTCGACGTCTCGCGATAAGGTGAATCCGTGCCTGACACATCATGATGGTCACGGCCAAGCACCACAGGGGCGGAAAGCTCGCCACGTGCGATTGCATCGTTGAAAGCCTTGGCAATCCTGATACGCCCCTCGCTGTCGGCATAGAGGATACGCGCCTGCGACCCCACTACCAGGTGGTTATCCTCAGCCTTGCGAATCCAATGGAGGTTATCCTCAAGCTGCCCCTTGATTTCATCGGGGGCATCCTTCAGCATCTCCTCAAGCACCTCGGCGGCAAGGCGGTCGGTAACAGCCAGGTCCTTCGGGTCGCCCGAAGTGCACACCCAGCGGAATGGCCCGAACCCGTAGTCGAAGAAAAGCGGGCCCATTATATCCTGCACATACGACGGGTAGCGGAACCGCCCGTCGGGCAGCGTCACATCCGCACCGGCTCGTGAAGCCTCAAGCAGGAAGGCATTGCCGTAGTCAAAGAAATACATGCCTCGCGAAGTAAGCGTGTTGATGGCGGCTACCTGACGGCGGAGTGATTCCTGCACACGGCGGCGGAACTCCTCAGGCTCGTCGGCCATCATCCTCTGCGACTCCTCATATGACAAACCGGCGGGGTAATAACCTCCAGCCCAAGGGTTGTGAAGCGACGTCTGGTCGCTGCCAAGGTCTACGGGTATATTCTCTTCGGCAAGGCGCTCCCATAGGTCGACGACGTTCCCCTGGTAGGCTATCGACACGGTTTCTTTGCTATCCATGGCCTTGCGCACACGCGGCATCAACTCGTCGAGCGACGAATAAACCTCGTCGACCCAGCCCTGTGCCTTACGTTTTCCAACGGCATGCGGGTTGATTTCGGCAGTAATGCTGACCACACCGGCAATGTTGCCGGCCTTGGGCTGTGCGCCCGACATACCGCCAAGACCAGCCGTCACAAACAGCATACCAGCGATTTCCGGCCGCTCCTCTGTCAGGCGTTTGCGGGCGGCATTCAGCACGGTTATGGTGGTGCCATGCACAATCCCCTGGGGGCCGATATACATATACGAGCCCGCTGTCATCTGCCCGTACTGGCTAACACCCATGGCATTCATACGTTCCCAATCGTCGGCTTTCGAATAATTCGGAATCACCATGCCGTTAGTAACGATTACACGGGGGGCATTCTTATGCGAGGGAAACAGTCCGAGCGGATGCCCCGAATACATTACGAGGGTCTGCTCATCGGTCATCTGCGAAAGATACTGCATAGCCAGGCGGTATTGCGCCCAGTTTTGGAACACTGCCCCGTTGCCGCCATATGTGATAAGTTCATGCGGGTGCTGCGCCACTGCGGGATCGAGGTTGTTCTGAATCATCATCATAATCGCGGCGGCCTTGCGGCTTTTTGCCGGATATGAGTCGATTGAACGAGCCTTCATCTCATAGTCAGGACGGAAGCGGTACATATATATACGTCCGTAACGATGCAACTCGTCGGCAAACTCCTTGGCCAGCACGGCATGATGGCGTGGTTCGAAATAACGGAGTGCGTTTTTCAGCGCCAGCTGCTTCTGTTCCGGCGTCAATATATCCTTGCGACGCGGGGCATGGTTCACAGCCGGGTCATATTCGCGGGGGGCAGGAAGTTCGGCAGGGATGCCGTTCACAATATCCTGTCGGAATTCTTCAAGTGTCATATGCTATTATAGTCTGTTTCAAATTTTGCTCTCAACAATTGCCAAAGTCTCTTTTTCGGCTGCTTCGGCCTTGGCTGCGATGTCGGCCGCCTCGGCCAGGATTGCATCGGCTTTCTGGCGGTCTTTAAGCCCTGCGGCATTGATTTTCACATTCAGGTATGCCCCGAGCACCGCGCTACGGGCTGCCAAAGCACCCACACCGGCATCGCTCACCGAATTGGGGTTGCCTGTTTCAGCCATAGCCTTCACCAACGGGAACACCTCGAATGCAGCCTTCATCGTGCGCAACGGCACCTCGGTGGCATAAAGCGTGGCATCCTGTATGGCAGCGCTTCGGGCAGCCTTCTCCTCATCGGTACCCTTAGGCAGTTTGAATGCATCCATGATGCGGTTGAACGCGGCGGTATCCTCATCAACCAGTGCAAGCAGCGTTTTCAGATAACCCTGCCCCTCTTCGGCGCGGTTGCTGAATTCCTCCCAACGCTCGTCCCATCCGGGCTTGTGCGACGAAAGGTTGGCAACCATAGTGCCTAGGGCGGCTGCCAACGCACCCATATACGCCGAAATGGAACCGCCGCCCGGAGCGGGCGACTCACTTGCCGTTTCCAGTGCGAAACCTTTGCATGTCATGTCGATCAAGCGGTTGCCACCCTGTGGTGCAACCATATCCTCTATCACCTTTTCGGCTGTCACAAAGGGCTTAAGTTCGTCCAGCCCCATCGATTTGACTGCGATGCGGATAATCTCGTCATCGGAAATGCCCACGGAACGTTCCTGTTTGCGCAGGAAATATTTCCCGGCATCGATAAGCGTGCGGCGTGGCACAAGCCCCACGATTTCAGTGCCTGTCACCCTGACGCCACGTGCGGCGGCGGCACGGCAAACCTCGTCAAACGCTACATGCAGGGGCGTTGTGGCTATATCCGTGATATTCATCGACACCTGTGCGATGCCGTATTCATCAATAAACCACCCTATAGCCTTGGTTCCCTTGAGCGTTCCGGGCACCATCACCTGTTTCCCGTTCTCGTCAAGAACAGGCTTGTCGGTAACCGACGGGCCCTGGCGCATCGGGCGACCCTTTTCACGCACATCGAACGCGATAGCGTTGGCCCTGCGGGTGGAGGTGGTGTTGAGGTTGAAGTTTACGGCAATAAGGAAATCGCGCGCACCCACCACGGTTGCACCGCTGCGTGCCATATCCTCGTCGAACGGGCGGCGTCCGAAATCGGGAGCCTCCCCGTCCTTATCGGCACGTTCGGCAAATGCCTCATACTCCCCTTTTCGGCAAACCGCGAGATTCTTACGCTCGGGACGGAAAGCCGCAGCCTCATAGCAATAGGTGGGCACACGCAGTTCCGTTGCAATTCGCTCGGCAAGCCTGCGTGCCATTTCGGCACACTCCTCAAGGGTGACACCCGACACCGGGATAAGCGGAAGCACGTCGGTGGCACCTATGCGGGGATGCGCCCCGCTGTGATGGCGCATGTCGATAAGCTCGGAGGCACGCTTCACACCCCGGAAAGCTGCTTCTACAACTGCCTCAGGGGTCCCCACAAAGGTGACTACCGTGCGGTTGGTGGCCTCGCCGGGGTCGACATCGAGGAGCTTTACCCCCCCTGCTTCGGTTATGGCTTCGACGATGCGGTTGATTTTCTCCTTGTCGCGCCCTTCGCTGAAATTGGGCACACATTCAATCAGTCTTTCCATCATGGCATTATGTGTTGGTTTATTTTTGTTTTCAAAGAGTTTTCTTTCCTGCAAAAATAATGCTTATAATTATAATTTCCATATATCCCATCCCGTTTTTTAACCTCTCTTGGCAACAATTTTTCAGCCATATAACAAATATCGCCCACACGGAACCCGTTTCCGATTTTTTCACTAAATTTGCACGTTAAATAAGTCACAGGCCAAAACAGCCACACACAACGACAGAAACAACAAAACGACATACGTTCCATGTATAGAACCAACACATGCGGGGAACTCCGCATAACCGATGCCGGACGCGAGGTGACACTCGCCGGATGGGTGCAGCGCGTGCGCAAAATGGGAGGGATGACATTCCTCGATATCCGCGACCGCTACGGAATCACACAAGTAGTGTTCAACAACGAATCAGATTCAGCGCTATGCGATGAGGCCAACCGCCTGGGGCGCGAATTCGTAGTACAGGTCAAGGGCACCGTTGCCGAGCGTTCGAGCAAAAACCCCAACCTGCCTACAGGCGACATCGAAATCATAGCGTCATCACTGACGGTGCTGAACCCCTCGGAAGTGCCACCGTTCACAATCGAGGATGAAACCGACGGCGGCGACGACATCCGCATGAAATACCGCTACCTCGACCTGCGCCGCAACCCGGTGCGCCGCAACCTCGAGTTGCGCCACCGCATGACGATGGAAACCCGCCGTTACCTCGACTCGAAAGGATTCCTTGAAATCGAGACACCGATGCTGGTAGGTTCCACTCCCGAAGGAGCACGCGACTTCGTTGTGCCTTCGCGCATGAACCCCGGATGCTTCTACGCCCTCCCGCAATCACCCCAGACGCTCAAACAGCTGCTGATGGTGTCGGGCATGGACCGTTACTTCCAGATTGTGAAATGCTTCCGCGACGAAGACCTTCGTGCCGACCGTCAGCCGGAGTTCACCCAGATTGACTGCGAAATGAGCTTTGTCAACCAGGACGACGTAATAGGGCTGTTCGAAGGCATGGCAAAACACCTCTTCCGGGAACTTCGCGGCGTAGAGCTTGACGAGCCGTTCACACGCATGCCTTGGGCCGATGCGATGAAATATTACGGTTCCGACAAACCCGACCTCCGTTTCGACATGAAGTTTGTCGAGCTTATGGATGTTATGAAAGGTTACGGGTTCCCGGTATTCGACAGCGCCGCCTACATCGGCGGCATCTGCGCCAAGGGGGCTGCAACCTACACCCGTAAGCAACTCGACCAGCTTACCGACTTTGTAAAGCGCCCGCAGATCGGCGCAAAGGGTATGGTCTACGCACGTGTCGAAGCTGACGGCACCGTGAAATCGTCGGTCGACAAATTCTACACCCAGGAAACGCTGCAGACAATGAAAGAGGCTTTCAACGCCGAACCGGGCGACCTCATCCTCATTCTCAGCGGCGACGACGCGATGAAAACCCGCAAACAACTCTGCGAGCTACGTCTGGAAATGGGCAACCGTCTCGGCCTGCGCGACAAAAACAAATTCGCATGCCTGTGGGTGGTCGACTTCCCGATGTTCGAATGGAGCGAGGAGGAACAGCGCCTGATGGCGATGCACCACCCATTCACACATCCCAAGGACGAGGACATTCCCTTGCTCGACACCGACCCAGCAGCGGTGCGTGCTGATGCCTACGACATGGTGGTCAACGGCGTCGAAGTGGGTGGCGGCTCAATCCGTATCCACGATTCCGAACTACAGGCAAAAATGTTCGAAATCCTGGGCTTCACACCCGAAAAAGCCCAGGAGCAGTTCGGCTTCCTCATGAATGCGTTCAAATTCGGCGCGCCCCCTCACGGAGGTCTTGCCTACGGTTTGGACCGCTGGGTGTCGCTCTTCGCCGGACTCGACAGCATACGCGACTGCATCGCATTCCCCAAAAACAACTCCGGCCGCGATGTGATGCTTGAAGCACCTGCACCTCTTGACCAAAAACAGCTCGACGAGCTGTCGCTCTCACTCGCTGAAAAAGAATAACCAGCCAGAGGGTGTGTCATAATGGCTCATCCGGGTCGTTGCTTGTGTGATTCGGCTTCGGTCATTGACCTCAGCCAACTCCCTTCAGCCTCACCCGCAAGCTCCTGCCATCTGAACCATTCTGACAGCACCCTCGCCATACGGGCGAAAACCAGAGTGGTGTGCCAAAATATTGAATGTTGACACACCGCCGCAACATACCGATATGAAAATCCGCGAAATAATCAATGCAATCGAGGCATTCGCCCCGCCATCGCTCCAGGAAGGCTACGACAACACCGGCTACCAGACAGGCAACCCGGATGCCGAAGCCTCAGGGGCGTTGCTTTGCATCGACGTAACCGAGGGGATAATCGACGAGGCCGTGGCGAAAGGATGCAACCTAGTTATCACCCACCATCCCCTGCTGTTCCGTGGGGTGAAATGCGTGATAGGCCGCGACCGTCCCGAACGCGTATTGGCAAAAGCCATCCGCAACGACATCACGGTGTATTCCTCACACACAGCCATGGATTCGGCTGTGGGAGGGGTTTCATGGAGAATGGCCGGTAAATTAGGGCTGACAGACACGGAAGTGCTGGTGCCGTCATCACCCGGAGCCGCAACCGGTCTTGGGATCGTAGGCAACCTGGAAGCCCCGCTCTCACCGCTGCAACTGGCGGAACGTGTCAAACAAGCATTCTCATCGCAGGTTTTACGGATTTCACGACCTGCAGGGCAACTCGAAATAACACGGGTGGCACTATGCGGAGGGTCGGCCGGGGAATTCATCCCACAGGCCATTGCCTCAGGGGCACAGGCATACATCACGGCCGACTGCAAACACAACCAGTTTCTCGACCAGACCGACCGCATCATGCTGATGGATGCAGGCCATTTCGAAACAGAGGCATGCACAAAGGAGATTTTTTTCGATATTTTAACGGAAAAATTTCCTAACTTTGCAGTCTGTTATTCCGATACAGAAAAAAATCCTATAATATATTTGTAAGCGCAAATGGCTAACGATAAAACCAAAACCGAAAACCTCTCGGTAGAGAGCCGCCTTCGGTCGCTTTATGAGCTTCAGACCATCCTCACGGAAATCGACCGCATCAAAACCATTCGCGGAGAGCTCCCGTTGGAGGTGAAAGACCTCGAAGACAACCTTGCAGGGCTTCATACCCGCATTGATAACTTCACCGCCGAAATCGAGGAACTGAAAGTGAAGCTCGCAAAAGAGAAGGAAAAAATAACCGACTCCCAAAACAAAATCGCACGCTATAAAGAACAGCTCGAAAATGTGCGCAACAACCGCGAATTCGACCTCCTGACAAAGGAAGTGGAATTCCAGACCCTTGAAATCGAACTGAGCGAAAAGCACCTTGCCGAATACTCACGCCAGATCGAAAACAAAGCCAACGAAATCGAAGCCACCAAGGAAAAGATAGGCGACACCGAGCACGTGCTGGGCGAGAAGAGAGCCGAACTTGAAGAAATCGTTTCCGAGACACGGCAGGACGAAGAGCGCCTACGCCAGCAGGCAAAGGACATCGAGCCTAAAATCGACGCATATACGCTCAACGCGTTCAAACGTATCCGCAAGAACGCACGCAACGGCCTGGGCGTTGTCTACATCCAGCGCAACGCATGCGGCGGCTGCTTTAACCGCATCCCACCGCAGAAACAGCTCGAAATCAAGATGCGCAAAAAAATAATCGTTTGCGAATATTGCGGCCGCATCATCATCGACCCCGAAATCGCAGGTATTACCGATTAAAAACAAGCCGAAGTCACCCCCCGGATTCAGATTAAGAGATTGAAGTCAAGATGACTTCAATCTCTAAGCAGATATTACAAAGCGACGCGCCGAATCATTGTGAAAGCGCGTCGCTTTCGTACTGTCAAAACCATAGGCAGTGTTTCATGCTGGCAAGGCAGGCGGTGATGCCGCCCACACACCCGGCAATAGCACCCCAGGCCGCAACCATGCGTGAAAATCAACCCTTAAACAGACCCGACATCCTTGATATGACATCCTTGATATGACATCCTTGATATATTGTAAATTTAACAGGGATTATCAAACGCAATCAGCATATTTTTACATCAGTCATCACCGCCGTTTGCCATTTTTTTCCTAATTTTGTGGGCTGATTCGAAAAGCCGAATGCCGCAGGGGGCCGAATCGACGCCGATGTCTGATCAAAACACCCCGAACGCAATAAAATCCGGATTCCCGCTGCAACCGCAGGGCATCCCGCCGCATATAACAGACAAACATATCTCACCATAAAAGTATGAAGCTATTACAAGCCAAGCTCGCTCAATACACCGCACCGCAGGAAGCCAAGGCGGCCGGAGTTTACCCCTATTTCAGGGCAATCTCATCTGAGCAGGAGCCGGAGGTAATCATCAACGGGAAAAAAGTGCTGATGTTCGGGTCAAACTGCTACACCGGTCTGGTTTCCGACCCCCGAATCAAGGAAGCAGCAATCGAAGCCACTAGAAAATATGGCACAGGATGTGCCGGTTCACCGTTCCTGAACGGCACACTCGACCTTCACAAACAGCTCGAAGCACGCATTGCCGAATATATCGGCAAAGAAGACGTGATGATTTACTCCACCGGGTTCGAGGTCAATCTCGGCGTAGTATCGTGCCTCACAGGCCGCGAGGACTACATCCTTTGGGACGAACAGGATCACGCATCCATTATCGAAGGACGCCGCCTGAGCTTCTCCCATTCACTGAAATACAAGCACAACGATATGGCCTCGCTGGAGAAACAGCTCCAGAAGTGCGCACCCGACAAAGTGAAACTAATCGTCACCGACGGTGTGTTCTCGATGGAAGGCGACGTTGCCAACCTCCCCGAAATAATCCGCCTCGCCAAGAAATACGACGCACAGGTGATGGTTGACGAAGCCCACGGCATCGGGGTGTTCGGCAAAGGCGGACGCGGCACATGCAACCATTTCGGCGTTACCGACGACGTAGACCTGATTATGGGCACATTCTCAAAATCGTTCGCATCGCTCGGCGGCTTTATCGCCACCGACAAGGAAATAACCAACTTCCTCCGCCACCACTCACGTTCCTACATATTCACGGCAAGCATAACCCCGGCATCCACCGCCGCCGCCCTCAAGGCTCTCGAAATCATGGAAGCCGAACCAGAACGCCAGGAACACCTGTGGCAGATTACCAATTTCGCACTCGACGGCTTCCGCCAGATGGGCTGCGAAATCGGCCACACATCCACACCTATCATACCGCTGTTCATCCGCGATGACTTCAAAACATTCGCCATAACACGCGACCTCTTCAACGAAGGCATCTTCGTCAACCCCGTGGTCACCCCGGCAGTAGCACCTCACGACACCCTCATAAGGTTCAGCCTCATGTCGACCCACACCCGCGAACAAGTGGAATTCGCACTCGAAAAGATTCAGAAAGTGTTCCGCGCACACAACATCATACCGTGACAATGATATCATCCAAGATAAAAACCGCGACAATCCCTGCTGGGGTTGCCGCGGTTGTGCTTATATCCGGGGGGGCACGCTCCGCAGCAGCCGACTACGCGACAAAAATCATCGACTACCGCCCTGCCCCGGGGCAGTTTGTAAACCTGGAGATTACCACCGACCCCTCAGGGGCGCTCGGCCCGGTAGCCGTCGCCGGAGGTACCGATCCTGCAACCGATGGGATAGTATCGCTTGGAGGATTCGGAGGCTACATAGTGCTAGGCTTCGACCGACCGATAAAAAATGACCCGCGTCACCCCTACGGAATCGATTTCACCATCATAGGCAACGCCATATCCTCAGGTTCAAGTAATGAATCGTGCGAACCGGGGGCTGTACTGGTGATGAAAGATGTGAACGGCAACGGGATTCCTGACGACGGCCCGTGGCTCGAACTGGCAGGCAGCGACTACCACCTGTCGTCCACGCGTAAAAACACCGCCATTACATATTACAACCCGCTATACAACAACGCCCACACCATATGCTGGCGCGCGGACGACGGCGCTACAGGGGCATTGCTTCCAACAGCGGCACACACACAGCCCTATTATCCCGACCCCTTCCTGTTCCCCGGAATCGACTTGCACAGCTACACACTTTCGGGCAACCGCATCGCCGGAGCCCTCGACAAGCGCAACCCGGCAGGAATCAAATTCCACAAAACACCGGCATTCGGCTATGCCGACTGCCACGGCACACCCGGCGGCTTCGACGGCACCAAGCCTAACAACCCATATTATCCCGACGAGAAAGGCCCGGTAACCGACGGATTCGACATCTCATGGGCAGTGGACGCCGAAGGCAATTATGTCGAGCTAGACCAAATCGACTTCATCCGCATCTACACAGCCGGAGCCGGTAACGCAGGCTGGCTGGGAGAGTGGTCGAGCGAAATCGACGGCGTGGTGCTTACCGAACCCGACCAGGATTATGTGCTGCGCGATTATTACCTGAACTATCTGTCGGCACCCCAAGCCCAGGCAGCAATAGGTTCCACATGCCGTTTTGAAGGACTCCTCTTCAAAAACGGACGTCCTTGCAACGAAGGAATCCACACCTATACCGTCGACGACGAGACAATAGGCACAATATCACCCGACGGCGTATTCACCCCGCTGAAGGAAGGAAAAACCACTGTGCGCTTCAGCAGCCTTGACGGTATAGCCGGAGATGCCGCTGAAATCACCGTGACATCACTCACCGGGGTGGTAATCGACATTGACGGGAAAGCATCGGCACTAGCCACAACAGAATGTATAATCGGGGAATCCATATTCCTTAATGTAGAAAGCACCGATAACTATGAAACCGTCATCCCCGGCTCGAAGGGGAACAGATACACCCACGACCGTTATACGTGGTATAACTCCGACCCTTCGGTAGGCACTATCGACGAACACGGCACATTCACAGCCTCCGCCACAGGCACGACCGTGCTCACGGCCGTTTCCGAAATCAACCCGTCGCTATGCGCGGAAGTGAAGATTACCGTAAAAAAAACACCTGCCGTGGTGCTCAACAAACCGTCAATGACTATCTCCCAATCTGAGCCTGCCGGTAATTGGAAAGCCTCCACCCTGTTTAAAACAACCAATAAATCGACAGCCATAATCGTTGATGCCGCCACACGCTCAGGTAATTTCCCGATAGAGGTAAAGGGCAACAGAATCGTATATGACTGTTCCGACTGCACGGAAAGCGTGGCCGATGTAATCGACATAACCGTGCTACACTATGGCGGACAATATGAATTTTCCCTCCCGGTAAACTACGTGGCCGAAGGTTCCGCCATCGAAACCATACCGACCGATACAGAACCTGTCAACGGGCCTGCAACCTTCACCGTATTTACCGTCGACGGCCGCCAGCTACTTCAATCCGCCACGATGCCCGACCTTACACAACTCCCAAGCGGAATCTACATTATCAGGAAGGCCGCTCCCGGAGCCGTGTCGACCATAAAAATCGCAGTCCCATAAACACCTCATATCAATTGCCGTAACCGCTATTGGACAAAAACGTAAAGCAGATTTCAAACATTCAAACGAAGTTTGATTTACGCACAAACCATCTGCAAAATCAACAAAAACGCCCTTGGAATGCCCCAGGGGCGTTTTTCATTACAAATAATACACCAACAGCGCGTTTATGCTGATAATGAACATTCCTGACAGCTGTTACAATTCAATTTCATAGTTTTATTTTTCCATGGATTTAACCTACCTTTGCATAAAGGTTACACACACATCCCCATGGAAGCACCACGCAAACGGTTAAGGTCATTTTTACCCCCCCCCAGATTGCTTAAAGCGCTGGGTATCACCGTTTTAGCCTTCACCCTTTCAACCATGTTGATGAGGCCGTTCTCATTTTCGGCCTCGGCATTCCTGTCAAATCCCGAAAAAAGCGATTTCGCGATTACCGACTTCTACAGCATTGTGGCTGATTCACGCCCTGTGCGCCAAATTGATGACCAAATCGTAATCATCAACATCAACGGCCTTGACAGGGATGGAATCGCATCTGTTCTCCACCTCATGCCACTGCTGCAACCGGCAGCAGTGGGTCTTGACGTAGCCTTTATCGAACCACGTGAGGACGACACCCGCCTGCTGGCCGCCATCAAAGCATGCCCGAACCTGGTGCTGCCCGTTTCACTAGCCCACGACACAGATTCCGACAGCTTCACTATTGCCGAAACATCATTTTTTTCCGATTCAACCGCAGCCGATATACCAGTAGGAGCCACGAACCTTCCTGCCAGGTATGCAAAAAGCACCATACGCGAGTTCCAAACATACTTCCCTTTAAAAGATACGGCAGGCAAATGCAACGACCCGGTGCCGTCATTCGTGGTGGCTATAGCCGGGAAAGGACGCCCCTCTATGATGGAAGCATTGGAAAAGCGGGGCAACAGAATCGAACTGATAAACTACCCGTCACGCAGTTTCCGGATTTTCACACCTGAAGAAATAGCAGACAACGCACATCTCATTGCAGGCAGGATTATCTTGATTGGCGACACCGGCGACCTGGCCGACATGCACGCCACCCCTGTCACCTCGACAATGTCGGGTGTCATGATTCATGCCTACGCACTGGCAACGATAGTGCACCATGAATACCTCGACTCCTTCTCAAAAACCGAAAACCTGGCACTGGCCTTCGCTTTATGCCTGGTCGTGGTGCTCACAAGCGTTATGCTGCCTATAGGAATCAAAGGTCTGATTATGCGAATCATGCAGGTTTCATTGCTCTACTTCGTGGTCAGGCTGGGTTACACCCTGTTCCTCGACCATAACCTGGTAATCGACTTCTCCTACGCCCTGCTCATGCTTGCCTTCGGATTGCTGGCTTGCGATATATGGATTGGGATGACCACGATTATAAACACCATATTGTCGAAATTACGCGACATACGCAAAACTTCATATTCCAAAATCTAAACATATGCGAAACCACACATAACCTATGAAAAATTATATCATCCTCCATGCTAATCCTATTATTATGAAACAATTATTACTCACATTTATCTTCACTATACTGGTAACATCGGGCGCCACGGCGCAATACTCCATCCATTCATGCTCAGGCGATGTAAAAATCAAGAAAGGGATGCGGCTGATTCCTGCCGAAAAAGGGGTAACGGTGTCACCGGCCGACATACTCGAACTGGCTGAAGGTGCAGAAATAGAGATTTTCAACGCCACCAACTCACAGACATACAAGTGCGGCAAACCCGGTCAGACAAGCGTGTCGGGCATCATGATAAGCGCCACAACCCTGTCGGCCGACAAAGGGAAAAGCATACGCGACAATATGAATTTCTCACGCTCGTCGGCATCAGGTTCAAGCCACGTATATGTGGAATCCGGCATGGTGAAACGCTCCATGGCAACCTACGACCCCGAAGCAAGGAACATAGAAGTCGACCCGCGCCAGCTTTCATTCTGTGTTATCAACGCACTGCGCAACCCCGGCTCCATGCAGGGGAACGAATGTCCAGCCGATTTTTCCCATGCCCCGACACCCGGAGGCGGCCTGGGATTCACCGTTGGAAACACAATGGCATCGCCTATATATTTTAATGTGCTCAAGGTGAAGGACGACTCTATTGCCGGGATAAGCATCTCCGAACTGGGTCAACCATCAGGCAGCTACGTGCTGCTACCGTCGCAGACCATATCGCGCGAACAGCTCACACCGCTACCGACTGACGAACGTCATATACTGATTATGACCCACTTCCATTTCGACATCGACAAGCTTATTGAACAAATCGAGTCAATAACAAAGTCGAACGAGGCCGGAATCCCCGACAGTTCTTTGAAAGTGTATCTCTCGCCGCTATAAGCTCCGCAGGGTATCCCGCCTTCCCACATCACACAAACGTTGCCCCTCACGCGAAAGCGCGGCAACATCCCCCTTTCGTTTTAATCGATAACACAAACCATTACATATCAACATTTCCATGAATCTGACACATTTTTGCACACAAGGTGTGGTTGCAGCTTCCGCAATGGCATTCTGCTTTTCGCATGCCGTGGCGCAACGCACCGACTACAACTACACACGCCCCGTCACCCCGTCAGGTATCGCGACAAACGACTGCCTGGTTTACGACTTCGCAGGCAACAGCGTTTCCACCCTGCGCGGCGACAAACTCCTGGAGTGCGGAAAACAGATCCGCGACGTAAGGATTAACCCGACAGGGATGAGCCTGATAGTGCTTTCAGATGATAAAAAAGCCCCGGTACTGGCGGTGTTCGGAACAAACGATATCGATAACCAGCTCCACAAATTCAACAACAAGAAGGATGGGGTGCCAACCACCATGGCCTATACTGCCGACGCCCGCAACCTTGTGGTCTGCTCCGCCGACAGCACTGCCAAAACCTACGACCCCAGGGCATTCACCCGCCTTAGCCAGTTCAAACTGCCTTACACCCCGACCGATATCCGAATCAGTTCCAACGGATATTATCTGGCAATAACCGACGGCCACCGGGTCAACGTCTACAACTACGAAGGGCAGAACGAACGCAAAGGGTGGAATTTCGATGCCAAGGTCAACGATATGGCATTCTCAAACGATAACGACGAATTTGCCGTTGTGACCGACGACGGCGTGGTAAACATCTACGACACGCGCACATTCCTTACAAAGAAAACCATCGACGATGCCGGAAGCGGACTATCGATTGCCTATAATTTCGACGGCAAATATATGGCTGTGGCCACCTCACCCACCAGCATCACCATCTATAACCTTCTCGATTCCGACGACAAAGAAACCATAACCGTTGACAACGGCGGAATGAGCGAACTCGCCTTCATTTCCGACTCACGCTATAACACCCTTCTGGCTTACAACACCGACAATGCCATGCACGTGAAACGTATGACCAAACTTGCCCCTTACTACGGCAAGCTCATAAACGAACAGCTCAACGAACGCATGACCGAGTGGATGAAGATGCTGCCTGGTGAAACACTCGAACAATACCAGAACCGTGTCAACGACCAGACCCGCGACGCCCAGCGCAAACTTTTCGAAGCTGAAATCTCTACCTCGTTTGCCAACGACCTCGTAAACATGGCAACCGTGTCGCTCGGCAACTATGACCGCTCCAACGGTGTGCTGGCCGTGGCATTCGACAACATGCCGACTATCTTCCTCACCGTGCCTGAAACCGACCTCGGTTCGTTCAACAACGCAGAGAACCTACGTTTCGACAACGCAAAGTACGGCGTGCTACCCAACGACCATTTCGAGCTAATCTATGCCGAAGTCTATAACAAAGCCGACGGTAAAACCTACATTTTCAGCAACCTCGACCGTGTAAACCTGAATTACATGACATCCGACGACAACGTGGTGTCGCTCGAAATCATACAGCAACAACAGATGGAGGAACTACGCCTGCAGGAACTCCGGGAAAAAATCATGGCCGAGGCAAAACAGAGCAACGTGCTCTCCGACCATACCCGTATCACAGTCGATTCACGTGTAGAGCCTGATTACGACGCCAACGGCGACCGCATACTCAACTACCTCGTCAACTTCACATATGAAGTGGAGCCGGAATTTTCGACAGTGGAAGATTTCGCCCCGGGCAAATACCGCATCTCGGAATCGGGGGCTGCAAGCGCAATGCTGCGTATCGTCAAGGAAGCCTTCGAAGGCGACTTCGCCCAATATTTCAAACCAGGCAAAAAACTAATCGTGAAACTCTCAGGAACCGCCGATGGCTCACCCATAATCCACGGAATCCCCTATGACGGCGTTTACGGGGAATTCATCGACGAACCTGTCTATCAGAACGGACGCCTGACAGGTATGACCGTAACCCCGAAAACCGGCATCAAGGAAAACGAACAGCTGGCATTCATACGCGCCTGCGCCGTGAAGGATTTCCTTAACAATAACATCGCGGCAATCAAGGATATGAATACCGAATATTCGCACCATGTGTCGGTAAGTGAGGATAAGGGCGGGGAATTCCGACGCATCACCGCCGAATTCACCTTCGTCGACGCATTCTGACATATATCCCCAATCGCTACGGACGGCAGGCAACTTCCTTGCCATCCCTTTAAAAGTCAATGCGGTGTGTCAAATCCGCGCGTTTTGGCACACCGCACCACAAAAACAAACACATCAACAACCAAGAACAACAAAAATTCACATATCTCTCCCAAAGCAACATCACTACAACACGCTAACTACCCCTACGCACAATTTGAAATATGAAAAAGCATATCTCACACCTGCTGTTCCTATCCTTTGCCGCGTTAACGGCACTCTTCAACCTGACCATGACAGCCGACGATTCAAACCCGTCGGGAATGCCTGCCATGGAAATGCCACTGGACCTGCCCACACTTTCCGACCTTAACCCGGCTGACCCCGCAACCGCCGATTCCGCAGCAATGGCGGAAAACGCCGACAGCCTGCTGATGGTGCGACGCACGGAAGCGTTCAACCTTGCCGTGAGCGACTACGAAAAAGTGCGCGGACTGCGTGCCCAGGGAGAACCGGAGGAAACCTATTTCCCCGAAGTTTACAGATGTTTCATCAACAGCTCCGATGCACTCGGGATGCTCGAACCGGGGATGCCCGAGTATAACCGCGTGAAAGGGATTTTGCGCGATATGCACCGCTATCTTGAAGAAGGAGCCTTTCATTATTCGGGCAAAAACAACTCGGCTGAAATGGTGAAATTCGCAAGAGCATTTGTCGACATCAAGACCATGGACGCATTTGCCGATGACAAACTCCCGGTCAACGAAGCTTATTACCCTTCGCTGATTTATTGCGCGGCTTCAGGAGCCTACAACGAAAAAGACTATGAGGGTGCAATAAAATATTTCAAAGAATATTTCTCGACAGGCGACCCGCGCTACCGCGAACAAATATATATCTTCATGGGGCAGGCATGCCTCAACTCAGGCAAATACCAACTGGCTGTTACAACCCTTAACGAGGGGGTAAAGCAGTTCCCGCAAAATTTTGCCATGCTCCAGCTCGCCATACAGGCATGTATCGACGGGGGGATGGCCGAATATATGCAGGATTTTCTCGTCCAGGCACTTGCCATAAGACCAGACGACGAAACCCTGCTCAATATACAGGGGAAACTTTACGAGGACAGCGGCGAATACCAGAAAGCGCTCGACATTTTCAACCGCCTCGACGTGATGCATCCCGACAATCTCTCGGTCAACAAACATATCGCACTGTGCTACTACAACATCGCCTCGAACTACTCAAACATGGCTGTAGGGGAAACGGATGAGAAAACCGAGAAGAAGTATCGCCGCCAGGCCAAAAACTACTTCTCTGATGCAGTGATGAAACTTTCACAAGTCACAGCGTCGGACCCCACTGCCGTAAAATATCTCAAAGCATTGGCCGTAAGCCACCTGTTCCTTGACAACAAAGACATGTTCAAGGAGGTGAACACGCGCCTACAGGCATTGGGCGAAGACCCCCTTGCCGAAATGTATATGCCGCCGACTTTCAGCTATAACGAGAAAGGTGGACGCAACTACGAAATGGCAGGCAACACGGCGCTCGCCACCGAGGATACCCCCACCTACTCGCAGTTCGCAAAGCCATTCATCGAGGATAATCTCGCTAACTGGACCCGCCGGGGCGAATTCGAAAAACTGACCGACTACCAGCAGCGCGTCAACGACCGCACCATAATAGCCGAATATGAACGGCTCAACGAACAGGCCAGCCGGGATTATCTCGAACAATACAGCCACAAACTACGCATAAACGACCTCAAACTCCAGCCTTACGACGCAAACAACGAAGTCTATAAAATCGAATCGTCCTACGGCCCTATCCTGCTCAACGTGCCTTTGAAGAACAACGAGGCCGAGCTTTTCCGTGCAAACTGGGACAACGTCCGCTTCAAGGCGCCGAAATATTACATCAAGGATGACCGTGTGCAACTTTCGTCAATAACATTCGTAACACCGGCAAACAAGACCTACACGTTCAATGTGACCGACGAAATCACCTATGCCAACACCCGCGTAGATATCGACTTCGAGGCAATCCTGCGTAAAGCCAACGGCGACATGGCCGACAACACACCGGCAACAAGTGGCAAAGAGGTCAGAATCACTCTGAAATCGGATGTCGACACCAATATCCCGGAAACAGGCAAACGTGCCGACAACACCGTAGCGGTCATAATCGCAAACGAGGATTACGCGAATGTGTCGCGTGTAAAATCAGCAATCAACGACGGCGAAGCATTCCATCTTTACTGCGAAAAGACCCTGGGGATACCGGCGCAGAACATACGCCATTACACCAATGCCACACTCGGTTCGATGCTGCGCTCTATAGCCGACCTTCGGCACACTGTCGACGCCCTGGGCCAAGAGTCCGACGTTATATTCTACTATGCCGGGCACGGTATGCCCGACGAGGCAACACACGACGCATTCCTGCTCCCTGTCGATGCCGACGGAATGATTACCGAAAGCTGCTACCCGCTGAGCCGCCTGTATAAGGAACTTTCCGAGCTTAAAGCCTCGTCGGTAATGGTGTTTCTCGATGCATGTTTCAGCGGCGCACAACGCGACGGGGGGATGCTGATGGCGGCACGCGGTGTGGCCATAAAGCCAAAGACCGTCGCCCCGGCCGGAAATATGTTCGTGCTCAGCGCGGCATCCGATAAGGAAACCGCACTGCCCTACGCCGAGAAAAACCATGGCATGTTCACCTATTTCCTGCTGAAAAAACTCCAGGAGTCAAAAGGCAACGCAACCCTTAAGGAACTCAGCGACTATGTGATTGAAAAGGTGAAAATTCAATCGAACCTTGTCAACAAAAAGCCACAGACCCCGTCGGTGACCACCTCCGGCACCATGACCAAGAACTATTTGAAAAAGAAACTCCACCCCTAACCGTTATGAAACTACGGAATCTGATAACCGCCCTGACGGCAGCATTACTCCCCCTCACGGCAACCGCCCTGACCGAAAAGAATGTCACGGGGGAATACACCTTCTATGGCGACGGCTCGCACTCGCGCGACGAGTGTCGACGCCTCGCCCTGGAAGGGGCACGCCTGGAGGCAATCCGTTCGGCCTTCGGCACAATAATCTCACAGGACATCGTGCAACACGACCTCGTCGACAACGACGGGGAGTCGACCTATTTCTCCGCACTGAGCGCCACCGAAGTGAAAGGGGAATGGATTGCCGACGACGGTGAGCCGCAGTTTGATTACTCACTCGACAATGACGGGAACTTCGTGGTTAGATGCATCGTAAAAGGCCGTGCACGCGAACTGTCAAACGAAACAACCGACTTCCAGGCACTGGTGCTGCGCAACGGCAACGAAGCCCGTTTCGCCGACACCTCGTTTAAAAACGGCGATGCATTGAAGCTCCTGATGAAAGCGCCTGTCGACGGCTTCCTGGCGGTGTTCCTTGTCGGCGAAGACCGAACTACATATTCCCTCCTCCCCTACCTATCCGACACGGCTGGCGAGGTAAAGATAAAGCGTGGAAAGGAATACGTGTTTTTCGACCTTGAAAAAGCTGACCAATCGCACGGCGACGTTGACGAGCTGATGCTCACAACCGGCCTTCCTCGCGAATATAACCGCATATATGTGGTGTTCTCCCCAAACAAATTCTCACGCGCCGTCGATACCTATACCGATGACCTGACGCCCCGGCAACTGAGTTTCGACAACTTCAACCGATGGCTCGCGAAATGCAGGAAAATCGATCCCAAAATGGGTGTGAAAATCATCAATCTCCAGATAAAAAGCTGATTCCCACATCTAAATAAGGCCATAAAAATCCAGAATCAACGAACTTGATCCCACTTATATTCCAACAACCGAGGCATCTCCTCTTATAACTTAAAACTTACAATTTATAACTTAAAACCAACACATTATGAAAAAACTGATTATGTTGTTAATGGCTTGTGTATTGACGTTTCCCGCAATACAGGCCGACAGTGCAGTGAACAAAGAGTTGCAGAAAGCCCTCAAGAAAGAGAAGAAAGAAAAGATGAAGGAATACAAAAAAGAGGGCTGGAAACTTTTCGGCTCGTCACGCTCTCTTGAAGTAGCCCTCCTGACCCACTACGACAAGCTTCAGAATCTGGGCGACGACGGCCGCGAGATTGCAGGCGTGGCTTCAAAATTCAAATCGAAAAGCATCGGCCACCAAATGGCAATCAACGACGCATGCCTCACCTATTCGCAACAGGCGGGCAGCACCCTTAAAGGGCGCGTAATCGCCGATATGTCGGGCGACGGGACTGACGCCGTAGCCGAATTCGACCATTTCTTCGCGGCCTATGAACGCCTTGTCGAAAAAGAGATCAAAGGCGAAATGGAGGAATCCTATTCCATAATCCGCGACAAAGGTGACGGCACATCCGAAATGCAGACATTCTTCATCGTAAGCGAAAGCGCGGCATCAAAAGCCCGTATCCGTGCACTTGAAGATGCAATGAAGGAGAGCGAGGCCGCCCAGCGCCATGCCGACAAAATCTCATCGTTCGTGCGCGAAGGATTCGCCGAATAAACCGAATAAAAGGGTAATCCAGCCCTCACTAGGATCTTATCTGGAAATTGTCTACAATAGTTTCAGACAAAAGCCATCCCATCCTAACGATTACTCATCTCCCCTCTCCCATTTATTTCCAGACTTCTTACGACTCTTGCGTCTATAAACCCATGAACACTACCGGTCGACTGCTTGCTTTTGCCGTTTTAGCGGCCTGTGTGTGCCCCTCCATAGTGGCACAATCCAAATCGTTTGCCGATTTCCGCAAAAAAGTCCTAAGTGATTTCAACGATTTCCGCTCATCGGTACTCGAAAACTACGACAAATTCCTGGAAGGTGCCTGGGAAGACTTCAACCAAATCAAAGGGGAAAAAAGCAACCCTGTGCCGAAGCCTCGCACCGCACCAGCCGTAGGTACCACCGAGCCACCGGTGATAAACACAGCCCCTACACTTCCGGCGCCGGTTACCGCAACCACTCCGACGCCGAAACAGTCACCCGCACCAAAAAGCGAGGAGAAACCAGTTAACCAGTCACCGGCTGCAACATCGGCCGACCGGTTCAGCCTGGCTGACATACCTTTCGAAGTCCCACATATCGACTACAACATATCCCGGCGCCTTTCAAACAAACAGGAATTCGGCGCACATTGGCGCACACTGGCACAAACCCAACTCGCCACTACCCTGATTCCCGAATTTCAAAAACTCGCACAGAAGCACGGGCTTAACGACTATCTGACCTACATGGCCGTAAATGCCTATGCCGACGCCCGTTTCCCCCAGGCTCATTCCTCCAGCCGCAAATCGCTTGTTCACTTCATAATGGCCAACATGGGCTATGATGTGCGCCTCGGCACCAACCAAAGCGGTGCAGCCATGCTCCTCATCCCATTCAACCAGATGGTTTACGCACGTCCGTACCTCAACATCGACGGAAAGAAATACTTCATATTCGCCGATGACAACATTGACCTCACACGCCCCGACAACCTCCGCATCAGCACCTGTGCCCTCCCTTCGGATGCCGATGCAGGCCGTCCGCTCGACCTTATCATCACACATCTGCAACTACCGTCAAAACCTTATCACTATAATATAACCTTCGGCGACATCACGATAGAAGGCGACCTTAACCAAGCCGTGATGCCGCTGCTCTACCGCTACCCGCAGATGCCTACAGCCGATTTCGCACGCTCTACAATCTTCCCCGACGTTCGCAAACAAATTGTTGCCCAACTCAAGACACAACTGTCAGGAAAAGATGAAAAGGCCGCAGTCAACACGCTTCTGCAATTCGTACAAAAAGGCTTCGAATATGCCACTGACGAGGATTTCCACGGTTTTGAAAAGCCATATTTCCTTGAAGAGACCCTTTTCTATCCCAAAAACGACTGCGAAGACCGTGCCATATTCTACACCTACCTGCTTTGGGAAGTGCTCGGCATCCCCAACCAGCTGATATGCTACCCCGGCCACGAAAGCGCCTCGGTCTCCCTCTCAGTGCCCGTCGACGGCACATCATACACCCACTCAGGCACCCGCTTCTACATCTCAGACCCCACCTACATAGGCTCCGTTACCGGCCAATGTATGCCCGATTTCGAGCAAACCGCTCCCCAAATCGACTTCACCTATAAATAGCAACCGCAGTAATCCGGACGCAAGAAAACTATAGGCACCCAAATAGGGTATCCAGCGAGTATCCTACTTTTAGGTATGGCCGGAATGGTATTTTTGGAGTATATTTGCGGTGACGTTCACAACAGTCGGCATTATGATAAAATCATCAATACAATACCTGGCAACAGACAAAGTACGTGATTTAGTTGAGGATAACAATCAATTACTACTCGTACTCAACCGCTTCCATGTCCCATTCGGGTTCGGTGACAAAACCGTGTGCGAAATTTGTGAAGAGCATGATATCGACTGCCCAACCTTTCTTGCTATCGCAGACCTGATCAGCGGCAAACGGTTTTCGATAAACGACATCGAGCTTTCCACCATGTTATCCTACCTCAGGGAGGCTCATTCATATATCCTTGACTTCAGGTTGCCCGACATCCGCGAAACCCTTGTCAGCGCAGTGCATCAGCAGAGACTTGACGATGTTGCAGTGCGCATAATCAGTTTTTTCGACGAATATGCCGACGAGGTGCACAGCCACATGGAGTATGAGAACAATGTCGTATTTCCCTATATAGAAAGTCTTCTCAGAGGAGACACCAATGAAAATTTCAAAATATCAGACTTTGCTTCAAAACACGAGTCAGTGGTAACCAAGCTTAACGAGCTTAAAGACATATTCCTGCAACATTATTCAATACCAAATACAAGGATGCTTAACCGGGCATTGTTCAACATCGCGGCCTGCGGTGAAGACCTGGTTTCTCATTGTGAAATCGAGAACATAATCCTCGTACCGGTTGTAGAAGCATTGGAAAAGAAAACCTATGCCATAAAAAAGAACAAAGGCCCGGCTAATAACGATGCCAACAACCAGTCGCTAAGCCAGCGGGAAAAAGAGATAATCCGCCTGGTGGCACACGGCCTCCCGAATAAGGAGATTGCCGACAAACTATGCCTGTCGTTCCATACCATAACCACTTATCGTAAAAACATAAGTGCCAAACTTAACATACATTCCACAGCGGCCCTTACCATATTCGCCATACTTCATGGCATTGTGAATCCCGAAGAAATCGAGTTGAAATAATATGCCTGGAGCATATTTCAGGGAGGGTGTTTCTATCATGAAGCACCCTCTTTTGTGTGTATCCCCCTCCTACAACCGGGAGGGAGGTTTGGGGATTATAAATCCAAATTCAGGGAATTGCACCACATGACGGTCCGAAGTAATTTTGCAGCGCATTTCTAATCACAACCCACAAATCATGCTACATCTGAAATTACCCTGCATGCTCATCACCTTAGCATTATCAATCCCGATATGCGCCTCATCCGAAGAAAGCACATACGGAACCATCGATGGCAATGTGGCATCCGCTGACGGTGATGCTATTGACTATGCCTCCGTTTATCTCAAAGGCACCCCATCCTCATGCATCACAGATGAACGGGGGGCATACCGGCTGCAAGTTCCCCCAGGGAAATATACCGTGGTATTCTCCTCAGTGGGATTTGAAAAACAGGAGCATCTCACCGAGATAGTGCCTGGGCAAGAATCCAGACTCAATGTCAAACTTGCCTCAGTGTCCAGGCTGGCTGAGGTAACAGTTGTAGGGAACCCGGTAAACAAAATCAAAAACTCTGCATATAATGCTGTTACTATCAGCACACAGGATTTGTCGAACACCACCAAGACACTGGGTGACGCACTGCAAAAAGCACCGGGCCTGAAAATAAGGGAAAACGGCGGGGTCGGCTCTGATATGGCAGTGACGATGGACGGCTTCAGCGGCAAACACATCAAGGTATTCATCGACGGAGCACCTCAGGAAGGTGTGGGTAGCTCTTTCGGACTGAACAACATCCCTGTTAATTTTGCCGAACGCATAGAGGTTTACAGAGGGGTTGTACCTGTAGGATTCGGCACTGATGCAATAGGGGGTATAATCAATATCGTAACGCCGAAACGCCTACGCAAATGGTTTGTGGACGCATCATATTCATATGGCTCGTTCAACACTCATAAATCATATATAAACTTCGGGCAGACACTGCGTAACGGTTTTAAATACGAGGTAAACGCTTTCCAAAATTATTCCGATAACGACTACCTGATTGACTCACCTGTGGAGGATTTCGCAAGCGGGGCCATCAACCGCAAAAAGAAAGAGAGTGTACGCCGGTTCAATGACACCTATCATAACGAGGCCGTATTGGCAAAAGCGGGAATTGTCGACAAGCCTTGGGCAGACAGGTTTATGGTAGGTATTACATACTCCCGCATGTATAAGGAAATCCAGACCGGGGTGCGGCAGGAAATTGTTTACGGCCAAAAACACCGCCACGGTTACAGCCTCATACCATCGGTGGAGTATTACAAACGAAACCTGTTTGCCAAAGGACTCGACTTATCGTTCAATGCCAATTACAACAGGAATATAACCATAAATGTGGACACTGCTTCGGTAAAATATAACTGGAAAGGTGAAACAGCACCATTGAATTCCCCCGGAGAACAATCCTACCAACATGCAAAAGCCGACAATAACAACTGGTCGGCCTCGCTCACTTCGAACTACCGGCTCGGGCCGAACCACGTCTTTACCGTCAACAACGTGTTCAACTCTTTCAAGCGTACAAACGAGAACATGCTGAACACGCCCCCATCAAAGGATGAAATATCAAAAGTGACAAGCAAGAATATCATCGGGATTTCCTACCGCTACGCCCCCGACACAAAAATGAATTTCTCGGTTTTCGGAAAATATTACCACCAATATGTAGCCGGCCCCATAGCCACATCCGCAGCACAGGATAATTATGTACGCACATCACGTTCTGACAACTATGCGGGCTATGGCGCAGCCGGCACATTGTTCCTGCCGGGAGGAATTCAGCTGAAAGCATCTTATGAAAAGGCTTTGCGCATGCCTACAATCGAGGAAATGTTCGGAAACGAGGACCTGGAAACAGGCGATATATCACTGAAGCCTGAAAGCAGCCATAATATGAACCTAAACCTTAGCTATAACGTAACTTTCGGCAATAATATCATCTATGTAGAGGCTGGAGTGATTTACAGGGATACCCGCGACTATATCCAGCGTAACATCATGTCACTAAGCGGGGGCAAGTTTGCGGCCTCCTATACCAACTACGGCAAGGTAAGAACCGGGGGACTAAGCCTGTCGGCACGCTACAATTTCTCAAAATGGCTCAGTGTGGGAGGGAACTTCACTCAGATGAATGTTCGCGACAATATGCGCACCGCCATTAACAATACAGCTGCAAATGTCTCATACAGACAACGGATGCCAAACCTGCCATATATGTTCGCCGATACGGATGCAAGTTTTTACTGGCCAGGACTTGGCGGAAAGGATAACACACTGACCCTTACCTATGACAACCAATACACCCACAGCTTCTATTATTATGCATCCAATTTGGGTAGTAACAGCAACGACTATATGGTTCCAGACCAATTCGCACATAACCTGGCCATAAGCTACGGTATAATGGGAGGAAGATACAACATCTCATTCGAATGCCGCAATCTTACTAACGCGAGCCTCTATGACAATTTCAGCCTGCAAAAGGCCGGAAGGGCATTTTACGGAAAGGTCAGGGTATATTTTGGAAACTAAACATCATAAAACAACTATAATGAGAAATTCTTTTTTATTGCGCACACTAGCAGCGCTCGCATTGCCGGCCATAGGAATGTCGGCATGCTCCGAAAACGACGAACCTGGAAACAACGGCCAAACAACAGCGACAAGCGACGGCAAATTCGTAATTGCCGCCACAGTGACCGACTCAAAGGGTACCACCAATCTTTTATTGACGGCAGAATCGCTTGACGAAGGGCATATCGAACTAGGTAACAACAACGGGTTGCTTAATGACGGGGCAAGCCAATGGGTGTTCCATCCCGACAATTATCTCTATGCCCTTACTTACAACCAGGGTAATGCCGGGACTACCAAAAGCTATATCCTTGGCGGTGACGGCAATATATCCCCGAGGGATATGGAATACAAAATCAGCCGTTTCACCTCATATGGAATATATGGCGGCCAAATAATATCGACCTCTACAGGAAACGGGCCTGCTTCACAGGCCGACAGCAACGGCTACCTGCCTAAAACATTGCTCATAACCCATATAGATGTCAGCGCGGAAACATCGCGTCAGAACGACACTTCCACAGGAAAATATTCAGTGGAGAACTACCTCGGCAACGGGGAGTATGTAACCCTTGCAGGAATCGAGACACGGGGAACAGAAATTTTCTCCGGGGCTATCCCCATGGGTCTCAGCCAATACGGAGCTGCATTTGATAACGGCAAATGGATCCGCCCTGGATTTGAACACCTTGTCAAAACCTCCGACGGCGGAAGCAACAGCAGCAGCTACAAAAAAGGGGAGCTACAATGGACACAATACCCCGACGAATGCTGGGTGGCGATATTCAAAAACAAAGACCTTACCACACCCACATTTGCAAAAACCGATAAAATCAGCTATCCCTGCGGACGTTTCAAATCACAATATTACCAAACGATATGGTCGGCTGACAACGGCGATATATATGTTTTCTCCCCATCATTTGCAAAAACCATGACCGACCCTAAGCAACAGACCAAGCTGCCGGCCGGTGTATGCCGCATCCCCGCAGGATCAACAGAATTTGACAACAACTATTATTGCGACATCGAAGCCCAATCAGGCGGCCGGTCGTTCATGCGCTGCTGGCCTGCCGGGGGCAACTGCTTCCTCATGCTGATGTATGACCGCCCGTTCACCGAAACAGGATACGCCGCCACTGACCTAGCCATATTCGACGCAGGGGCAAAGAAGCTGACATTCGTCAACGGCCTGCCACAAAACATTTCCTCAATAGGGAAAACCGCATATGCCCTAAACGGCAAGGTATATATCCCTATTAATGTTACTGACGGATATCCGGCCATATATGGAATCGATACAACGTCGGCTCAGGCCGTAAAGGGGTTGACAATCGCCGCAACCGATATCACCGGATTAGGACACATGAAGCCTGTAAAGTAATCACATGATGAAATTCATTCATAAAATACATCTTTGGCTTTCCGTTCCATTCGGGGCAATAATAACCCTGGTGTGTTTTTCGGGAGCAATGCTGGTATTCGAACCAGAGATAACCCGGTGGATAAGGAGCGATGTGTACTACGTCTCCTCACGGCAAACCGATCCTATAGAAATGGGACGGCTCATGGAAACAGTGAAGGCAACCCTGCCTGATTCGGTTTCCATAACCGGGGTGACGGTCTTTAATGATAAGGATCGCACTTACCAGGTAAATCTTTCGAAGCCTCGCCGGGCTTCAATATTCATAGACCAGTATTCAGGGAGGATTACCGGGAAGTCAGAAAGGATTGCATTCTTTTCCACGATGTTCAAAATGCACCGATGGCTGCTTGACAACGCGAATCCTCACGGTAACGGCATAAAAACCGGCAAAATGCTTGTTGGAATATCCACGTTGGTATTCGTTATAGCATTGTTGACAGGGGTAGCAATATGGTGGCCGAGAGCCAGGAAAAATTTGAGGCGCAACCTTACAGTTCCCTTCAAAAATGGTTGGAAGGGATTGTGGAAAGGGCTGCATGTGGCAGGAGGCATGTATGCATTGATAGTTTTATTGGCAATGTCGCTAACGGGACTCACATGGTCATTCGGCTGGTACCGAAGCGCATTCTATAAAGTCTGCGGTGTCGAATATTCTTCTGCGAATCCCCATGCCGGAACGAAGCATGAAAAAACGGGAATATCCCGAAACGCAAGCAGCTACAGTGGCCAACATGGAGGAAACCGGCATAGCATCAAACCCGGCCACAGGACAATTCAAGAGAAAATGCAACGAGATTCGGAATTCTGCCGATGGCAGCAAGTTTACAACGAACTGGCCCGGCAAAACCCTTGTGCCGACCGGATAACAATCGGTCGGGATGAAGCCAGCGTAACACTCGGTGTCAACGGTAACACACGGGCAGCCGACCGTTATGAAATCGACAGGCACTCAGGCAAAATTTCCAATGTCATAAGATATGCTGGCACTGCCGATGCTGACAAGCTCCGAGGATGGATATACTCAATACATACCGGAAATCTCGGTGGCATGACTACCCGTATTCTATGGTTTCTAGGCGCATTGATTGGCGCAAGCTTGCCCCTGACCGGCTATTATATCTGGGTCAGGCATCTCAAAAATAAAAAGCATCCCATCACTTGATGATAACCACCGAATGTGGCGGCATGGTGGAGGAATTGTTCCTCCACCATGCCGCCACATTCGGTGGTTATGCCTCATTCAGCTTATCCCAGTTTCCGCTTGTCCCATTCGGGATGGGCGGGGTCTTCGGCAACAAGGGCTTCTTCAAGGCTGATGTCGAGAGCCTCTGCCAACTTCAAACCATAACCGGGGTCGGCATTGTGGCATGCCCTGACATGGCGCTGCTTTATAAACAGAGGGACACCTTCCATAGCCCTGGCCGTGTTCTCACATGTAACGGTCTGTTCTTCCGGGGGCATCAGACGCCATAGTTTACCCGGCTGCGTGTAATAATCATCGTCATATTCACGCTCATTGTAACTATAGGCTGCCCCATGTAACTCCAAAGGCGGCTCCTTCAGTTCGGGCGAATCCTCCCACTCACCGAAACTGTTGGGTTCATATGACAGTACACCACCATAATTGCCATCGGTGCGCATCTTGCCATCCCGGTGATAGGAATGGAACGGGCATCTTGGCCTGTTCACGGGGATAAGGTTATTATTGACCCCGAGACGGTAGCGCTGTGCGTCACCATACGAGAACAAACGTCCCTGAAGCATTTTATCAGGAGAGAAACCTATCCCTTCCACTATATTCATAGGGTTGAATGCAGCCTGCTCGATTTCGGCAAAGAAGTTTTCAGGATTACGGTTAAGTTCCAGGATTCCCACATCGCGCAGCGGGAAGTCTTTATGATACCACACCTTCGTCAAATCGAATGGGTTGATGTGATATTTTTCAGCCTCCTCCTCGGTCATCAGCTGAACCTGCATCAGCCAACGTGGATAATCACCACGCTCTATGGCTTCAAACAAATCACGCTGGTTCGACTCACGGTCTTTGGCAATGACTTTTTCAGCTTCCTCGTCGGTCAGGTTCTTGATTCCCTGCAAAGTCCGCAGATGGAATTTGACCCATGTGCGTTTGTTATCCTTATTATAGAAACTATATGTATGGCTTCCGAAACCGTGCATATGGCGGAATGATGCAGGGATGCCTCTAGGCGACATCGTAATGGTGACCTGATGGAGCGCTTCAGGAAGCAGAGTCCAAAAATCCCAATTGTTGGTAGGGCTGCGCATACCCGTGCGCGGGTCGCGCTTGATTGCGTGATTCAAATCAGGGAATTTAAGAGGGTCACGCAAAAAGAACACAGGGGTATTGTTACCTACGAGGTCCCAATTTCCCTCGTCGGTATAAAACCTCATGGCAAACCCACGTATATCCCTTTCCGCATCTGCCGCCCCACGCTCTCCGGCCACCGTCGAAAACCTCACAAGGCATTCTGTTTTCTTCCCGACTTCGGAAAATATGGAAGCGCGGGTGAATTCCGTAATATCGTTTGTCACGGTAAAGATGCCGAATGCGCCCGAACCTTTGGCATGCATGCGCCTTTCCGGGATAACCTCGCGGTCGAAGTGTGCAATCTTTTCGGTGTACCATGGATCCTGGAGCAAAACCGGCCCGCGAACCCCGGCTGTCTGGATGTTTTGATTATCGGCAATCGGCCTGCCGTTTTCAGCGGTAAGTCTTTGTTTATGCATATCTGGCAATTAATAGGATTCGTAAAAATGATTCCAAGAAGGTGGTATCGGCCTATGCTTCTAAAACGTCCATATCACATGTTTGTTCAAACCTCACATATTCCACCGGCGCCACATGTTTTTTTGTCAAAGGCATATCTAATCCATATCATTACACGTTTTTTTAATAAGCATACCCAGCAAATATCAACCCGATTATGGATGTACTGACACCTGAACAGCGCCGACGCTGCATGCAATCCAACAAAGGAAAGGGCACCAAACCCGAAATTGCATTCGGGCGTTTGATGTGGAGTGCCGGAATACGATACAGAAAACATCCCAAAGGAGTGCCGGGAACTCCTGACTTCTGTATCCGAAAATACCGTATGGCTATTTTCGTCGACGGCGAATTTTGGCACGGACGCGACTGGCCACGTAAAAAGCCGACCATCAAGAACAACCGTGATTTCTGGATTGCAAAAATCGAGCGTAACATAGCACGTGATATCAGTGTAAACGAACGACTTACATCTGAGGGATGGAAAGTGTTCCGTTTTTGGGAAAGTGACATCAAGCGTAATCCGGGAAACTGTATCCGTGTTATTCTCGAATATCTTGCCGGATTTTCATCGGCATCCTCACCTGATTATATCCCGATGGATTATCAGGATTGCCAACCATTGTTCACACCTGTTGCCATCAACTGCGTCACCAATTCTATTGCCGCCGAACCACGAACCGCCTATATCTCCAAAGACAAAGATATAGCAACAGATTCCGGGTGTGACAATCACGAACCTATCTCGACAAAAGGTTAACAACTGCAAACAGGCTTCAGCGTCCAAAAGCCTCCCACCGTGAAAACATATTATCAGAATGATTAGATAAAGCTGCAAAATCGCCCATCATGCTCCGAAACGCACTGATTTTAGAGCAAATAGTGCAAATTTTTGTTAAACACTCGTCAATTATTGCATAATACTCTTGCGCATGCTACAAAAACCCCATATCTTTGCAACGTGTTTTTCATGGTATTAGATTTAAGGTTAACTAAGATTGGTTGTCGGGAGACAATCAATTTTTTTTGCCTATACCCACCATACAATCCATAAATGGAATATCAAGCAGGTCACAGAACTGGTTCTATAATCTGCTTAATGTTAAATCCATCTTATTTATGCCAACAAAATGCCTGCTCTATAAGCAGTTTTGACACACAATTGTACTATAATGTCAGCATATGAAACACCCCTGAGTGCCAAATCCGGCATTCAGGGGTGTTTGCTACGATATAAACCTTATGGGTTATTCAAATTCAATAAGGGGTGCGTCAGTGCCGACAACATCATCAGTGGCGACAAAAACACGTTTAACAACACGGTCGCGGTCAGCTTCGAGGTCGTTCTCCATCTTCATTGCCTCATAAACCATCATTACCTGGCCCTTCTTAACCTTGTCGCCAGCCTTTACATTCACTTCTATGATGCGACCGCCCATCGGTGCGCGGAACACATCGCCGGTGATAGGCTCGTCGTCGGTAACAGTTTCCTCAACCTTGACTTCGGCCGCTGCTTTAGGAGCATCCTTGGGTTGTTTGGCTGCATATTCCTCCTCACGACGGTTGCGCAGGAACTTGTTGGCTACATTCGGGAGCAACTCCATGAGCAACTCTTCCTCTGTGTTGGTTGCAAGTTTCACGCCGCCTAGTTCGGGAACCACCGGGATTTCAGGCTTGCGGTATTTCGAAACGTCGTAGGGATGTTCAACCGCATCGCCTGTAATCTGCTGACGGAATGCAGGGTCAATGGGGGCAGGGGTATGCCCGTACTCACCTTTGACAAGCGAAATGAACTGGTTGGAGGTATTGGTGTAATCGGGATTTCCTTTCTTGCGGTCGATAGCAAGGTTCACAGCCTGTGCACCCACAATCTGGCTGGTCGGAGTTACCAACGGCACCAAACCTGCATCACGACGCACTTTGGGGATAAGCTTCATCGCATCGTCGAGCAAATCCGACGAGTTGAGGGCCTTGAGCTGTGCCACCATGTTGGAGTACATACCGCCCGGAACTTCCGCGTCTTTAACGAGGAGGTTCGGTTTTGGGAAACCGAAGTAAGCTTCGATTGCGTGGCAGTTTTCGAGCAGTGCATCCTCGTCGCCAGCCTTGGCGGCAGCGATAGCCTTATCGAACAGATTGTCGATTTCGGCAGGCAGCACATCGGCCAACGGGTTGAAACGTTTGGGGAACTTGTCTTTGTTAAGGTCGAAATCGGCAAGATTGCGACGGATACCTTCCAGGCGCTCGCGGATTTCTCCGACTTTCTGCATATTGACATCAACCTCGATTCCGAGTTTTTTGCAGAACACATATACAAGCTCGATGGCGGGAGCGGCAGAGCCTTCACCAAACCACCATATATTTGTGTCGAGGATGTCGACCCCGTTGAGGATGGCCATAAGTGACGAAGCCAGGCCATAACCGGGGGTGCAGTGGGTGTGGAAGTCAACCGGCACTTTTACGGCCTGTTTCAGCTTCCCTATAATAGAGGCGGCACGGAGCGGGTTAACCAGACCGGCCATGTCTTTAAGGGTTATAATCTTGGCGCCGAGACGCTCCATCTCGACAGCTTTTTCCACAAAGTATTCGTCGGTGAATATTTTTTTGCTTACAGGAGCCTCTTCTTTTTTGCCGAATAACGATGAAAGGAACCCTTTCTTCTTGGGAGCCTCGTTTTCAACAGCATCCTTGGGGTCAACGGTGTAGCATACGGCAGCATCGGCAATCCCGCCCAGCTGGTTGATCAGGCGGATTGATTCCTTCACATTGTCGATGTCATTAAGGGCATCGAAAATACGCATAACGTTAAGGCCGTTCTTGATAGCCTCCTTGTAGAATCCTTCGAGAACAGAATCGGGATAAGGCACGTAACCGAACAGGTTGCGGCCACGCGAAAGTGCCGACAATAACGATTTGCCACCGATAGCCTCGCTGATAGTGCGCAGGCGAACCCATGGGGATTCGTCAAGATAACGCATCACGGAGTCGGGAACAGCACCGCCCCACACTTCCATGATGTAGAATCCGGCATCCTTATATAAAGGGAGCAACGGATCTATATCCTGCTGTTTCATACGGGTGGCGAACAGCGACTGCTGGCCGTCACGAAGTGTCAAGTCTCTAATTTTGAGCTTCTTGTTTTCCATAACCGAAATATATTAAATGGTTTGGGAGTAGTTCGTCTTTTCATTAAACAATTCCAACAGCCGTGTCGGTCAAATACCGGGCCGGAAGTCTCGGCGACATAATTACCGGCATACATGACCATGGCAGGACAACTATTGAAATCTCTTTGCGAATTTACGCAATTTTTTTGAATTATCAACATTTTCACGCCTAAACGCTTAAAAGCACCGTGTTTAAGCATCAGTTGAATAATCATTATAAACCATCCATCAGCCCCATGTCATTGAGATATAATTTATTACCATATCTGGCGTTATCAAACCAAATTATAACGCAGCATCTTCCATATATAACGTTTGCGGCCCATATGTTATAAAACATGCTTGTTACAGGATTTTTTTTATAACTTTGCAGACCTATCAGCTTGCCTGAATTTCTACAAACAGATGTTCCGGCAACCACCTAACCAACCTAACTCAAAAAACATGAGACACATTATCTTTTGCATCTTGCTTTTAACATCTCTTGCAGGAGGGATAACAGGAAGTTTCACTGCGGCGGCCCAATTGGCGGCCCAGACAAAGGAAGCCAAAGCCCCGATTTCATGGCGTGGTACAGCCCGCATGACCGGCAACGGCCAAGGGGTGATACAACTCACTGCCAATATAGAACCAGGATGGCATATCTACGGATTGGAAACACCTGACGACGGCCCCCGCCCGACGGAATTCAAATACAGCCCGGCAAAAGGGCTGACGCTTTCAGGCAAAACCAAAGCCGACAAAGCCCCTGTGCGCAAACTCGACAGCATGTTTAATGCCGAAGTGGAATTTTGGGAAGGTAAAGTTGTGTTCACGCAGCAGTTCAAGCTCGACAAAAACGCCACCGACACCAAGACCATAAAATGCTCGGTCACATACATGGGATGCAACGACCAAAACTGCCTTCCTCCAAAAACAAAAGAATTCACCCTTAAAATCCTCCCCAAGAAATGATGAGGAAACTTGCATTTATTCTCACGGTTATGCTGGGCGCACTTACGGTATGCGCCCAAAAGCTTTCACCTATTACATGGAACGTGTCGGTAGAGGACAACTCTGCCGAAAGTGCTGTCATAAAATTCTCGGCAGCAGTGGAACACGGATGGCATCTTTACGGGTTCGACCTGCCTGACGACGGCCCGAATGCCACTTCCATAAAAGTAGAGTACCCAGAAGGTGTGACACCAGAAGGTGGCATCACACCGGAGCGCGCACCTATCGAGAAATTCGACCCGGTTTTCTCTCTCAACCTCTCATGGTGGGATACCGACGTGGCTTTCACACAGAAAGTAAAGATTTCCGATGGCAATGCCCACGAAATCACAGGCACTATTTTCTTCCAGGGATGCAACGAGCAGACATGCATCAGCCCTCAGAAAGTGCCGTTTGAAGTAACAATCGGTACCGGCACCGTTGTAGCAGCCGAAGAGCCTAAGGTTGAAGAAACTCCGGCAACAGCCAACAACCGCCCCGCAGCGGTTGCAACCAGCTCCGATAACGGCTGGTGGGCACCCGTAGATATCGAAACATCCGACCTCCCCGGCACTTCGACAGAAGACAGTTCCCTTTGGGTCATATTCCTTTGGGGATTTGGTGGCGGACTTATCGCATTGCTGACACCATGTGTATGGCCCATGATTCCGATGACTGTAAGCTTCTTCCTGAAAAAGAGCGGCAACAGGCGCAAATCGGTAGCCGATGCCGTTATTTATGGCATAAGCATCATCGTTATCTACCTCTCGCTCGGGTTGGCCATCACAGCCATATTCGGGGCAGGAAAGCTCAACGAGTTGTCGACCAACGCCTGGTTCAACATCGCCTTCTTCCTGTTGCTGTTGGTATTTGCCATTTCATTCTTCGGCGGATTCGACATCACCTTACCTTCAAAATGGTCGAATTCGGTTGATGCCAAAGCCGAACGCGCAACCGGCCTGATCAGCATTTTCTTCATGGCCTTTACCTTGGCACTCGTATCATTCTCATGCACCGGCCCGATTATCGGCACACTTTTGGTTGAGGCAGCCACTATGGGCAACTTCGTAGGCCCGGCAGTGGGAATGGGCGGCTTCGCCGTGGCATTGGCACTGCCCTTCTCCCTGTTCGCCATCTTCCCGTCATGGCTCAAGGAAATGCCCCGCTCCGGCGGATGGCTCAATTCGGTGAAAGTGGTACTCGGTTTCCTCGAACTGGCACTTTCGCTCAAGTTCCTTTCCGTGGCCGACCTTGCCTACGGCTGGGGAATCCTCGACCGTGAGGTGTTCATCTGCCTGTGGGTAATCATCTTTGCCATGCTAGGCGCATATCTGATCGGTAAAATCCGCTTCAGCCATGACTCCCCGCTCGAATATGTGAGCATACCGCGCTTCTTCATGTCGCTCGCGTCCTTCTCGTTTGCAATCTATCTTATCCCCGGCCTATGGGGCGCACCCCTCAAAGGGGTAAGCGCATTCGTCCCTCCGTTGTTCACACAGGATTTCAGCCTCTATTCAGGCGGCCATTTCGAGGAATTCGACGATTATGACGAAGGGATGCGTTACGCAGCCGACAACCACCGCCCGGTGCTTATCGACTTCTCGGGCTACGGGTGTGTAAACTGCCGCAAAATGGAAGGAGCAGTGTTCGATACCCCGGTTGTGACATCAATCATAAAGGAAAACTTCGTGCTTATCAAACTTATGGTTGATGACAAGGCCCTGCTTCCCGAACCTATGGTTGTGGAAGAGAACGGCAAACCCCTCACCATTGAAACCGTAGGGGAAAAGTGGAGTTTCCTGCAGCGTTCGAAATTCGCCGCAAACTCCCAGCCGTACTATATAATCCTCGACAACGACGGGAAAGCAATGGTATCGCCCACATATTACGACGAAAATATCACTAAGTTCGTTGAATGGCTCCAGACCGGCATGAAACGTTATGCCGACAACGCAAAAAACTGAAGTCGTCCCGACTTCCCTGACAAAACCTGATTACCGGAACCGCAAAAGAATATCAACACATAGATGTCACTACATAGTAGATCGGAAAAAACCGAAGCCCTCGGAAGGGTGATGGATGTGCTCGACACCCTGCGGGTGAAATGCCCGTGGGATGCCAAGCAAACCAATGAAAGCCTACGTGAAAACACCATCGAAGAGGTGTTTGAACTTTGCGACGCACTCATCAAGGGCGATAACGCCGAAATCCGCAAGGAACTGGGCGATGTTCTGCTTCATGTATTTTTCTACGCCAAAATCGGCGAGGAGAAAGGTGCGTTCGACATTGTCGACGTATCCAACGCCCTCGCCGACAAACTGATATTCCGCCACCCCCATGTCTACGGACAAGTGGAGGCCGACACCGCCCACAAGGTGGAACAGAACTGGGAACAGCTAAAACTCAAGGAAAAGGATGGCAACCGCAGCATCCTTGCCGGGGTGCCGGGCGCCCTGCCGGCCTTAATCAAGGCTTACCGCATCCAACAGAAAGCGGCAAATGCCGGGTTCGACTGGGAGCAACCTGCCGATGTGTGGGCCAAAGTGAAGGAGGAGATAGCCGAATTCTCGTCAGAAGCGGAGAAATTCCAAGGGAAAGAATCTCTCACGGAAGAACAACGCAAAAGAATGGAGGAGGAGATGGGCGACGTGTTCTTCTCACTTATAAATGCCGCCAGGCTTTACGGCATCCATCCCGACACGGCATTGGAACACACCAACAAAAAGTTCATATCCCGGTTCAACCACATAGAGCAACGTGCCAAAGCTATGGGCAAAACGCTCCCGGAAATGACGCTTGCCGAAATGGATGCATTGTGGGATGAGGCCAAGCAATCAGAAACCGACAGGAAATAAACCCTGGGGGCATATCGTTTGTCTAATAATAAAGACATCTCCCCAAACGATGTCGGCTAAATGAAAGCTTGACCCGGTCAGGCAGTTTTTACGGTACCAAAACAGAATCAAAATGAAAGCTATAAAATTCGCCGCAATCTTGTTAACCGCAGCAGCTTCCGTGCCTTTATCGGTTCATGAAGCATCGGCACAGGTAAACCAACTAGATGCGGAAATCAACATCATCCCCGACAAAACAGTGAAAACCGACGACGGGATCCGCATATCGCTTTGCGTGGTAGGGATACCACACACCTCGCAAAGAATCGACGGCATAGACCTCGTAATCGGTTCGAAGCTTGTAAAGGCAGTGGATATCGACGGCGTAGACTTCGAACGCTATTTCCAATTTGAAGACAGCGGAGTGCAGACCATAGAAGTTGACTTCCCCTTCAGCGGCACCCTCCCTAAAACTGCAAAGCTGATATTCCACACCGCCAACGGCGATATAACCGCCCCGGCACGCCAATAAGCATTCCTCCCAATAAACTTTTTGGGAAGACACAAGATGGGTAACGGACACTGACAGGCCGCTAATACCCACTTCCGATTTATGAAAAAAAGGCGGTGTGTCAAAATTTAGATTTTGACACACCGCCATCAATAAAACATAACGTGGGAGCCATCAACATTGCTCCCACGTTAATTTCTGCAATATATAGGTAAGTCATAAATTTATCGCGTAGATGATTGCTTTTTCAACTCCATATCCCCGTCGAAACCATTCCAAAGCTTTCCATTCCATTCATCAGCCGTGTAGCACGCTACGCGCCTTTTTTATCAAGGGGAAATCACTCTGACACCCTTCGGCCGGGAATATAAAGCCCGATTATACGCTTTATGCGTAATAATTTTCATGACTTACTTAAATTTTCACAACCACAAATGATAGTCTGCGTTACAGAGAAACCAAGCGTTGCACGCGATATAGCCTCCATCCTGGGTGCGAATATAAAGCGCGACGGATACTACGAAGGTAACAACTACAAAGTGACATGGACTTTCGGGCATCTCTGCACACTTAAGGAACCGGCCGATTATACCGACTACTGGAAACGGTGGACTCTCGGCTCGTTACCCATGCTACCCCCGAAATTCGGGATAAAACTCATCCCTGTCGAAAGCTATGAACGACAGTTCGAAGTAATCAAAAGCCTGATAGCCGAAGCCGACGAGGTTATAAACTGCGGCGATGCCGGGCAGGAAGGGGAACTGATCCAACGATGGGTAATGCAGAAAGCCGACACACATTGCCCCGTGAAACGCTTGTGGATTTCTTCGCTCACCGACGAATCAATCCGTGAGGGTTTCAGGCAGTTGCGGCCCGCTGCCGATTTCAACAACCTGTATCATGCCGGGCTGTCGCGTGCAATCGGCGACTGGATTCTGGGGATGAATGCCACCAGGCTATACTCATTGAAATACTCCGAACCGGGTAAAGTGCTGTCGATAGGGCGTGTGCAGACCCCGACCCTCGCCCTGCTCGTACAACGCCATTTTGAAATCGCCGATTTCAAACCTGAAGATTTCTGGGAACTCAAAACTCTATACAAAGGGGCTACATTCAATGCCACGGCCGGACGCTTCACAGAAGAAGCAAAAGCCCTTGCCTCAGTTGAATCCATACGCAACCTGCCGTTCCTCATCACCGACGTCACAGAGAAAAAGGGTAAAGAAGCCCCGCCCCGCCTGTTCGACCTGACCTCGTTGCAAGTGGAATGCAACAAACGGTGGGGATGGACAGCCGACGAATCGCTGAAGCTCATCCAAAGCCTTTACGAAAAAAAGGTTACGACCTATCCCCGCGTCGACACCACCTACCTGAGCGACGACATCTACCCCAAAATACCTGTAATCCTGGGGCAGATGACACCCTACTCATCCCTTACCGCACCGTTGCTATCCCTCTCCAAACTTCCCAAAAGCAAAAAGGTGTTCGACAATTCAAAGGTGACCGACCACCATGCCATTATCCCGACAGGGCAGTCGCCATCGGTGCTGCAAGGCAACGAACGGCAGCTCTACCACATGATTGCACTGCGGTTCATCGCAGCATTCTATCCCGACTGCGAATTCATGTCGACAACGGTGCTCGGCGAGGCAGGTTCTGTAAAATTCAAAGCTACAGGGAAAGTCATAACCTCACCGGGGTGGCGTGAAGTATTTGGAAAAGAACCGGCATCCGACACTGAAAAAGAGGGTAACGCCAACGGCAATGATAACGCTGACGATAAAATCCTGCCACCTTTTACGAAAGGTGAAAGCGGTCCCCACACCCCCTCGATTCTGAAAAAAACAACCCAGCCACCAAAATATTACACCGAGGGCACACTGCTCCGCGCGATGGAAACTGCTGGGAAAACCGTAGATGACGAGGAGCTTCGCGACGCCATGAAGGAAAACGGCATAGGACGTCCGTCAACCCGTGCGGCGATAATCGAAACCCTTTTCAAACGCAGGTACATCTACCGCCAACGAAAAAACATAATGGTTACACAGGCAGGAATCGACCTTATCGGGACCATTGACGAGGAGCTTCTGAAAAGCGCCAAACTGACCGGCATATGGGAAAACAAACTGCGCCGCATAGAACGTGGCAACTATAGTGCCACGGAATTTATCGCAGAGCTTAAAGAATTGATTTCAGGCATTGTGATAAATGTAATGTCGGATAACTCAATGAAAAAAATCGAAGTAGCCGACGATGATAAAAAATCCGAAAGAAAAGCCAAAGGTAAAGACCCTGATAAGGAGTCCTCAGGCAAAGAGGCTTCCAAATCCGCCAAAGCCCCGGCAAAACGTAAACCGGCTATAAAATCGCTAGAGGAAATCGTATGCCCTGAGTGTGGCAAAGGCCACATCCTTAAAGGGAAAACAGCCTACGGATGTTCCGAATTCCGTAACGGCTGCACCCTCCGCCTCCCTTTCGAGACATATGCCCACGACCTTACACCGGCGAAACTTGCAGCCCAAATCAAACGGAATCAAAAATCAAATAAAGCCGACTCATAAACCATCTCTCCGCTCATGACCTCTGCCATAGCCTTAAACGACTGCCTCCAATGGGGTGCCGTAACAGCCATCATCATAATTGTGGCATTTTCTATAATACGCAAAGCAATCCGTTTCAAACAACATCTGAAATCAGATTCGACAAACTGCGGATGCGGCGGCTGTTCAGGCTGTGACATAGCCGATTGCGAACTGCGCAATTTAAAACAGGCTGCAAAAAACAAATCTCAAAAAAGCAACCGATAAAATTTAATCCGGTAAGTTATCTTGATTTTTCATTCGGATGCATAAGAATTAAAAGTCAAGCCTATGTTCTGTTTTTATATCATATGACAACGTGGATTTGCGGATTTTGCATTATTATCCGATACCGGGATGATTCAGACGTTGGTTTTTCGTATCTTTGCAAAATAAGAAAGTTCCGGGTTTCCAATAAAAGACCGGGCATAAAGCTGCCATCCAATGGATTACAAAACGTTTATTTCAAGTCTCGCCCATAAAACGGGATGCGACAACGGCACTGCCACGCGCCTTGTCGAAGGATTCTGCACAATCGTGCGCGAAGAATGCGCCAACTCCGACCGCGTGGCCATTCCGGGATTCGGATCATTCGAAGGGGTGAAACATGATGAGGAAATCACAACCGACCTTGCCACAGGCCGGCGCATGCTCATGCCACCGTCAATAGAAGTCCGTTTCACCCCCGGCGGAATGCTGAAAAAGAAACTTAAGGAGGGCAATAAATGAAAACACTCCCGCTCCCCGAAATCATAGCGCGCCTATGCGCCCTGAACGCCTGCAACGAACCGTTGGCACAGGCATTCGTCACAGAATTCTCAGCACTGGTCACAGCTGCCCTTACTGAATCCGGGACATTGCACGTGAAAGGTTTAGGCACCTTCCGCAAAATCGAGCTTGGCGACGAGGTGACTGTGGGATTCGCCCCCGATGCAGCATTGGCCGGTGCAGTCAATGCCCCCTTCTCGATGTTCGAACCGATAGAACTCGACGATACCGTTACAGATGAACTTCTTGAAAGCGCCGACACTGTTCCAGCGCAATATGAAACTGCCGGCGGGTTGTTGGAAGATGACGCCATTATCACCCAAACCGAATCCCTTGAGGTGATTCTGCCACCGGGAATACCCCCCGTCCCTACCAACCAGGCACCCGCGCATGACAGCCAGCCAGAAACACCGACAAGCGAAGAAACGACAACCGGGGCTGAGTCTGAAACCATACCGGGAAATACTGAATCCGACATCCAGGAAACCGTGAATCAGCAAACACGGGAGTCAAAACCCACTCCCACCGTCTCCGGCGCCTGGAGTCAAGAAGAGCCGCACGTAACCCATGAGAAAATAATCGAAAAAGAACGCGTGGTGGAAGTGGAGGGACGTAGCCGCCACTCCATGCATCTGGCGATTACGGCATTGGCCGCCCTGGTTGCCGGTCTGCTCATCGGTTATTTCGCTTCCGATATCCTAAACCTAAGCAATGTGAAAAGCGTTAATATTTCAGCCGACGATGTGCAGGTTTACCATCAGTCCCAAAGCGCCACCGGGGCTGTAACGCCTATTGAAGAAGCTATGGATACCGCTGTGTCGCAAACGGTTCATCCTGAAACCGCCAACGACACGACCCCACAACCGACACAAGCAGCTACCGCCCCGCATATTGAAGCAAAAACAATTGTTACCGATACGGTTAGGAGTAACCGGTTCCTCACCACAATGGCAAAGGAATACTACGGGAAGAAGAAATTCTGGGTGTACATCTACGAGGAGAACCGTGCGAAACTCTCTGACCCCGACCATATAGAGGCCAACACAGTCGTCGTAATCCCTCCTGCCGAAAAATACGGCATAAAGGCTGGCGACAAGGAAAGCGAGGCAGAAGCCGAAAGGCTCGCCACGGAAATCGTGAACGGTAAGCGGCGGTGACATTTTTCATCGCCACGTTACCTACCATGAAAAATAATTAAATCTTAATAGAGGTAAACTCTTAGTAGATAAAATTAACACTCTCCTTTCACACTTTCGCAGTTCAATTCCCTATTTTTGCATCAATTATCGGCATTCACGAATCTGTCTGGAGGTTCAGGAAAGCCTCTTCGGCGTAGCTATAAACGCAACGTCCGTAATATTAACGCGTTGAAACAAAAATAAAACAACATAATTGAACATCTACTTATGAGTGAAACGGTAAACATCCGCGAGTTAAACGATCTCGTAGCGAGCAAAAATGACTTTGTAAACCTGATCACCCGGGGCATGGACCAGACAATAGTCGGCCAAAAGCACCTCGTTGAATCACTCCTTATAGCACTCCTCTCCAACGGCCACGTCCTTCTCGAAGGTGTGCCCGGTCTGGCCAAAACGTTGGCAATAAAAACACTTGCACAGCTTATCGACGCAAAATACAGCCGAATCCAGTTCACGCCCGACCTTCTCCCTGCCGACGTGCTCGGAACAATGGTCTACAGCGTTAAAAACGAGCAGTTCCAAGTAAAGAAAGGCCCGGTTTTCGCCAATTTCGTACTGGCCGATGAAATCAACCGCGCCCCGGCCAAAGTGCAATCCGCACTCCTCGAGGCTATGCAGGAACGCCAGGTCACAATCGGCGACAACACCTTCCCTCTCGACGAACCGTTCCTTGTAATGGCCACCCAGAACCCCATCGAACAGGAAGGCACCTACCCGCTCCCTGAAGCCCAGGTTGACCGTTTCCTCCTGAAGGTGGTAATCGGCTACCCGTCGCGTGAAGAAGAGAAACTGATTATCCGTCAGAACATCACAAACGCGAAGAAAACAATCGTCCCCCTGCTGAAGCCCCACGAAATCATCGAGGCGCAGAAAGTAGTGGAGAAAATCTATATCGACGAAAAAATCGAACGCTACATCGTCGACATCGTATTCGCCACCCGTTTCCCCTCCGACTACGGCCTTAACGACCTTGGCAGCATCATAGCATTCGGGGCATCACCTCGTGCATCAATATCATTGGCACGCGCCGCACGCTCATATGCATTCCTGCATCAACGCGGCTACGTAATCCCCGAAGATGTCCGTGCCGTATGCCACGACGTGATCCGTCACCGCATCGGTCTCACATACGAAGCCGAGGCCAACAACATCACGGCAGATGAAATCATCTCCGAAATCCTCGACAAGGTCGAAGTGCCCTGACTACTGCCGGGGACAAATATAATCATATCCCCGCCGTGGCTTGACAGCCACAATGCATACGCATCGCACTCCCAACACCTAACCATATTAAACACCCCCTCTCTGAATGCCAATGGATGCCAAAGAGCTTCTAAAGAAGGTCAGAAGAATCGAGATAAAGACACGCGGACTGTCGCAGAACATCTTCGCGGGCGAATATCATTCCGCTTTCAAAGGACGCGGAATGACATTCGCCGAAGTGCGCGAATACCAGTATGGCGACGATATCCGCGACATCGACTGGAATGTCACCGCCCGCCACAACCACCCATATATCAAAGTATATGAAGAGGAACGCGAGCTGACCGTGATGCTGCTTGTCGATGTGAGCGGCTCGCGCCTGTTCGGCGCCGTTGGAGAGCAGAAACGCGAGATGATTGCAGAAATCGCAGCCACACTCGCATTCTCGGCTATTCAGAACAACGATAAAATCGGGGTTATCTTTTTCTCTGACAAGATTGAAAAATTCATACCGCCGAAAAAAGGCCGGAAACACATCCTGTTCATAATAAGGGAACTGATTGATTTCACTCCCGAAAGCACCGGCACCGACATTGCCATGGTGCTGAGGTATTTCACCGATGCGCTCAAAAAACGCTGCACAACCTTCCTCATATCCGACTTCATCGATGAGAAGGACTACCATAAAGCCCTTACAATCGCGTCGAACAAGCATGATGTTTACGGCGTGCAGGTTTATGACAAACGCGACGCCAAACTGCCCGACGTAGGGCTGATGCGCGTCAGAGACCTCGAAACCGGCCATGAGCAATGGATTGACACCTCGTCAAAACGTGTGCGCAACGAATATGGCCGATGGTGGTACGAGCGGCAGCAAAGCATGTCAGACACCCTGAAACGATGCCGCGTCAACTCCGTTTCAGTCGCTACCGACGAGGATTACGTCACCGCCCTCATGGGGTTGTTCCGAAAAAGGATATAACCCTTACCTGCCGGGCCTGGCGAACGAACATAGTTCAAACAAACGAACATGAAAGGATTCAGAACCAATATCATACTGCCGCTTATGGCGTTGCTGTCAATCCCGTTTTTCACGGGTTCTATGGCCGCACGCCCTACCATCAAAGCCTCGGTTGATTCCTCACAGATTACCATGGGGTATCAGACCGCTATCCGCCTTGACATAATCGACAACGCCACATCACCATCGCAAGTCATAGTCGACCAAAACGCGTTCCCGAAAGAAATCGAAATCATCGACTGGGTTTATGGCGACACAACCGACCTCGGCAACAGCCTGGTGGAAATGAAACGCGCCCTGGTGGTGCAGTCGTTTGACTCGGGGGTCTACACCATCCCCCCCTTCTTTTTGGTAAACGGCCCTGACACGGTGCGCTCCAACCAGCTGACGTTGAAAGTCAACCCTGTCGACGTAAGCGCTATGAGCGACATCAACCCCCTGGCCCCACCGGCTTCGTTCACCAGCAAGTGGTATGACTGGCTTCCCGACTGGATTACGGATTACTGGGGCTGGATACTACTAGGATTGCTGGTGGTTGCAGGCGGCATATGCGCCTATCTCATCCTCACCCGCAAAGTATCGGTCAACATCCTGCCTCAGAAGAAACGCCTCCCGCCTGACCGTATCGCAATCGACCGCCTGAACGCCCTCAGGGAAGCACAGCTATGGGAAAAAGGGCAGGAAAAGGAATATTACACACGTCTCATCGACATCCTGCGCGACTACCTGCAGGAGCGTTTCGGCATAAACGCCATGGAGATGACCTCGTCGCAAATCCTGAAAGCCCTCGAAGCAAACGAGGAGACCAGGATGCCACACCGCTACATGCAGAAAGTAGTGGAAATTGCCGACTTCGTGAAGTTTGCCAAAGTACGCCCCATGCCCGACGACAACGTGCGCTCTTTCCAAAACGCAATGCAGTTCGTCGAGGAAACCCGGCCTGTCGAAGAGCCTGAGAACGGCGAACAGGCGCCAGGCACTGACAATAACGGAAATCAACCAAACCAACATAAGGAATCGAAATGATGCAATTCGCACATCCCGGCATATTATGGCTGTTTCTGATATATATCCCGTTGATAGCGTGGTATGTGTGGAAACACCGCACCGCCTACCCCTCGATGGGGGTTTCAACCGTAGGGCCGTTCAGACGCCTAGGGCGCCCGTTAAGGCAATATATGCTTCACGGCCTGTTCCTGCTTCGCCTGCTCGCCATCGGGTGCCTGATTGTGGTGCTTGCCCGGCCGCAGACACGCGATGCATGGCGCACCTCACGCACCGAAGGGACTGACATGGTGATAGCCCTCGACATCTCCTCGAGTATGCTTGCCCGCGACTTCAAACCCGACCGCCTGGAAGCCGCGAAGAAAATAGCCGCCAAATTCATCAACGGCAGGGAAAACGACAATATGGGGCTTGTGGTGTTTGCCGGTGAAGCCTTTACAGGTGTGCCGATGACCACCGACCGCGCAGCCCTGACAAACTATGTCAACGCCCTGAACCGCGAAATGCTCGAGGACGGGACTGCCATCGGCGACGGCCTGGCGACCTCAATCAACCGCATTAAGGAAGGGAAGGCAAAATCGAAAAGCATCATCCTCCTTACCGACGGCTCAAACAACACCGGCATCGTGGCACCGCTTACCGCAGCCGAAATAGCCCACAAAATGGGGATAAAGGTCTACACTATCGGCATCGGGACCAACGGCACAGCACCCTATCCGCAAGTCAACATGTTCGGACGGGTGGAATATGTGCCTATGCCGGTGGTAATCGACGAAAACACACTGAAGCAGATCGCCGACATCACCGGAGGCAAATATTTCCGTGCCACCGGGAACAAAGTGCTTTCAGAGGTGTTCGATGAAATCGACAAGCTGGAAAAAACAGAACTCGATGTGCGGCACTTCTCGCACACCGAGGATAACTACCTCCCATGGGCGCTGGCGGCCCTGGGGCTTTTCCTGCTCGAACTCGTGCTGAGGCACACTTACCTGAGAACAATCCCGTAATGCCGCCGTCGGAGGCTTCTACCGCATCTTTAAACATTGTAGAACAATATGACTTTCGCATATCCATATCTGCTATACCTGTTGTTCCTGCTGCCTGTCATCTTCGGATTATGGTACTGGGGAAGGCTGTCGCGCAAAGCGAGACTACGCCGCTACGGAAATCCCGCGAACCTGAACCACCTCATGCCTGAGGCTTCGAAATATATGCCTGCGGTTAAAATCACACTTGAGCTGCTGGCTCTCGCAGCCCTGATTATCGCGGTTGCACGCCCCAGGGCAGGTGAAAAAGAGGAGGTGGAGAACACATCCGGCATAGAGGTAATGATTGCATTCGACGTGTCGAGGTCGATGCTAGCCTCATCGACCGACGACCCCAACGGCGTGTCAAGGCTGCAAAGGGCAAAATACATCCTCAACCGACTTATCGACAAACTCGACAACGACAAAGTCGGACTTATAGTCTTTGCCGGGGAAGCCTACACACAGCTCCCGATTACAACCGACTTCCTTTCGGCACGGATGTATCTCGACGAAATATCCACCGACATGGTACCCACCCAAGGCACAGCTATAGGCACAGCCATAAACATGTCAATCAACTCCTTCTCAACCGACGAGGAAATCAACAAGGCTATCATCGTGATAACCGACGGTGAAAACCACGAAGGTGATGCCATGGAGATGGCAAAATATGCAAAAAGCCTAGGGATAGAGGTTGATGTCATCGGTGTAGGCTCGCTCAAAGGCGCCCCCATACCGATTGATGCCAAGAGAGGGGAATTCCTTAAGGACGCCTCAGGCACCCCAGTAACGACCTACCTTAACGAGGCCATGGCGAAGGAGATTGCCGAAGCCGGGGGCGGTACTTACATTAACGGTTCGGGCAACAAAGCCGTCGACAACCTTATCGAACAGCTCGACAAAATCAAGAAATCCGATCTCCGCCATGTGTCATACAAGGCCAGCGCAGAGCAATTCCCTGTATTTGTGTGGATTGCCATCATCCTGCTGGTAACCGACCTTTGCGTGTTACCGCGCAAAATCGGATGGCTCAGGAAGTTCACCTTCTTCAGCAAATAAACATGCCCGAGGGACTTTGAAAACCTTTTTTTCAACCACCCCGACGCAAGTAAATTATTAGATGAAAATGAAAAGAATTCCCAACATATCGGTTTGCATCGCATTGTCGGTGGCATTTGGCTCAATAATAAGCGGATGCCACGGAGAAAAACATGATGCCGATGCCGTTGTATCGACAAAGCGCGAACGAAACGCCATAAAGGAAGGCAACGAACTATACGGAAAACAGCGCTATGCCGAATCGGAAGTAGCCTATAAAAAGGCATTGGAAGAAAATCCCGACAACCAGACAGCCCAATTCAACCTTGCATCCGCCTATCTGAAGCAGCGTGGGGAAGACCTCTCAAACAAAGGTGACTCCCTGATTCAGACTGCCGATGCCATGCTGGCCAAAACCGCACAGTCGCCAGACAAGGCGATTTCGGAAAACTCATTCTACGACCGTGGGAATGTGGCCTACAAAGGCGAAGACTATGCTGCTGCAATCGAACATTATAAAAACGCCCTGCGACGCAATCCTGAAAACGACCAGGCACGTCAGAACCTGCGTCTTGCCCAATTAAAGAAACAGGAACAAGACCAAAACAAAGATCAGAACCAAGACCAGGATCAACAAAACCAGGACCAACAGCAAAATCAAGACCAGCAGCAGAACCAGGATCAGAAGCAAAACCAAGATCAGAATCAGGATAAAAACCAGGATCAGCAACAGAATCAAGACAAACAACAGGAACAGAACCAGCAGAACCAACAAGACCGCCAGGACAAGCAGCAGGAACAGAAGCAGCAACAAGGCGGCTTAAGCGATGCGAGCGCCCAGCAGATTCTGAAAGCTATGGAGGATAAGGAAAACGGTACCAGGCAGAAGGTCGAACTCATGAAACAGGGTGAGGAAAAACGTGCCAACCGCCGCACAACCGACAAACCCTGGTAATCCCCTCCTTAATCCTTGATTCGAGATTCACGGCACAAACCGGCGAAGACACACCACAAGGCGTTGCCCCGCCGGCAATCCCTATCCCCCCTTCTTTCTCCTGATTTCAACTATGAAGTTTATGCCGGTTACCGCTTTAACCGAAAACAGGCAAACGTAACCGGAATGGCAAACGATGATGGTAAAAAAGAATATATGAAGAAGTTGTTTTTGACATTTCTGATGATTGTAGGCATCGCGGTGTCAACTTTGGCACAGGCATCATTCAAAGTCGTGCCACCTCGCAACGTGATTGCAGGAAATGTCTTTTACGTGACATACCGGCTCACAAACGGAGAGGGAAGCAGCCTGAACGCTCCGGCTATCCAGGGATGCAAGCTCCTGTCGCCGCGTCCCGGCATCAGCACAATGCAATCCGTGGAAATTATCAACGGGCATCAGACCTCCAGCACGACCGAGGACTACACCTTCACCTACCGTGCCGAAAAAGAGGGCTCCTACACTATCCCGGCTGCATCAATCTCAGCCGGTGGCAAAACCTTGCAATCGCAGAGCGCCACTTTCAAAATCCTTCCTCCCGACAGCTCCGCCCCCAGACAGCAAGGTGGATATTACAACCAGCCCCAGGTACGCGTCGACGATTTAGACAGCCAGGATTCACAAAGCAAAATATCGAAGAACGATATTTTTGTGCGCGTAATCCTCAACAAAAGCAATGCTTATGAAGGGGAATCCATCGAATGCACCTTAAAGCTCTACACCAAGTTCGAACGCATCAACTCGTTTATGATGACATCGCCGCCGACATTCGACGGATTCCTAATAGACGAACTCGACACACAGGCATCACTCAACGAGGTGGAGCATTACAACGGCCAAAACTACATCACGGCAGTTCTTAAGAAATGCATCATCTTCCCTCAAAAATCAGGCAAACTCACCATAAATTCGGGTAAGTACGACCTGAGTGTCATCCAACTCGAAAGGGTGTCGAACGGATTCTTCATCTCAGCACGCCCTGTCGAGAAGGAAGTGCATCTGCAACCATTCACCCAGACAATCAATATCACCCCACTCCCCCAGCCACAACCGGCAGGCTTCTCAGGCGCTGTGGGTCAATATAAATTCGAAAGCACCATAAGCTCTACCACGCCACGCACCGGCGAGGCGGTGTCGTTACGCTATATCGTAACCGGTTCAGGCAACATCAAATATATCCGCGAACCCAAACCTGAAATCCCGTCGGAATTCGAGCAATACACCCCGAAAACCGAATCAAACGCTCGGATTGCAGGCAACACCCTCACCGGGACAATGACAGCCGAATACACCATAGTGCCGCAAAGTGTGGGCGAGTTCAAAATCCCGCAACAGGAATTCGTTTATTTCGACCTGGCAAAAAAACAATATGTCACCCTGACCGCCCCGGAATACACCTTGGACGTGGCTAAAGGTTCGGGAACGACAATGAACTCCGACCAGCGCGACATCGAGGCCAAAAACACCGATATACTCCATATAAAAACCGGCGACAAGCACCAAAGCCTTGACCATACGCCTGTGGTGCGAACTTGGTGGTACTGGTGCATATTCTGCTGCCTGCTGCTCATTGCAGCTGCCTCCTTGTGGGTGTACCGACGTCAGCTCCGGCTGGATGCCGATGTGGCTGGACGCCGCAACTCACGCGCCAACAAAGTGGCACGCAAGCGCCTCAAACTTGCCGAAAGCTTCATGAAGTCACACCAAAGCGAGAGGTTCTATGAAGAACTGCTACGTGCCATGTGGGGCTACCTGAGCGACAAACTCAACATGTCGGCATCACAACTGACCCGACAGAATATTGTCGACACCCTTTCGCAACGCGGTGTGGCCCCCGAGGTATCCGACAAGATTATCAAAATCCTCGATGACTGCGAAATGGCCCGTTACACCCCTGACTCGTCGTTGGATTCATCGGTGGAAGCGCTCTATAACGAAGCCACCGACACCATCAACGAGATGGAGAAATGCAAGATAACACGCAAATAAACCCACAGAACACCCCATGAAGCATATATTGACCGCCATATTGACCGCCATTGCATCGATAGCGTATGCAACCGCACAGACCGACTCTGTGGCCATTGCCGATACATCCAAGGATACTGACATTGCCACCGCTGCCGAACCTGCTCCCGGACTTTTGGCACAGCAGGCCGATTCGGCCTATGCGCAGGATAATTTCGCCCTCGCCGAGCGGCTCTACCTGGAATCAATCAAACAGGACGGCACTTCGTCGACTATATTCTATAACCTGGGGAATGCCTACTACCGCCAGGGGAATCTAGGGAAAGCCATCGTCAACTACGAACGTGCCTTGAAACTCGACCCGACAAATGCCGACGCCCGCGACAACCTCGATTTCGTGAAATCGAAAATCACCGACAGGCAGATTGACGAAGGTTCGATTATGACCAAGCTGTGGCATAATGTAATAAGCACCTTCAAAGCCGACACATGGGCCTGGATTGCGGTCATCCTGTTCGCGCTGTTCCTTGCCGGGGCATTCACCTACATGCTTTCCTCTGTCATTTTGATAAAGAAGCTCAGCTTTTTCGGCGGCATGATTATATTCATGCTTTGCGCGCTGACGATTATAATATCGTTTGCAGCAGCCAACCGCGTAACCGACAACAGATATGCCATAATCCTCCCCCCGTCAGCGCAGCTGTCAACCACCCCTCGCGAGGCACGCACGCAAGCCGAGGAAGCATTCCTGCTACACGAAGGGACAAAAGTCGAAATCGTAGACTCCATCTCAGGTTCATCGGGGGAAAAATGGTATGAGGTCAAAGTCGGAGGGCGTGAAAGAGCCTGGATCAAGGCTTCCGAGACCGAAAGGATATGACCACCGCCCCTTGCGACACCCATGCCACGGTATCCGCATAAGCCCCCTCACAGCCTGATCAGGCTTTACAGGGCGCCCACAGGAGGTCTTGGCAAAAATCCTAAATACGATAAGCAGTTGAGATGCTTAAGTTTAGAAGGGTTCATCATGAAAGTGTGTTATATAACACATCAAATGGATTTGGAAAAGTCATACATTTCGGGTAAATTTAGGTCGTAATAAAAATTAAAACTCACCCAAAAACATAACGATTATGACAAAGACAATAACCTTCAACGACCTTCGTCGTCTCAAAGACAGCTTACCCGATGGCTCGACACACCGCATTGCCGACGAACTCCATATAACAGTTCAAACAGTTCGTAACTACTTCGGCGGTTCAAATTATGAATTCGGCAAAAACTGCGGCCTCCACATAGAACCGGGACCCGACGGTGGCATAGTGGTGCTTGACGACACTACCATCTACGATAAGGCCATCGCCATCCTCGAAGAGGAAGAAAAAAAGAAAGAAGCATAACCGTTTGGATTACAGAAAATAAACAGAATCGCGCCCCGAAGGATGCTGCATAAAGCTTAATCCGTGGGCGCGATTTCTGTAACGCCGACAAATCCTTCCCTTATCAACATTTATCACCCGCAATACACATCATCCACACTATGACACCGAACAGGCTCATCACCCTCGCCATACACACCTATGAAAAGGCTCTACCGATAAAGAACCTGCTTGAACGCGAAGGTGTGGCAGTCGAACTCAACAATGTCAACCTGGCAGCACCCGAAGTTTCACCAGGGGTCAGAATCCGCATAAAGGAGTCAGACCTCCCACTTGCCCTGCGCATTGTAGAAAATTTCGAGATTTTCAACATCCCGGCTGATGAGGCACTGCCTGCCGGTGGCAAAATCCTGGTACCCACCGATTTCTCGGAGCATGCAATGAAAGCCGCCAGGCTAGCCATGCAGATTGCGGCCAAAATGAAATGGGACGTGGTGTTCCTGTTTGCGTTTATCTCTCCATCAAACCGCGACACAGTGCAGCTGTCGGATGCATATGATTACGAACTTGCCGATATAGAGGCAACAAGGAGGATGCAGAACGAGGCGGAAGAACTGATGAAACGGTTCACCTCCAAACTGCGCGATGCAATAAAGGAAGGCTCAATAGCGGCAGCACGTTTCACCGGGATTGTGAGCGAAGGCATACCCGAAGAGGTCATATTGGAATATACCCGCAGTGAAAAGCCCCAGATGGTGGTGATGGGAACCCGTGGCGCCGATAAAAAAGAGGCGGAACTAATCGGAAGTGTAACAGCCGAAGTGCTCGACGCTTGCAGAATCCCGGCATTCACCGTGCCCGACAATGCCGACACAGCCCTGTTCTCAAAAATGCGACATGTCGCATTTTTCTGCAATCTCGACCAGGAGGATATACTGGCACTCGACACCCTCTACCGCCTGTTTCCTGATTTGAAACTCGATGTGACCCTTATCCACATCCCCCCGCGCCGCCTGCGCCCGTCGCCCCCGCAAGCCGCGCAACACAACCTCCTCACATATTGCAAAGAGCATTATGCCGGTTATGAATTCAATGTGAAGAGCGTGGGCACACATTCCGTGTTCGACGACATGGAAGCCATTGCAGGCGCACAGCCGTTCGACATGATATGCCTGCCCAACAAGCATAAAAACGTGTTTGCACGCGTGTTTAACCCAAGCCTCGCACACAAAATACTGTTCCGTGCCGACATACCGATGATGGTAATACCGGTCTAATCTCCCCCCACCATTTATCGACCCCTACGTCTGGATTGGGGCGGCTTTCCATTACCACTATTCCCTCCGAAACGGCCAGCAGGATTATATCCACCTGGGAACAGGCGTCTCAATATATCGGGACGGTGCAGACGTTGCAACGATGCCGTAATCCCGGCACGGTAGGCGCGGTCATACCAAAAGAAATATTGCCGCTGTGCCAGCTTCTCCTCAGGCCGGACTGCGGTAAACACACGTTCGCCGGTGTATGGGTGATAACCCGAATAATAAATCTCGGTGGCAACCGTCATCGGTGTAGGGGTGAAATCCTGCACCTGTTCCAGATGGAAATCAAGATTACGGGTTTTGACAGCCAGTTCGGCCATATCGATTTCGGAGCATCCCGGATGCGACGAAATAAAATAAGGAATCAACTGCTGACGCAGATTATCACGCTCGTTGATACGGTCAAACACCTCCTTGAACCGATAAAACAGGTCGAACGACGGTTTGCGCATCACCGAAAGCACCGAATCCTCAGTATGCTCGGGCGCGACTTTGAGCCTGCCACTGACATGGTTGCGGATCAGTTCCTCGTTATACCTGCGGTTTATGCCGTCAATACGGGCATCGCCTGAAGGATGCATCGACAAATCATAACGCACCCCGCTCCCGATAAACGATTTTTTCACCCCAGGCAACGCATCGACCGCATGATATATATCCAGCAACGGGCCGTGGTTGTTGTCGAGATTAGGACATGGCTTCGGATGGAGGCAGCTGGGCCGCAGACACTTGCGACAAATCTCCCCGTTCTTGCCATGCATTCGGTACATATTGGCGGAAGGCCCTCCGAGATCGGAGATATATCCCTTGAAATCAGGCATAGCCGTAATGCGGCGCACCTCGTTGAGAATCGACTCCTTACTCCGCGAGGCTATGAATTTGCCCTGATGAGCCGATATGGTGCAAAACGCGCATCCACCGAAACAGCCTCGGTGAAGATTCACCGAATGACGAATCATCTCATAAGCCGGTATGCGTTTGCCTTTATAGCGTGGATGTGGCATACGCGTATAAGCCATGTCAAACGAACGGTCTATTTCCTCGGTCGTCATCGGCGGGTACATCGGGTTGACCTTAACCGCCCTGCGCCCGTGCACCTGCCACAGCGTCGCCCCCTCGAAACGGTTTGATTGCTGCTCTATATGCCTGAAATTTTCCGACTGTAGCTTTTTATCGCGCCTGCATTCCTCAAACGAATGGAGCACGATGTTGCATGCACCGGGTGCCGGCACTTCGGCTGCGGGACGCCATACCACGGTTTGAGGCACATCAGTTATAGATGCAATCACCTCTCCGGCGTCAAGCCTTCGGGCGATTTCCAAAACTGGCTTCTCCCCCATCCCGTAAATCACCATGTCGACAGGGGCGTCGGCCATTATCGAGGGGCGCAGTTTGTCCTGCCAATAATCATAATGCGAATTCCTGCGCAACGAGGCTTCGATGCCACCGGCAATTATCGGGACATCAGGATAAAGCTTGCGAAGGATGTCGGAATAAACCACAGTGGGGTAGTCAGGCCGCATTCCGTGCCTCCCGTCGGGGGTATAGGCATCATCGCTGCGGCGACGCCTGGCTGCGGTGTAATGATTGACCATAGAATCCATCGCCCCAGCCGACACCCCGAAAAACAAACGCGGACGCCCGAATTTCCGAAAATCACGCAAATCGTCCTGCCAGTTGGGTTGTGGCACGATAGCCACACGGTATCCCCCCTGCTCCACCAGCGTACGCCCTATCACCGCCGCACCGAACGAGGGATGGTCAACGTAGGCATCCCCCGAAAAAATCACTACATCCACCTCGTCCCATCCACGGAGCTTCATCTCTTTGACCGAAGTAGGCAGCCAGTCGGTCAGCATTAAGGGCTGTGAAGAGGCAGGAGTGCTTATATTTTTCAAATCGCGCTGCTTCATTGGATTTTTTTCAATAATTCCTCCATTTTCAAAATCTCGTCGCGCAGTCGGGCAGCCTCCATAAATTCCATATTCTTGGCAGCCGCTACCATGTCGGAACGCATACGCGTAATCGACCGCTGCATTTCGGCGGCACTCATATATGGTATGACCGGGTCGGCGGCAATATCCACCGACGAAGTATATTCATTTTCATAAGGCAGCGGGGAAGCCGTGCGCTGGCTTTTACGTCCGCTGCTGTTGGCTGCGGAACGCGTTTCGGGCAGGTCGTCGGTATCCATGCCGATAATACGGTTACGCGCTTTCACTATCGCCTGGGGCGTAATGCCATGCTCCTCGTTGTAGGCCAGCTGCTTGGCACGCCGACGCTCGGTCTCCTCGATGGTGAGCCGCATCGAATCGGTAATCTTGTCGGCATACATTATCACCATGCCGTTGAGGTTTCGCGCCGCACGTCCCACCGTCTGGGTCAACGAACGGTGCGACCTAAGGAACCCCTCCTTGTCGGCGTCGATGATTGCCACAAGCGAAACTTCAGGCAAATCCAACCCCTCGCGCAGCAGGTTCACACCGATAAGCACATCGAACACACCTGCACGCAGGTTATCAAGAATCTTGATACGATCCAGGGTATCGACATCGGAATGGATATATGCCGACTTTATCTGCAACTTCTGCAAATAGTCGTTCAACTCCTCGGCCATACGTTTGGTAAGGGTGGTTACCAACACGCGCTCCCCTTTCTCGCGCCGAAGCTCTATCTGCTCAAGCAAATGGTCAATCTGATGCTCCGACGGCTGCACCTTGATTACAGGGTCGAGCAGGCCGGTGGGGCGTATAACCTGTTCAACCACGACCCCTTCGCTTTTTTCAAGCTCGTAATCGGCAGGTGTGGCACTTACATAAATCACCTGCTTGGTAAGTGATTCGAATTCCTCAAACCGCAGAGGGCGGTTGTCGAGAGCCGATTGCATCCTGAAACCGTAATTGACCAGGTTTTCCTTACGCGAAAGGTCTCCACCATACATAGCCCTGATCTGCGGCACCGTAACGTGGCTTTCATCGATAATAGTCAGATAATCATCGGGGAAATAATCCAACAGGCAGAACGGGCGCATGCCGGGCTCGCGGCCGTCGAAATAACGGCTGTAGTTTTCAATACCGGGGCAATGCCCTACCTCTCGAATCATTTCTATATCATAAGTGGTGCGTTCGTAAAGACGTCGCGCTTCAAGCTCGCGTGCCTCCTTACGGAAAAACTCCACCTGGTCGCCCAGGTCAAGCTCCATCCGTGCCAGCGCAGAAGCCTGGCGCTCCCGCGAAGTGACAAACAGGTTGGCAGGATAGATTTTGAACATATCGTGGCCGCCCAGCGGGGTATTGTCGAGCGGGTGCAGGGTTGAAATCGATTCAATCTCATCGCCCCAGAACATAACGCGCAATATTATTTCCTCATAAGCAAGCCGTATATCCACCGTATCCCCCTTAACCCTGAAATTGCCACGGTTAAGCTCTATTTCGTTGCGCGAATACAACGCCTCGGCCAACCGTCGCAAAAAAGCGTTTCGCGCAATTTTCTGCCCCACATGGATGTCAACCACATTGGCATTGAAATCCTCAGGATTACCCATACCGAACAGGCACGACACCGAGCTGACAACCACCACGTCGCGACGCCCCGACAGCAGGGCGGAAGTAGTGGCCAGACGCAGCTTCTCAATCTCGTCGTTAATCATCAAATCCTTCTCGATATATTTGTCGACCGACGGGATATACGCCTCAGGCTGGTAATAATCGTAATATGACACGAAATACTGCACCGAATTATCGGGGAAAAACTGTTTGAACTCCCCGTAAAGCTGTGCTGCCAAAGTTTTGTTATGGCTCAGAATCAACGTGGGGCGCTTAACCTCCTTGATTACGTTGGCCATGGTGAAGGTCTTGCCTGAGCCGGTAACACCCAGCAACGTCTGCGCAGGCAGTCCTTCCAGCACCCCTTTTGAAAGTTGCGCTATCGCCTCAGGCTGGTCGCCGGTCGGCTTATATTGCGAATCAAGTCTGAAATCCATCCGAATCCTCCTTAGATTAATCAAACGTATTAACTTGCAAAGATACCAAATCCCACCCTAACCACCAACATATTCGCAGATTCCACATAATTATCCAAGGTTATCATGGCTCTCTGATAATCAAACCGTTGCATCCAAATCCAAGATTTTGATACAACGGTTTGACTGATATGGTGATGGCCTTTTGCCTTGAGGCCATGCATTTTCAACAACAACGGCTCCGCAACAAGAGCCGGACATGGTGGTTCGGCGCGGTTATTTGTCGCCGGCAAGGGTGAAGAGAAAATCTTTTTCATCGTCGGGATTAACCTGGATGTCGACCTTGCCTTCGCGGGCTAGCCAACCAAGGGCGGCGAAAACCTGCTTATCTTTCAGCTTCGTGATTTTCTTGAGCTGTTTCAATCCCAACACGTCGGCTGCGCTAAGGGCATTCCAAACCAAACCGGCCCACCCTCCAATTGCTTCTGCATTCATTGTAATAGTAATTTAAAATTGTTTGATATTATATAGATTTCTTCAAATCCCGTGTGCTATTACGTTGCAAAAATACATATAAATTTTCAAATTAACACACATTGACAGCCCCTATCCCGGCCCCGTTATTATAAACAATCCACAACGCGTTAATGTTCAAACAATTACATCTGCTTAAAATTTGCATATTTTTTTGTAACTTTATCGTCGGAATTTGTTTTCCTTTATGATCGGCAAGTGTTTACACACCGTTCCACGCCATAACAACATCCGATTATCCGACCACACAACAATGTCAGGAAATAAAAACAAAGCAAAGAAAAAAACGGCTTCGAACAACACCGTGGCGCCATCCGAAAAAAAATCAGGGATGGTAATCCGCAACACGGGGAGCAGTTTCATGGTGCTGGCTCCCGACGGCACTGAAACAGACTGCCGTATCAAAGGGACTTTCCGCCTTAAAGGGATTCGTACAACCAACCCCGTTGCCGTAGGCGACAAGGTTGATATATCAGTCAATCCCAACGGGAGTGCCTACATAACCCACATCCAACCACGGGCCAACTACATCATAAGGCGTGCGAGCAACCTGTCGAAAGAAGCCAGCATCCTGGCAGCCAACGTCGACCAGGCATGCCTGGTCGTAACACTCGCGCACCCCACAACCGCCACAACCTTTATCGACCGTTTTCTCGCAACTGCCGAAGCCTACCGTGTCCCGGTAACAATCGTAATCAACAAAGTCGACCTACTGGGCGAGGACACGGCTATCGAACCGTCCGACATAACCCCGTCAGAGAATGAAGAGCCAAATATCGGTTCAGGCGAAGAACTGCTCGATGCCGTCACATATCTGTATAGTTCCATCGGCTACAACGTGCTTCATGTATCTGCCAAATCAGGCTGCGGGATAGAAGAGCTGAAAAGCATCCTGCAAGGCAAAATCTCGCTTATCGCAGGAAATTCGGGAGTGGGCAAATCAACCTTGATAAACCGCATAATCCCGGGACTTGATTTAAAAACGGCATGTATTTCCGACGTTCACGACACAGGGATGCACACAACCACATTCTCCGAAATGTTCCCGCTTCCCGGCGGCGACGGATGGATTATCGACACCCCGGGTGTGCGTGGATTCGGCACAATAGAGTTCGACCCTCACGAAGTATCGCACTTCTTCCCTGAAATATTCAAGCTCTCCAAGGACTGCCGTTATGGCGACTGCACGCACACTCACGAACCGCAATGCGCCGTTCTCGAAGCCCTGCGTGACCACCGTATAGCCCTATCACGCTATAATTCCTATCTCAGCATCCTTGCCGACTCCGAGCCCGACAAATACCGCAAACCGTTCTGATAAAACGGGTGGATACATAATGGCGGCGTGTCAGTCCATGAATCGTTCCGAAAAAATAGAATCGGCTTTTTGATTGATAATCATATCCAGAAGGTCGATTGAGGCAACAGGGTCGGCATTTTCTGCAACATTGCGGGGTTCGGGATTTTCATTTTTCCCTTTCGCCGTAACCAAGGCAACCTCTTTGGCCGCATTATTATTACCTGTAGCGTCGGAGGCAGCCTGCCCTGCAACGACAGCCTTGGATGCAGTGTCATCCCCATTTTTTCCCAAACATGACGGAAGCTCGTTAAAGGCGATTTCAGCCGAAGGCACAGGCACCGGGCTGACAGGGGAAGGTATTTCCGACGGCGCGGCAGGCGATGGGTAAATGTCATCTTCACGGCGGTTATCCTTCTCTTTTTTCTTCGAGCTTTTCGCCCCACGGTCTGTCTTAGCCCACGAGGCATATGCGCCGTCTATACGCCCTATCCCACGGAACCTGTCACCCCAATATCCGGCATCCACACGGCTGACCATGACCCCACGGCTTGATGAGGCATGAATCATCTCCCCCTTGCCGATATAAAGCCCGACATGCGAAACCGAGTTTTCGCTTTTTCCCGACCCGAAAAACACAAGGTCCCCCATACGGGCCTTGTTACGTGCCACTTTGGTACAATACGATTTCTGCTCCACGGTGGTTCGTGGAATTTTCATAGCACACACCGTTCGGTAAAGCTCCATCACAAGGCCGGAACAATCAGTGCCATTTCGGTCACGGCCGCCATAACGATAAGGCGTACCCAGCCACCGGCGGGCTTCCGAAGCAAGGTCACGTCCCATGGCATCCGATTCCTCGTTCGAATAATCAACCGCATAATTCGTCATGCTCCCTGCATTGCCCTCATAGGCACTTTTGCCGCCACCTTTAGAGGAGCGGCAACCGGAAAGCAAAGTCACACAGAGTGCAATAAAAACGATTATGCGGGAAAGTTTCATAAGTAAGTCGTGGAAATTATTTTATATTGTCTGAGAGCATACTTTCAGTCGATTTTTGTCCGAAGATGAAGGAGTGTAGCGAGCTACACGACTGAAGATGAAGATAAAAAGCGGCGAAAGGATGCCGCAGAGAATATAAAGCCGGATTATAGGTTTTATGCGTAATAATTTTCATGACTTACTTATGAATCAAAGAGCCGTAAAATTCCTGGAAAACGTGTCAGTCAACACTATGCATGTTGTTTTGCAAATTTAAGACAACTTTCACGAGTTTACAAAGCCAAACAGCATTATTTAACTTAAAACATATCATGCCTCAACACCGAAAAAAGCGACCGTACATCCCCGTCATTCCCGCCCGGTAAGTAAAATTGGTAAATCAAACCGCAATTTTGATACACTCCATCCATCTCGCCAATCATAACTTTGCAACAATAAAACAATCCTCAGCAGTACGGCATGGTGACACTTACGAAAATTTCATTAACCCTCATAATATCCGCAGCAGCACTAAACACCCAACACATTATGGCGCAACATAATATCAAGCAGACTGCCGGGCGTGTAACCCTTGGGGAATTCGCCCCGAAATTCGCCGAGATTAACGATGACATCCTGTTCGGTGAAGCCGTATGGAATGATTCGACCCTCAGCCTCCACGACCACAGCATGGTCACAATATCGGTTCTCCTCGGAAAAGGCTTAATTCGACTCTTCATTCCGCTCTCATCTTGAAATGGGGAAACGACACGGAATCACACAGCAGGAAATAGCTGCCCTGCTCACGCAGGCAGCCTTCTATGCAGGCTGGCCTAACGCGTGGGCCGGATTCCGTATGGCCAAGGAAGTATGGGCGGAAAATGATGCGGCAACAGCAAAGGCCCGCTTCCAGCAAGAGATGATATTCCCTATAGGGGAACCGAACAATGCCTATGCCGAATATTTCACCGGCACCAGCTACCTGGCCAGAATCTCTACCGGGCAGATACCATTCGCCAATGTGACCTTCGAACCATGTTGCCGCAACAACTGGCACATACATCATGCCGACAACGGTGGCGGTCAAATGCTTGTAGGGGTTGCAGGGCGAGGATGGTATGTGGAGGAGGGAAAACCCGCACAACCGATCCTACCCGGAACAGTGATACATATCCCGGCAAATGTAAAACACTGGCACGGGGCGGCATCCGATAGCTGGTTTGCACATCTGGCATTCGAAATCCCGGGAGAGAACACCTCAAACGAATGGCTTGAGCCTGTCACTGACGATGAATACAACCTGCTGAAATAGATTGCAATAACAAACGCATACATTACAACCAGACGCTTTAAGGCCAACGCCTTCTCAACGGGCGGTGTTCGCCCTAAAGCGTTCCTTCAAATCAGGCAATTGCGGCAATTTCAGCAATGAACGGAGTGCGTTTTCATGCGACCCGTTAAACGTAATGCGGGCTTTGACCCTGGTGTCATCAACACCGAGCCGGAACGACAAGCCGAAAGGAAGCCTCCAAGCCTTTGCCAACACACTTCCTGACGCCACATCGACAATCATTGCCGCCCTGCGGCCACTGAAGTCTTCATTAAAGGAATTGGTATAGGCCGCAGAAATCTCACGATTGGATGAAAATACCAGACACCCGTCAAAAGCACCGAAATAGTAATTGTTGTCACCCTCGCTATAAGTCCATTGATTGCCTATATCCCTGGCCTTACCGCCTGCACGCTCTTTGTATTGGCGCAACCCTTCCCTCATCACATCCTCCGGTACATGAACCATAGTCTCCACATTCCATGAACCGGGAGCCGCCGAAGCCACAGCTTCAACCCCGCCTGCCGGAACCGCATAAAGCGACGTAGTGCCGTCAGCCTGCGACAGATAGACCGGTGCAAAGCGCCCGAACAACATACTCAGCCCCCTTACATTTCCGTCATATTTGCCGAATGCCAGCACAACTGCGGCATCGTTGGGGGTATAACGCAAAAAGTCTGTGTCGATTTCACCGAATCTCTTCCCTATTGAATCAAGTTTGCCATCACGATCCATGACCACGGCACCGGCCGACACCGACGCTTCAGTAACATTAAACCCTATACACAGCCAACGGCTGCCGCCCCCAAGAAAACTCAGCGACGAACGACCGCAATTGACCGCAAGCCTGGCCGCCCCCGGGGCATCAAGAAACTCACGCACGCCTTCCAACTCTCCGAAATGGCTGCGATACGCCCCCTCAAGCGCCCCCTTTATATCATCAAAACGTGATGCGACCCAGCAACGGCCATTATCCATGACCAGCGCCATACCCCCTACTTCCGCACGGCGGAAATCCCGCTTGTTTTTCCCTTCCCCTATCACAGCCTTTTCAGGCTTGCAACCCATAATCCGGCAGAAAGCCTCCTCGTCACGAAGCCTGAACGTAAGAATTTCATGCCCCGCCGACGTGGTAAACATAATTACTTTCGACAAATCGGCACACTTGCCGGTTGAAAGGATGCCGGTGAATATATCACGGAAATCAGGTTCTGCAACCAGGCTGACAACCACAGAAGCACAAGGCGACGTAATCCCGTCCGACACAGCAACCTCACAACCAGCTTCCTTCAATAAGGATGCAAGGTCAACAACCTTTACGGCAACTGCATCATCAGGAACACCCTCTATCAGCGGCTCAACACTACGGGTGCCGCATCCGGATAATAAACCGGCAGCATAAACGAGCGCCGGAACCAATGTCAATAAAACCGGGATTCTCATATCTGACAAATTCTTAAATCCCCCCATACCATACTTTACAATTCAAGGCATAAATTGTTGACTCAAAGATGCTATAATTTATATTTTTAAGTCAGACAGGCAATATAGGCAAGCTATACATGATAAATCAACTACACATGTTGTTGGCATCTACGGCCTGCCCCCGGTATGGCTCTATATGTATGGTCACAATCATCTCCTGCCCATATGCATCTTTAAGCCGGTTTTCCACATCTGTAGCAATGTGATGGGCATGTTCAACCGATATATCGGGATGAACCTTGATATGGAAATCGGCAATCATGCGGTTGCCGTTGCGCCTTGATGCGAAATGATGGAATGCCTCCACACCGGGGGTGCTACCTATAATCCGATACATGCCTCGCACAACTTCAGCCGGTAGCGCAACCTCAAGCAATTCCTTAACTGCCGGCATCCCGATTTTTACCGACACTATTATTATAAACACACTCACCACCATGGCAGCCAACGAATCCAGAACCCTCCAGTGCACGCCGAAGAACATAGCCCCGCCGATACCGGCCAAGGTTGCCAGCGATGAGAACGCATCACTGCGGTGATGCCACGCATTTGCCACAACCACAGCCGAATGAATCCGCTCACCCGCCCGCCTGGTGTAATGGTAAAGCCATTCCTTCGATAAAATCGACACCAAGGCGGTTATCAGCGCAATCCACCTCGGAGCCTCCAGTTGCCCGCCATGCATTGCCCGCCAGGTCTTTTCAGCACCGTCTATAAAAAACAAGCCCCCCACAATCCCCAATATCAAAGCAAGCAACATGGTGGCAAAAGTCTCGAACTTGCCATGACCATACTGATATTCCTGATTAGCCTTCTTGCGTCCGATGCCTACGAATATCAACACGATGATATCGGTCACAAAATCGGAAAATGAATGCACCCCGTCGGCAACCATCGCAGCCGACCGGCCAAAAACGCCGGCAAGCACCTTACCTGCACCAAGCACGGCATTAACCCAAAAGCCTACCCATGTGACATGGCGGGCCACTTTGACGGCACGTTCATCCGAAATCTCGTTCTCAACAGAAACAAATCCCATATTTTTTCTACATTGAATCGCAAATTTACAATAAATCATTTGATCTAAGAACACAACCATGCACCATCTTGACTTTCATCTCAAAAGGCTTTTTTGTTTGTTTTAGCCGCACGGAACCGTTTAGTTAAATTATCTTGCACATTTTAACCCGGCACTGATTGGTAGGTCATATAAACGAAGACGAACAATAACCTGTCACTATAATCCACCAACCACCACAAATGAAAGTAACAGACCGTGACATCGCGGCGTGGCTTCGCCAGGAGCCGGAAAAAGGCTTCAGGCAATTGGTAAGCCGGTTCAGCGAACCAATCTACTGGCATGTACGCCGAATGGTGGTGTCACACGCCGACGCCCAGGATGTGGTGCAGGAAACGTTCCTGAAAATCTTCAAATCATCGGCCGACCTGCGCGATGACGATTCACTCAAATCGTGGGTCTACCGCATCGCCACCAACGAGGCATTGCGCCACCTGAGAAAAAACAGCCTGGAAAGCTACCCGATTGACGACGCCCCGGCCGGCCTTTTGGAACTGCGGGCTGACGAATACACCGATTATTCCGACCTCGAAGCCGTAAAGCTCCAAAAAGCGATAAACTCGCTGCCTGAAAAGCAGCGGGTAGCATTCAACCTCCGCTATTACGACGAGCTTTCATATGAGGAAATCGCCGAAATAACAGGGTCGACCCCGGCAAGTGCCAAGGTCAGCTACCACATAGCAAAAAACCGAGTAATTAACTTCATGAACAACCATGACTGATAACGACATGCAACAATTCCAGTTCGACAAAATCGGCAAAAAAACGCCGTACAACGTGCCGGAAGGGTTCTTCCGGGACTTGGAATCAACACTCATCCGAACCATTCCCGAAAAAGCGGTCGAAACTTCGCAAGAGGTCAGAACGGCTCCCTCACGCAGCCTTTGGTTATGGTCGATGAAAACCACCCTCTCGGCAGCCGCCGTCGTGGCAATCATATTGAGCATTACGGCATTGTTACCGCGCGTCAGCGAACCCGAACCCCTCTCGTTGGAACAGGCATTCAGCAATCTGAGCGCAACCGACCAGGAATATATAATCGACACATTCCGGAATGATATGATAATAGATTATTAACACTTTAAAACACTAAAGGAAACCTCTATGAAAAAGTTATTCAAATTCATATTGCCGATGTTGATGGCAATTATAGCCATCCCGGCCATTCAAGCCAAGGATAAGAAATCCGGCCGCCCTTCACGCGAACAATTCGCCGAAGTACAGGCAAAGAAAATCGCCGAAGACTTGAAACTCGACGAAAACACAACAAAGCAGTTTGTGGCCACATTCACCCAATGCCAAAAGGAAATCTGGGCGTCGGCACCACAAAAAATACGCAAAAACAAAGACCAAAAAGCATCGATGACCGAAGCTGAAGCCACCCAGATTATAAAGGACAGGTTCGCGCATCGTCAAAAAATCAACGAGATTCAGGAAAAATATTATAACGAATACAGCAAATTCCTGACCCAGCGACAAATTCTGCGCGTTTACAACCTGGAGAAAAAAATGATGGACAAAATGTTCCGTCAGCACATGGACGGGCGCCGAGGCAACGGACAAAAACATGGCAAACACCGAGGCACACCGCAGTGCAACGCTCCCGCACCGGGCGCATGCACACCATGCAACTGATACCGGCACGGCAAACAGCCCGTGCAGACCACGACACGTTATCAACCGTATTTCAGATGTAGGGAAGCGACAGGCCGTTATGCCTTTTTAATCAGGCATGGCGGCCTGTCCTATATCATGGCACTTATCATGAATAGCGTCGCACGGACATAGCATCCCTTCCAGCCCTACACGGAACGGGATATCATGCGACAACAACCGGGCTTTATATGCCTCGATTCGCGAAGGGTGCAACGAGGGTGACAGGACAACCGTATCGGGATGCAACCTGCGCCATACGTTCTCGACATCACCGTTGAATCCAGCTGTGACAAGGGCATAATCTACGTGCTGCCCTCCGGGAGGGGATTCCGCAGGTTCACGACCGGCCAAGGCAATAAACGTGTTCCCAATCACCCAGAAGCCACTGTCGGCATACCACCACTGCGAATCATTAACACCGTTTACCACTTCCAAAGAGCCAACGCCCCTCCGCCCCATGTAATCGGTCAGGCGCCGGCTTATCCGTTCACGCATATCATCATGGAAACGCTCCGGGGCATCGGTAAGCAACATCGCCTTATCACCTTCACGCAGAAGGACGACGGTTGCATAACGGTAACGCATGGCATAGGCTTCGGCTTCAGGATAACCAGGTTGAGATATGCGCACAGCAAAAACAGCAAACACCGACAGCATCAACGCATAAAGCCCGAAAACCGGCCGTTTCTTCCTGAGGCCATACCACGCCGCAAAAACAGCCCCGTAATAAGGCAGCAGCAGCCACCAATGAAAATACACATCACCCACAGCCGCCCCGGGCAGCCCGGCAACCCTGTGTGCCACCCATTCCATAACCTCATATACCCGTTCCACTACATCGACCAGACAACCCGGCGAAAAGGGCGTGAGATTCAGAAGCAGCAAAAGCACACCTCCGCCTATAAAAAACGGCAAAACAATCCCTACAGGGATATTGGCCAAAATGAAATAGAGCGGCAGGCTATGAAAATACCAGGCCGCCAAAGCACCGGTGCCGACCACGGCAGAAACGCAAACACACAGCCAGTTGCCTGCAACACGGACAGGCCATGCCACATTACCCTTCACAAACAAAGCAAACGGGAACATCAGAATAGCGGCAACTGCGGCAAACGACAACTGGAAACCGGGGGCAAACAATGCCATCGGGTCAAACAACAGAATCAGCAATGCTGCCAGGCAAAGGTTATTGAGTGAATTGGACCCGCGTCGGAACGCTCTTCCAAACCCTACCACCGACACCATTATTGCAGCCCGCACAACCGACGGGATGCACCCTGCCAGCAACACATACCCCCATAACACAGCGATAATACACACTGGCTCCCACCTCCGATGCCCGGCCATACGCAACGGGAAGAACAGCATCGAAACCATAAAGGCAATTACCGCCACATGGGTACCGCTCAATGCCAGGACATGCGCCAACCCGGCATCGGCAAATACATCACGCCGTTCGCGTCCGAACGCAGATGCATCACCCGTCAGCATGGCATCAAGCATTCCGGCAGCCCCCGAACCCAGGCCGCTCCTGCAATGGATATAATCTGAAAGGTTGCGCCGCACCCCCGCAAAAAACGCCGGTAACGAAGCTTTATGCCCTGTCACCTCCACCCCTCCCGGTTGCACATGGCATTGGGCTGTTACACCGCGACGGGCGGCAAACCCCGACATTGAGAATTCATCAGGCACCACAGCCTCCTCCCCTACCGGGCGTAATGCACCTGCAAATGTGATTACATCACCCTCCCGGATTACCGGAAGCACATCATGATAATATACCAACACAGAAAACACACTGCCTCCGGCTTCAACCTTGGCCACTATCCGCTGGTTATATGGCGAATCACTTATTTCCTCGACATATCCAACGTATGCACCCGGAGCATCCTCCCGGTCGAAATCCGGCCTGCCGGGTGTGGCAATCATCATTGCAACACCACCGACGACCACGAAAAGCCCGGCAACGGCAACCTTGCGCCATCCACCCAGCCATGCACAAAAACACAGAGCCGCCAACAAGGCGGCCCCGTAAATCAAATAACCAGGAGAATAGTGCGCGACAATGACACCCGCAACGAATGCGGCCAGTAACGGGAGCAAAGGCATCCCCGGCAATATGCGCACGTCATTCCCCAACAATCATGCTTATTTGCAAATCACAAACAGTCCCTATATCTACTTCAATGGGGGGATCAGGCAATGGTTTCCATCACCACAAAGAAGCTGCCCACCCCTATTATTATCCATAACAGCACAGCGAGCAACAGAGGCCGTACACCCACTTTCTTAACCATCGAAAGCGAAAGCCCCGCACCTATGAAGAACAATGTCACAACCAATGCCTTTTTGGAGATATACACAATCATGTCGCTTACCGCAGCAGGGATTCCGCAATATGTGTTGATTACCATTGCAAACACGAAAAGGAAAATAAACCAGGGTATGGCTATCTTGCTGCCTGATTTGTCGCGGAACACAAACATTGTGGCAAAAGCAAGGGGTATAATCCACAACGCCCTGGTGCATTTGATAAGCGTGGCGATTTCACACGCCTCACGCCCGTAGGCATCCCCGGCACCTACAACCGACGAAGTGTCGTGTATCGCAATCGCAGCCCAGGTGCCGAACTGGGCCTGGCTCATTTCGAAATAATGACCTATAGGCGGGAAAATAAACAACGCAATGGCATTAAGGATAAAAATAACCCCTAACGACACCGCCATCTCATGGTCATCGGCTTTCAAAACCGGGCCGACGGCCGCGATGGCACTACCGCCACATATGGCGGTTCCCGACGAAATCAGATAGGAGGTCTTACGGTTAAGGTGCATCCAATAGCCGATAAGGACACCGGCCACCATCACCCCGATTACTGACACGACGGTAAACATCATACCTTCGGCACCGCTTTTTAAGGCTGTTGTCACATTCATACCGAAACCAAGCCCTACCACCGAAGCCTGAAGCATGTATTTGGAGCTTTTCTTGTTGAACACGGGAAACGGCATAGGAAAGATAAAGGCAAAAACCAGCCCGGCAAAAAGAGCCAAAGCCGGTGATATGAAATCATCGATGCCAAGTGCCATAAATGGGAACGCGATAATAATTATCGCAAGTACATAAACATACTTTGCAATGTGTTTCTTATTCATAAAACCTTGTCAGATATTCATCCCTCAACGGGATTATTTTAAGATATATAATGGATTTGATTTTCCGAACCTTTTGAAGGCATCTTGGCATTGTCTTCATATCAGGCAAATGTCAGGATGGCTACCTGCTTAGGATAACGGGATTTCAATAACGAAATATATATCCCGATTGCGTGAACATGGCAAAATCAGATATATTTTTTATTTCTTCACATTAGGGTCAATCCGGCTGTTCCATATTTCCCATGATTCGAATGCCTGCAACAGCAGCATTTCCAGACCGTTCTTAACCTCGGCGCCATATTCGGCACTCCGTTTCATAAACAACGTCACATCCGGGTTATAAAGAAGGTCGTAACATAGGAATTCAGAAGTAAGGAGTTCATAGGGGATGTCAGGGCATTCGTCCACATGGGGATACATCCCCAGCGGGGTGGTGTTGACTATGACTTTGTGTGACTCCATTATTTCAGGAGTGAGGTCGCCATAGGTCACAGCCCCTTCACGCCTGGTTCGTGACACCACCAACGGCTTGACACCCAAATCCTCCAACCCGCAGCACACAGCTTTGGCAGCGCCACCCGAACCAAGCACAAGCGCACCTTTGTGAAACGGCTTCAAAAGCGGTTTGATGGAATTTGCGAATCCCATTATGTCGCTGTTATAGCCCACAAGACGGAAATCATTATCGGATTTACCGCGTATAATCCTGATTACGTTCACCGCCCCGATTCTTTGAGCCACCGGGTCGATGTCGTTCAGATAAGCCATTACCTGCTGCTTGTAGGGTATGGTCACGTTTAATCCTGCAAGATTGGGATGTTCGGCGAACACCTCCATAAGGTCGCCGATATCGGGGATTTCGAAATTTATATAACGGGCATTTATTTTCTCTGACTTAAACTTCTGATTAAAAAAAATTTGTGAAAAAGAGTGCATCAACGGATAACCGATGAGCCCGTAAATTTTTTCTTCGCTTTGTCTCATAATCAACTCCTGTTGTGAATCCGGGCTTCTGAAGCCATGCGGCCTCATAAACCCATAGCCGCAAAGTTAATCATTTTTAGTAATCATTCACCTTTTGAAACCAGTTTTTTGAAATAAAAAAACCGGCGGCCACGATATGTGCCACCGGCGTAATAATCTATTCACCAGTTTTCAGGGGGGATACCCCATTCTGGAACCAATTTATTGGCCGAGATAGGTTTTCAGCAAACGCGACTTCTGGCCTTTGAGACGGCGGATTGCCTTCTCCTTAATCTGACGCACACGTTCGCGTGTAAGGTCGAACTTGGCACCAATCTCCTCAAGGGTCATTTCCTGGCATCCGATTCCGAAAAACATCTTGAGGATTTCGCGCTCACGCTCGTGAAGCTGGTGTAAGGCACGGTCAACTTCCTTCGATAACGATTCCTGTGTCAGGGTTGCATCTGCCATAGGCGAATCGTCGTTGGTCAGCACATCGAGCAGCGAGTTATCCTCACCCTCGACGAAAGGCGCGTCAACTGAAATGTGCCGTCCCGACACCTTGAGCGTGTCGGCTATTTTTTCAACCGGCACATCAAGCGTTTCAGCGAGTTCTTCGGGCGACGGGCGCCGTTCGTTTTCCTGTTCGAACTTCGAAAGTGCCTTTGAGATTTTATTAAGCGAACCCACCTGGTTGAGCGGCAGGCGCACTATTCGCGATTGCTCCGCGAGTGCCTGGAGGATGGACTGGCGAATCCACCACACGGCATAAGAAATGAATTTGAAACCGCGTGTCTCGTCGAACTTCTGTGCCGCCTTGATTAGGCCGAGGTTGCCTTCGTTAATTAAGTCAGGAAGGCTAAGTCCTTGATTTTGGTATTGCTTTGCGACTGAGACCACGAAGCGGAGGTTCGCACGGGTGAGCTTTTCCAATGCCACCTGGTCACCTTCACGGATACGCTGGGCGAGTTCCACTTCCTGTTCTACAGTGATAAGTTCCTCTCGACCAATTTCCTGAAGGTATTTGTCAAGCGACGCGCTCTCGCGGTTCGTGATAGATTTTGAAATCTTTAATTGTCTCATTTTCTTTTGAAACGGTAGTTTTCTATTCGTTGATAGCCATAACTATCAAGGTGCAAAGTTACGATTTTTTCTGCAAATTGCAACCTCCACAAGCGTTAAACTGCCAAAATCCGCCTTTAATTTATGCAAATTCGGCGTAACATGTCTGTCGGATAACCTCACGTATCAGCGCGGGAGTTACCTTCTGTTCAAAATCGGCTGGTGACGGGACAATAAATACCCCCGACAAATCAACCGATGCAGGGCTCAGTAGAACCTGGTTCTCGCCGGTTCCATAGAAATCAGGCCGATGGGCGCGCCGAGGTATCACTACCACCCTTATCCCGCCGTATCGGTCACCTGCATTCCCGCTCACCCCGGCATGGGTGCAAACCGCAGAACACACCACGTTCATACGCGGCTCCGGCTCCCCATTGTTTTCAGCCCGTCGCATCAACTCACCGCACAAGGCAACCAGCCACCTCCGGGCTTCTTCCGGGCTGTGAAACATCGCCGATATTATTTCAAACGGCACATTCCTGCCATCCTCAACCCATTGCAGCAGGGGAAGCTCTGCCCGTTCCACAGCCTGGAAATGGAAATGGTCGGGTGCCGATGCCCCGCATGCCGGCCCGTTATAGAACAAGGCAAGTCCGGGGAGCATCCCTGCAAACCGCACCATATCCATGAACCGTCCGCACCCGTCCGCACTTATCAGCTGCGGCACATGGAGTTCGGCCGGAATAGTGAAATGCACAGGGAAAATCGGGAAAGGGTTAACCAGAATCTTGTAACCATTCCCGGCAACAAGCTCCATCTGCTCCGAAGGCCGGTGGACATCGCACAGGAAACATGGCCGCTGTGCCACCGAAGCCTTGTCGACCTTGGCCCCGGTCGACCGTATCCGCGCCCGGTTATGCTGCACCTTGAACACCACATCGCCAACCTCCACCTCTTTGCATCGCACTTCGGCCAAGCCTTTGAAACCGGCATCGGCCAAAGGCCACGCCTCAAGCTGGCGCTTGTGGAAATCCATCAATATATCAGTGGTCAGTTCCATTCCGGAGAATCATGATTTACAGACAAGCTGATTCACGCGACATGTTTATGCGTGCATTTATCTCGACAGTGCGCAACCAATCCTTATAAGCATTGTTGGCATTTACCTTCTCAACGCTCAGGGCGGCATCGGAATTCCCTTCCCAACGGCGGCACAGATACAATGACTCATATATCCGGCCTATACGGTAATTGCGCGAAACCCGCAACCCCATGGCATAATCTTCACCATAGCTGACATCCGGGAGCTGCAGGCGCCGGAACACCGGGGTGAAAAACGCCCTAGGCGCCCCAAGCCCGTTTATACGCAGGGCATTATTGTGCCCGTTCCCGTCAGTCCACTCCTTATGGTCAATCAATCCGGGGGGAATAGGGTTGCCTGCGAAATCTACAAGTTCATAAGAGCCGACAACCATTGCACACCTTTCCCTGCGGAATGTGTCAACCACCTTCTGCAAGGTCGAAGCATCCTTATAGAGGTCATCGCTGTCAAGCTGCACGGCAAAACGGCCGCACCTGCTGTCATTGACCGCCAGGTTCCAACATCCCCCGATACCAAGCGTCATGCTTTCCGGCACTATATGCACCACCCTGCTATCCTCATTTGCCAAAGCTTCCAGTATTGCAGATGTGCCGTCAGTGCTATGGTTGTCCACAACTATCACATTGAACAGGAAACCGGCCTTTTGGGCCAGTGCCGAACGCACGGCATCCGCCACTGTCCGCTCCCGGTTGCGCACCGGGATTATAACCGATGCCTCGACCGGGAAATCCCCCTCTTCAGGATTTATCAATGCAGAGCGCCCGGGGAGCCATGCATGGATTTCATGCAGATGCGATGTGAAGGCCAGCTCCATTTCAACCTGGACTTCGCGGTTACGTGGATTAACATAATCAAACTGTTTCTCGCCGCTGAGACGCGTGTCGGTCTGGTCGACAGCATAGAGCGTTTCAGGAATCCGCACAATCGCCCCCCTGCGCGACAAGGCCAGCCGCAACGCATACCAGGCAGCAAAACCATATTCAGGCATATCGCGCAACACATCATAAACCATGGCGCGATTCAAAAGCACAATGTGCCCGAAATCGAAATCATCCCTCACCGAACCAAGGGAATAGCCGATAACAGGATGCCGCTCTATCCCTGATTCAGTAACCGCCGAATAATCGCAGTAAACCATTGCGGCCTTCATGTCGCAAGCCACCTCCGTCATCCTCATCAAACAATTCGGCGACGGCACTACCGCCATCCCTTCGTGGGGTAGAACCGACACAAACACATAGTCGGATACATGGCCGGATTTGTCAAACGCAGACTTAAGGGCCGAAGTGGAAATAAACGGCGTAATCGCCACACCACCGGCATCAAGGCAGGGGTTATACATGTTTTTTGCGCTGTTCTTCATGATAATGGCAAATGATAATATGTATAGGATTCGAAATCAATGTTTAAGCGTTTTATGAAGGGGCGGAACGGTCAGCGCCTGCCACCGTTTTTATTCCCCGTAAGGAATGTCATTATATCCTTCATCAGCCGGTTACGCTGGGATTCCCCCTTTATGGTTTCAAACGGGAAACCCATCGATACCACACGGTACGACACCAGGCTGCCTCCGTTTTCAAAAGCCCGTTCAAGCGCCACGGCTGCCGACAGGCCGTTCTCGTCATAGCGCATTATGGTGGCGGCATCGATGCCCGACGGGCGGATTGCGTCGGGAGACTCCACCGCATAGCTGTCGGGGGTCGGTGTCACCTCGAATGTAAGATGTTCCTGAACCCCGAACGGTTTGAATGGAGAAGGCACCGAACTGACTTTCCCGTCAATCGACCCCTTACCCAGCTGCCAGTCATAGCCCAAAAGCGATGTGGCGAACTTATGGTCGTTATCGCGCGTTGCCGCATCGGCAAAACGGTTATCCATCAAATCGGTCGCGATATAGGCTCCACTTATCATCAGCGACCCTCCCTGCGAGCAATAGGCTTCAAGTCTGCGCTGCAAAAGGGTCGGGAACGCTTTGAATTTAGTGCCACGGCTCCCGTTACCGGGCATTATCTCCTTTTGCTTTCCCAAAATCAGATCGGTCACAGGCGGGTTTTCAGGCGTCCCGGCCGATGATAGCACCACCTCCTCGGAATAGGCATCAACCCCCGACGACACGAACCCAAGCCCGGCGCTTTTAAGCGCCCGCCCGTGAAGATACACAAAATCATGCGTATTCCCGGCTGTAACGGTTTTCTCCATATTGCCGTGGGACGCCCCGTAGCCGGGAACATCATTATTCAAAAACTCCGACGAAGGGCTGTAATCATATTGCCGCCCGGTAGTTATTATATCTGCCACATCAGCCACCCCGCTGTCGGTCATATAATCGAAACCGCTGAACTCTCCGGCAAAAAACGTATCCGGGGCTGAAATCCGTGTAAACCCGTTAACGATATTGGCTTTTGGCACCCCGCTGCCATCGTTGTAGAGGGCAAGCACCTCGGAGGGGAAAGATGTCCCGCCGTCGTTACCGGCCACAATGCGGTAACTGTGTATGCGGCTGTCGGTAACCGTGACCTCATAACGAGGTTCGGCAACCGTGGCAACAGCGCGGAAAGCCCCGTTGTCGATTCTTTCCTCTACAACATAGTATTTCGGATAGGCGGTTTTCTCCAGCGGGTCAGTGGTCTGTCTCCACGACAGGTTGTAACGTCCTCCCCCTTGCGCCTTTATCGAAAAATGACCTACAGGGAGGGGCTGTACTACATAAGGGGTGTTATAACGCCTCGAAAGGAAACGCAGAATCCCTTTATACACCGCCCTGGAAACATCGAAACGGAACGCGGGGTCAAGCCCGTATTTCATATCGTCGAAATTCTGGTGCGACAGCAGCTCTATAATCATTGCAGGCACTTTGGTTTCCCTGATTTCGTAATATTTCCTGTCGCGGTTTCCTCGCAAAGTCCACATCGGGTCGTGCAATGCACGCAGATCGGTCGCAACCTGGTCGGTAACCGCTTCCGTCAGCGACCGGCAGTCTACACGGCTGCGTCCGTCGCCAAGCAGATTGCCGCTGTCGGTCGAATATATGCCGAGAGTGCCTACAACCGAGCCGTCCTCGGTGGTTCCGGCATCTGTATGGAACGCCAAAGCCATATCGACCGGGATTTTCAACCCGACACTGTCGGGAAGCATGGGGGAACCTCCCGCCAGATAGTTTACCCATAAGGCACGGCTTTTATAATCGTCGGTATAATCATCTTCCCCGTTACTTTCGCTATAGACCTTGCGCGGCATCCCTGCCCACTGCAACCAGTAGCGCGCCCCTTCGGTGAAACGTGGCGAATCAGAGGTTACGGGCATCAGGTCTGGGTCGTTTTTCGGGGAACGTGCAACATTGCCCATGCCTCCGCCGATTTTCACGGCATCCGCCGACACAACGGCATCATCGTCGTCCGATATGTTGGAAAGTTCCACAATTGGTAATTGCTGCTTCCCTTTTGCGAAATCATAATGACCGAGATAGAGCCATGTGCCGCCACCCATCTGCTGGTTCACTTTCACATCGGTAGTACCCCCCAGATGGTTTATCTTATAATGCGCGTCTGTGGCGCTGTTGGGATGTGAGGCATACGACACATAGACAGCATAGCGCCCCCTTTCAGGAATATCGGCATTCCATGCCGCATTGCTCTGTTCCGAAGCCTGCCTGGCCGACACCGTAGACACCGTTTCCGAAGTCCCTGCAACAAACGGGTTACGCCCCTCGGTCAGTTGGCCGCCGCTATAAGCGAAACCGCTCCCAACGTTCCCCTCTTTCCATTGATGTTTTCCTTGTTTCAGGTAGAAATCCCCTTCGGGATAGCCGTCAGTATCAACAATGATTTCAGTCAGGGAGGTGTCGCGCTCGCGAGGCGACATCACATATGCCCCGGCATTTTCGAGCATCGGCATAAGATATGGCATCACATACCCCTGGGAAAACAAATCCTCAACCGTGCCGAACAGGCGCGGACGCTGCCATTTCCAACGCTGCTGTGACTGGTCGTAATATTTGCCATGGCTCTGCCAAAGCGCTATCACCCGGTTATCCAAGCCCTTGGTTATAGGCATCGGGCGGTCGAACACTACAAACGGCTCAGTTTCCGACAAAGGCCCGGAGGCCGTGGGTGTTTTCATTACCACTCTGGTGGTACGGGGCTTTTTACGTGTTTTCTTCCGTCGGCGTTTTGCGTCAGCGTCAAAAGCTCCGGCGCAGACAGCCGCCATAATCACAAATGCCAATATCTTTTTCAAATCCATAATTCAACTGGTAGTAAGAGATTGCCTGATTATTTTTACAACTTTATTGTCAATCCCGACATCTATTAGAGTTTGTCTGAAATTTTTTCCAAAAGATTTTTAAAGCTAAAAATTTACCAAAAAGAGCCTAAAAATCAGCAGACAATCCATTTGAAAAAATTTTTAGACAATCTATTAATCTAACGCCACGGCAGTACCTTTATTTTTGCAGCCACGTGTAATTCCTGCGCGAAGTCCGGCCACACCTCAGGCCGTAGTTAAGCGAACGCCTCCAGCGTCCCATCATTACGAACGGCAGCTTCCAGGCCGACAGCCCGATTCCGAGAACCGCCCCGGCATTGCGCCATGCCTTCACCAACGGAATCCAAAGGGCAGGAACCAAGGCGGCAAAAAAGCATGCAGGCAAGGCATTGGGCAAGGAAAACACTATCCCGGTCACAACAGCCCCCAGCCATATCCAAAGCATTATAGTAGAAAATGCGAAAAAGCGCGACGCGCCTTTCGGGAGGAACCGTTCCGTGAAGCAATGACGCATCCGCAAATCGCGCAAAAGCCGCCTGGGGTCATGCCATTCAACCGAAAGGACACTGCCAGGGGCAAGCACAACCCCGGTATTGCCCCCTGTGGCAATCTGGTTGATAAACAGGTCATCGTCACCGTAATGAAACGTCAGCGAGCGGGAAAAGCCTTTGGCATCGAAAAAAAGCGCCCTGCTGTAACCTATGTTATAACCAATCCCACGGTAAGGTTTCCCGGCCAGCGCTTCCGAAAGCCATTTCACAGCCGTGGCAGCCTCGTCATAACGGTTTTTCATCCCTCTCAGTCCGTCGATGCGGGCAAAACCGAGCGAAACATCCTTTCCTTTTGCAAAAGGCGCGGCCATGAAGCGCAGCCATCGGTCGGAAGCCACACGGCATTCCGCACAGGTTAGAATCACATAGGGGTTACGTGCGGCTTTGATACCCAACGATATTCCAAGCTTTTTACGGCTCAGGTTGTGAGCCTGCTCCGGCACAAAGGTCTGGTAAAGGTTGCGATACTGTAGCGCGAGGCGGTCAACCAAATCCCTTACATCCTCGGCCGAACCGTCATTCACCACTATCACTTCGAACGGGGCCGGGTAATCCTGCCTGAAAATTTCAGGAAGGAAGGCACCAAGCGCGCCGGCATTGTCATTGGCATGAACTATGATTGAAACGGGGGGAAAGGCCGCATCGTCAGGCTCGTCGACATCCCCAGCCGCCGCATCGCTGACAGAAACCACCCTGCCCCTATAAACCGACAACAGCCAAAGCATGGCGGCAACGGCTAAAAACGCACATATCCATACAACAGGTTGCAGGTTATATAACGAAAAATATATCGAATCCATCCGGTTTAAGCTTATCTAATAAATTGAAGTCAGCTTGACTTCAATCTCCAAATCACTTCTTAGAACAAAATTACTCAAAATAACACTATGCGGCAAGAAATAATGTAACTTTGCAAAATATGAAGGTTACAATTGAAATCGACCGCATGAGGCTTTATGCCTTCCACGGGGTCATGGAACAGGAGCGGCGTGTAGGCAACTTCTATGAAGTATCAGTGTCACTAACCTACCCTGTACCCAAGTATGAAGCGCCATCAACCTCACATGGTGACGATGCATTATTGCCTGTTTCCGACGAACTCGGCAACACAGTCAACTACGCCGAAATCGCGGCAATCATCACCCGTGAAATGGCGGTTCCCTCAAACCTCATCGAGCATGTGGCGGCACGCATCAGGCAATCCGTGCTAACACGTTATCCCTCAATAACGGCAGGATATGTAAAAATCGCGAAACTCACCCCGCCGCTCGGCATCCAGCTCCGGGCAGCCTCGGCAACACTTGAATGGTAGCATGCGGAATCCCGTTCTCTATTTGCACGAAATTTTGTAATTTTGTAACACCAATCGAACATAAGGACATATTCTACCGCCCCATTGCTCCTGGATTGGCCAATCCCTGATTAATGCCGATGGACAAAGCGTTTTCACTTACAACCGAACTCAAGCAGCAGCAGAGGCTTACGCCCCTGCAGGTGCAGTTTGTGCGTATGCTGGAAATGACCGGGCCTGAGGCTGAAGACGAAGTGCAACGGGCATTAGACGAAATGCCTGCGCTTGAAGCGGTCGACAATGATGCGGAAAATGCCACCCATGCCACTGAGGACGGGGAGGTGTTCACCGAAAGCGACAGGGATATGCAGCTGGCCGATTTCCGGTCGGAAGATGATGTGCCCGGTTATCTTGAGCAGCCGCTCCAACAGGCATCCCAGGCAATGGGCGATTATATTTTCGAGAGTGCATCACCTGTTCGCCGCAATTTCGACAACACGCCCTATAACGAACCCGCAGCACCAGCATCGGGTGAAACGCTTATCGACTTCCTGTCGGCGCAACTATCCGAGCTTACACTCAACGAAGAGGATACACGCATAGCGCTATATATAATAGGCAGCATCGACGACAACGGCTACATGACCCGTCCCGTCAACTCACTGGCCGACGATCTCGCCATCAACGAAGGCATCGACGCAACGCCCCGACAGATTGAACGAATCTGGGAAACAGTGCGCGGGATGGAGCCTCCGGGCGTAGGCGCTACCGACCTGCGCGACTGCCTGCTCCTGCAACTCCGGCGGCTACCCCGCTCGGCAGAGTCAATCACAGCCCGTGAAATAATCGAAAAATACTTCGACCTGTTCACGAAAAAGCATTTCGACAAAATCGCATCGGCAATAGGGATTACCCGTGAGAACCTCGACGAAGCTTTGGCCGTAATCGGGCGTCTCAACCCGAAACCGGGAAGCGCCCTGGCATCTTCCGGGCTTGAAGAGCGGTCAAGGCACATAACACCCGATTTCGCCGTAGAAGCCGACCCCGAAGGGAACCTGACGCTTACGTTGCTCAACAGGATTCCCGAACTACGGGTGGAAGCCTCGTTTGCCAATGACAACATGGTGCCCGACGGAAACGACAAACGGCTTGAAGAAGCCCGGATATTTATCCGGCGGAAACGCGATGATGCGCGAAACTTCATCAAAATCGTTTCCCTGCGACAGGAAACATTATTCAATGTGATGTCGGCTATCGTGAAACTACAGCACCGCTTCTTCATCACAGAGGAGGACGAGGATATACGCCCTATGGTGCTGCGCGACATCGCTGCGCTTACGGGTTACAACCTGTCAGTGATATCACGTGCCACACAGGGAAAATATGTGGCAACACTCCGGGGACTCTACCCGCTGAAAAAGTTTTTCAATGAAAAACTACGGGAAGATGACGACACGGTGACCGCCAACCGCATAATCGCCGAAATCCGCAACGCGATAGCAAACGAATCACCATCGCAACCGTTGAGCGACCGCGAAATCACAGCACTCCTTGCCGACGCCGGATTCGACATAGCAAGGCGCACAGTGGCCAAATACCGTGAAAACCTCGGTTTCCCGGTAGCACGCCTGAGAAAAAAAACATAACCCGATATTTTTCCAACCTCACAACGCATCACCTGATGAAAACAATAACAGCAGCCGCCCGCTTCCTTTCGGCAATATGTTCACCCCTGCTGATGGGTACATACGGGATTGCCCTTGCCATATGGTTATCATATCTTTGCTACAGCCCCGACAAGGCCAAGGCCGTGGTGATAGCTGCCACGTTTGTGGCAACTTGCATCATCCCGGTAATTGCCATCTTCCTGCTAAGTAAGACCGGCGTGGTAAAAGACCCGACGCTCAACGAGCGCTCTGACCGCACAGTCCCATATATTATCACAGGATTGTGCTATATCGGCACTGCGGTCTACTACCGCTTCGTCAACGCGCCGGTATGGCTATCCATGTTTGCCGTGGGGGGAGCAGTTTCCCTTGTGTTGCTGACCGTCATAAACCGTTTCTGGAAAATCAGCGGTCACGCCACCGGGATGGGTGGCATCGTTGCCATGTTGTTCTTCCTGATGTGCAGCGGCAACAGCCCGGTTGAAATGCAGTGGGAATTCATTGCGGGGGTGATTCTTGCAGGATTGGTGTGCACATCACGGCTTGTGTTGCAACGCCACACACTTTTGCAGGTAGGCGCAGGTTTTGCAAACGGCTTTCTCTGCACGTTCCTTCCCACCTGGTTCTTTTCAGGGGCGCAACTTCCCGCATTTTAACAGGATGAAGCAGCCCTGCCTTCAATGCATGAAAATCAGCATATCCATCGATTCCAATAATAAACACCCAATACATCGACATATAAAATGAACGCCCAAGTAAGTATTATAATGGGGAGCACATCCGACCTCCCCGTAATGAAAAAAGCCGCCGATTTCCTCAACGATATGGAAATCCCGTTTGAAATGCTAGCCCTGTCGGCACACCGTACCCCCGACGAAGTGGCTGATTTCGCACGCGAGGCACAAGCACGCGGCATCAAGGTTATTATTGCAGGCGCCGGCATGGCTGCCGCACTTCCGGGTGCGATTGCCGCAATAACACCGCTGCCAGTCATAGGAGTTCCCCTTAGTGCGACACTCCAAGGACAGGACGCATTGCTCTCAATCGCACAGATGCCTCCGGGCATACCCGTGGCAACAACCGGTATCGACGGCGCCATGAACTCCGCCGTATTGGCAACCCGCATCCTCGCGCTGGCCGATGAAAGCCTTGCCACACGCTATAATGCATGGCGCAGCAACCTTGGCAAAAAAATCGTAAAGGCAAATGCCGACCTGCAAGAGATAGCCTACGATTTCAAAACCAACTGATTCCAACCCACGTAAACCAGCAACCTCCCCAAATGAGCGTTTTCGACTACAACCGCCGCCCCACATCCACCACCCGCGTTGGTGATGTGCTTATAGGAAGCGACTACCCGGTGCGCCTCCAGTCAATGAACAACACATCGACAAACGACATCGCCGCTTCTGCCGACCAGGCCGAACGCATTGCAGCCGCCGGAGCCGACATCGACCGTCTAACCGCCCAAGGGGAGCGCGAAGCCCGCAGCATGGGCGAAATACGCAAGGAGTTGCGACGCCGTGGATGCCAAATCCCACTGGTTGCCGACATTCATTTCAACCCCAAAGCGGCTTTTGCAGCCGCAACCGAGGTTGAAAAAGTGCGCATCAACCCCGGCAACTTCGTCGATCCGGGGAGGGTATTCAAACAACTTGAATACACCGACGAGGAATATGCACGCGAGCTACAGAAAATCGAAGATACTTTCGGCCCGTTTTTGGAATTATGCCGAAAGCACTCCACAGCGGTTCGCATAGGGGTGAACCACGGCTCGCTATCCGACCGGATAATGAGCCGTTACGGCGACACCCCCGCAGGGATGGTGGAAAGCGCCATGGAATTCCTGCGGGTAGCGGTCAAGCATGATTTCCACGACATTGTGATTTCCATAAAGGCCAGCAACACAGTGGTGATGGTTCACACAGTGCGCCTGCTGGTCGATGCCATGGATAAGGAAGATATGCACTTCCCCTTGCATCTCGGTGTTACCGAGGCTGGCGACGGGGAGGACGGGCGCGTCCGCTCGGCAGCCGGTATAGGCACTCTTCTCGCGCAAGGGATAGGCGACACCATCCGTGTGTCGCTCAGCGAAGACCCGGAATGCGAAATCCCGGTGGCACGCGAACTGGCCGACTACATTGCCTCCCGCAGCAACGCCCCGTCAATCAAAGGTTCGACAGCGCCGGGATACGACCCTGTAAACCCGCAACAACGCACAACGCACCGCATTGGGAATGTGGGTGGCGGTTCCCTTCCGGTAGTGGCCGGATATGACATCATCGAGCCGGGAACAATCCTTGCCGATGCCTCGCTGCCTCATGAGCAGCTTGTTGACATTGCACGGACAGAACCCGGCAAAGTGATGGTGCTGACTTCGTCACACCCCAACCCTGTTGGCGAACTCTCGGCAGCCATCCATGCACTCACTGCTTCAGGGATTCAAATCCCGGTAATCGCACGCCTCACCTACAACGGACTTGACCCGGAAAAGGTGGTAATCCGCTCATCAGCCGATTTCGGCGCCCTGCTTCTGAACGGGCTGATCGACGGCATCGACCTTGTTGCCGACACCATCACTGAAGAAGCCCGGCACCGCCTGGCTTTGGGAATCCTACAGGCCACCCGCCGACGCATCTCGCGCACTGAATTCGTTTCATGCCCCGGATGCGGACGCACGTTGTTCGACCTCCAGTCAACCGTCAAAATCGTCAAAGAGGCCACCTCGCATCTCAAGGGTCTTAAAATCGCAGTCATGGGGTGTATAGTCAACGGCCCCGGAGAGATGGCCGACGCCGATTATGGCTATGTAGGGGCAGCAGCCGGGAACGTCAGCATCTACCGTGGGAAAACACCTGTTGAAAAAAACATCCCCTCGGAACTCGCCCTCGAACGGCTTATAGCCCTTCTGAAAGCTGACGGGAAATGGGTTGATCCCGAATGAGGAAGCATTGACAATATCACACCCGCCCATGCAGCAACATCAGCCTACAGAAATTTTCACACTCCCTGACGGGCTTCGGATTGTGTGCCTTCGCAAACAGTCGAAAGTCGATTACTTCGGGGTTACAATCAACTCCGGCAGCCGCGACGAACAACCCGGGTTCTACGGCCTGGCACATTTCGTAGAGCATACCATTTTCAAAGGCACCACACATCGTAGGGCAAGCCACATAATCAACCGCATGGAAGCGGTAGGAGGCGAACTTAACGCTTTCACCTCGAAAGAGGAAACTACCGTCTACTCCGTTTCCCCTCACGGCAACCTGTCGCGTGCCGTCGAACTAATATCCGACCTTTTGCGGAACTCCGTTTTCCCTGAAAAAGAGCTTGAAAAAGAACGCGAAGTGGTGCGTGAAGAGATTGACAGCTACCTTGACACACCATCGGAAGCCGTATTCGACGAATTCGAAAACCTGTTTTTCAACGGTTCACAGCTCGGTCACAACATCCTGGGGGAATCGGAAACATTATCACGTTTCACCTCCGACGTATGCCGCCGATATATAACCACGTCATATACCCCGAACCGCATGGTGGCATTTTACAGCGGTATGATGCCGCCGCAAAGGGTGGCAGACGTAATCGCACGCAGATTCGGCGATATGGCCACGGCTGGCGGGATGGCACCCACACGCATTGCCCCGAAACCTGTTGCAGGATTCAATACACGGCGAGACCTCGGCACCCATCAGGCACATTGCGTTATGGGCGCAGCCGTTCCGGGCATACATAGTGATGAACGGATAGCGCTCGGACTTCTGACCAATATTCTCGGAGGCCCCGGAATGAATTCACGCCTAAACGTTGCTTTACGTGAACGCCGCGGCCTGGTCTATACCGTCGATGCCAACCTGAACATGATGAGCGACTGCGGCCTGTTTTCAATTTATTTCGGATGCGACCCTTCCGATGCCTGCCGGTGTGCAGAGCTGGTAAAGAAAGAACTGGATAAAATCACCAAAAGCCCGTTGACAGAACGTGTTCTTGCCGCAGCGAAACAGCAATACCTCGGCCAGCTCGTTGTAGCCACCGACAACTGCGAGCAAATGGCACTCAGCGCTGCCCGCGCCACACTCTTCTTTGGCAAAGTTCACTCCCCGTCCGAAACCCGCGACCGAATCATGTCGCTTACACCCGACGACATTCTCCATGCCGCCCGCCACCTCTACCCGTCCCTCTTCTCCACCCTTACCCTCGGTTGAAACCGGCCTGCAGCACATCACGCAATCCATTGCCTCCATCCTGATTTTCAATAACTCCGAATGACCGCCACCCCTTTTTACACCTGGTGAAAACCTATCGGGACATGACTTTGTTTAAACAATGTTAAACAACCTATCTGCACTCCTGGACAGGATATATCACCAAAAATTCCAATATGATGAAAAAAGGGATGTTGGCGGCCATTATAGCCGCATTATGCACATTATCAGCACTAGGTGCGGCAGCCTCCGGCAAAAAAAGCCTTATGGCCGCCCATAACGACTCGGTAATCGCAACTACAAAGATTATAAATCTCGACGATGATTCCCCGCGTGTGATTCATCTGAACTCACCTATACGCACTCCGCAGCAGGATTCCCTCCGCAATCTCGTGGCAGCATTCTACTACGACCAATTCCGCCACATGCAAGATCCTGAAACACCCAATTTCCTATTCCTCAGCAAAAGTGCCAAACTAATGATGGGAATCGGCGGGGTGGTAAGGATGCGCGGATGGTTCGACTGGGGCGGTGCCATCCCCTCCAACGGGTTTATGCCCTATCTTATCCCGATTCCTGAAAACCCGGCGTCGACACGCAAGTTCGGCACCACGCCTGCCGGTACGGCCCTTTTCCTACAGATGTCAGGGCAAAGCCCCATCGGCACCTACCGCCTGTACATCGAAGCAAATTTCAACGGATACCAAGGCCGAGGGCTTCATCTGAAAAAGGCTTATGCAACCCTGCGCGACTTCACCATAGGTTATGCCAACTCCACATTCTCCGACCCTGCGGCCATGGCCCCTACAGTCGATGCCCAAGGTGCCACCAACAAACTTTCAAAAACGGATGTACTGGTAAGGTATATGACTACGTTCCGCCAGCATTGGACTCTTGCAGTCTCATTGGAAAACCCGTCATCGCAAATCGACGTTTCCAACGGGGAAACGGCTAAAACATCCGAATGGCTGCCCGATTTCTCCGCATTCCTGCAATATCAATGGGGCGACGGCGAGCATGTCCGTTTATCGGGCATCGTGCGCAACCTAGGCTACCGCGACCTGATTGAGGAACGGAACCACAACGTGGCCGGTTGGGCAGTGCAGCTCAGTTCGATGGCACACCCGCTACCGCCACTTACCACCTACCTTACCTTCAACTACGGCCATGGATACGGCGGGCTTACCAACGACCTTCTCGCCGGGAACTACGACCTGGTGCCTAACCCCGACCGCCCGGGCAACCTGTATGCCCCGCGCTCGTTAGGCTATTGCCTCGGAATCCAATATAACTTTTCACATGCGTTGTTTACAAGCGCATCGTTCAGCCAGACCCACTATCTGCCCAAACATCCTGTTGCACCAGGCGAATACCGCTACGGCTGGTGTGCCGACATCAACGTGTTTTGGAACATACTGCCACGCTTGCAGGTCGCCGCAGAGTTCGACCTCGGCCGCCGCATGAACCGCGACGGGGCAAACCGTTACGCCAAACGCTTCGGTGCCGTGTGCCAATTCTCATTTTGACTTACCACCCCAAAGGGCATTGACCATCGGGGCATACATTCCCAGTTCGATTGCCTTATCGGCATCCTTGCGGGCATCCTCCTCCCTGAAACGCCTGAGATTAAGGATGGCACGACAGTAATACAATTCAGCCTCATCGGGATTCAGTTCCAAACCGCGAGCAATGTCATCGGCAGCTTCGGGCAGCTCGTCGAGCTGCAACCGGCACAAAGCACGGTCAGCATAAAGAGGAGCCTGCGGCTTATCGTCAATCAGAGCGGTAAACATCGGGATTGCCTCAGCCGGGCGCCCCGTATTACTGTAAATCAACGAAAGCACATATTTGCCTTGCAGGTTATCAGGCTGTAGAGCCAATAATTTCAAGGCATCAGCCTCGGCATTGTCATAGCGCGCCATACGCAGATTAAGCGCGGCCCTTCCGAACCATGCATCGGTATATGTCGAATCCATCGACAGCAACAGGTCATAATCACGCATCGCATCATCAACCCTGTTCATATCGGCAAGCACCTGGGCACGGTTTTTAAGAATCACAACCGAAGCCGGAGCCATTGCACGTGCCTCGGAAAGAGTGTGCAATGCCAACGAATCCTCACCTGCATAATGATGAAGCATCCCCACATTCGACAGGAGCATCACATTCTGCGGGTTGGAAGGCTCGGTTCGCATTGCCTCCTCATAATACGTTATGGCCTCGCCCCATTTGTTTTTGGCCACGGCATCATCACCCCATTGCACATACTTCATATAATCCGTTTTCATAAACCCGGAATCCTCCGCACAGGCCGCAAACCACGCACCCACGGCCACCAATATCACACAAAACAGTCTCATATCTCTCTCAACTTATAACTTACGACTTACAACTTAGAACTTACAACTTAGAACTTACAACTCTAAACAACCAAGTCTGCAACGCACCGCGCATAAACAGATACATTATAAACGCAAGCCACAACGCATGATTGCCCATCGAAGGGAAAAACAGGAAAAACACTGCGAAAAACGTTGCCATAGCCCCTGCCATCGACAACAGCAACTGCCGCGTAAGCGTGGCTCCGATAAAAACCCCGTCCCAAACGAAAGCGGCAAAACCGGCAAAAGGCACCACGGCAGCCCATGCATAATATTCTTTCGAAGCAGAAATAACATCGGCATCTCCCGATAAAATCCCCAGGAAAGCCTCCCCCCCTAAAAAATATAATGCAGTAAACAATGCCGCCAATGCAAATCCCCAACCAAACACCCATTTAATGCAACGGCGCAAAGCCTTGGAATCACAGGCACCCACATATTTCCCAACCAAAGCCTCACCGGCAAATGCAAACCCGTCCATCATATACGAGAACAACAGGAAAAGCTGCATAAGCAACGTGTTTACCGCCAGGATAACAGCCCCTTGAGCCGCCCCCTGCCTTGTAAACCACACCGTAACGGCTATCAGGCAGACCGTTCGCAACATCACATCCAAGTTCACCCTGAAAAAACGGCGCAAACGGTCACCCTTCACTACCTGGCGCCACTGCGGACGTTGAAGCCTGTAACGACGAAGCAGCCACAAACCTGTGAAAAAGCCGAGCCATTGGGCAACCAGCGTGCCGACGGCCACCCCGGGAATCTTCCATCCGAGGCCATACACCAGCAACAGGCTGACAGCGATGTTCGACAGGTTTATCACAATGGATGTGACCATGAGCATACGCGAATTCTGCATACCGAGAAACCACCCCGAAAGTGCGTAAGTGCCAAGCAACGCCGGTGCGCCGTAAATCAATATCGCGAAATAATCCGAAGCAAGGGCACCCGTCACAGGGTCTGGATCGACAAACGCCCTCAACAACCACAATACAGGCCACTGCAAAAGCACCATCCCCACCCCGGCACATAATGCCACCAAAAGCGAGCGATAAAGCACCAGGGCGCTTTCATCCCGGTCGGAAGCCCCGTAAGCCTGCGCCGATAACCCCGAAGTGCCCGCACGCAGAAACGAGAACAGCCAGTAGAGCATATTGAACATAACGCCACCCACGGCAATTGCCCCTATATAGGCCGCATCACCCATATGCCCCACTATCGCCGTGTCAATCAACCCTAGCAAAGGGGTTGTGACATTAGCCACAATCGACGGGACCGCCAATGCAAGTATCTTCCTGTTCATCCGTTTATATGTTAGGCGTTGTGCCAAAATTCAATATTTTGGCACAACGCCGTAGTTTTCGCCAGGATGGCGAGAGTACTGTCAGAAAACTTATCCGATGACCTGTTTACACCGATGGTAAGAATCATATCGTCCTACCACTTCCGCAACAGAAGTCATCTTGAAATATGCTTATTTTTTCGCACGGCAGCTATCCCACCACAGGTAGGCAATCAGCAATACATATGCGATAATGCCGTAAACCTGAAGCATGCCGGCCGACACACCGCAAACATACTCGAAACCGAAGAAGCGGGTGAGGGCGGCAAACACACCGAACAATGCACCACCGGCAATCAGGCCGGAGGCGATAAGCGTGCCACGGTCGCGTCGTGCATCATTCACAGCCTTATCCTTCGAACTGTTTCCTACAAAGTATGCGATAGCACCGCCGACAAGCAACGGGGTGTTGAGCGACAACGGGATAAACATGCCAAGGCAGAATGCCAGCGCCGGGACACCGAGCCAGTTAAGCAGCAGGGCGAGCACCACACCTGTCATATAGAGAATCCAAGGTGTATCGCCACCCATCATCAACGGCTCGATAACCTTTGCCATTGCATTGGCCTGCGGGGCTACAAGGGCGTTTTCGCCTGAGAACCCATACACCTGGTTCAGAACAAGCATCACACCGCCCACAGTGGCAGCGGAGACCAAGGTACCAAGGAATTTCCACTGCTCCTGCTTGCGGGGAGTGGAACCGAGCCAATAGCCGACCTTAAGGTCGGTCACGAATCCGCCAGCCATAGAAAGCGCCGTGCACACCACACCTCCGATAATCATCGAAGCCACAATGCCCGAAGTGCCGCTAAGCCCGATACCGACAAAGATGGCAGATGCTATAATCAATGTCATAAGGGTCATACCCGAAACCGGGTTGGAACCAACAATAGCGATAGCATTGGCAGCAACTGTTGTGAACAGGAATGCGATAAGGCTCACCACAAGCCAGGCCACCAGCGCCTGCCACCAGTTGTTGATTACACCGAACCCGAAAAACAACAGCACTGCAACCAGGGCGATAGCGATGAAGAAAACGATATGCTTCATCGAGATGTCCCACTGCCAACGCACCGGGCGTGCAGCTCCGGCACCGGCACCGCCTTTGAACTCACGTCCGGCAAGACCGACTGCCTGACGGATTATAGGCCATGATTTCACGATGCCGATTACACCGGCCATGGCGATACCGCCGATACCTATCATCCTGGCATAATTGCCAAATATCTCGTTCGGTGAAAGCGCCGCAATCTCCGCATTACCGTAAGTACCCATCAGAGGGATAATCACCCACCACACAAAGAATGAACCGGCACATATGATGAATGCGTAACGCAGACCGATAATATAGCCCAGACCGAGCACAGCGGCACCGGTGTTGCAGCTCAGCACCAGTTTGGTTTTTTCCACCACGGCCTCACCCCATGAGCTTACGGTGGTGGAAAGCGTCCCGGCCCAGAAACCGAATGTTTCCACAACATAATCATAGATACCGCCGATAAGCGATGCCACTACAAGCGTTTTGGCCTGCGAGCCGTTGGCTGCACCCGCTGCCTGGCCGCTGGCAAGCACCTGCGTAGTCGCTGTCGCCTCAGGGAAAGGATATTTACCGTGCATATCCTTCACGAAATATTTACGGAAAGGAATGAAAAACAGGATTCCCAATATACCGCCAAGCAACGAACTCAGGAAAATCTGGAAAAAGCTAACGGTGATTTCAGGATATTTGGCCTGCAGGATATAAAGCGCCGGAAGGGTAAAAATCGCCCCGGCAACAACCACGCCGGAGCATGCCCCGATCGACTGGATAATCACATTTTGGCCAAGGGCGTCCTTTTTGCCAAGTGCACCCGAAAGCCCCACGGCGATAATGGCGATGGGGATGGCGGCCTCGAACACCTGCCCTACCTTAAGGCCGAGATAGGCAGCGGCGGCACTGAAAATCACACACAGCACCAAACCCATGATTACGGAATAAACAGTAACCTCCTTGTACTGACGTGCCGGATGCATCAACGGCCTGTAATGCTCGTCGGCACCAAGCTCACGGAACGCGTTTTCAGGAAGTTCCACGGGGTCAGTGTCGGCATAAACCACTTTCTGCTCCCCGTCGGCCACAGGGGGCACCCGGTTTGCATTTGCTTTTACTTTTTCCATCTATAGTTAATTTATTGATTTGTTTGTCATGAAAGATTCCTGTCAGAAACACCGGCAGCCTATAACTAATTGCTGCTTACGGCCCGCGACAGGATGTCGAACCCTTCGACCACGATTTCCGTAACGGAGCGTTTTATGGCATTGCGGTCTTCCCACACCCGTGTCCGCAATTTCCCTTCCAGGTATAATTTCGTGCCTTTGGTTATGTAGCGTTCCGCCGTCTCGGCATGGCGGTCCCACATCACGATATTGTGCCATTCGGTGCGCTCCGGCACTGTCACCCCCTGGGCGTTGGTATAGGCCGGGTCGGATGTGGCAAGCGAGAATGTGGCATACGGACGGTTCCCGACATACTTAATTTCAGGATTTTTCCCCACATTCCCCACCAATATTACTTTGTTGACCGACATTTATTTTATCAAATTCACTAATTCTTAACGCATCTTTTTATCGCACCCCCTCAAGACGCGTGGCAAAGATAAGTTTTCACTGCCTATTCTGCAAATCCAAACCACCCAAAGTTAGGCATAGGAAACAATGATGGTGTGTCAGAATGGCTCATCTGGGTCATCGCTTGTGGGATTCGGCTTCGGTCATTGACCTCGGTCAACTCCCTTCAGCCTCACCCGCAAGCTCCTGCCATCTGAGCCATTCTGACTGTACTCTCGCCGTCCGGGCGAAAACCAAGGCGGTGTGCCAAAATATTGAATTTTGACACACCGCCATTTATCATACTCTGTAAAAGCAATGGCTGATGCCAAATCCTTTTACGTAACAGGCCCGACAGGTTTTCTCAACGCACGGCAACCTTATGGCTTTCGCCGCCGATAACCACAAGATAGATTCCGGCTTCAAGGGAAACCTTGTAGTCAACAGGCAGGTTTTCAGCCTTTGCCACCATAATACCGCTGACATCGAACACCTCGGCCGATGCCCCTTCGTAACCTTCTGCAATGATACATCCGCTGCCTCCGTACACCGTTTTAGATGCACCATTCACCGATTCGATACTGCTGGTACGCGGCGATGACACAGTGGCCGAACGGGGGAATTCAACCTTGACACCATTCTTGGTCCCGACTACCGCGACATTGAAATCGCAAGTCGATCCGGCGGGGATGTCAGAGTCGGTATATACCGTTTCCTTATGGCCGTCAGCAACCTTTACCCCGTCGCGGTATATATTGTAACCCGAAATTTCAACTTCAGGATTTACCGGGTCATATGTTATGTCGTCGATGCATATGCCGAACTTATCGTCGCTTATGTAATGAATAGCGAAATACTTCGCATTTTCAGGAAGGGTAAATTCATAACCGGCCCATCCCTCATATTCTACAACAACCGATTCCAGCACTTTGAACGAATCAGCCTCGTCATCAGTTTCCGACCACATCACCTCCACGCTTTCTTTAAATTCCGTGGCCAACGATGTCAGTTGGAATGAGACAGTTGACCCACCCTTGACTTGCGGGGAGATAAGCCAGTCGTCGGCAACAGCCTGTTCCGGGCTGAAGGCCATCAGGAACTGGTCGCCTGAAGGGCATAGCAATCCATCCATGCCGCACAACATCTTGTTCACCACTTGGAATGCTTTCGGAAGTCCGGCATCGGGGATATAGAACGTTTCGGTAACATAGGTAGTCGCACCATCATAGTCGATATTTTTCCATCGGCCGATGGTTCCTGAATAACAACCATGCGGATAAGCCTCCATATTTTCCACCACCCCGTAAGCATACGGGTTATCCCATGACAACATCACATCACTGCCGTCATTGACCAGCGTGGCTGCTATATCCGATACCACAGGCATCCCACCGATACCTACACGGAAATCCGCCCGACCTACATTGTTCCCAGGATTCTCGTCCTCGTTGTCAATATTTACTTCAAGTGTGAGATTCTTACGGTACATATCGGCACAGTCAAACTTCAGCCTCCCGAGGCATTCCATGGTTTCCCCGTCTGCAAGCGATGAAATTCCGGGCATCTCCATTTCAACATCAGTCAGGCAGACAGCGCCGTCCATCACACGGGCTTTGACCGCAGGCACCGGCGCCGTGTTGTATCCCCGGTTGCCTACCGTGACAACAAACCCCGTCTCATCACCCAAGGTCACATAAGGGGGCATCTCAATCCGGATTACGCCAAAATCGTCGGCATGCCGTTCATAAATCTCATAACCGCCAAGCACGAATATCTGCGACGGGTCAAACGTCGTCACATTAATTGCCAACACTACCCATTCACGCCCGTCATATTTTTCAGGAAGGTCGATGAACACATCCGTCCACCCGTCGCCAGCCGAACTGTCGATCGTCCTTATGATTTCAGCCTTTTCACGCCCCTCCTGCCCGTAAACGGATATTTCCGCACGTGCCGAGAAATCATCAATATACATTGTTAGCTTCAGACGGGTCTTTTTACAACCTGCGGTTGAAAATCTCGGAAGTTCCACATAACCCATCGCTTTCCCCATATCCATATTCACGCACATAAGGGCATATGACGGGCCGCCGCTGATACCGACTGCCGAGGGCATATCAAGTGCCCACGACGCGGTATGTTCCTCGGTAGGATAATCAATCAGCAGGCCGTTGTATGCCTGTGCTCCCCCGGTGAAATTCTCGTTCATTGGTAGCGGATACGGTTTCCCAAGCACCGCCGAGGCGAAGGATTCATAGCCGCCGTCACTCTCACCTTTGTCATTATAGGCCGACAACATTACCTGGTGCAACTCCTGTTTTTCCGATGACGCTGTATAGGTATATTCGCAGGTGCTTATGTTGTCAACCGTGAGAATCCATCCCCCAGAATTGCCAGAACCCTGATAGGTGTACAGACGGTATTTAACGGCCGACGGATCCACAATCCCTCCGTTCAGACCTGTTACCGGAGCCTCCCATGAGAGATGCAACGACATGTTGTCATCGCTGACCTTTGCCGATACGACAGGATTTACCGGCACGTCAAGTCCGCAACGCACCTGTCCTTTACTTTGGGAGCCGTTGCCGTCGGCATTCTTCGTGTCAACCACGATAAGGTTATTGCCGTCGGCTGCGGCAATCGTTACCGACACCTTCTCACCGGGCTTTCCCGAAACGGTCTGCCTGTCAACCGGCGACTCAACTTCAACCGTAACCAACTCATCCTCAGGCATCACCAAGGAATTCATATACAGTTTTGGCAAAGTCATGTTCACGGTTGCTTCAAGTCGTCCATGTGGGTCGGGTACGATTTCAAGGTCGGAACACGGGCCGGGAACCATGGCAGATTGTTCCGTCACACAAACCTTCAAATCCTTCATCGAAATCCTCCAACCTGTAGAAATCAGCGAATTTATATGAATCCCGATATAGTAATACCCGGGGGTCTCCACGGCAAACCTGGAAGTAAATGTCTTATATTCCTCATTGGTCACAGCCGGTTCGTTCATAATCTGCCGACCTGCCTTCATCCCTTCCAATGTGGCTTCAGTCGCGATAACAATCTCGAACGCATCTGTGAACGTCGAACCTGTGGTCAGGGCGTCGATACTCAGGGTATGGATTTTGTCGGACGTCGACAGCTTAATTGCCGGGGTAATGAGCCATTCGTCGGCATCGCCTTTTGCCGGGGTCCCGCTTTGGAGGGAGTTATAGTGTATGGGCCAGTCAAACAACCTTCCGTCAGCCCCGGTAACAACCCACTGGCATATAGTGCAACCATCCTCATTAGCATCGATTATCTGGCACATCCCGAATTCCTCTTCCGTGGGATGCATCTCGAAAATCTCCCCGTTAGGACCAACAGGCTCAGAATGGGTTTCAGACCGGCTGAGAGTGATTTCCCCGACGCGCAGATACCCGCTATCTACAGAAGAAGTAACGTGTATCCCCAAATAGCATATGCCGTGCCCGCTTGCCGTAAAATCGGTTTCGAGAGGGGTGATATACTCCCATGTGGTGGATTCCGAAATATAACCCTCCTTGTCCATCACAACAGTGGTCATAGCCTCAGGATCGGCCTCATCTCCGAAATATACTTTGAAATTATGCACATCAGATGCACCACGGTACTGTGTAGAAGCAAAAAAACTCAAGTGCAAATCGGCATTGTCGGCATCCATTTCCACCGGAATGAACACCCAGTCATCCCAGCAACCTGTCTGCCCGTATAACGGCTTGACTTCCAACCATGATTCTGTCACCAAACCGCCAAACTGTTTCTTTCTGTCAAATGTCCATGTAATACCGTCACCGTCGGCATCAAGTGCGATGAACCCGTCAAACTTGTCCTCCCGGGGCGGATATGCAGCCAACAGGACATTGCCGGATACATCCTCCGCATCGCTGGATGATAACGGGACGAAAGTCTGTGTGCGAGTTCTGGCAGATGACCCGGGATTGAGAGTTGTGGATTTCGCCATCCTCGTATCATTAAGTTCCCCACGCGTGATTGAGGCACGTGTCAAACCGGGAAAACCCTGCATTTCCACCGCCACCAGGCTGATTACTGTCGCTGACACGGCCAGGCATGTCATAAATGTCGCGATTTTTCTCATATATGTATGTTATTCAACAGGTAATACCTTTTATTAATTTAGCATGACCAGTTATCTGACCACAATTTTCGAAGTAGTTTCACCGGCATTTACAATGTAAACCCCAGGGGCTACCTCAATCCGTTCGGTTGCCTCTGCCGCGACAGACGCCACTAAACGGCCATCAACAGCGCAGACCGAAATCCTGCGACCACAAGCACCGGTAACGATTATAGCACCGGGAGCCGTGGCAATCTCAATACCACTGTCAACAGATGTGGTTCCGATACCCGACGCCTCAATCAGAAGGTAATCCGACATGCGGCCTTCCCGATTGCCGAACACAGGTGCGATGCTGTAACGGTAGCTGTTGCCTGAAGCTATATCGGAATCTGTATATTTCCGCTCCGTCAAAGGCTCGTCATTCAGTTTTTTACCGTCACGGTAAACGTTATAACCATCAGGAATAAACGCAGTGGTGGGATAACCATGATACATTATGTCATCAATCATAATCCCGGTGCCGTTATCACCCACATTCTGTATGGCGAAATACCGCGAACCTTCAGGAAGTGCGAAATGCAGCAGCTGCCATCCGGCAGAAAGTTTTATCGGGGTTGCCCCGTTGAGCTTATAGAAATCAGAGGGGTTGTTGCCGGTCTTAGAAACCAAAACGTTAATGGCATCACTGCCTTCCATCATGGAACGGGCATAGAATGAGATAAGCTGTGCCCTGCCGTCAAGTTCCGGGGAGATTACCCAGTCGTCATTCGCTCCACCGGCAGCAGGCCAGGATGCCAGGAACTGGCTGCCCGAAATGGGAGCGAAAGGCATCGGGTAGATGATTTCCCCGACGTTGAACACTATGAACGCCTGCGTCTCGCGGCTATTCTCCCATTCGATTACACCACCGGCGCCGTTGCTCAGATAATGATTGTAAAGTCCGTCACCATCGTGCATTACCCACTGTCCGATATTGTCAATCGCAAACGGTTCGTAAGCTTCGAAGTTGTCGGTAAACGTCTCTGTAAACTCGCATTTGTCGGGCATTCCCCATTCCAATGCCACCGACTCACCGTCGATAGAGCCTTCAACTGATGTAACATATGGCAGATTGCCCTGCTTCACTTCCAACATCGCCGACATGACGTTATTGGCCGGATTCGTATCGGAACCGGTTGCCTCGGTAATCCGAAAGGCGATGTCGAGGGTTTTACCCGCCTGTCCGTTGTCAGGCACATATGAAAACAAGGCCGTCGATGTCTCCCCGGATGCGATTCCTGCCATCTCCTTTCCTCCGGCAACCTTACCGTCGACAGTGAAATCAATCCTGAAATTACCTGATGCGGTCGTTCCGGTGTTTGCAACCGACACTTCGAAATCGGCAACCTCATCCGTGCGGCATTCCTTAGGTCCGGCAATGCCGGTCAGACTCAGCTCCTTGGCAAATCGGTCCCCGGTCAGCGACACATTGTCGATATGGATGCAGTTGTCAGGACGGACGTAACCGTAGAACACCACAGAAGCCGCCTTATAGAGAGTGTAGTCTTTCAATGACACCGTATGCTTTTTCCAACCCTGTTCTTCGCTGCGGGCATCAAAAACCGCCCCGGGGATGAGGTTCTGTCTGGAATCGCCGACATCAACCCCGATGGCAAGCTGGATTCCATCGGTATATTCAGGCCCGTGATACATCCAGAATGAGAGTTCAGGAGATTCATTGCCGGTCAAGTCCAATCTCGGGGAGATGAAGCCGCCCATACCGAACGCCACATCCCGGTTGGGCTCGCATGTAACCACACCCGAGCCGTCCACACCGTCGGTCAAAGGTTCATAACCCTTGTATCGGATATACCATGTGGCTCCCATTGTCTGCGAACGGAACCACTGACCGTTCTCCGTCACCTGCTTCGGCCAGGTTTCCGACCAAGGCAACGGACGCGAGTCACCGAAAATAAGCGTGTTTGATTCACAGGCATAACCTTCGTCATCGCCGTTGACAGGTGCCACATAGTAAAACAGCGGCTGTTGCCCTTCGGCGGGAAGCCCTAGCTGCGGCTCGTTGTCAATAAAGCGGCATTCCTCCAAATCCCTGCCGATAACCTTGTACTCTATGTTATCATCCGCATCCCGTACAGGTTTGTACACAAGATAGCGTATGGCATCCACGTCGACAGGTCTCCCTTCCTCGTCGGTAGCTGATGTTGACGGATCCCATTCAATCAGAATCTGCTTATCATTGATAAACGACGCACGCACAGACTCCACTTCTACCGGTGAGCCTCTACGCAAATCTATACTGATTTCCTTTTTCAACCCCTCACCGTTACTGTTATACACGGCAACACTATACACATTCACTGCAGTCGGGGCATCAGTATCCGCCCATCTCACCTTTTCGCCAGGTTTTACATCGGCAAGTTCGCCAACCGGGACTGTCGCGGCATTTCTTTCAATTTGAACCTTCAGCGGAGAACCGTCCAAATCCTTACCACCCGCCGTAATCTCCGGGGCTGTAAATTCCAGGACCACTTCCGTATCGCTTTTCCGTTCGGCGGTAAGGCCGTTTACCGCACCAGGCACATTGGCCGACAGATACCTTTCCACATGCACATCGTCGATACTGAGGTGTTCCATGGTTTCCGATATGTGGTGGAACCCGATGAAACGGTCACCTTTCCGTGGCGCGAATATCACGGTTTCCGTGATTCCCGGCTGGTCATAGAAATCCGACACCGTTTCCTTCATCAGCACCTCCTTATCCATCCCCTCCACAGTAGGAGTATTCCCGACGACAACCCGGAACTTGCTCCCATAACCGTAATATGCATAGTATTTGAATGTCAGCTTATAAAGATACTCGCTGTCAAAATCAAGAGCCGGGGTAATAAGCCAGTCATCGGCCGGCTTGCCTTGCTTCCCATAATAAAACGCACAATAATAAGTTTCGTCATAACACCATTCGGGAGAATCCCAACCACTGCCGTTACCGTCGCCGTTGGCATCGATAAGTGTATAACCGTTGAGCGACGACGGGGAGCTGAAAGTCTCATCATATGGCATAGGAAGGGGTGAACCCATCTTCACGATGTTTGAAGTGGCGCTCCGGCCGGTTTCAGAGGGCTTGTCGGCATAATATGGTGTCACCACATATCGATACGAATCAAATGGGAAATCGGCCGGTTCGGAGAAACTGTTACCTTTTGCAGAACGTGCCACTATCACCTTTCCGGGCATACGTTCTATCTTATACCTCAGCTTTTCTTCTTCCAGCATCCCGCCGTTTTCCCCACGCGGGGTGTTCCATGTGAGAACGGCGTTTCCCGTATTGCCGTCATAGGCAAGGGTAAGTTCGGAAACCGCCGCAGGTGTATCTGCGCCAAAGAAATAGGATGCGTGGGCAACAGGGCTTTTATGCCCGTTGGCTGTAACGGTTACCGAAACGGTCTGCATGCCCGCTGAAACATTCACGGCTTCTGAAACGACAGAACCGGGGGCCCCGCTCCCTTTGACCGGGGTTGAAGTGCCAACGGATATTTCGAACCCTACATCACCCTCGAGTTTCTTTTGGGCATAAGTGACCGACGGCAGGGTGAATTTTACAACCGCCTTAAGGGAAGCCGGTGTCTCAGGCTCGAAAACAAGCCCGGATATTGCGTCAGGCGCATCGGGATGCGCATTGGGTGCCACCAGGGAACTGAACACCTCGTCGCGAGGATATACCCCCAGCAATGTCGATTTCCCAGTTGCCGTATCGATTTCCAATAATCCGAAAACAGCGTTTATGTTATAGTCCCTGTCACGCTCGGTGGCAAAACCGAAAAGGGAATAATACATCTTCCCGTTTCTGAAATATATTGCCGAACCTGTACTGATTTCGGAATCACGCGTAGGATAATACCCCGTGTGACCGATAATTGCCACATCACCGGCTCCTGAAATCCTGTAAAGATTCCCGTCCAAACCGATTCCGTACATCACCCCGGATGCATCACATGAGGCAGTCTTCATAAAAGGTATTTCCCCGAGGCTATGCAGCTCACCCGAATCGGGGTCTGCTTCGCACAGAAAACCTTTTTCCGAATTCGAAAAAGTATGTGTCACGGCATAAATCACACCTGTAAGAGGGTTATATGCAAGTGCCGACGGCACAAGCCTCGCCTTTTGCGACTGCTCCGAACCCGCATCCGAATATTTGTAGCTGAACGCATTCTGCCTGACAGATGTCCATGAATCGGCATCAAACACGTAATAACTTAACGTGTAATTCATACTGGTGCCATCCACATTGTAGCAATAATATCTTCCGTCAGCATAAACACTCCCGCAGTTGGCCCATGCATTGTCGGGACCCGTCGGGGATACTGCCTTGAAATCGACATCACCGTCGGCAGATATGCTGTAAAAGCCGTAATACGCCGTGGTTTGCCCGTTATCACCCCATGCATCGCTGCTTCTCATAAAGCCGGTGAGCTGTGGTGCCATGGAGTCGGCATAAAGGTTGTTGCAGCAAGCCGTAAAACAACTCACCGCTGCGAGCAGCATCCTCGCTTTCAATCGGATAAAATGCATCATGTGATTTTTATTAAGTGAATAAGGAAATTACTATATGCGATAATATTACTGAATACATCTTGCAGCCATACACACAAGTAATATGGCATTTTGCTCAAAACATTCCAAAATTAGCATATTTCAACGCCGAGTTTAACAGGTATTAGTATCCAGTTGCAATATTACACATATTATTCAATACCACATCGAGCCAACAGGTTATAGCATGTTAATATATATTATTAAATATTAACCACAAAATCTTTGCAATACCTTGCAATGCTATGACCGAAATTATGAAAACCACACCTACCAATCTGACCGTCAGATGTGTGAAACATTCGCGTTCTCGCGAAAATGCCCATAAATGCATAAGGAAAGAGGAAAGAGGAAAGCGATAAGACCGCAACACACCCTACCCATTGCAACAAGTTCTTATAAGATTTGGCCTACTGCTTTTTAAATATAAACTTTAACATATCTTTTTGGACAGCCGACCCCAACGCCGCGTTAAAACCCACATACATCCCCACCCCGGTAAACGCCTGCAAAGCCAATAGGCCCCAGCAATTATCCACAATCAGACCTTCAGCCCACATCACAGCACCAATAACCAAGGTTTCAATGAGATATGGCAAATTATCGGTAACCAAATCGGTTACATGACGCCCCGTTACCCGTGCCACAACAGCTGTCATAACACACCAAGTGATGACAGATGCGGCCAACTGCCCGCAAAGCAAAATTTTAATACCAAACATCATGTCGCCCCCCCATGTCATGGTTATGACCGGGATGGTAGCAACCAAAAACAACAGGGCTGCCGAATCGCGCAGCACCTCCATAGCCACCACGGCACGTGTACGCGCCATAGCTATGAGATAATTGTTGTAAAGAGCTGTCTGCACGGTGAAGATGCCGCGCAGCAACAGCAATTGGAAAAGCACTATTGACGAGTCCCATTTCGTGCCGAAAAGACAATTGAATATCGGTGGGGCCATAACCGCAAGAAAACCCATTGAGGGAAACAGGATATAGGCGGTGAAACGGTTCATCTTCGATGACACCCGCGAAAACCGCCCCGGATCGTCCTGCACCTGCGACAAAGCCGGCAGAAACGATGCCGTAATAGTTTGGGACACAGAAGTTATCCCCATTTTGCTCCATTTGTCGGCCTGGGTGTAATAACCTAACGGCACCAATCCCGCACGGTTGCCGATAAAGAATGAATATATGTTCTGAAACAGCACGTTGAGAAACGACGACACCATCATCCCGGAACCCACACTGAAAAAACCGCGCAACGCGCTCCATGAAAAAGCCAACACAGGCAGCCACCCCGAAGTAAACCACAAAACAAGGCTTTTTACAGCGTTGAGCGTTATCGACTGCCACACTATAGCCCATACGCCATATCCACCTACGGCAAGTGAAATCCCTACGATGGCGGCGGCAACCAGCCCCAATGCATTAGATGCGGCAACCATGCGCACATCCATCTTTTTCATCAGCCTGTTGGTCTGCACTATCGCCGAAGCATTGAGGATGAACGAAAGGAACATAACGCGGCTTAAAGGCACAAGCCGCCGGTCGCCGCCAAAACAATCGGCAATCAACGGGGCGCAAAAAAACAATACCATATAAACCGTCACGGCCATGCCCATATTAAACCACAAAACAGTGGAATAATCAAGCCTGGTAGGGGCTTTGCGCTGAATCAAAGCAAAGGAGAAACCACTGTCGACAAAAAGCGATGCAAATGCCTGGAATACCAAAATGGCACCTACCAGCCCGAAATCCTCTTCGGAAAGGATTCGTGCCAGCACTATCCCGGTAACGGCTGCCAGAACCTGGGTGGAAAACTTGTCGATAAGGTTCCACTTCACTGAACGGGCAGTCAGGGTTTTCAACTTCGGGGTATCCCCCTCTGCCTTAAGCCCCGCCGGACTCGCATCCACACCTATATTGTCGCAATTTTCCTCCGGCGGCGTCATTCCTTCTCACCATCTTCGGGCGTACCGGCATTCTCACCGGTCCACTCGGTTCCTTCAAGCGAATAAATCTTCACACCTACAGAATAATTCCTAATCCGTTTAGGCTCGTTACGGTAATACAGCTTACCGGCCATGACACCTTTCACGGTAAGAGTCCCTGTGGCCCAGCAACCGGTGGTGCCTGTGCCGAAAAAACGGCAGCTTACATCGACGGCTTCAAGCTCGTCGGCCTGGATAGCGCCGGTCCCGGTATTGCTCAGTATAGCCGATTCGCATTTCCCGGTAACAACCATATTGCCGTTGCCTGTTTTTATGGAACCATCGAACTTTGAGCAATCAACCCCCCTGACAACCAGCCGCCCGTTACCCACAACCATGGCCTTTAATTCCATAGTGGGGCGTACCGACAGCACTCTCACCGTTGAATCCCCATTGTTTTTAACCTCTTTAAGGAAGCGTGAATAAACCGTGATGGTGGGAAGATTGAGTTTCAGGTCGTCATCTTCATAGAATGCTTTCTGAATAACAAGTTTCCCTTTGTTGTTATTTTGAAAAATGATTTTATCGGCAATTTTTTTAGAAGTTTCGAACACTGCCATACCTGCAAGCTCGTCGCTGCTTCTGTACTCCACGTTGAAGCTGTCGTCGACAATCAGCTGTGAAAAGTCTTTCACATTCAACTCATATTTCGAAACCGCGTCGTTTGCCGCCGATGCAGTTCCGCACACCATGCCGCACACAACGGCAATGGCTGCAACAAACATTTTGAGATTCATATCATTAAGATTAGGCATTTTGTATATGGCATTTGTTTTCAACCGGTAATTATCACAATCATTCCTCATCAGGCACCCCTACGTCCCAGCCGGCTTTAAGCCTGGATTCCACCTGGTCGATTATACCGAACAGCTCATCTTTGGTTGAAGCCCTGAGCATGGCGATACGCGTAGGGCGGAACGATGGCAACCCCTTGAACAGCTGGCTTACCGCAAGATGACGCCTTATATGCAATATGCCGCGATATTCGTCGATGCGGTCGATGCTCTCATCGATTTGCCGACGCAGAATGGCAAATTTATCCTCAAGCGAAAGAGGGGTCGTCACCTCACCATGCAACAGGGTCTGCTTCATGTCGTGAAACACCCACGGATTCCCTATTGCGGCACGTCCTACCATAACACCATCCACGCCGTAACGGCTGAAAGCCTCAACAAGCTTCTCAGGGGTGGTAATGTCGCCGTTGCCAATCACAGGGATGGTGAGCCGGGGATTCTCCTTTACCCGTGCAATCATTTCCCAATCGGCCTCACCGGTGTACATCTGCGAACGTGTGCGTCCGTGCACAGTCAGTGCCTTTATCCCGCAGTCCTGCAACTGCTCGGCAAGCTCCACTATGACCTTATGCTCATGATCCCATCCAAGACGTGTTTTAACTGTCACAGGCAGTCTGACTGCATCAACTACGGCACGGGTTATTTCCAGCATCTTGGGAATGTCACGAAGCATCCCGGCTCCAGCCCCCTTCCCTGCCACTTTCTTCACAGGGCATCCGAAATTGATGTCGATTACATCAGGACCGGCTGCTTCCACCATCCGGGCTGCTTCCACCATAGGCCCGACTTCCCGCCCGTAAATCTGTATGGCTGTAGGGCGCTCGGCAGGTTCGATGTGAAGTTTCCGGGTGGTCGCGGCTATATTGCGTATCAGCGCGTCAGCCGACACGAACTCAGAATATGTCATATCGGCGCCAAGTTCCTTGCATATAAGCCGGAACGACTGATCGGTAACATCCTCCATCGGGGCAAGCATCACCGGGCGCTCTCCAAGGTCTATATCGGCAATCTTCATGATTGGTTTGAAATAAATATCAGTTGCCAGCTTTGATCTGCAAGTTTTCAGTTGTCGATGAACTCTACAACCATACCTATACCAACTTACAACTTACAACTTATGACTTACAACTTATGACTTACAACTTACAACTTATGACTTAAAAAACTCCCTCACTGGTTATCAGGGAATTTGCGGTAATATTCCTCAAGCAGGTTTCGTATGTTGAAATAATATGTCGCATGCTCTTTGCCGTTCTTCTTCTCCACGTCAATACGGTCGAAGTAAGGCTCCTCATATTGCTGGTTCTTGGCAACGGCATTTTGAAAGTTTATGATATTGTATTCATGCCTTGGGTTTATTACATACCAGGCATTCTCCTTATCCGCCCCTGTGCCGCTCGACACTATGGCCTGCAACAGGTGGTTAAGCCGGTATTGCCATATATTGGCAAGGTTGACCTTTCCCCTGGCACGAAGTGCATAAATCAGGAAATTCATCTGCGTCAAATCAAACGGGTTATCTGACAGGGCTTCTTTGGCATAGGATATTATCGAATCAAGCTCGGCACGCGTATGCCCGTTCTTATAATACAAACTCTCATTTTTGCTTGAGGCATCGGAATGACGATAGGGATTGAAATCCTCCTGAAACAGATAACCGTAATAAAGATGCCGGTAATCCTGAAGGTTCATCACTGTCTCATTCTTTTCATACCTCTCCATAAGCTTAGGGTAGTAGTAGACCGACTTCGGATTCATGACTTCCCGCTTTATCTCCTCAAGGTCAGGACGCAGTGTAGGGGTCTTTTCCCCTTTGGCCGCACCTGTGACTGAAAACGCAGCCCCGAAGGTAAGAATAGTCAATATGCCTATAAGTATCTTTCTCATCTGAATTGTCGTTTAATATATGTGTACAAATCGTTCAGGCATGTGTCACCCCGGCCAAAGCCAGGCCGACAAGGGTCATCGTCACCACTGCAGGCAGGCCGACCTCGGCCAGCACACGCCACATACGCTGCCTGATACCGGCTGCGGCAGGTGTGCGGGAAAATGCCAACCCGCCAAGACCAGCACCAAGCGCAGAACCGCCAATCATGGCCGCATACCCAAGGGTCAGACCGGCAACCATACCGACCAAAGCCCCTCCAACGATATAGTTCCGGCATATGACCGGGACTCTTACCCAAGGAACGCGCATCCACCCTATAAACAGGATTATCAGCACCGCGATGGCCCAAAACAACAAGGTTGACGAAGCGATTGACACGTAACCGCTGTTGACCACGGCCACAGCACCCAGATAGGCAAAAGCCGCACCCGACGAGGATGACCGGAAAGCCATCACCAAAGCGCCACATAGCGCCAACACACCGGCTGTCAACAACAACGTTTCCATAGTCCCTATGAAATTACAACGATTACACACATCGAAGTGTGCTTGTACAAAGCATACAAATTTAAGGGTTTTAATCCGTTTTAAGCCTCGTTTTTCAGTTTCTTCACATATTTTCCTTAATCTTAAGTCGGCCTCAGAATGCATGAAACCCCTCTCCACACTCTCAGATACAGGGCGACACCTATAAATTTTATACAAAAGCCGGATTATTGACAGATTTATTTAAAAAAAGTGTAAATTTGCAGTGGAGGCCGAACATTTTTTATCGCGCTGACGCTATTATTCAGAGCCACGTTATAATGCAGCGGGAATTTGAGGTTATCTTCAAAAGCTACTATTCCCCGGTAAAGTCTTTCCTCCGAAAGCTTGTAAAAACCGAGGATGATGCTGAAGACATCGCACAGGATGTTTTCACCCAGCTTTGGGTAAAGCCCGAAGTATGGAAGGATAACCGTGATATCGACCGATATATATTCCGAATGGCCAAATACCAAGCTCTCAACCTGTTGCGCAACAATGCCCGCATCGCCGACCAAGTGCTGGTCGATGCCGACATGTCGTTGATGGAAAAAGTCACCGACGGGCATTCAGCCGTCGACCCCATCATACACAACGAAGCCGACCTGTTGTTGCGCATGGCACTTGACCGCATGCCTCCCAAACGTCGCGAAATCTTCTCCATGAGCCGGTTTGAAGAGCTGTCGCACAAGGAGATTGCGGAAAAAACAGGATTATCGGTCAGGACTATCGAGAGCCACATATATGCCGCCCTCGCATCGCTGAAAGAGGTCTTCCCCCAATATTGACAGTTACCCGCGCTCACTATCGGCATCAATCGCCCTTGCCACAAGCCTTTCAAGAGGATTCTTTACTATCACCCCCACCTTATAGCCCAAAGATGAGGCCACATCGCGCAACTGTGTTTCAAAAGCAGTTGCCACCGAACCGGCAAAATTAACCGTCATATTTCGGCATTCATCACCATTTCGGAAATACTGCGCAACATTACGGTGAAAGAACTGTTCGAACCCCTCCCTTACAATCTCACCCAGGCAAGGTTCACATATATTGGCACTTATAAAGGGGGCAAATGAAGCCAGGAAACGGTTGGGAGGCGTATCAGCATTTGACGGACGGTAAACACGGCGTATGATTTCCGAAGCATCCAGACCATATTCACGTTGAAAACGGGCCGACAATTCCCCCGGAAGCAGCCCTTTGATGAAATCGCCGGCAAAACGTCGTCCAAGCCATGCGCCAGACCCCTCATCACCAAGTATATATCCTCCGGGCGACACATTCGCTATAATCCTCTCCCCATCATAAAGGCAGGAATTCGAACCTGTACCCAGAATGCATGCAACCCCGGCAACGTCACCAAGCAAGGCCCGGCATGCCCCAAGCATATCGGTTTCCACTATGATTTCAGCCCCTGACACATGATGTGAAAGAGCCTCGGTCACCACACCGGCAGCATCACCTTTGCATCCGGCACCGTAAAACGCCACGATATCGGCATCAGCAGGCATGTTTCCCGGCAACTCCAGGCCGAATATACCTGCAACCATATCGGCACCCATCACCATCGGGTTTACCCCGGTTGTGAAAAATTCACTGACCAATGCCCCGTTTTCCACAACAGCCCAATGTATCTTCGTGCTGCCGCAATCGGCTATAACCCTCTTTGACATACCGTTAACCTTCAATAAATCTCGTATTTCCTTTTCCTGGCCTTGAATGTGTCATGGTCGCGGTTCCAAAGGGCCAGTATATCCTCCACCCTATGCCGTTTCATGAACAACGGCCTGAGTTTACGCGTTCCAACCACCTTGTCAAACATATCAAAACGCTTCTGGGCAGCCCCTACCGACATTTTATGAGCCGGATACATCGCTGCAAGTTCCTGCATAACATAAAATTGGATTAACGTCAGAGGTGCTTTGTCGAAATCAGTCACATAAACCTCAACACCGCCGACATCGACACCCTTTGAAAAACCATAATAAGGCCGGTAGTTGACCGGGCGGAACAATACCCCCGGAATTTTCAACCCGTTCATTCTCCCGGCAAGTTTACGTCCGTTAATCCACGGGGCGGCAAAAGTACGGAACGGCAACGTGTAGCCGACCCCTATAGAAAGATAGTCAAGTTCCCCGGCAATGCCGGTGGCAGGATAATAAATCGCGGTTTCCGACGAAGGGATATGTGGCGACGGCAAGACCCACGGCATACCCGTATCGGAGAAAAGCATATCGCGCTTCCACCCGGCCATAGGAACAACCGTAAGCTTAAGAGGCTTATCCGAAGTAATCATTTTTTCACCTACCAACATTTTTGCCAATTCTCCGGGTGTCAGGCCGTAAAGATACGGCACGGGGTATTGGCCGACAAACGAGCGGCAGTCGGCATCGGTCACAGGCCCTTCCACCTTGTTCCCTCCGAGCGGATTCGGACGGTCGAGAACCACAAACTCCTTTCCAAGCCGCGCACACTGCTCCATAGCCAGCCCCATGGTGGATATAAACGTGTAGGAACGGCATCCGTTATCCTGTATGTCATAAACCAACACATCGACATCCTTAAGCATTTCGGCTGTAGGACGCCTTGTCGCACCATAAAGCGAATGCACCTTGACCCCCGTCACGGCATCCTTTGCAACAGCGACTTTCTGCCCCGCCGGGATATCCCCTCTCACCCCATGCTCCGGGGCGAAGAGCGCGACAAGGTTGACACCGGGGGCTTCATGCAGGATGTCGATAGTTGATTTCAAATCATTATCAACCCCGGTGGGATTGGTAATCAACCCCACACGTTTCCCTTTAAGTAGTTCAAAACCATTGTCGCGAAGCGTCTCGATGCCGGGCTTTACCACACTCACACTCCCGGCCGCCGACATCACACAACACCCTATCACCCCAAACAAAAAACTAATCAAGTATCTCATACCCATACCTCCAAAACTTCTTAACTTCTTAACTTCTTAACTTCTTCTCCTTCCCGAATTCCTTATCCACCTTTACAAGGTAGCACACACCGATAGTGGCCACACAGCATACCATAGTCCACAAAAAGAAACTGCGGTATGAGAACGTGTCGGCAATCCATCCCGCAGCCATGCCGGGGAGCATCATCCCTAGAGCCATAAAACCTGTGCAAATAGAATAATGGGCTGTTTTGAATCGCCCTATCGAGAAATATATCAGATATAACATATAGGCAGTGAAACCAAACCCGTAGCCGAACTGCTCCACAAACACACAGACATAAACCTCCCACAACGCCGATGGTTGGATGAAAGCCAGGTAAACGAATGTCAGACACGTGAGCGACATGCTCCAGGCCATAGGGTGAAGCCAGTAACGCAACCCGTTGCGTGATGCTACAAAACCGCCTACGATGCCTCCGAGCATCAGCCCGATAACCCCGAACGTGCCATATATCGTTCCAACATGGTCAGCCGTCAGCCCAAGGCCGCCGTCGGCCACAGAATCGAGCATAAACGGTGGAATCATCTTGACAAGCTGAGCCTCAGGCAATCGGTATAGCAGCATAAACAGCAATGCCACGCCGACTTGCGGCTTACGGAAAAACTCACTGAAAGTTTCAACAAACTCCCTGACCACCATCCGGCCTGATTTCGGCGAACGGAAGTCGTCACCGTCAGGACGGGGCAACTTCCATGTATGCCATAGCGCCATCAGGGCAAAAAACACAGCCAGGACGCCGAACACCACGACCCATCCTGCCGACGGCTCCCCCTGCATATCGCTCACCTGCGAGGCCACGACAACCAGCACCCCCTGCCCCACAACCATCGAAATGCGGTAAAAAAGGCTGCGGATACCTACAAACAACGACTGCTGATGCTCCGTAAGGCCGAGCATATAGAAACCGTCGGCAGCAATATCATGTGTGGCCGAAGCAAAAGCCATAAGCCAGAAAATCGCCAATGTCGTTTGAAAAAAGCCGTCGCCGGGAAGGGCGAACGCCACCCCAGCCATCGCTATCCCTATGCACCACTGCATCATCAGCACCCACCACCGTTTCGTGCGGATAATATCTACGAACGGGCTCCAGAACGGCTTTATGACCCATGGCAGATAAAGCCACGCAGTGTAAAACGCAAGCTCTGTGTTCCCTATCCCCATGCATTTATACATGATGGTACTTATAGTCATCACTGCCATATAGGGCAACCCTTCGGCAAAATATAGTGTCGGCACCCACCACCACGGGCTGCGGGCCTTATTTATATCAGTTTTCATCATTCTTTTTCACAATACAATGCGGTTATCCCGGCTTTCGGGAAATAATGATTCAGGATTTCACGGAACCCATATCCGGAAGCCCCCATAACGGCGGCCCCGATCTGGCACAAACCTACGCCATGACCCCATCCACGACCTCTGAAAATGAAGTCTCCATCAGCAGAACGGGTCACATCAAAAGCCGAACTCCGCAGATGCGTGTCCGACAGCCACCGCCTTATCTCCAGCTCCTTCCCCACAATCAAACTTCGGCGCTCCCCCTTGACCAAAAGCCTGACAATCCGACCCGACTTCCCGCGTGTCAACGGAACCAGGTCATGAATGCGGCCGAAATCTATGCCCGACCGACGCCTCACAAGCTCCGATAAATCGTCAGCGCCATATCTAACCTCCCATTTGAAAAAATCCAAAGTCTCACGGTCATAATTGTTAAGAACGGAATCAAGCACACTTCTGTCATCCGTATCACAGAAACAATGCCCGGCTGCATCACAATCCTTTACAGACTCCAGATATGGATGAGAGGCATTCTCCCAACAGTTTTCAAAAGTCTCGCTAACCCCTCCGCAGCATTTTGAGAAACGGGCGTCACACACCTCCCCTCCATAAGTCAGCACCATCCCCCGCGTTGCATCGACAGCCTCGGCCACAGCCGGGGTTGTTTGACGCGTAACGCCCTGGTAACGTTGGCAATGGTCATCGGCACATACATCGAAAAGCGTATGGTCTTCGCGGTCATACCATTTTATAAGTTCGTCAAAAACGGCATCACCCACTGCTGTACTACGCCATTCCTCCGCTTCCGCACACGTGTGCTTCCCACGGTCGGCCAGCTGCCTCAACAGCCAGCTGCGCGACACCACTGCATGGGCACGCAACAATGCCTGGGAAGCGGAGGCGCTCATCTCCGATGAGATAACGCTCTTCAGATACTCCTCTACCCCTATCACATTCACAGCCACGCAGCACCCCGCATCCACATCAGGAATGACCTTGAGTGCACCGGCAAACCGCTGGCATTCCTTACGTTCCCAATGAAACCCGACCCCGATAGTCACATCATCCAACTCAAACGACGCCCCATCGTCGACAGGCTCAAACAACAATGACTCATAAGCCACCCCGCCCCACATCAACTTCCCGGCATCACACCTTATGACATGGGAGCCGCAAAACTTTTCAGTCCCTACACGGAACACCCCTTCGAACGTAACACGCAATTCCTTGCGTGCCATTATCCCAACATTTATTTTCGGCTCATACATATCCAAATCTTATAGATTTACAAAGATACGAATTTCCATACACACACGCCCACTGAATCCGAATCTGGCTCGTCGGCCAAATATAGGCAAAGGTGCGTCACCATGCGGTTCAGCACCACGGTGACACACCTTCGAAGTCATTTGCCTGCATTATTATTCCCGTTGTATTGTCAAAGGCAAGGCGGCGGGGTTATTCACTTTTCTTGCGGATTTGCATCCCGCCTTTCACCAAATCGTCATGTGAAATGCGGTAGGCTGATTTGCGGCCACCGATTTTCACAGTATCGATGAAATCGGAAGGGGATTCGGGATTCTCAACCTCTATCACCATCTTATCCGTAGGATAATAATCCTTGTTGAGATGTATGGTCACCTTGTCGAAGGTGGGGGTTGTGACCGTGTATGTCGGCACACCGGGTATGTCGGGATAGAAGCCCATCATCGAGAAGATCGCCCAGGCCGACATCGTACCGGCATCGTCATTGCCGGGAATCCCGTCAGGTTTGGTTGTAAAATATTTCGCCAACAGCTCCTTCACCAGCTTCTGAGTCCGCCATTCCTCACCTTTCACCTGCGAGAACAGATAAGGATATGCGATGTCAGGCTCGTTGGCCGGGTCGTAATTGCCACGGTCGAACACACTTTGCAGGTTGTCGACAAACTTCTTCTTCCCGCCCATAAGCTTCATCAGCCCGGGGATGTCGTGAGGCACATAGAACGTGTAGTTCCATGCATTCCCTTCATGGAAACCAGGCGAAGGTTCGAAATTCTCACCTTGCTTGGGGTCAAAAGGGGTCAGGAATTTCCCGTCGGGAAGAATCGGGCGCAGTGTGCCGAATTCCTTGCTGTAATAGTGCCGATAGCCCTTCGAACGATTGGCAAAAAGCTTGGCATCACCCTTATGGCCAAGGCTGTCGGCAATTGCCGACAACGCATAATCAGCGATATAATATTCCAACGCGTGGCTTACCGAGTTATCAAATTCCTCACGAAGAGGCACGTAACCGAGCGTTGTGTAATCGTCGTTGTCGGGGCGCATAAGGTTATCCTTACCGGGGGTCACAGCCCCCTTGCGCATAGCCTCATAGGCAAGGTTTATATCGAAATTGCGCAACCCCTTGCTCCACGTATCCACGATTACCGGTATCGACGGGTCACCTTCCATCGTCAGTGTCTCACGACCATAAAGCTCCCATTTAGGCAACCACCCGTGCTCCCGGTATATGTCGAGCATGGAGCGCACCATGGCTTCCTGACGTTCGGGATAGACCAAGGTCATAAGCTGATGCAGGTTGCGGTAAGTATCCCAAAGGGAGAACACTGTGTAGCGGTTTGCAACAGCAGCCGAATCGGAAGGTGTAACCGCCCCGGCATAGATATTGCCGACGGAGTCGCTTTCCATTATGGGATAGTCGCCGTTGAGGTCGTTGAGCACATTGGGATGGATAAGCGCATGATAAAGCGCGGTGTAGAACACCCGTTTCTGTTCCTCAGTGCCACCTTCAACCTCTATGCGGCCAAGCAGCCTGTTCCACTCGCCACGGGCATCCGCCTTGACTCTGTCGAAAGCCTCGTCGGCAGTGGCTGCATCAACCGCGCCGCCGGTGGCAAACACGGTGCCTGCAAGTTCCTTTTCAAGATTCTCGCGTGCATTTTCGATGCTGACAAACGACACGGCTACGGCTACGGATATATCCTCACCCGGAGTGGTGTCAAAACTCATCCATGCGCCGATATCGTCGCCCGACATCACACGGCCATAGTTGGTGTAAATCTTATATTTTCCGTTATCCTTATCCCATTCGGCCTCTACCCCGGTCATGGGTCGCTGCATCTTCCAGAATCCCGACGAACGCGGAGTTCGGTCAACCCGCATCACGAAATAAATGGGGAACACCGCCTGTGGGTTATAGCAGAATGTGCCGAGAAGTTTCGAACCCTCGAATTCTCTTTCACCTACGCGGCGCACACTCGCCCCCGATTCGTTGGTAAGCCCTTCGCCGAGGTTCAGCAATATGTTGCCTTCACCTCCGGCAGGAAAGGTGAACCGGCTGACACCGACACGTGTCGTGGCTGTGGCTTCGGCACGGATGCCGGAATTATCAAGGGTCACACCGTAATGCCCGGGGGTGGATTTCTCGTCGTGATAAGTAGTGCCATATTTATGGTAATCCACTTCGAGAGGGCCGGTAGTGGCCATCAGCAACAGTGAACCCATTTCCGGGCACCCTACTCCCGACAGGTTGACATGCGAAAACCCGGTCATAAACTTATTGGTAACGTCATAAGGGGTCGACCACCAACGTGCATCTTTGTCATAACCGTTGAGGTCGGAACCCATAACGTTAAACGGGGTTACCGACATCATCCCGTTGGGACGCACCGCCCCGGGATTGGTCGTCCCGAAATTAGTCGTCCCGACAAATGGATTTACGAATTTGGCAAAATCCATCTCCACCCCGGCCTCAGAGGCACGGAGCGGATGGATTGCGGAAAGAGAAAGCATGCTTGCGAAAGCAAGCGTCGCTACAGTCGTTTTCACAGGCTGTTTTCTTTAACGAATTCAATAATTTCACTTATGCGTCCGAAAGCCATGCAGACACATGTATCGGCGGCACCATAATAAACGGCAACCTTGTCGCCCTCGGTTATCGCCGCACAGGGGAACACCACGCAAGGCACATCGCCTGTCAGTTCATATTCCGTGGCAGGAGCCAGCAGATAAGGCTTAGTACGGTAAAGCACCTTTTCGGGGTTGTCCTTGTCAAGTATTGCCGCGCCCATCGAATAGCGGTAGCCACGGCATGTGTTGATTACACCGTGGTAGAACATCAGCCACCCTTCATCGGTGAGGAAAGGCACAGAACCGGCACCGATTTTGGTGCATTGCCATGCACTGTCGGTAAACGGGGCCACCTTCATAAGGCAGCGGTGTTCACCCCAGTATTTCATATCGGGGCTGTACGACAGGAATATGTCGCCGAACGGGGTGTGGCCGTTGTCGCTCGGACGCGACATCATGAGGAAACGCCCGTTGAACTTCTGCGGGAAAAGCACCCCGTTGCGGTTAAACGGCAGGAAAGCGTTTTCACACTGATAGAATGTTTTGAAATCGAAGGTGTAACCGATTCCGATTGTCGGGCCGTTATAGCCGTTACACCATGTAATCCAATAGCGGTCCTCAATCCAGGTGACACGGGGGTCGTACTTATATTCCGACTCAATCATCTCCGTATTGCCGGCCTCGAACTTGATGGGTTCGTCGGCAATCTCCCAGTTTTCACCATCTTTCGAAAAACCTACGAATATATTCATCTGCACGGCCTTGTTATCGCAACGGAACACTCCGGCATACCCGTCGCCAAAAGGCACTACGGCACTGTTGAAAATACTGTTTGAATTCTTAGTATGGTAACGACCTATCACGGGGTTTTTTGAGGAGCGCCACATAACATCGGCACAACCTTCGGGACGTTCTTCCCAGGGGAAATTTCTCATTGTTTTTGAATTAAAGTTTCAGTATCAACGCAAAGTCCGCGCCTTTACATATAACATAAAGCATATTTAACAAAGGGGCACCTATTCATCAGGCGACATAATTGCCGCTTCTTCGGCTTTGAGCAGGTTCCCTTTGTCGTCATATTTGAACGGTACGAACCATGTAATCAGGAACGCGGGGATGGTTGCTATAAGCACGAATATGAAATAGGCCGAATAACCGAGCCAGCCGCTTACCCAGCCGCTCAACATGCCGGGAATCATCACCCCGAGGTTCATGATTCCAGAAGCGAATGCGTAATGCGCCATCTGGTGTTTGCCTGGTGCCACCTGCTGCATCATGAACAACGTCAGGCCGACGAAGCCGAATCCATAACCGAAATACTCGAAAATGATGCCTGAGGCGATGACCCACCCCGATTCGGGCTGGAAGAATGCCAGCAAGGCATAAACAGCAAACGGTATGTTGAAAATGCAACATAGCGAAAACAGCGTGCGCTTCAAACCACGGGCGGAAATGTAATAACCGGCCAGCAAGGAACCAAGCACGAACGCCGCAGCCCCGAAGGTGCCATAATACACCCCTATCTGCTGGTTGTCAAGACCAAGGCCGCCTACCGCACGGTCGGCTTTAAGAAACAACGGCACGATTTTCACCACAAAACCTTCACCAAAACGGTAAAGGACTATGAATGCGATATAATACCAAATGTATTTCTTCGTGAAAAAAGCCTTTAACACATTCCAAAGTTCATGCATGACATCCGCTGCCGTTCGCGAACGCACCGCCTCGATTTCGGCTGCACTTTTTTTGCGTCCGGGAAGGATAAAAATGTGATAAAAACCCAGCACAACCATCGTTACCGACAAGATACCCATGATAATCATCCAGGCATTGCGGTTTGCAATGAAATCCGTCATCGCGCCGGTAGCACCTTCGGGGGTGAACATGTCGATAAAGTAACCCGACAGGTAGACCAGGCCGCCGGTTGCCGCCAGTTTGGCGATGTTGTAGAATGCACCCTGCCAGCCGATATATTTCGACTGCTGGGCAGGCGACAACTCACCCATATACACTCCGTCGCAGGCAATATCGTGGGTTGCGCCACTGAATGCCACAACCGACAGGAAGATTATCGCCACCAGGAAAAAATGTTCCATAGTCAGCGACAATGCCACAAGACCGAAAGCCACTCCGGTTACAATCTGTGTGGTAACAACATAGAATTTTTTGGTTTTAAACAATTCCAAAAACGGGCTCCACAGCGGTTTCAATGTCCATGGCAGGAGAATCAACGATGTCCAAAAGGCAATCAGGGCATCCTCCACACCCATACCCTGAAACATCAGCACAGTGGCCATGTTCAACACCACAAATGGCAGACCCATTGCGAAATACGCCGTAGGCACCCATGCTATAGGGCTGACGCCCTTTGTTTTGTTTTGCGACATTCCTGTTATCGGGTTATCGTGATTTACGGCTTCAGCCTTGCTGGTTTGATTAGCCTGACCAGTCAAACCAATCAAACTTACAAGGCTGAAGCCAACTAAACCTATTGTTATCTAAACTATTTTTGATGCAGATAGAAGCATTCCTGACTTATCATTTCATCTCCTTCGAGAACGAATAGGGGAATGCGCTTTCGTCGGTTCCACGCGATGTGTTGGGCTTGTCGCTCATATCGAAGCTGATTGTGCCACCCTCAAGCAGTTCGCCATGCTTGATATAATTCTTATAGTATGATTTGCCGTTAAGCTTCATCGACTCGACATAGCGTTTTGATGCATCATTGTCAGGGGCTTCGATAACCATCTTATTCCCGTTCTCAAGATTGATGGTAACCTTTTTGAACAGCGGCGAGCCAAGGGCATATTCGTCGGTGCCGGGTGCCACGGGATAGAAGCCCATCGCCGAGAATACATACCATGCCGAGGTCTGGCCGTTATCCTCGTCACCGCAATAACCGTCGGGGGTGGGTGTGTACATGCGATCCATCACATCACGAACCCAGTACTGTGCCTTCCAAGGTTCACCGGCCCAGTCATAAAGATAAATCATATGCTGGATGGGCTGGTTGCCATGGGCATAGTTACCCATATTCATCACCTGCATCTCACGGATTTCGTGAATAGGGAAACCATAATAGCTGTCATCGAAAATCGGCGGTACAGAGAACACAGAGTCCATCATTGCCACAAAAGTCTCCTTGCCACCCATGAGGTCGATAAGACCCTGGGGGTCATGGAATACACTCCAGGTATAATGCCATGAGTTACCTTCGGTGAAAGCGTCGCCCCATTTAAGCGGGGAGAAGGGTGTTGCAAAAGAACCGTCGGCATTACGGCCACGCATAAGGTTGGTTTCCTTATCGAACAGGTTGCGGTAGTTCATGGCACGTTTTGCATACAGGTCCTGCTCCTCCTGGGGACGGTTGAGAGCCTTGGCAAGCTGGTAAATCGTCCAGTCGTCATAAGCATATTCCAAGGTGCGGGCGGCATTTTCCTTTATGTCTACATCATAAGGAACATAACCGAGCTTGTTGTAATATTCATGACCGAGACGCCCTGTCGACGAAACCTCGGGATGCACATTCTCAGTACCCTTCACGATACCTTCCCAAAGTGTTTCGGTATCCTCTACCTTCACACCTTTCAGATATGCATCGGCCAGCACTGATGCCGAATTGTTGCCTACCATGCAACCACGGTGGCCGGGAGATGCCCATTCGGGGAAGAAACCGCTTTCACGGTAAGCGTTAAGCATACCTTCCTGGATTTCGTGGTTTACCGAGGGATAGGCAAGATTGAGAAGCGGGAAGAGAGAACGGAACGTATCCCACAAACCGGTGTCGGTGTACATATAACCGGGAAGTACCTGCCCGTTATAAGGGCTGTAATGCACGGGCTTTCCTTCGGCATCAATCTCATAAAACTTGCGCGGGAAAAGGGTGGAACGATACAGGCAGCTGTAGAATGTGCGCTCCTGGTCAAGATTGCCACCTTCAACATCGATGCGTCCCAATATGTCGTTCCAGGCATCACGACCCTTTGACACGAGAGTGTCGAAATCGTCATTGCCAAGTTCCTTAAGGTTGCGCTCGGCCTGTTCAGGCGAGATGAACGAGGATGCTACACGGGCAATAACCTGCTCACCTTTCGAGGTTTTGAAGCCTACCACAGCGCCGGTGTGCCATCCTTCCTGTTCCAGGACATCGGTTTTAAGGGAATAATCCTTAGCGGCAAGCCGTTGGTCCTGGTTCTCAGGCTTACGGTCGTTTGAGAAAGTATAGGTATATTCAAACGGCTTGTCAAATTCCATCACGAAATAGTTGCGGAAATTATCGGGGACACCACCGCTGTTACGGGTGGTGTAGCCGATTACCTTATTCTGCTCAGGCAGGACTTTCACATAGCTGCCACGGTCGAAAGCATCAATCACCACAAACGAAGAATCGTTGGCAGGGAAAGTGAACCGGAACATCGCGGCACGCTCGGTCGGGGTGATTTCGGTCACTACATCGAAATCAGCCAGATAAGCCTTGTAATAATACGGCTTTGCAACCTCGCCTTTGTGCGAGAACCAGCTCTGACGCTCATCCTCGCGGAACAGGGGCGCACCGGTCACAGGCATTATCGAAAACTGGCCGTAATCGTTAATCCAAGGACTAGGCTGGTGTGTTTGTTTGAACCCGCGTATTTTGTTGGCGGTGTACTGATACTGCCACCCGTCGCCCATCGGGCCTGTCTGCGGGGTCCAAAAGTTCATACCCCAAGGACGTGCGATTGCCGGATAGGTGTTACCTGTCGAAAGCTCGAAAGTAGATTGCGAACCCATCAAGGGGTTAACCAAATCGGCATAATCCTTCCCTGTGGCTTCCGAAGCAGCACTTTCCGCACACGATGTCGCGGTAATCGCTGCAATTGCCGCACCGGCGGCAGCTATCCCTAAAATATATTTTTTCATCTTATGAAATCAATAGTTGCTAGTTATGCGGATTTTCAGTCAGAGTCGTTATTTAACACCCCAGTTTGTCGGGGCGTCGGTCATTTCAAGCACGAGTTCACCACCTTCAACAATATCTGAGTGGTTGAAGAAAGGTTCGTCAAGTTCACGGCCATTGATGGTGGCCGATTTTATATACTTGTTGGCTTTTGAGAAATTCTTTGCCGTAACCGTAAACTGTTTACCGTTATTCAGGTTGACGGTAAGGGTTTCAAACATCGGCCTTCCGATAGAGTAAACCGGGTTACCGGGAGCCACCTGGTAGAATCCCATGGCGTTGAGCACAAGCCATGCCGACATCTGTCCGCAGTCCTCATTACCTGACAGTCCGTCGGGATCCACACGATACTGTTCTTCAAACACCCTGTCGACCAGCTCCTGGGCCTTCCAAGGCTGACTTGCGTAGTTATACAGGTGGATTATGTGGTGTGACGGTTCGTTACCATGGGCATACTGGCCGATCAACCCGGTTATATCGGCAGACACCAGTTCGCCGGTAAGCTCGGATGATGCGGAGAAAAGTGAGTCGAGTTTTGCAGCGAACTTCTCCTTGCCTCCCATAAGGTTGATGAGACCGGGCACATCGTGAGGCACGAACCATGTCCACTGCCATGCAGTGCCTTCGCAGTAATCGTCGTTACGGTGGTTGGATGCATTGGGGCTGAAAGGCTCGCGCCATGAGCCGTCGCTCATAACACCGCGCATAAACCCGGTTTCAGCATCGAAATATTTTTCATAACCTTTGGCAAAAGCCGCATACTTGTTGGCAGTAGCCGTGTCACCGGCAGCTGTTGCAAGCTGCGAAATGCACCAGTCGTCATAAGCATATTCCAAAGCCTTGGCCACTGATTCGTTATCTTTGTCAGACGGGATATACCCGAGGGTATTCTTGTAATATTTGGCCGCAGGCATCAGGTGGGGAAGCACTTTGGCAGGGCAATGAATCCCGGCAGTGTCATATTCGGCAGCACGCACCGAAGCCTTAAGGGCTTCATTCACATCAAACGAGTTCTGACCCTTGGCCACAGCGTCGGCAAACAGCGAGGCGGCATGATAGCCGATCATAGTGCCCGTGTAGTTCCCGGCAAGTTCCCACATAGGAAGCACACCACCCTCCCGGGCTTTCAACAGGAGCGAACGCATATAATCATTGTTGAGGTCGGGATCGATAATCGACATCAGCGGATGCAGCGCACGGAAAGTGTCCCATATAGAAAATATGGTGTAAACCGGCTGGTTGACATCGCCCTGCTTTGTTTTGCGGTCCATGCCCAGATAACGGCCGTCGGCATCAGTGAATAGATTGGGAGCGACAGCAGTGTGATAAAGTGCCGTATAGAACTTGGTAAGGTCGTTTTTATCGGCAGTTGCAGGTACGTCGATTTTGGAAAGATATCCGTTCCATGCATCACGTGCATTTTTACGGGTCATGTTGAAATCGAAGCCCGGCATCTCGGCCTCCACGTTATTGCGTGCCCCGTCATAGTCAACGGCCGACACACCCACCTTGACCAGCAGCTGCTCACCCTCTTTCATCGGGGGGAAACTCAACAGCGCCTTGCAACGTGCATAGGGGCGACCCTTTGTATCGGTAATGGTATCATTGACCATTGTCGTGGTAAAGGGCTTCGAGAACTTGGCATAAAAATAAATCTGCTGGTCGAAAGCCCAGTATTCGGTCATTTTCCAACCGCGCAGCTCGGTATCGCTCACCACCTCCAAAGCCATGTCGAGATTGGTCTGATGCTGGATTGAATAGTCCATATCCACAATCATTCCGGCCTTGTCGGTTGCAGGGAATGTGAACCTGTGCAGGGCCACACGCTTGGTCGACGTCATTTCGGCCAGGATGTCGTAGCGGTCGAGTTTAACGCTGTAATAGCCCGGCTCAGCCACTTCGTTGGCATGCGAAAAGGCCGAGGCATAAGGAAGGTTCTGCAATGTGTCGACCTGGGTGTCGATAATCTGCGCACCTACGGTAGGCATCATAAGCACATCCCCGTAATCAGCACACCCGGTGCCACCTACGTGTGTATGCGAAAAGCCGTTGATAAGTGTATCTGCATAATAATATCCCGAACATGCATCCCATCCGTCTATGCGGGTGTCGGGTGATGGCTGAATCATCCCGTTCGGCACTATAGCCCCCGGGAAGGTGTGGCCATGTCCCCCGGTGCCGATCATAGGATCGACATAGGAGGCATAATCGGCCTTGGCTGCCGCATCGTTGCATGCTTCAAGCATCATTGCCGTCAGCCCTACACCGACCGAAGCGGCCGTGATAATGAAAATTTTCCTCATGACATATTGTGTTTTAATATTTCCTAGCACTGTTTTTTTCCATGGATTTTAACGACATGGACGCTCCGAACTCACGGGGTCATCATTCCGTCATTTCAAGCTCCAGCATGCCACCTGCCATAATTTCATCATGTGTGACAGATGTGCGGTCGAGCGGCTTGCCGTTAAGTTTGGCCGATTTGATATACCGAGCCTTATCACTGAGACCGTCAGCTTTGACTGTGAACGTTTTGCCATCGCCAACCTCTATGGCTGACCGGGCAAACAAAGGGGTTCCTAGTTCATAGATACCACCTACCGGGTTAACCGGATAGAACCCGAGGGCTGAAAACACGTACCATGCCGACATCTGGCCGCAATCTTCGTTGCCGCAAAGCCCGTCAGGGGCATTGGTGTAGAGGGTTGTCATGATTTCATGCAGGCGGTCGGCACCCTTGCGGGGATTATCGGTGAAATTGTAAAGGTATGCCACATGATGGCCGGGCTCGTTACCCTGGGCATACTGCCCTATCATGCCTGTGCTGAAAATCGGAAGTTCTATTTCAGGGTTGACATGGGAGAAAAGGCTGTCGAGTTTTGCCTCGAATACCTCTTTCCCACCCATTGCCTTCATAAGGCCGGGGATATCGTGCTGCACAGAGAATAAATACTGCCATGCATTGCTTTCACAGATTTCCTCATCATAATCCTCGGCAACGAACGATGGCGAAAAATCCCCCTTTTCGTCACGTGGCTGGAAGAATCCTGTTGCAGGATTGAATGTGTTAAGCCAGTTGGCCGAACGGGTCATGAATTCATCATAAATCCCCTGCTCGCCAAGCTTCCCGGCAAGTTGCGCAATGCACCAGTCATCATAGGCATATTCAAGGGTTTTCGACATAGACCAGTCTTTGTTGCCCGACGGCACATAACCCATCTGCATATATTTGTCAAGCTGGCGATAAGAACCGTTGCGGGCCGTGGCCACACTGACCTCAAGCGCCCTGCGGGCATCAGCGTCTGTAAACGAGCCGTTCCCCTCTCCCAGCTTTTTCAATGCGGCATCGGCAATAACGGCAGCAGAATGGTAACCGATCATCATATCTGTTTCCGAAGCCCACATGTTCCACACCGGCAGACGCCCCAGTTGCACCCCGAATTCGGTAAGCGAACGAGCCATATAGGCGGCCTTTTCAGGGGCGATTATAGTGAACAGCGGATGTGAGGCACGGTAAGTATCCCACAACGAGAATGTAGAATAATTATCCCATCCGTCAGCCTTGTGAATGTTCCCATCGGGGCCCGGATAAGAGCCATCGGCATCGCTATAAAGTGTCGGTGCAAGCATGGAATGATACAACGCCGTGTAAAACACCGTTTTGCGGTCATCGGCACTCTTCGCATCCATGTCATCGGGAAGTTCGATTTTCACTTTCGACAATGCTGTGTTCCAACGCTCACGTGCAGCCTCACGGTAGCCGTCGAAATCATCGGCAGGTGCCTCTGCCTTAAGGTTTGCCAATGCACCCTCTTCGCTGACAGGCGATAAAGCCGTGGAAACGGTCAGTTGCTCGCCCGGGGTTGTAAGATAGTTGAACACGGCCACCTTCCCGACACCGCTTGCCTTGCCTCCGTCGGTAATCAGAACAGTGTCAATCGCAGCCGACATGAACGGTTTTGAAAAACGGGTAGCGAAATAAACTTTCTGATTACGCGCCCATCCATCGGAATAGCGGTAGCCTGCAACCGTAACAGAGTCAACCACACGGATGTCGGTATTGACGGTTTTATCCCAGTTCATTGCCTTTTCCAGGTTCAGAATCACGGCACAGTCCCCTCCGGGGAATGTGTAGCGCTGGATACCGCAACGGGGAGTAGCAGTCAGCTCCACGTCGATATTATAGTCATCAAGACGGACTTTGTAATATCCGGCAGTTGCCTCTTCGCGGTCATGCGAAAAACGGGAATGCACTCCCAGGGGAGCTTCAGCTTCACGGACAGGACGCTTCACGGGAAGGAACGATATATCGTAAAGGTCGCCTGCGCCGGTGCCGCTGAGATGCGTGTGCGAAAATCCTGCTATAGTGCTGTCGGGATAGAAATAGCCCGAAATTCGATCCCATCCGGGAAGCCCGTTGTCAGGACTGAGCTGAACCATACCGAAAGGAACCTGCGCACCGGGATAGGTATTACCCGTGAAATCCGTGCCAATCATAGGATTGACATATTCTGTAAGGTCAGTCCCCGTTTCCGACGCAGATGCCGAATTGCAACTTTTGGTGGTTACAGACACAGCGGCACACCCAAAAATGAGGGCCAGCCCCGGATAAAGAAGACGCGACATTTTTTTGTTTGCAGAATTCCGGCTACCGTTGCCGGAGCTATATGCAAAAGTCTTTTTCATGGACGTGAAAGATTCGGCGGTTAGAAGATTGATGGTGGTTATATAGGGGGATTCATACCGACATTAAAGTTAAAACGAATCCTATATTATACTCCCCTATAATGAGGTCGGTACTTAAAGGCGTTATCTTAAAAAAGACAAAAAAGCGCTCCATTTTGTGAAGCGCTTTCATTCAGGATACAATACCCTGGTATATCGTTATTCTACAACGGTGCACACACTCACGCGGTTCCAACTGTTTTCAGCAAACAGGTCACCTACACCCATACCTTCGGCACGCACACGGCCTGCGGCAATGCCATAGCGTTTAACCAGTTCCTTCTTAACAGCCTCGGCACGGCGTTCGGCAAGTTTTTTGTTAAATGCAAGCGAACCGTCTTTCGAAGCATAGCCCTGTACAGTGACTGTGGCTTCAGGATTGCCTTTAAGCTGGTCTGCAACCATCGCAATGTTAGGCTGCTGGTTAGGTTGCACATATGAAGAACCGCAGTCAAAGAAAACATAGCGGATATTGCCTAAATCCTTCACCACCTTCTCAACAACCGGCGGACGGCGGTTGCATGCATCAAGCTGTGCCTGCAAATCAGCCAATTGTGCAAGCAATGCCGCATTGTTCGCACCGCTGGCATCAAGCTCCCCGCGAAGGGCGTTAATCTGTGCGTTAAGGGCATCGAGTTCAGCCTGGTCATAGGGGCGCACAACCACGAAATGGTGCGTACCGTTGGAATTACCGAAATGATATGTAATCCCGGCTTCCAGTTCCAGGAAACCATAATTCGAATCATATCTGGCCTCATAACCGAGCACGTTGGGTGAAGGATTACCGTTCATGTTCCACATATATGCCGGTTTCAACGAAATAGTCCAAGCTTTTGACGAACCGAGATTGAAATTAAAATTCATCCCGACTTTGGTTGCCCAGGAATTCCCGTCGTTGCATGTGGTATGCGGATAATATGCATGCAACCAACCTGTTCCGGCAACGAGTTCCAACTCGAACAAACGCGGGGCACCGGCATATCCGGCAAAGGCATTCATAAGGTTTACAGCCCCGAACATACCGACATACTGATGGTCAAATGCGTTCCCCGACCGCAAACCGGTCCATTTCGAAGTGTTGATGCTCCACTCCCCTTCCACACCCAAACCGAATACGGGGGTAATCTGCTTGCGCAATTCGGCACCGACAACGCCTCGGGCATCATCCCAGAAGCCATTGTCTTTAACCATTTTCGACGACATAACCGCCCCTCCCTTAAGGGTAAATGACCAGTTGTCGGTAAATTTGCTACCGGCAACAGTAGTCTGCGCCTGGGCGCCGACAATGCCTAAACCGATTGCAGCCAGCAATATAATCTTTCTCATATCCGTAAATGGTTTGATGTTCGAATGCAAAGTTAAAAAATATTTAATAATACGCCAAGCAGCTTTAACAAAAAAATCGTTCAACGTTAGCATTTACCATGTTATGCAGCCGACGATTTCACACCGGTTCAGACAGATTAACACTTATCAACACCGCCTGGTTCAGCTCAGCGCACATATATCCCTTCTGCCGAAAAAAACGCCCGACGTTTCCAGGCTTTAGCCATAAAGTCATCATGACTTCCACGCTCTCCGCGTTCGGTTACAAAGCACAATGCTTCCGCTCGAACTCTAACAGCAATGTGTGTTGACGGGTTTCGTTGCTCCTACATCCCAGCAACTTTGTATCCGAAAATTTATAATCAGCCCCTACACCGTCCTTAAGGATTTGGAAGTCACCCTCTCCAACCAAAAGCAATCCCTTTTCCGGCATATCCACGTCAAACAAACGCAAACGGTCGTGCATATAGTAGTTGACAACATAATATCGCCACATCGCTTCAGGACGGTAGGAATAAACAGGCCCTGAAGGCACCACAGCCTCGATTGCCTGAGCCAGCGGCTTATCGCTCTTTACGTTCATTGCCGCCGGAAGAACAGCTCCTTGCACCATCCAGTAAATCACCAAGGTATAAATCATTGTCCAGCCAAAACCGACTCTAGCCTTTGACCGCATCAGCTCACGCCCCAGCCCACAGGCACACAGCAACGAGAACATACACAATGCAAAAGGCCAAAAACGGTGCGACGACTCACGCAGACACTCCGTCACCACCGCGATTTTGGCATCGCCAATTTCCGGCAGAAGCCCATACATAACGGCAATCACCATTGCAGAAGCCACCAAACCAAGAATGCATATCACCCAGCAATATGCTTTGACCAAACGCGGGAAGTGCCTGAGCAACCATCTGGCATACATGGCGATAAAATAGGCCGCAAACGGATATACAGGCAGAAGGTACACACTGCGCTTACTCTTCGGGATACAGTAGAATACGAATATCAGCACAAGTGCCAATAGCGAAAACAATTCCAGGGAATCCATACCGCGCAATTTACGCCATATCCTTTTCAACGAAAAGCCTGTGGCTCCCGATGCCTTTTCACGCCGACGCCACGGGGCAACAAAAACCGACATCAGCAAGAGCAATGTTGCCGGTGCCAGCCCGTAAGCCAGGGTCAGCAGGTTATACCATGCAGGGTTCTCATGCGATTCATACGACATAGTGCCGGTGAAACGCCCGAAATTCTCCTCCATGGCCAAGCGCAGGAATTCTTCCCCACCTTTTTGATAAGCAGCAAGATACCACAGCGCAGGCAACACCAGCGACAGCAGCGCCGACAATCCTACGCTGACAGTTGTTTTCCAAAAGCCGTTTCCACGCATAAGCCTGAACACAAACACCACCATGCACGGCAGCAACATGCCGACAGGCCCTTTGGTCAGCACACCTCCGCTCATCAGCAATGCCGCCCAAATGCTGGGCGACCATGTACCGCCGGGATGCCGGTCAGATTGCCGGTAAAACGCATATAATGCCGTTACCACAAACATAGTCAACAGCATATCCACCCGGCATATCGTGCCTGAACGGAACAACTCAAAGCTTCCGGCAGTAATCAAAGCCGCTGCCATGGCAAGATTCACCGTGGCCCGGCGCGCATAAAGCCGGAACCCGGTAATTACCATTACAATGACTGCCAACGCGGAAGGGAGACGTGACAGGAACTCCGTCACCACTCCGCCGTTAAGGCTTCCGAACAATGCTATGCACCATGCAAGCATCGGCGGCTTATACGGTATTTCAGCCCCGAACGTTACCGGTAGCACCCAGTCGCCGCTCTGAAGCATTGCCACGGCGATTACCGCCTCACGAGGTTCACCCTTGGTGCTATAAAGGTTCTCACCAAGGAATGGGATAAATGTTAGAATCAAAAGCCCAGCCACCAGCAGGGTTTCCCACCCTATCCTGGTAGGACTCAATCTGTTTGAAGCCGACATATCTGCCATGGTATATGATTACAAAAAATGCTTACTGCAAAAGTAAGCATTTTTTAGCTATGATACGCCATCCACCCGAATCATGACAGGATTTATACAGGCAAATAATATCTGTTTCCTATTCTATACTTAATTGCCGAAACTGAGTGTAGTGTAAAAATTCCCACCATATTGCGAATTGAACGAGAGGGTGACGAAACGGTTCGCCGGGCCATACCATGTAGCCGACATTATCCCGCCCTGGTTCACTGTCTGCACAGGCATGCCATATTGGGCTGTAAAGGTGTTGTACAGGCTGTTATACCTGCTCATATCGTAATAGGCCGACGGATATGTGAACTGCGACCCTGTCAGCACCCCGTTGTTATAATAGAGCGCGGCATCGGGCCATGTATAGTTCATCTGCGGCACATTAGAAAGATATATCACATCGTTACCATAGCTGCTCACATTGTAACCGCTGTTGACCAACGCATTTATCGAAGCACCAATAGCCGTGCCGAGAGCCACGCCGAGGATAGTGCCGAACACGGGGCCACCACTGCGATAATGCCACCGTGGAGGAGGCACCGGGCGGCAGAAATGCCCGAAAAACGGCACATGGTGGTGAAAATGGGCATGATGCCGCTTCGGCGGCGTAGGACGTCCCGGACGGAATCCCGCATGCCCGGGGCGGTAATTGCCACCGGGACGATGCCCGTTACCCGCTCCGGGATGGTGAGAACCATGACCCGGGACAGTGTGCCCGGGACGGTGATTGTTGTTGCCGGGCTTAGACGGACGGTGGTTGCCTGGCTTGTTATTCCCCGGACGATCATTGCCAGGGCGGTGATTTCCCGAACCATTATTGTTACCTGGACGGTTATGGCCATTCCCGGCACCCGGTTTCGACGGGCGGTTACCCGGAGTGTCAGGCCGGTGATTCCCATTAGCTCCCGGACGCCGGCCTCCCCCATGACCGTTGTTGCCAGGACGCGATGCCCCGTGAGAGTGATTCGAACCGCCACCTGAATTCGAGGTTGAGCCATGCGCCTGACGCCCACGGGTCTGCGCATCAGCCACAGGCGCCGCCACCATGGCAAACGCTATTATAAAAGCTGTAACAGTCTGTATAATCTTCTTCATAATCCGGGTTCTTTTAAATCCTTAGAATGCCAATCCTACCGAAAGGTTTAACACATGCACCTGCCGTTTCGTTTATTTTCCATATTTTTGCATGCAGATACATCAAACATTTACCCACCGTTTATTGTCCTTTAATTAAAAGGAACGATTACCTGACTTCGACAGTCACCCTAATACAGAAATCCGATTATGATGATTAGATTTATCAAACGGCATGCCATTGCAATAGCACTTACATTAGGTATCGCCCCCGCCGCATTGCTGGCATCCTGCAATTCCAAGCCAGAAGCCATCAACCGTATGGTCAAAGAACTGAATTCCCCACAGTTTAAAGCGAAGGAGATGGAAACAGGGCTGTTTACAGATTCGTCCGCGAAATTGGACGGCGACACATTGACCCTTACATTTTTCTGCCGTCCGGAATTGAATCTATCATCCGTCACACCCGACAAACTGCCGACGCTGAGAGAATCGGCTGTGCAGGAATTCAAAACATACCTTTCCGACAGAAGTTTCAAAGAGGGCATTGAAGCATTGCGCGACAACGGCATGTCCCTGAGGCTGATATGGCAGGATACTGCGGGAAAATCCGTAAGTATCGACCTTCCGCCAGCCGAAATCCTCGGCAACGGCACAGCTGGGTCATAACCCCCTTTTAAGCCACGAGCCTTTCAAAAGCCTCCATAGGAATATCGTGCCACGGAAGCAAAGCTCGATGCACATTGCCAGCCACACCCCGTCAAGCCCCATCGACGGGGCGAGCAAGGCAGCTATGGGGAGACGCACCAGCCATATACTCGAAAAGTTCATAGCCGCAGGCACTATCGTATCCCCTACCCCGACCATTACCCCATAGGCCACAATCGATGCTGCGAACATCGGTTCGGCCCAGGCCTCGATGCGCAGAGCCGAAGTCCCGAGAGCCTGGATATCGGCCACCGGCGACAACAATGCCATCACCGCAGGGGCACATAGCCAAAGGATCACCCCCATCACGGTCATAACCGCCATCCCAAGCCCTACGGTGAGATAACCGAACTGACGCGCAAGGTCTTTACGTTTAGCCCCGTAGCTTTGCCCAACCAAAGTAGTGGCGGCATCACCGATACCGTATCCGGGCATATAGCACAATGCCTCGGCGGTCACGGCAAACGCATTTGCAGCAATTGCCATCACCCCCAAAGGCGCCACTATCACGGTGACCATTATCTGCGCCCCGCATATGACTGCATGCTCAAGTGTCATTGGTGCCGACACCTTCAACGCATTGCGTAGCACGGTCCCTGTCGGGATAAAAGCCCTCCGGCTCCTGTCTTCAACACTCCCGGATAGCGCCTTCCGAAGCCGCGACACCTTCCCGAATATGGCCAAATCTTCCTGACGCCAACAAGCATACCACATCACAAGGGCGGCGGTAACGACCTCGGCACAAACAGTGCCAAGTGCTGCACCCAACACCCCCAGTCCGGCACCCGGAATCATGACATCGATACCGCACAAAGCCACTTCACGCGACGGGAATATCAGGAAATAATTGAATATCACGTCAAGCAGGCACATCATTACATTCAATGCCCCTGCGGTCTTCATATTGCCCGAAGCCCTAAGCATGGCACCTCCGAGGTAATTCAGCGTAAGCAACGGGAGTGCGCCGACAAACACCATAAAATATACGGTTGCCTTATGGTTGACCTCGGCAGTGCCGCCAAGCCATCCCGGAAGCGGCGACGCGATGGCCACACCGATTAGCGCCATCAACATTCCGAAGGCAAGCGACGCTGTGATACCCTGGCGCAACACACCACGTGCCGAGGCATAATCTGCCGCACCTATCCTATGCGACACCTGAACGGAAAAACCCACGGTGGCAGCAGAGCATATACCCCAAAACAGCCAAAGACTTGTAGAAACAAGCCCTACAGCGGCACTGTCGTCAGCACCGAGGCGCCCCACCATCGCCGCATCTATATATTGCATCATTATGCTCGACAGCTGCGCCATAATGGCCGGCCACGACAGTTTCGCGGTCAGCAAAAGCCTTTGCCGGAACGTCAGCGGCGCCCCGCTCTGTATCAGTTTAAGCATAATGTGTCGGTATTAACGCCATAATCCCATCCCCCCGCTTTAACGGCGTTGATGATTTACATTATTTGCAATAAGTATGCCGCAGATAATATAAAGCCGGATTATATCTTTCATGCGTAATAATTTTCATGACTTTCTTATGCCGAAATCCAGTCGGCCAACCTGCGCAACCCCTCAGCAAGCACGCTACGCGGGCAGGCGATATTCAAACGCAGATAGCCCTCCTGACCATACATTTCCCCGCAGTTTACCCACACTCCGGCTTCCTTTCGCAGCCGCTCCTCCAACTCTTCCGAGGATATGCCGAGGGAACGCACATCCATCCATGGCAGATATGTGGCTTCCAGCATCGTAATGGGGAATTGCGGCAACCTTGATGCTATATACGTCCGCGTAAATTCATAGTTGTCACGAATATATCCGCGCAACTCGTCGAGCCACGCCTCCCCTTCGGATGTATATGCGGCTTTCAGCCCTTCGACCCCGAACGGGTTGACGTCGCAAACCTCATTGATATTGATTGCCCTGTCGACCAACCTTCGCACCTCTTCGTCAGGACATACGATATTTGCAATCTGCAACCCGGCAGTATTAAATGCTTTCGACGGCGACAGACATACAACAGCCTGAAGCCCACCGGCATTTACCTCCCGGTCAACGAGGCCGAAAGGCACATAACGCACCCCCGGCATGGTAAGCTCGCAATGAATCTCGTCACTTACAACCCTCACCCCGTGACGGCGGCATATCTCGGCAACACGCACCAACTCATCGAAACGCCAGGCTCGCCCTGCCGGATTGTGGGGATTGCATAAAAGGAGCAACCGCACATCCGGGCGCGACGCCTTCCGCTCCAAATCATCGAAATCCATCTCATATGAAAACATCCCGTCGCCGATGTCAACCCTGCGTAGCGGGTTGTCGACAATAACACACCCGTTGTTACGTATCGACGAAAAGAAGCAATTATAAACCGGGGTCTGCACAACCACCCCCTCGCCGGGAGCCGCCAAAGCCCTGATTATCGCAGAAACAGCAGGCACAACCCCTGATGTATAAATCACCATGCGGCGGTCGATATCATACCCGTGACGACGGCTGAACCACGAGGTCAGCGCATCATAATATTCCTCACCGACCAATGTATAGCCGAACACGCCGTGAGCCACGCGACGCTGCAACGCGGCCTCGATAACCGGCGCGGTGCGGAAATCCATATCCGCAACCCACATCGGCAACACCCCTGGGTCTGAATCCCACTTATACGAACCGCTCTCTCGGCGGTCGACAACCTCGTCAAACAAACTCATATCCGCTATTCAAAAAAATATTTAAGGAAAGGGCTGATTTAGCGACGAACCGCCCCATCCATGCGCACGCCATATCCGATACTGCCAAAACAGCTATAATAAGTAAGTCATGAAAATTATTACGCATGAAAGGCATAATCCGGCTTTATATTATCTGCGGCATCCTTTCGCCGCTTTTTATACTCATCTTCAGTCGTGTAGCCCGCTACACTCCTTCATCTTCGGACAAAAATCGTCTGAAAGTATGCTCTCAGATAATATAAAATAATTTCCACGACTTACTTAGAATTATATTGAACGGCTTTTGATGCCATATTATTTTGCAGGCAGGAAATTTGAATAAGGGTTTGCCTTATTCAAATTTCCGTGATAATTTCACAATCATTTGGTGCCAACACGTTTTTATCGATTATGACCTCACCTATCGAAAGCGCCTTTACCGACCCGGAACGAGGGTTCTTCACACTCACAATCGCCGACTTCACCGTTGCCCGCAAATCGGAATCCTCGAAGGCCAGGTCGCATTCGTCGCCCATCACACAATCCTCCATCACAAGCCCGGTGGCATAACAAAGCGGCTGAGTGCCGTTTATGCGGCAGCGCACCAGTCTGAGATTCCTGGAATGCCACCCAAGATATTCCCCCGTGATTTCCGAATCGTAGATTGTAACATTATCGGTCTCCCAAAAAGCATCCTTCGAATCAATCACCGCATTACGGATAACCACATTCCTGCAATACTGGAACGAGTAATTGCCCTGCTGGCGGTAACGGTCAATGTCGATATCCGACGAATGCATAAACAGATAGTCGGCCTTCGCCACCTCCACATCACGGAGTTTCACATCGCGGCATCCCCAAAGCGTTTCCTGCGCATCAGGAATCCGCACATCCTCCAGCACAATCCTGTCCATCTCACGAAACATCTTCGGAGCGTCAACCCGTGTGTGACGCATCTCCAAATCACGTGAATACCACAAGGCGGCACGCGCCCCGGGGGTAAACACGCAATCCGTCACCCTGAACCCGTCGGTATGCCAAAACGGGTATTTACCCTCAAACCGGCATCCGTCGGCAATGATATTGCCTGTACATTTAAGTGCCGACTCACCTGCATGGAAAACGCAGTTCTCCAACTTCACGTCATGCACTGCGAAAAGCGCACGTTCGCCACCGAACTCCTGTCCGGCCAAGGTTTTCATCTCCCTTCTTACCATTTCCCCGGTCTGTCCATTGGCAAAAACGCCATCTTCCAAACACGAAACTGAATCATTCATATATCAACAAATTTAAATTCAAGTTATTAAGCTGCGGGGAACACACCTCATCCGATCCCTGTCGATTACCGATGCATCAGCGTCCTCCTCACAATGCAAAATTACAAAAACACCATCACCCGAAAAATACCAAAAAAACGTTTTGTCATACCAAAAATAATGCATACCTTTGCATCACCAACATCCAACAGAGGTTGTTTATTTTTCACCTGCGGTAATAGCTCAGTTGGTAGAGCATCAGCTTCCCAAGCTGAGGGTCGCGAGTTCGAGCCTCGTTTACCGCTCAATCAGCAAATCGCTGAAAACAAGCAAATTAAACTCTTGTTTTCAGCGATTTGTTCATATAATCCGGGCCGGATTTCCGTCATTTCATCCTTGGATTTTGCCCGGATTTAACTAATTTCGGCTATCTTTGTGCGGAAATGTTTCACCTTATTCACTATGCATCCGGCAAAAATGGCAAATGAATCAACCTTTATAAAGGCGGTGCTATCTTCCGCCGACATTGAAGAAACATACACCGAATGCAGATTTGACAATTGCTCATTGGCCAACGCAGATACGGGGAATACGGATTTTCATAACTGCGTGTTTTCGGCATGCAACATGTCGATGATAAAAATAGGCGGCTCCATGCACGATGTGGAATTCAGGAATTGCCAGATGACGGGTGCCGATTTCAGCCGACTCAACAAATTCTCGTCAAACCTCTCCTTCATTGATTGCAACCTTGATTATGCCATTTTCACACACCTTAAATTGCATGGCTCTGTTTTCAGACGTTGCAGGTTATTCGATGCCACCTTTGACGAAAGCGACCTGACTGCCGTCAGTTTTGACGAGTGCAACCTCGAACGCACCTCATTTTATCATTGCAACCTGGAAAAAACCGATTTTTCAACAGCCTGCAATTACACCATCAATCCAAACGACTGCAAACTAAAAAAGACAATCTTTTCTGAAAACGGCTTGAGGGGATTGGTATCACACCTCAATATTATAATCAAAGACTAGGCCGGATGATGGATGCTTTGACTGGATGACCATAGAACTCCAGTCAAGGGAAGTTTCCAACCCCGAATTTGATTACGCTCCACTCACTGAGCATATCGGCTGCACGAACGGCGATCTCATGGTTGAAACCCACACAAAACCCTTTCACAGCCAAGCAATTTCGCCGTAGTCAGAACAATGCCTCCATGCAACCGGCATTAATCTGCAAAAAATATTTGTACTTTTTAATCATTTTTCACTTCCGATTTTTTATCTTTGCGATATGTTGGCCAAAAGGCAGTCAGAGGTCCCGCCTTTTAGCCAATATGGACAAATTACAGGGCCTCCAAACCTTTAATACCTATGGCCAATATTACCAGACTATGGGGATTGATAAAAATCCCGCTTTTAACAACATCGCTGGCAATAACCTGGTTGTTGCCAACACAGTATGCTACTGCCGAATGCCTCATTGTCAACTTCAAAAACGGCACATCGACAAGTTTTGATATAAACGACCGGCCTGAAGTGAGTTTTGATGCATCACAAATGATTATCAAATCACCGGCACTTGAAACGGCATATGACGTCGAAACCGTCGACACATTCACATTCGGATTGGAAGGGGGCGTTCTTAACCCCATCCTGGAGAAAGGCGAAGTCCGCATTGTCTATAAAAATAGCGATTGTGTAGAAATCTCCGGCCTGGATGCCCAAACGCCGGCATACCTTCACTCTCTGTCAGGTGTGACACTGGCGGCAACCCAGGCCGACAGCAACGGAACGGCCTCATTCAACCTATCTGCACTCGCCAAAGGCGTTTATATCATATCTACATGCAACAGCCAATCATTCAAAATAATAAAACCATGAATCTGAAATCAATAAGCCGCGCCCTGACACTGGCGTTCTCCATAACAGGCCTCTCCATGACCGCAAGCGCACAGTCTTTTACCGTGCATCTGAAAAACGGTGATACGCAATCCTATAATAACGAGGATGTGGAGCGCATCGTATTCAGCCCCGACAAATATGTTCCAGGCGGAAACGAAACCTTCGTGTTCGAGGAACCGGCCAACACCTATATAGTCTCCCGTCCCGGAGAATATGAGTTCAAAGCCGTGCTGCCGTCAGGCAAAGAGATTGAAGGTATCTCCAAAGCCGACTGGATATGGGCACAGAAACTCGACCCACAGGATACAGAACAGAAACTCGTATCCGACGTACGCCTCGAAGAGGGCAGGGTAAGATTCAAAGCCACCGGCAACTATGGCAATGTGGCCGTGGCCGGTTTTGACGGTTCCGGAAAGATTGTATGGGTATGGCTTTTGTGGATGACACCCCAGCCCGAAGAAAAGCAATTCGAAGGCGGCAGCATGTTCCTCGACCGTTTCATGGGAGCCACAAGTGCGAATCCGGAAGACAATACACGCACATGGGGAGCGGTTGTGTATCAATGGGGGCGTCCCGTCCCTATTTTCGGTGGCTTTGAGGAGGAATTCAGTGAAAATGGCGAGACATTTGATTCCGCACGAAAATGGACTGTCATGAATCCGGAATACGGGCTTGAATGGAAAGTCGAACAAGCAGCCACCACTATGGAAGAATCAATAGCAGCCCCTACAACTTTCTTTGCAATAAACGGCAACTGGCTGGACAAGAGAGCCCCCGAACTCTGGGACATCGACAAGACCGACTACGATCCGAGTCCGGCCGGGTACAAAATACCCTCCTATTCCGACTGGGGCGAATCATTCTTCGATTATATCGTTGTCACAGACAACCAGACAGGAGCCATATATTCTTTCAATGGTTCAGAATCCTATTTCCCACACGGAAACCAAAACCGTCTTTATGATACCGCCGAAAACGTGCTGGGGCTTCCCGGCTTCATGATTTGGAACAGCGGCTACTGTGTCAACGACTTCCTCGGAGTTCTCGATAACCCCGATTTTCCGTTCACTTTAGAGGAAGCCATCGAACAGGGATATGTCTACTATACCCCCACACGCCTGAGCATGTCGCTTATAGGCGGAGTCAGTTCGGTGAACGCCGTGGCAAATCCGTCGTTCGCTATCCCTATAAGATGCGTCAGAATCAAAAAATAACCCTGTCAAACAACCCTGCCGTAAAACCCGGCAGGGTTGTTTGGCATTACCGGGAACCCACATGATTGCCGTCCGTGACGTTGCCCCGGCCATGCGCCTTGACAAACAACACGTTTGAAACTATATGCCAAAGAAAGGAACCTGTCGGATTATGGTATGCGCTGCCGGTTGAAAATGATTAGGACGAACGGGCGAATCAAGGGGGCATAAAAGGCGTTTTCGATTTTTTTCGCGAAAATTTGCGAAAAATGTTGCATTAAAAAAAATAAACGCTAATTTTGTGTTTCGGATGGCAGAGACATCAAAAACACGGCACACAAGCCCACGGCAAATGTGACCTGCCAGCCCGCTTTGTTAACCTGAGCGAACCAAAACTTTACCTGAAAACTAAAACCTATTTAACAGTATGGCAAAAATTCACGGTGCCGTCACCATCGAGCAGGAGCGCTGCAAAGGCTGCGACCTCTGCGTGGTGGCCTGTCCATGCGACGTGCTCGCCCTCCAGCCCAAAGAGGTCAATGACCGAGGCTATCATTTCGCCTATCCACGCAACGAAGAGGCATGCATCGGCTGCGCCGCATGCGCCATGGTATGCCCCGACGCTTGCATCGAGGTTTATAAGGTGATTGAAAAATAAATTAAACCGGGAGCCGCATAGCCCGGCTGCCAAGTCTGATAACCACAAACACATTCCCCCAGAATGAAAGATGAAATAAAATTGATGAAGGGTAACGAGGCCATAGCCCATGCCGCCATCCGCTATGGCGCCGACGGTTATTTCGGCTACCCCATCACCCCCCAGTCGGAGGTGCTTGAAACCCTTGAGGCGCTGATGCCGTGGGAAACCACAGGTATGATAGTGCTCCAGGCAGAAAGCGAGGTTGCCTCCATTAATATGGTCTACGGCGGAGCCGCATCGGGAAAAGCCGTCATGACATCATCATCATCTCCCGGCGTCAGCCTGATGCAGGAAGGCATATCCTATCTTGCCGCATCGGAGCTGCCCGCCCTAATCGTCAACGTGATGCGCGGAGGTCCCGGCCTCGGCACCATCCAGCCCTCGCAGAGCGACTATTTCCAGGCAACCAAAGGCGGAGGACACGGCGACTACCACCTCATTGTGCTTGCCCCCTCCACCGTGCAGGAAATGGCCGACTTCGTAGGGCTGGGCTTCGACCTCGCGTTCAAATACCGCACCCCCTCCATGATTCTCGCCGACGGCATCGTTGGCCAGATGATGGAAAAAGTTGTGCTCCCCCCGCAACGCCCGCGCCGCACCGAAGCAGAGCTTCGCGAACAATGCCCGTGGGCTGTTACCGGCCGTGAGGGCGGTCGCAAACGCAACATCGTGACATCGCTTGAGCTTGACTCCGCAATGATGGAGAAAAACAACGAGCGGTTCCAGCGCACATACCGCGAAATCGAACGCAACGAAGTGCGTTATGAAGCGAAATACACCGAGGATGCCGACTATCTCATCGTTGCCTTCGGCTCCATTGCCCGTATCTGCCAGAAAGCCATCGACGATGCCCGCAAACAGGGTATCAAAGTCGGCCTTATCCGCCCTATAACCCTTTGGCCTTTCCCCTACGATGCCATCCGCGAAGCCGCAAAGAACGTGAAAGGCATATTATGCGTGGAAATCAATGCCGGGCAGATGATTGAGGATGTACGCCTTGCCGTCAGCGACAGCGTGCCGGTAACTCATTTCGGACGCATGGGAGGCATCGTTCCCAACCCGCAGGAAGTGCTCGATGCATTGGAAAAAGATTTCATCAAACCCTCAGACACACCTAAAGCATGAAACGCGAAGATATAATCAAACCCGAAAACAAAGTCTACTCGCGTCCGCGGCTTCTTGACAAGAACGTGATGCACTACTGCCCCGGGTGCAGCCACGGCGTGGTTCACAAACTCGTGGCCGAAGTAATCGAAGAACTCGGCCTGGAAGAAGACGCAATAGGCATCGCTCCTGTAGGATGCTCGGTATTCGCTTACAACTATATCGACTGCGACTGGATTGAAGCAGCCCACGGCCGCGCACCGGCTTTGGCAACAGCCGTAAGCCGCCTGCACCCCTCAAAGGTAGTGTTCACCTATCAGGGCGACGGCGACCTCGCCGCCATCGGATCGGCCGAGACAATACATGCCTGCACGCGTGGTGAAAACATCGTTGTAATCATGATTAACAACGGTATATACGGCATGACCGGCGGCCAGATGTCGCCCTGCACACTCGAAGGAGCCAAAACCGCCACCACACCCTACGGACGTCGGACTGACCTCAACGGCTTCCCCCTGCGGGTTGCAAACATGGTCAGCCTGTTGGACGGCACCTGCTATGTGACACGCCAGGCGGTTCACACCACCGCAGCCGTCCGCAAAGCCAAGGCCGCCATCCGCAAAGCCTTCCTTAACGCACGTGGCAAAATGGGCACTTCGTTTGTCGAAGTCGTTGCAACATGCTCGTCCGGCTGGAAAATGTCACCCGCGAAATCCAACCAGTGGATGGTCGACAACATGTTTGCCCATTACCCGCTCGGCGACATCAAGGATACAACCGTTCCGGCTGAAAATGCCAAATAAATCCCCCATAACAACAGAACATCACCATGACAGACGAAATTATCATAGCAGGTTTCGGCGGACAGGGCGTCCTCTCAATGGGGAAAATCCTGGCTTATGCCGCGCTTGAAAACGACATGGAAGTTACATGGATGCCATCCTACGGCCCGGAGCAACGAGGCGGCACGGCCAATGTAACCGTAATCCTGAGTACCGAACCAATAAGTTCGCCAGTACTCGACACATACGACACCGCTGTAATCCTCAACCAGCAGAGCCTCGACAAATTCGAGAGCAAGGTAAAGCCCGGCGGCGTACTCATATATGACCCGTATGAAATCCGCCATGCCCCGACTCGCACCGATATAACAGTGGTGCCTGTAAAGGCTATGGAGGCTACAATCGAGATGGGACAGGCCAAGAGCTACAACATGATTCTGCTCGGTGCACTCCTGAAACTCCGCCCCGATGTGCCTGTGGAAGCTGTGGTTCGCGGCTTGAAGAAAGCCCTCCCCGAACGTCACCACCACCTTATACCCGTCAACGAAACCGCCATCCGCAAAGGGATGGAACTTGTAGGCGCATAAGCATACCCTTAGCTGCAAGTTATCAGCTATAAGTCATAAGCAGAAAGTCATAAACCAAGTAGTCTAAGCAATTTAACCGTACAGGTTATTTTATGCAGGCTCCTTGGTTTATGGCTTTCTGCTTATGACTTCTTTTTTGTACCTTTGCATGGAAAACCATCAACAAATCAACAGATGAAGGAATTGTTCGCCCTGCTCCGCAGATTCGTGCCACCATACAAGAAATATGTAGCCCTCAACATAATCTGCAACATCCTTTCGGCATTACTCACACTGGTATCGTTTGCCATCATCATCCCTATCCTTGAAATGCTTTTCAAGGTGAACGAAGAGGTTTATGACTACATGCAACTGGGCGGCCATTCGCTCAAGGATGTATTGATCAACAATTTCTACTACTACACACAGGAGGCAATAGTGCAATGGGGAGCCCCCGCCACACTGGCAGCACTCGCAGCATTGCTTGTGGTGCTTACCGGGATGAAAACCGGCGTGGCATATCTATGCTCCTATTTCATAATCCCGATGCGCAACGGCATCGTGCGCGACATCCGCAACTATGTGTTCAACAAGATGGTGACACTACCAATCTCCTTTTTCACATCCGCACGGAAAGGCGACGTGATGGCACGCATGAGCGGCGACGTGGCTGAAATAGAGAACTCCATAATGCAGTCGCTCGACATGATGTTCAAAAACCCCATCATGATTCTGTCATGCCTTGCAATGATGTTCCTCGTTTCATGGCAGCTTACGATATTCGTACTCGTACTCCTGCCTTTGGCCGGACTAGTTATGGGGAATGTGGGGAAATCGCTCAAACGGAAATCACTTGAGCAGCAAAACCAATGGGGCATACTGATGTCGAACATCGAGGAATGCCTGGGCGGCCTTAGAATCATAAAAGCCTTCAATGCCGAAGAGAAAGTAAAAGACCGTTTCCATCGCGAGAACCACCTGTTCTACAGATTGTCAAACAGGATTGCCCGCCGACAAAGCCTGGCCCACCCCATGAGCGAATTCCTCGGAACCTGCTCAATCGCCATCGTGCTATGGTTCGGCGGCTCACTGATTCTCAGCGGCAACTCAGGGTTGAAGGCATCCGACTTCATCTACTACATGGTGATTTTCTACAGCATTATCAACCCAGCCAAAGACCTTTCCAAAGCCATGTATTCAATTCAGAAAGGCTTGGCATCAATGGAACGCGTCGATAAAATCCTCGGCGCCCAAAACCCCATCAAAGACCCAGAATCACCCAAAGAGATAAAACAACTCAAGGGGCGCATCACCTATGATAACGTGACATTCGGCTACGGCAACAATGTCGATGTCCTCCACGACATAAACCTCGACATCCCTGCCGGGGCAACCGTAGCCCTCGTAGGGCAGTCCGGTTCTGGAAAATCTACAATGGCCGACCTTTTGCCACGGTTCTACGATGTGCAGAAGGGGGCAATCAAAATCGACGGCATAGACATCCGCGACCTCCGCGTCCACGACCTCCGCTCCTTTATGGGCAATGTCAACCAGGAAGCCATCTTGTTCAACGACTCGTTCTTAAACAATATCACATTCGGGGTTCAGCACGCCTCGATGGACGATGTGATTCGCGCCGCCAAAGTAGCCAACGCCCACGACTTTATAACAGCGACCGAAAAGGGCTACGACACCAACATAGGCGACCGTGGATGCCGCCTGTCAGGCGGACAACGCCAACGCCTATCCATAGCGCGTGCAATTCTGAAAAACCCCCCTGTGCTGATTCTCGACGAGGCAACCTCTGCCCTCGACACCGAAAGCGAAAAACTCGTTCAACAGGCTCTCGACCGCCTTATGGACGGACGCACCACCCTGGTCATAGCACACCGCCTGTCGACCATTAAAAATGCCGACCTCATCTGCGTGCTCCACGAAGGGCGCATAGTTGAACGTGGCACACACGAAGAACTGCTCGCACTCGACGGCTATTACCGCCACCTCGTCGACATGCAGAAATTCTAATCCGCCACACATCGGTTTGCACCCGTATCAGCGACCCATATCCATCACCAGCAAACAAGCCCATACAGGATAGGCTTTACAACGGCATAGGTCTATTTTAATGGAATTGGCGCCCAATAAAGGAGCGCTATACAAAAAAAATAATGCCTACATTCACCGCCGTGGCTTTCGCCCGGATGTCGAGGGTGCTGTCAGAATGATTCAGATGGTAGGAGATTAAGGGTGAGGCCGAAGGGAGTTGACCAAGGTCAATGACCGAAGCCGAATCCCGCAAGCAACGACCCAGATGAGTCATTATGACACACCCTCAAGACGTTATTCCACCTCATGCTACGAGTTCAAGAACGATTTCTTATGCCTTGCTATGGATTCAGGATTCCTGTACGATATAGGTACCCCACGCCATAACTTTCCAGCCTACTTTTTTGCAATTAGTCCCCCTTAGTCCAACTAGTCCCGCCATAACGGACAATAAAAAAACGGAGCGTCATCATCGACGATCCGTTTTAAGGGATAATGAAGTATTCTATTTACTTTGCTCTAAATTACTATCTTTTGAACTATATTCTTTCTGTAGTTAGAAAAGGTGCTATCACCTTGAGTTCACAATCAAAGCATCATTGCCAGATTGCATTGCAAAGTTAGGCCGGCTTTATTACACATGCGTTACAATATGTGTACATTTTTAAAACGGAACCACTATTAACTATTTTTAACCCGGCAACACCCATTTGTAACTTTTCTTATATGCAACCGACTTCTTTTATGCCGGTATGAGGTATGCGAAATTACAAATTTTCAGTAATTTTGCCCTAAATGTCTGACCGTTTCCCACAAGGAAGTTGGCAGGACATCCAAACATCACAAAAACTTGCATTTAAGGATTAACCCAATATTCGTCATGAACTCTAAACACCTCATGTTGCTGGTTGCCACCGGCGCCGTAATGCTTACGGGATGCAGCAAAAAACTGAATCAGTTTCAGGCTGATTATTTCACTGTCAACCCCAACCCGCTGGAAGTAGTAGGCGACCGCGTTCCCGCAACCGTCACAGCACGCGTACCGGCAAAATTCTTCGTGAAAAACGCCCAGGTAACAGTGACCCCCTACCTCTGCTTCAACGGGCAGGAAGTGGCATCCCAACCCTATGCCTTCCAAGGGGAAAAGGTGCGTGGCAACGCCCCTGTAATAAATTACGACAACGGGGGCACGGTGACTATACCGGTCATGTATGAGTACCAGCCCGACATGATGAAAAGCGAACTCGAACTCGCATTCGACGTAAGGCAGGGCAACAAGCAATATGTGCTCCCGCGTGTGAAAGTGGCCAAAGGCGTAGTAGCCACTGCCGCACTTGCGGATGCCGCCACGGTGACACCCGCACTCGCCCACGACAAATTCCAACGCATCATCAACGAAAAATACAATGCCGACATACATTTCCTGATCAACCAGGCCAACGTACGCGACGGCCAGGTGAAATCAAGCGAAATGCTCGCGCTCAACCAGCAGATAAAGAATGCCAGCGGCGACAAGACCCGCGAAATCGAGGAAATAAACATCTCATCGTATGCATCGCCTGAAGGTTCGCTCGACCTTAACACCCGTCTCGCGGAAAACCGCGAAAAAAACACCTCGGCCTACCTCAAAAACCAACTTAAAAAGGACAATGTGACCGAATTTGGCGAACTCACCGCCAATTTCACCCCCGAGGACTGGGAAGGCTTCCAAAAACTTGTAGCCGCCAGCAACATCCAGGACAAAGAGCTTATTCTAAGCGTGCTGTCAATGTATAAAGACCCCGAGCAGCGTGAACGAGAAATACGCAACCTGTCGTCGATTTTCGACCAGCTCGCCGACCAGATTCTTCCACGTCTGCGTAAATCACGCATCACAGCGTCAATCAACGTAATCGGCAAGAGCGATCAGGAAATACTCGACCTATACAGCTCCAACCCATCGGCTCTCAGCGCCGACGAGCTGCTCTATGCAGCAACGCTGGTTGATGACAACGGCGACAAAATGAAAATCTACGAAACAGCCGCACGCCTTTACCCCAACGACTACCGCGCCTTCAACGACCTCGGCCTCACCCAGTATGTAGCAGGCAATTACGACGCTGCGAAAGGGAACTTTGCAAAGGCAACCCGCCTTGCGCCGGAAGCAGCCGAACCCCAGATGAACCTCGGGCTGATTTCGCTCATGAACAAGGATTACCGCCAGGCAAACCAGAAATTCGGTGCAGCAGCCGGCCTTGAGGAACTCAACGATGCCATGGGTACATATTACCTCATGACAGGCGACGCCAATGCCGCAGTCAAAGCCTTTGGTAATGCAAAAACAAACAACGCCGCCCTTGCCCAAATCCTTGCAAAAGACTACAGCAAGGCTAAATCAACCCTCGCCGGTGTGACCGCACCCAACGCCATGACATACTATATCACGGCAATCCTCGGTGCACGCACCAACAACGACACCATGGTCAACAACAACCTTCGCCAGGCTGTGAAACTCGACCGCTCACTGGCCGACAAAGCTGCAAAAGACCTTGAGTTCCAAAACTTCAACATATCAGCCATTCTCTGATAAAGAGAAGGCAATCAACAGGTATGGCAACAAAACCGCACCTGTGACAGCAACAAGATAATGCCAAAGAAACAACCCCAACGCCGGAAGGCCGGGCCCTCCAAACGGAGACGCCCGGCCTCCGATGCTTCAACAAAACGTGCAGGCTACCTACTGGCATTGGCCGTGGTGGCAGCCATAGTCTACCTGGTCACCTCAGCCCGCAACCACCCGCACAGGCAAATTGTGCCGGATGGTTCGCTGGAGTATGTCAAGACAAACCCGATGCTTGAAGAGGAAATAATCAACTACAAGGGGATGACAGTCTCTTTCAACCGCTCCACCCACCAGCCAAACTGGGTGGCATGGGAACTGCTTACATCAGAAACCGATGGCGAAAACAGTCGCGAAAGCTCCTTCCAGACCGACCCCGCTGTCGACGGATGCGCCACTACCGACGACTATCGCAATTCAGGCTATGACCGAGGCCATATGGCTCCTGCAGGCGACATGAAATGGAGCCCCGAAACCATGCGCGAATCATTCCTGCTGACCAACATCTGCCCCCAGGCTGGCGAACTTAACCGTGGCGCATGGAAAAAACTTGAAGAAAAATGCCGGCAACGGGCTATTGCCGACAGCGCTGTCGTCATCGTATGCGGGCCGGTCTTCATACCGGGCGAAGGCATAGAACGAATCGGGACAACAGGCGTAGCCGTGCCAAGGAAATTCTTCAAAGTCATACTTTCCCCCTACACCGACCCTCCGTCGGCAATAGGGTTCATCATGCCCAACAGCTATGTGAAAGGAGGTATGCAGACACACGCAGTCAGCGTCGACTCGGTTGAGGCACTGACCGGTCACGACTTCTTCACAGCGCTCCCCGACGATGTGGAAACCACCGTAGAAGCACAATGCGACTTCAACCGCTGGAGCCGCATGCCCCGCAGATAACCCCGCAAAACAGAGTTTCATGACCCATAAACCCACCCTGGCAATGACTAACAACGACGATACTATTTGCGCCATCTCCACCCCGGCAGGCATAGGCGGAATAGCCGTAGCCCGAATAAGCGGCCCCGATGCAGTCCGTATAGCCGATACCGTATGGCACGGAAAAACACTTTCTGACGCCATATCCCATACCGCCCATCTCGGCAATATCGTCGACCCTCAGAACAACGAGACACTCGACCAGGCAGTGGCAACAATCTTCCGCGCGCCAAGGTCATTCACAGGCGACGACGTAGTGGAATTCTCAGTCCACGGCTCCATCTGGATTCAGACCGAACTTATAAACCTGCTGATACGGCAAGGATGCCGGCCTGCCGAACCCGGTGAATTCACAATGCGCGCATTCGCATCGGGAAAAATGGATCTTGCAGAAGCCGAAGCCGTGGCCGATGTCATAGCATCCACCTCACGAGCGTCACACCGTGTGGCAATGTCGCAAATGCGCGGCCACTTCTCGTCGCAACTCGGCCACCTGCGCGACCAGTTGCTCGAACTGGCCTCGCTGCTCGAACTTGAACTCGATTTCTCGGAAGAAGACGTGGAATTTGCCGACCGCAGGCAACTGCTCGACCTGTCACAAACCACACTTCAAACCGTGGAACGCCTCGCCGAATCCTTTTCCACCGGCGACGCAATCCGCCGAGGCATACCCGTGGCAATAATCGGCGAACCGAATGTAGGCAAATCAACCATATTAAACGCACTACTAGGCGACAACAGGGCCATAGTCAGCGACATCCCCGGCACCACCCGCGACACCATAGAGGACACGGCCGACATCAACGGCATGACATTCAGGTTCATCGACACCGCCGGCCTCCGCCAAACCACCGACCAAATCGAAAACCTCGGAATCGAGCGTGCATGGGAAAAAACCACCCAGGCCAAAATCATCCTTTGGGTAATAACCCCACAAAGCACCCCCTCCTACCTACGGTCATTCCATAAGGAGCTCACCTCCAAATGCACAACCGGCACAACCATCCTGCCGGTTCTAAACAAAAGCGACCTTCTTGCCACCCAGCCACAAAAACAAACCACACCCCTCCCCGACCAAGACCTCGCAACCATCCCCCCCCTCCCTATCTCGGCACTCAACAACCAAGGCATCGATAACCTGAAAAACGAACTTCACCACATAGCAACCGCCTCAATACCCCACGCAGCCGACACCCCCGACGCCGTCATCGTAACCAACGCCCGCCATTACAGCTCCCTCCTCTCGGCCGCCACATCCCTGCGCCTTGTAATCGACGGCCTCACCACCAACCTCCCCGGCGACCTCGTCGCCCAGGACGTCCGCGAAACCCTCCACCACCTCTCCACCATCACCGGCACCATCACCACCCCCGACATCCTCGCCACCATCTTCTCCCGCTTCTGCATCGGGAAATGACTATATAGTTAGAAACGATTACATAATAGCATAATCTGTTAGTATGGCACTCTTTACGGGGTGCCATTTTTGTTGCCGCATTTCTCGGTTTTAACCGTTTCTGCTCGATTTTACGCCCATTTTTGTATCCCGATTGTATCTCGTTACTCAATCGGGGCTGACCAGTCAGAGAGGTTGTAGAGGATTTAGACATCCTTAGACACCAATAGACGCGGTTAGACACTTTTAACAGAATATTAACAGAAATGACTTCTGAAAATGAGCAGTACAATCGAAATTACCAAAACATGTGAATGGTGTGGAAACACATTCACAGCGAGAAAATGCACGACTCGCTATTGCTGTAAACGATGCGCGGAACACGCCTACAAGGATGCAAAGCGCAAACAGCATGTCGAGCGTGAACAAGCAAAGGCATTATCGCCACAGATGAGCGATGACAAACGCCTATTCATAACTCCGACTCAATGTGCCAGACTTCTCGGAGTATGCCGGGCCTCGATCTACAATTATCTCGCCGCTAATTCTATCCCCTGTTTTCAATTCAAGGGTAAAACACTCATAAGCAGGGAGAGCCTTGATTCTCTTTTCGACGGTTCGCATCTCTATCAGTTACGTCCGGCAAAGGAGAAGCAACCTATAACGGAGTTCTATACCACAAAAGAGGTGCTGGAGAAATTCGGCATCAGTAATTCGTGGCTATTCAAAGCGGCGAAAGAAAACAATTTCCCAAAGCTAACCCAACGAGGAAAAACGCTCTGGAGCAAGTCGCATATAGATCGGTTCTTTGCCAAGTCTACCCCGAAAGAAGAAATTACCGAATGGTACACCGCTGCGGAGATACAGGAGCGTTATGGCATGACTCTATCGGCAATCTATAATCTCGTGTCGAAAGAGAATATCCCGAAAAAGAAAGTTGGCTGCGAGACCCGGTATTCAAAATGGCATTTCGACAAAGCCAAAGGTGTTGCCGTCGATGAGCCGGACTGCTACACCATGCAGGAGGCAATGGCAAAATACGGCATGACTCGCGACCAACTTTACCATTATATCAAGACCTATGGCATAAGCAAGGTTAAGGTTGGCAGAATCATCAAAATATCCAAGCAAGAGCTTGATAATCTGTTTGCTCCACCCAAGATATGATGCGGTGGGAGAACAGTGGACTAGCGGTGGGAAACGCCCTGAACTGGGTGTCCGAGTCCACCATTTGAACACTCCCTACCTTCGCATCAAATCTCTAAATCAAACGCGTATGAATACATGCACCAAAGTTTTCCTTCGTCAGAAGGCTATTTCGGGTGGACGCATATCGCTCTACCTTGATTTCTATCCTGCCATCCGTAATCCCCATACCAACCGGATGAGCCGCCGTGAAACCCTCGGCATCTATATCTATGCCTCGCCCAAGAATGAGCGGGAGCGTCAGTTCAACTCCTCTATGCTTGAAAAGGCAGAGGCTATCCGCTGCCGTCGCTTCGAGCAGTTGCTCAACGAGCAGTTCGATTTTCTCGATAAAGAGAAGTTACGTATGGACTTCCTTGCATACTTCAAACAGAAATGCCGTCAGAAGTATCAGAAATGGGACTGCGTTCTCCGGCACTTTGAGATCTACTGTAAGGGCAATTGTCGTTTCTGTGACCTGACAGTTGACTTCTGCAAGGGCTTCCGTACTTATCTTCTATCTGCCCAACGTCAGCGCAACAATGGTAAAGGGCCAATCTCCCACAATTCGGCGGCAGGATATTGGTCTACATTCCGTGCCCTGCTGAAAATGGCTTATCAGGAGAAGTATCTCCGCGAGAATGTCAATGACTTTCTTGAAAAAATTGAATGGAAAGAGGTCAAGAAAGAGTTTCTTACACTCGCCGAGGTCAAGCTGCTTGTCGCTACGCCTTGTAAGATTCCCGTTCTGAAACAGGCGGTTCTGTTTAGCTGCATGACCGGACTACGCATAAGCGACATTCTGCAACTCTCATGGGAGCATATCCAGATGGGACAGGACGGAGGCTATCTCATAAGAATGTGTACTGAGAAAACCGAGGAAGAAACAAACCTCCCTATCAGCGATGAGACTCTCGCACTCTGCGGTGAGCGTTCGGAAGGGCTGATTTTCAAAGGCCTTAAACGCCACATGGTGAATCATCCACTGAAAGAGTGGATTAAATCCGCCGGCATAACAAGACGGATAACCTTCCATTCGATGCGCCACAGCTTTGCAACCTTGCTTGCTGCCAACGGTGTGGACATTCTAACCATCAGCAAGATGCTAACCCACAAAAGCGTGAAAAACACGCAAATCTACGCAAAAGTTGTCGATGAACGAGCGAGAGAGGCATCTATGGTCATTTCGCTGAAATAGATGCGATTGGCTCGGTTCTCAGAAAAATGAGTTATATTTGCAAATGAAAAATGTAACGAAAATGGATATAACCGAACAGCAATATGAATCAGCTCTCCGTCGCATAGAGGAACTATTACCTCTTATTTCGGATAACACTCCATCAACAGATGCTAATGCCGTCGAACTTATCGAGGTTTCAGAGATTGTCAGGGAGTATGAACAAAAACATTTTCCTATAAGGTAGTCTTGATAAATATTTAGAAGTATGCAGTGTCACTCCATTAACTTGGGGTGGCACTTTTTATGTCGCTGAACATCATTAGGGTTGTGTTCGTTATAAAAATTGATGAATTTTTCACAAAATTAAAAGAATGAAGAACGGACATATCCCCGAACACTGGCAACTAAAGTTATGGATTGGCTTAGCTGCTCTTGCGCTCGCCGCAGTTGCCCGACAATCCGCTATAGACACCGGCGGCATGAGTAGTTTCAATGCCAATCTGATATTTATCGGCATTATCGTTGCCTTTGTACTGTTGTACTTGGGATTCAGCGATTTCTTTATCAAAACTTTCGAGTCTGCCTTCCAAAGCCTTTTCAAATGGCTCGGCTTTCAAGAGCGACAGACCATAGAGTTGGTAGAAGCAGAACCGTCAACGGAATCTGTGCCAATCTCTGAAGATACCACGGTCAAGCCAACAGCGCAGATTCAGCAACCCACAATCGAAGTCCCGACGACTGAACAGACCGTAGATACCGCACAATCCGGTATTGTAAAAATCGAGACTCCTACACCGAAGAAAATTGTCATCGACTATGAGGGAAGACGCGAACAGGCCAAGAAACGTCAGGAAGACAGAGCCTATGAAAAGGAAGCTAATGTAATCTTATATGTGGGTTATATCATGTCTCCGTTCGTTGAAAAGAATGTTGTGGAGAAAATCATTGACGCAGTAACTGAATTTATCCATACGTCGGGTGTACCGGAATTTCCGAAAGAGGCAGCAATCAGACTGCCTGACGAACTCTCTACCACCGACATGATGCACTTTGGCTGGAACATAGCCAAACCGTTCAAGAAGTATAATCTTCACACGGCACATTTCTTGAAACAGGTGTTTGCCGATACGTTTCGCGATGTCGAGGTATGCACCATTGAAAGAAAACTGAAATATAACGGCACACAAGGCAAGATAAAAATCAACGAAAATGTTGAATGTTTTGTAATCCCTGATGAAGATGATCCGGTGGAAACTCCCACCAAATCCGTAACCGAAAAAACGGCCTCGAAAAAACAGCCATCCAAACCTAAAAAATCCTCTAAAGAAACATCTAAGCAAAAACGCGCTATAAGTGCGATGGAGTTGGCAATGGCTGATATGGCAGAGACGTTAACTCCTTATAATCCCGGAGATAACATTTTAGAAGACCCTGACGAATACAATTATAACGATGGGTGGTGACATGGTGGGGCTACGGTGGGAATAGCCCTGAACCGGGTGCTCAATTCCTCCATTTATACACTTCCGTACTTTGCTGGCGAATTCACATAAACGTGGGTTCGCCAGTTTTCATGTACAACAACACCATTACATTCGATGAGCTGCCGGGGGCAGTGTCATCGCTGGTCAATCTCGTTAGGGAATTGGCCGATGAGGTGAGGGAGCTTCGCGCTCAACTCACCTCCGAGAGAGGTAAACCGAAGTCCAACACAAAATTCATCGGCCTGGCAGAGGCCTGTGAAATTCTTGGCAAGGCTAAATCCACAGTCTACCGTCTTGCAAAGGAGGGTCTGGTGCCGGCATACAAGGTGCCGGGAGAAAAAGAATGGCGATTCATCGAGAGTGAACTCGTTGAGCATGTAAAAGAAAACAAACGCCAGTCTTCAGTTCTTTCTTTTGCCGAGATGGAATCCGAAATCAGTCGCGGCACACGCGCCAAATCCATTAACCGACGATAGCTTATGGGAAAGTCTATCGATCCGATGCTCGTGCTCGGCAAGGCCGTTGACATGAGCGTGAAGATTAAAGGCGGCGATTTCCCTTTGGGTGCCATGCCTATGAAGATTCAGCGTATCGTGCGGGAGGCGAACGAGTGCTACGGTTACCCGGTGGATTATCTGGCAGGAGCTATGCTTGTGGCTGTCGGGCTGGGTATCGGCAATACCCATTTCGCCCGGCTCAAAGGGAAATGGGATGAGAGCGCGATTCTTTTCATGGCTCTTGTCGGCAGACCCGGTGCCTGTAAGTCGCATCCGCTGAATTTCGCCATACGTCCGTTCACGGAGCTGGACGGTAAGGCGACACGCGCATACGTCAAGGAGTGCGAGGAATACGAGCGTCAGCGTGAACTGCCGATGAAGGAGCGTACAGACCCGCACCCTGTGGCCCCGGTATGCAAACGTTTTCTTATTTCTGACGCCACCCCGGAAGCCATGCTGCTTATTCACTCGCAGAATCTGCGTGGCATACTTATGTGGAATGACGAGCTTGCAGGATGGTTCAAGAACTTCAACCGCTACAACAAAGGCTCTGACGAGGAATATTGGCTCAAACTGTTCAATGCCAATCCGTCGTTCTCCGACCGCAAAGGCGTGAAAAACTCGGTTTATATCAGCCGTCCTTTTATCTCGGTTGTGGGCACTATACAGAACGGCATACTCAATGAGCTGGCTCAGGGAAGTCGCACCTCAAATGGTTTCATCGACCGTCTGCTGTTCGTTATGCCCGGCAATCAGGACAAGCAGCCGTGGAGCGACCGAGAACCGTCGTTTGACATCGAAGCTGCATGGGCTGACATCATCGGCAGACTTGTGGCGATGCCCTACGAAACCGATGATGACGGCAATATCGTCGCCGGTATCCTGCCTTTCACTCCTGAGGCAAAATCGCGACTCTACGAATGGCAACGTCAGAACACTGAGGAATGTAACCGGGAGGAATGTGACGCACTGAAAGGTGTCTATAACAAGTTTGATTTCCATGCCATACGCTTTTGTCTAATAATGCAAATGGCGCGCTGGGCCTGTGGTGAAGCTGACAAATCGGAAATAGAACTTGTCTCGGTTGAAAATGCCATATCACTTGTGGATTATTTCAAGACAACCGCCACAAGAGTACAGGGCATTATCCGCGAGCTGTCGCTGTCAGAGCTGCAAAGAGCCGTGATGTCGGCTCTACCCGATGAGTTCACAACTGAACAGGGTGTTGAAATCGCAGCCGACAATTCTATGCCGGAGCGTACTTTCAAGGATTTTATCAGGCGTTTCACCGGGATT